>JAABUX010001963.1_pt1 | contig 29869 bp, 22 predicted proteins | sample 5561851 | NCBI WGS metagenome assembly JAABUX01 (sample SAMN10711883, study PRJNA513361) | rock metagenome | isolation source: Antarctica rocks | place: Antarctica: Victoria Land, Richard Nunatak red sandstone | collected 2016-01-03 | reverse complement strand
TTGTTGTTGGAGGGGCGGTAGGTGAGGATGTACTGGTTGCGGATGGAGTCGTTGATCTGGTTGAAGACGTCGGGGAGCGCTCCTTGGAAGAGCGGGTTGAAGTACAGGCCGCCGGTCATCTGGGCAAAGGTTTTGAGCTGGTTTTCGGCCTGGAGATAGTCGAGGCGCTGGATGCCGCCGAGCTGGCCGCGGGAGTCGGCGATCTCGCGGATAAAAGCGCCGGTGCCGATCGAGAAGATGGTGACGTTGGGCGTCGCCTTGATCTTGGCGAGCATTTTGTCGAGGGTGAGCTTGGAGAAGGTGTCGCGACCGGTGCCGATGAGGATGATGTACTTGCGGCCCTCGATGCGGGAGGTGCGATCGAGGGTCTCGTAGAGGGCGTCGAACATGTCGGTGTCGGAGAAGCCGGGGATGGTGAGGGAGCGGAGCGAGTCGGCGACGACGTCCTTGTTGTTGGTGAAGTCGGTGAGGATGTGGGTGCGGAGGTCGTAGGTGATGACGGCGATGTAGTCGTCGGGGCGGAGGGTGCGGAAGAACTGCGCCGAGGCGTTCTGCATGTCGTTGATGAAGTAGTAGCTGTTGGCGGCGAACTCGAGCAGCATGACGGCGGTGATGGGGGTTTGGGCGGTGCGGACGCTGGTGATCTGCTGGGGAACGCCGTCTTCGAGGACTTGGAAGTTGGGGGCTTTGAGGCCGGGGACGAATTGGTGGGTCTTGTCGAGGAGGACGTTGACGTCGAGGTTGACGATGGGGACGTCGACGCGGAGGGAGAAGGTTTCGCCGTTGGGGTTTTTGACCTTGGGCTCGGCGGGAGCGGGCGGCGGTGTGGGCTCGGCGTCGGTCGGTTCTTTCTTCTTTTTGAGGATGATGGGGCCGTTGTCGGTGGTGGGACCGGTCTGGTCGTCCGGCTGCGCGGCGGGGGGCGGTGCGGGTTTGCCCTGCTGGGGCGCGGACGGGGAGGCGGGGGCCTCCTGCGCGGGGAAGGAGGCGGTGGGGAGCGCCAGGAGGGCGGCGGCGGTGAGGAGGCGGACGAGCTTGGTGTGCGGAATCATCATCAGTGACTTTACTCCGGTGGCGGAGGGATCTCGTGGCGGCGTTGAACGCGTTGAGGTGGGCCTTGGGACGGCCCGGCTGCCGACGCTTTAGACTTCTGTTCTATGACGATAATGGCTCCCCGGGACGTGAAGGCTTACGGAAGAGACCGCCGGCGGGGATGCGGCCGACTGATGGTTTGGACGTTGCTGACCGGGATTTTGGTACCGGGATGGGGCCGGGGGTGGGGGCAGAGGTTGAAGGCAGGCGGCGGCGTCGGCGGGGTGGGCGCGACGGTGCGGGGAGGTCCAGGCGATGCGACGGGAGCACCACCGGCGGGCGAGGTGCGGATGTTTCCGTTGGCGGAGGTGCATCGGGGGTTGAAGGGGGTGGCGTGGACGGTGTTCCAAGGGGTGACGCCGGAGCGGATGGAGGTCGAGATCCTGGGGGTGCTGCGGGACTCGCTGGGGCCGGGGCGGGACATGATCCTGGCGCGGCTGGTGGGAGTGAAGCCGGAGTACACGGGGGTGGTGGCGGGGATGAGCGGGAGCCCGGTGTACATCGATGGCCGACTGGTGGGTGCGCTGAGCTACCGGATCGGGCAGTTCAGCAAGGAGCCGATTGCGGGAATTACGCCGATCGAGCAGATGCTGGAGGTTCGGGACGGGGTGGCGGCGCCGGCAGGGACGCCTCGGGCCTCGGTGACGACCGCGGGGGTTGCCGGGATGCAGGCGATGGAGACGCCGCTGGTGTTTGGGGGGTTTAGCCAGGAGACGGTGGAGCGGTTCGGGGACCGGTTCCGGGCGATGGGGATGACCCCGGTGGCCGGGATGGGCGGGATGGACGGGAGGGCACGGCAGCCGGAGCCGCTGGTTCCGGGGAGCGCGGTGAGCGCGGTGCTGGTGGAGGGCGACCTTTCGATGACGGGGACGTGTACCGTGACGTACGTGGACGCGACGCGGCTGCTGGCGTGCGGGCACCCGATCACGCAGGCGGGCGCGGTGGATATGCCGATGACCAAGGCGGAGGTGCTGGCGACGCTGCCGAGCCCGCTGAATGCGTTCAAGATTGTGAATGCGACGGAGGAGGTGGGGGCGTTCCGGGAGGATCGGGCGTCGGCGATTCTGGGGCGGTTCGGAGCGCAGGCGAGGATGATTCCGGTGGAGGTGGAGGTCCGGACGGCGGCGGGGGCTGGAGAGAGGATCGACGCCAAGGGTGGGGAGGCGAAGACGTTTCACCTGCGGGTGGTGGATAACCGGGAGTTGACGCCGCAGGCGATGCTGGTTTCGGTGTACCAGCTGATGCAGCAGACGAACGCGGCGGCGGCGGAGACGAGCTGGAGGTTGACGGGGGAAATTGGCGTGTCGCGGCGAGGTGCGGACGGGGGGGCGGGCGCGCCTCTGCCGGGAGTGCGGATGCGGGGGACGATGGCGCCGGGCGAGTTCAACGCGGGTGCGATCAATGCGGCTCTGCTGGTGGGCGATCGCTTCAGCCGAGTGTATGGCAACAGCCTGGAGCAGCCGCTGGTGATGGGTGTGACGCTGAAGCTGGAGGCGATCGGGCAGCGTCGGGTGGCGGTGCTGGACTCGGCGCGGCTGAGCCGGACAGAGGCGGGCGCAGGCGAGACGGTGGAGGTCGAGGCGGTGTTGCGACCGTATGCGGAGGCGCCGAGGTCCGTGCGAATGGAGGTGCGGGTGCCGCAGACGGCGGCTCCCGGGCCGCTGCGGGTGTTGGTGAGCGATGGAGCGGCGGTGGACCGGCTGCTGGCTCCGGCGGCGGGCGGGTCGCGAAGTGTATCGCTCGAGGATGCGATTGCGCAGGCGGACCACCTCCATGCGAACGACCGGCTGTATGTGACGCTGCTCGACCACACGGCGCAGGCGGTGCTCGACGCGGAGGCGCTCGGGTCGGTGCCGCTCTCGATGGCGAACGTGCTCGAGCCGTTGAAGGAGGCGCAGCGGGTGAAGTTGTCGAGCGAGAGTGTGCGCGAGGCGGCTTCCGCTGATGTGGGCGCCGCGGTGAGCGGATCGCAGGTGCTGACGCTCACGGTACGGCCGTAACGGCTGAACTTGCGCGTGATGGCGCGTCCAGAAAGGAAGGCCTCGGGTTGATGTAGCATCTTTGAGGTGCGGGCGTGGAGATCAGGCGACCTGCCAGAGGACACGATTGATGAGCGATATCCAGGGTCTGGCGGCACATGCCGCTGGGGCACAGCTGCTCGCGTACCGGTACGATCCGGGCGAGTTGAAGGCGAGCGAGATCGAGGTGAAGATCTCACACTGCGGTGTGTGCTTCAGCGACCTTCACCTGGTCGACAACGACTGGGGATTGAGCAAGTACCCCTTTATTCCTGGACATGAGGTGGTGGGCACGGTTTCGGCGGTGGGGAGCCTGGTGACGAACCGCAAGCTGGGTGATCGCGTCGGTATCGGTTGGCAGGCGGATAGCTGCGGGGTGTGTGAGTGGTGCAGGCGGGGCGAAGAGCATCTGTGTCCCAAGGCGCAGCCGACGTGCGTGGGACGGAACGGCGGATATGCGGAGCGGATCCGGGTGAATGCGCGATTTGTGATTCCGATTCCGGAGGCGCTCGAGAGCGAAGGTGCGGCTCCCCTGCTGTGCGGTGGCATTACGGTGTATAACCCGCTGCGCAACCATGGGGTGCGGCCGTCATCGCGGGTGGGTGTGATCGGGATTGGCGGTCTGGGGCACATGGCGATCCAGTTCGCAAGGGCTTTTGGAGCGGAGGTGACGGCGCTTTCGAGCTCGAAGGAGAAGGAGGGGGAGGCCAAGCAGCTGGGCGCGCATCACTTTGTCAACACGCGGGACACGGGTGCGCTGAAGAAGCTGTCCGGGTGCTTCGATCTTCTGCTGAGCACGGCAGGCGCGGACCAGGACTGGGCCGGATATGTGAACGCTTTGCGGCCGAAGGGGATGCTGTGCATGACGGGAGTGCCGCCATCGGCGATGCAGGTGCAAGGGTTCGCGCTTGTGGGTCAACAGAGGGCGGTGTCCGGATCGCCCACGGGAAGTCCGAGCGACATCGCCGAGATGCTGGACGTGGCGGCGCGCCATGGGGTGAAGGCGGTAACGGAGCGGTACGCGATGGCGATGGCGAACGAGGCGATCACCAAGTTGAAGAAGAACCAGGTGCGGTACCGCGCGGTGCTGGCGAACTAACGCGGGGCGGGTGCTCGGCAGGGAGGCGGGGCTGCGGCTCCGCCTCCCCTGCGTTTGGGGGACGTAGACTTTGAGGACGATGACGATGCGGCGAAGGGTGATGGCGGGGCTGGTTTGGGTGAGCGTGGCGACGACGGGTTTGAGGGCGCAGGGGACGAAGCTGTGGAGCGTGGGGCGGTACGACGAGATGCAGCGCGGGACGGCGGAGGGCGTGGCGATCCGGAGCGATGGACGGCTGGAGGCGGGGCCGGCGACCTCGCTGTGGTACACGGCGGGTGCGAGCTATGTGTGGTCGGTTGCGGCGGATGCGGCGGGGGTGGCGTACGTGGGTTTAGGTGGGAGCACGAGCGGGTCTGCGGCGGTGGTGCGGGTGGGCGTGGATGGGAGAGCGGAGAAGATCTTCGAGGGCAAGGAGCTGGGGGTGCAGGCGGTGCGGGTGGGGGCGGACGGAGCGGTGTACGCGGCGACCTCGCCGGAGGGGAAGGTGTATCGGTTGCGGGGTGCGAGTAGAGGCGGGGCTGCGGGTTCTGGGGCCCTTGCGGCGGAGGTGGTGTTTGATCCGGGGACGACGGCGGAGAAGCCAAAGTATCTGTGGGATCTGGCGATAGGCCGGGATGGGGCGGTGTATGTGGCCGCGGGGGCGCCGGCGGCGGTGTTCCGGGTGCGGACTGATTTGGGAGCGAACAAATCGTTCGGGAGCGTGGAGGTGCTGTTCCGGACGGCGGATCAGCATATTCGGTGTCTGGCGATGGCCGGGGATGGGGTGCTGTGGGCGGGGTCGGATGGGGCCGGGGTGATCTACCGCATCCCGACGACGGCGGTGGGAGCTCGGCCGTTTGCGGCTTATGCCGCGGGGCGGCGGGAGATTACGTCGCTGGCGCTGGGGGATGCGGGCGAGGTGTATGCGGCGGCGGTGGGCGCGAAGAGCGGGAGCACGCTGCCGCCGCTGCCGGTGACGGGCAGTGTAGGCGTGACGGTGACCTTTGCGCAGCCGGGCTCGGCCACGGCGACGAGTGCGAATACGGTGGTGCCGGAAGGGTCGGAGATCGACCGGATCGCCGCGGACGGGACGCCGTCGCGGCTGCTGACGCTTCGCGACGACGTGGTGTACGCGCTGGCGGCGCGAGGCGGGGCGGTGATGGCGGCGAGCGGGAACCGTGGCCGGGTGTACCGGATCGATCCGCGGGTGGCGGGCCAGTTTACGGAGGTGGCTCGGGTGGAGGGTGCGGCGCAGGCGACGGCGTTTGCAGCGACGGGGGATGGGCTGCTGGTGGGGACAAGCAATGGAGGCCGGGTGATCCGGCTCCGCGATGCGCCGGCGGCGGTGAGCCGGTATACGAGCGAGGTGTTCGACGCGGGGCAGATTGCGCGGTGGGGGCGGGTGGAGGTGCAGTACGGGGCGGCGGCATTTGATGTGTGGGTGAGGACGGGAAATGTGCCGAGTTCGGTGGAGGGGTGGAGCGACTGGGTGAAGGTGCGGTCGAACGTTGATTTTGCCGCGGGCGCCGGTGCGGCGGGTGTTCCGCTGGGGCGGTATGCGCAGTGGAAGGCGGAGCTGCGCGCCGGGGCGGACATCGATGCAGTCGCGCTGAACTACCTGCCGCGAAATGTGGCGCCGGTGGTGGATGAGGTGGTGGTGGCTCCCGGGGCGCGGGTGGCGGCGACACCGGCGACCACGCCGACGCCGACGGTGCAGGTGGTGTTTCCGGCGGCGACGGGAGCGGCGGGGGCGATCAGCTTTGTGCAGGACGCCGGAACGGCTCCGCTGACCGCGCAAAAGGACCGGAACGCGGTGACGGTACGGTGGGCAGCGCATGACGACAATGGCGACGACCTGATGTTTGCGGTGTGGTACCGGGGCGACAAGGAGACGATCTGGCGGTTGTTGAAGGACAAGATCTCGGAGCGGTTCCTGAGCTTCGACTCTTCCCTGCTGCCGGATGGGAGCTACACGGTGAAGGTGGTGGCGAGCGATGGGCCGGTGCATGCGGACGCGGAGACGCTGACGGGGGAGCGGGTGAGTGCCGGGTTTACGGTGGACACGACGCCGCCGGTGCCGGGGATGTTGACGGCGCGGTTGGAGGCGGGAGCATCGGGTGCGCGGACTGCTTCGGGTGGGCAGACCGCTTCAGGGCCGAGGTTGCACGTGACCTTCGAGGCGCACGATGCGACCTCGCCGATCGCGCATGCGGAGTTCTCGGTGGATGCGGGGCCGTGGCAGTATGTGGAGCCGGTGGGCGGGCTGTCGGACTCACTGGGTGAGCGATATGACTTTGTAGCGGCGGTGCCGGCTGGGGTGGCGCAGCCTGGGGTCTCGGCGGGTGGCGAGCATGTGGTCGCTGTGCGGGTGTATGACCGGTTTGAGAATATGGCGAGTGTGAAGGCGGTGGTGCGGTAAGCGGGCCCGGCGCGTCGAGGTGGTCCCGCTCTACAACGGACGGCGCGCTACAACGGATGGCGCGCTACGGCTAACGATCCTGTTGATGGACCGGGGAGTTCCGGGTTCGCGGAGAAGGCACTTTAGTTTTCCTGGGGCAGATCGGTTTGGACTCGCTTCGCGACCATTTGGACTGAGGTTGTGTTGGCCATCTCGGTAAGCTCTGGGTCGAGTTCGACCTCGTTGATCTCGAGGCGTTTGCAGATGGCCTGCAGGAGCTGCAGCGCCTTGGTGACCTCTTTTTCGGCAAGGAGGTCGATTTGCAGGTTGAGGTGGTCGCGGATGTCGCTGCGCTGCTGCATGCGGTTCTGCTTCATGAGGACAAAGGTGCTGAGGAGAACGCCTTCGACCGAGACGGCCATGGCGAGCAGGATGAAGGGGTAAGGGTCAAAGCGCGGCACACCCGGGATGACGCCCGTGTTGATAAGGAACCAGACAGCGAACCAGACGATATGGAGTGCGACGAAGCTCATACTGCCGGAGAAGCCGCCGATGAGATCGGCGATGCGGTCGACCGGGCCGCGGTTCTCTTCGAGATGGGATTCCATGTCAGCGACCGATTGGATGTTCTCGGTAATGGCGGAGGAAGGGGCATCGGAGACTGGCGACATAGATGGTTGGATGCGGCTGTCCGGGATGGGAGAAGGCTGCGGAGGCGCGAGTTTTCGTAGCGCGCAAGCGGTTGGGGCTTGGCGCCGATGCCCCCCAACGTAGCCCGATAGTAGGCTAGGGCTGTGCGGTTTGAGCTCTTTATTGCGGCGAGGTATCTGCGGGCGAAGCGACGGCAGGCCGTGGTTGGGGTGATTACGGCGATCTCGGTGGTGGGCGTGGCGGCGGGTGTGGCCTCGCTGATTATTGCGTTGGCGATCACGAATGGGATGCGGCGGGATCTGCAGGAGCGGCTGCTGGGGTCGACGGCGCATGTGCAGCTGATGCGGGTGGCCGCCGATGGGATACGGGACTGGCGGCCGCTGCTGGGGCGTCTCCGGGCGATGCCGCATGTGACGGCGGCGGCGCCGGGACTGTATGGGCAGGTGCTGATCTCGCGGGGGGCGCGCAGTGGGGGGGCGCTGGTCGAGGGCGTGATTCCGGCCGATGAGCGGCGGGTGGGGGATCTGCTGCAGTCCATCAAGGTTGGGAGTGCGGCGGAGCTGGAGCCGGCGGCGGAGAGCGCTGTTGACGGTGGCACGGACCCCATCAGTTCAGGAGGAGATGTGGTTGCGCCGGCTACGCCGCCGATCGTGATTGGGAAGGACCTGGCGGAGACGATCGGGGCGGGGGTTGGGGATACGGTGCTGGTGACGAGCCCGCAGGGGGAGTTGACGCCGCTGGGTCTGGTGCCGCGGTACCAGAGATTCCGGGTGGTGGGGGTGTTTGCTTCGGGGTTCTACCAGTACGACTCGAGCTATGGATTTGTGCGGCTGAGAGAGGCGCAGCGGCTGTTTTCGGAGCCGGACCTGATCTCGGTGATCTCGTTCAAGGTGGACGATCTGTACCGGGCGCGGGAGGTGGGAGCGGCGATCGAGCGGGAGGCGGGCAAGGGTTTCCAGACGACGAACTGGATGGAGCAGAACCGCGAGCTGTTCCGGGCGTTGAAGCTGGAGCAGATTGTCACCTTTATCGTTCTGGCGCTGATTGTGTGCGTGGCGGCGCTGAATATCCTGATCGCGCTGACCATGATGGTGATGGAGAAGACGCGGGATATCGCGGTGCTGATGAGCTTTGGGGTGACGCCGGCGCAGGTGCGGCGGGTGTTTCTGCTGCAGGGTCTGCTGATCTCGGTGCTTGGGACGGCACTGGGGCTGCTGGTGGGGTATGGGGTGAGCTGGATGGGCGGCCACTACCGTCTGCCGCTGGACTCGGCGGTGTACTCGATCGACTTCCTGCCATTTGCGCCGCGGTGGATCGACGGGGTGATGGTGGCCGCGGTGAGCCTGGGGGTGAGTCTGGTGGCGACGCTGTATCCGTCGGGATCGGCGGCGAAGGTGTTGCCGGCGGAGGCGCTGCGGTATGAGTGACTATGAGAGCATCTCCGAGAGGTTTAAATGATCCAGCTTTACGGTGTCGCGAACGATCAACTACATAGGGTTCCAATCCAGAAACTCCCTAAAGAGGATGCTCTCCAGAGTTGGATCGCAGAAGATACTCGGCTCATTGGCCTTAACTTGTTGGTGATAGGACGAGAGATATACACGAGTTTCGGTGGAAGAATTGACATTTTGGCCTTAGACCAAGATGGAAATCTTGTGGTCATCGAATGTAAGCGAGATCGCACCCCCAGGGAGGTCATTGCGCAACTACTCGACTATGGAAGTTGGGTCAGTCATCAGAACACTCGTCAATTCATGAACTTGCACTTGATCGATTGAAGCGTCCGCTCGCGGAGGCGTTTGACGAACGTTTTGAGAGCACCTTACCCGAATCGCTGAACAACACCCACTCTCTCATCGTCGTAGCTTCCGAATTCGATTCTTCGTCGAGGCGCATCGTCGAGTATTTGGCCGAAGTACACGATCTAGCCATAAACGCGATCTTCTTCTCGACTTTCGAACACAAGGGAGAAATGCTTCTTGCGATCGAATGGCTCCTGGATCAGGAGGATGTTGTCGAGAGAGCCGAAAGGAAGAGCGCTGCCCCCTGGTCAGGCCTGAACTACGTGAATGTTGGCCAATCAAAAGATCGCAATTGGGAGGACATGCGGAAATATGGGTTCATCAGTGCCGGAGGTGGAATGAAATACGTCGGTGCTCTTCAACGTCTTGCGCCTAACGACGCGATTGTTGCTTATCAGAAGGGAGTTGGGTATGTCGGGTATGGGATTGTGCAGGAGAGAGCAGTTCCTGTTGACACCTTCCTGATCGACGGCAAGCAGATCCTGGAGGCGGATATTATTGCGCCGGACTTTTGTCATAATGTGGGCAATATTGACCTATGTGAGTTCGTGGTCCGCGTCGAGTGGAGAAAGACATACACGTTTGAAGAAGCGAAAACCTTTCCGGGCGTGTTCGCCAATCAAAACATCGTATGCAAGCTACGTCATCCGGCAACGGTGGCATTCCTTGAGCAAAACTTTCCAATACCGAAGAAGCGACAGGTTGCAAGTGATCATTCATAACCTGGGCAACGGCGGCAATAGCTAATGACGGAAGAAGCGGTGCTGCGGGCGGTGGGGCTGACGAAGCGGTATGCGGCGGTGTCGGCAAGTGGCAAAGGCGGGCGCGGAGAGTTGGAGCTGTTTCGGGGGCTGGAGCTGGAGGTGCGAGCGGAGGAGATGGTGGCGGTGGTGGGGGAGAGTGGCGCTGGAAAGAGCTCGCTGCTGCACCTGCTGGCCGCGCTGGACCGGCCGACGGCGGGTGAGGTGTGGTGCGCGGGGCGGAGGTTGAGCGGTCTGACCGCGGCCGAGGCGGCGCGTTTCCGCAACCGGGATGTGGGGTATGTGTGGCAGTTCCACTACCTGCTGCCGGAGTTTACAGCCCTCGAGAATGTGGCGATGCCGCTGCTGGCGCGCGGGGAGCGGAGGCCGGAGGTGATGCGGAGGGCGCGGGTGTGGCTGGAGGAGGTGGGGTTGGGGGATCGTGGGGAGCACCGGTCGGGGGAGCTGAGCGGGGGCGAGCAGCAGAGGGTGAGTCTGGCGCGGGCTCTGGTGACCGAGCCGAAGGTGCTGCTGGCGGATGAGCCGACGGGGGATCTGGACGAGCGGACGGCGGAGGCAGTGTTTGGGCTGATCCAGCGGATGCATGGAGCGCATGGACTGGCGAGTGTGCTGGTAACGCACAGCATGGAGTTTGCGCGGAGGTGTGACCGGGTGTTGCGGCTGCGGGAGGGGCGGCTGGTGGCGGTGTGACGCGGTACCCCCGGCGGGATTGTGGCGGGCGAGTTTAGCTATCCTTGCGGTAGAGGAGTTCCTTCATGGCCTTGCGTCTGGCCTCGTTCGCTTCGGTCTGGGATCGGCGCTCGTCGGCGTCCATGCGGGTCTTACTCCCGGGGTTGCCTGGCTGCTCTGTGCTGCACTCCGGGCAGCGATTGCTGAAGCCGGGTTTGTCGGGCTTCAGTTCGAACTCTTCCGAGCACACGGCGCAGACTTTGATAGGGAAGGGCATATGCCTCTCAGGATAGCGAATGGGAGATCCATTTCCTTCTCCGTTTGAAGGGCATTGAACCTGTGTGCCTGGCGGTGGGCAGCGTAAGCTGGTCCGAGAGGTCGGCTCCAAGGCGAGTTGCGCTGCTGTTTTGCTGTGCAGAATTAGGGGAGGGCGTCGATGGCCGAAGAGGGAGGGCGAAGGTTGGCGATATGGAGAGCAGCGCTTTCGCTGCTGCTCTGCGGGGCGGCGGTTCTGTTTCCGGGCTCGGAGCTAGGGGCGCAAAGGTCCTTTCGCAATCTTCAGGGTACGGTGACGGATCGGCACCATGAACCGTTGAAGGGGGCCGTGGTGGAGGTGGAGAATCAGAGCACCCATGGCATCCTCTCGTACATTACGGATCAGAGTGGGCGGTACAGCTTCAAGCGCCTGGGTGGCGACACCGACTACAGCGTCTGGTCGACGTACCGGGGGCAGCACTCGAAGACGAGGACGTTGAGTTTGTTTGACGCACACGCGACGAAGAAGATCGACCTTACGATCAAGCTCCGTTAGGCAGGTACTCCTTCACGTCCTCGCCGACGTTAGTCGCGTCCGACGCGATGTTGTCAGCGGCGTCCGCCGCCGAGGATGGAGCCGAGGACGCCGCGGACGATCTGGCGGCAGATGGCGGTGCCGGTAGAGCGCGCGGCGGACTTCATCATGACCTCGGCGAGGCCTTCGTGGTGGCCGCCGCGTGGGCCAGTTGAGCCGGCGAGGAGCGAGGTCAGGCCGCCCAGGATGGAGCTGGCGACGGAGGCGCCAGGTGGGGCGGCGGGCGGTGGAAAGGACTGCTGGGCGCTGCCTGAGGTCTGGCTTCCCTGCCCCGACTGCCGAGTCCAGTAGCTGCCGGCGGAAGGAGGCTGGGTGGAGGTGGTCTGAGCGGAGGGGCTGGCCTCTCGGGGGATCCAGGGTTGGGGCGGAACCCAGGTGGGGTTGGAGCTGGCGGCGGGGGTGGGAGACGCGGCGGCACGGTTTTTGATGCGCTCATAGGCGCTTTCGCGGTCGACTGGGGTGTCGTAGACGCCGGCGACGATCGAGCTCTGCATCCGTTGCCGGTGTTGGTCGGGGGTGATGGGGCCGATCTGGCCGTGAGGCGGGTAGATGACGGCGCGCTGGACGATGCCAGGGGTACCCTTCTGGTCGAGGAAGCTCACCAGGGCTTCACCGACCTCGAGCTGGGTGATGACGGTCGCGGTGTCGAGCACGGGGTTGGGGCGGAAGGTGTCGGCGGCGGAGCGGACGGCCTTCTGGTCGCGCGGGGTGAAGGCGCGAAGGGCGTGCTGGACGCGGTTGCCGAGCTGGCCGAGGACGGTGTCGGGGATGTCGATGGGGTTTTGGGTGACGAAGAAGACACCAACGCCCTTGGATCGGATCAGACGGATGACCTGCTCGATGCGGGAGCGGAGGACGGCGGTGCCGTCGGTGAAGAGGAGGTGGGCCTCGTCGAAGAAGAAGACGAGCTTGGGTTTCTCGAGATCGCCAGCCTCGGGCAGGTGCTCGAAGAGTTCGGAGAGGAGCCAGAGGAGAAACGTGCTGTAGAGCTGCGGGGACTGCATGAGGCGGTCGGCGGCGAGGAGGTTGACGATGCCGTGGCCGGTGGCGGGATCGGTCTGGAGGAGGTCGGCGATGTCGAGCGCGGGCTCGCCGAAGAAGATGTCGCCGCCCTGGGTGGCCAGGGTCACCAAGCCGCGCTGGATGGCGCCGACCGAGGCGGCGGAGATGTTGCCATACTCCTTTTGGTAGGTGGCGGAGTTTTCGCCGACGTACCCCAGTGTGGCCTGAAGGTCTTTAAGGTCGAGGAGAAGCAGGCCGTTGTCGTCGGCGATCTTGAAGACGAGATTGAGGACGCCGGACTGGATGTCGTTGAGGTTGAGGATGCGGGAGAGCAGAAGCGGCCCCATCTCGGAGATGGTGGCGCGGATGGGGTGCCCTTGCTGACCGAAGACGTCCCAGAGGGTGACGGGGGTGGGCTCGAGTTGGAAGCCGGAGAGGTTGAGGCGTTCGAGGCGGGCGTTGAGCTTGGGGCTGGGCGTGCCGGGTTCCGAGATGCCGGAGAGGTCGCCCTTGACGTCGGCGGCGAAGACGGGGACGCCGATGCGGGAGAAGGCCTCGGCCATGACCTGGAGGGTGACGGTCTTGCCGGTGCCGGTGGCCCCGGCGACTAGGCCGTGGCGGTTGGCCATGCCAGGCAGGAGGCTGACAAACTCGGGTGGAGCGGCTTCGGTCTGGGCGATAAGGAGCGGATCGGGCATGCGGCGTGTCTCCGGCTGGTCGAACTCGCCAGCGCCGAGTACCACTGTACCGCCTGGCCCATTCTGGAACGGCAATCCCACCTTTGGCGGATGTCTGCGCTGGGGTTTGTGATCCTGCACAGGTACCTAAGGGGGATAATGCCTCTAACGCTTTCTCCGTATGTTCACGGGGGAATACACTAGAGGTTGTGGAGGGTCTCTATCCGGCGACGGATGGGGCCTGAGTGTCCGCCGCGAGCGGTCAACGCGGATGGATGGGTAGGTGACCAACGGGGTTGTCTTGGTCTTCGGGCTGAGTCGACGGCCGGTTCGAAGGGGAGAACATGTTCGAACGCTACACGGAGAAGGCGCGGCGCGTAATTTTCTTTGCGCGTTACGAGGCGAGTCAGTTTGGGTCGCCTTATATCGAGACAGAGCACCTGCTGCTGGGTCTACTGCGTGAGGACAAGGCGCTGACCAACCGCTTCCTGCGGTCGCACGCGTCGGTGGAGTCGATACGGAAGCAGATTGAGCAGCACACGACGGTGCGGGAGAAGGTGTCGACGTCGGTCGACCTGCCGCTCTCGAACGAGTGCAAGCGGGTGCTGGCGTATGCCGCCGAGGAGGCGGAGCGGCTGAGCCACAAACATATCGGGACGGAGCATCTGCTGCTGGGGTTGCTGCGGGAGGAGAAGTGCTTTGCGGCGGAGATCCTGACGGAGCGCGGCCTGCGGCTGCCGGCGATTCGTGAGGAGCTGCAGCGGACGACGCAGGAGAAGGCGCCCGCGGCGGGCAAGCAGGGCTCCGGGAGCGGACGGCAGGAGCAGAGCATGCTGGCGGAGTTCAGCCGCGACCTGACGCAGTCGGCGATGGACCAGCAGCTGGATCCGCTGGTCGGGCGGGACACGGAGGTGGATCGTGTGATCCAGATTCTGTGCCGCCGCACGAAAAACAACCCGGTACTGATCGGCGAGCCAGGCGTGGGCAAGACGGCGATCGTGGAAGGCCTGGCGCAGAAGATCGCGGACGGCGAGGTCCCGAGCTTTCTGGCCGACAAGAAGGTGCTGGCGCTCGATCTGTCGCTGATCGTTGCGGGAACGAAGTATCGCGGACAGTTCGAAGAACGGCTGAAGACGATCATGAAGGAGCTGATGGAGAATCAGAACTCCATCGTGTTCATCGACGAGCTGCATACGCTGGTAGGGGCCGGGTCGGCGGAGGGTTCGCTCGATGCGGCGAACATCCTGAAGCCGGCGTTGTCTCGCGGTGAGATCCAGTGCATCGGGGCGACGACGCCGGCCGAGTACCGGAAGTCGATCGAGAAGGATCGGTCGCTTGAGCGGCGGTTCCAGGCGGTCAAGGTTCCGCCTCCGAACGAGGAGGATGCGGTCAAGATCATCATGGGCATCAAGGACAAGTACGAGAAGTTCCACGCGGTGAGCTACACGGATGAGGCGATCAACTTTTCAGTGTCGCATTCCAGCCGGTACATCCCGGACCGGTTCCTGCCGGATAAGGCGATCGATCTGATCGACGAGGCGGGGGCGCGGGTGAAGCTCCGCCAGACCTCGCTGCCCGAGGAGCTGACCGAGATCCAGAAGCGGATCAAGTTCATCGTGCACCGGATGGAGAACGCGATTGCGAATCACGAGTTCGAGAAAGCCCGGTTCTACTCGGACGAGGAGCGCAAGGAGCGGGAGAATCTGCGGGCGATGCGGGACAAGTACCACCTCGACGACTCTTCGGCGGGCATCGTGACGCGCGAGGATATCGAGGATGTCGTGAGCCGATGGACGGGCGTGCCGATCACGTCTCTGAAGGAAGAGGAGACGCAGCGGCTGCTGCGGGTCGAGGAAGAGCTCCACAAGCGCGTGATCTCGCAGGAAAAGGCGATTTCGGCGCTGGCGCGGGCGATTCGGCGGTCCCGTGCCGGGTTGAAGAATCCTGCGCGGCCGATCGGCAGCTTCCTGTTCCTTGGACCGACGGGCGTTGGAAAGACGGAGATGGCGCGGACGCTGGCGCAGTTCCTGTTCGGCAGCGAGAAGAGCCTGATCCGGTTCGACATGTCGGAGTTCATGGAGAAGCATTCCGTGTCGAAGCTGATCGGATCGCCTCCGGGATACGTGGGCTACGAGGAGGGTGGACAGCTGACCGAACGGGTTAAGCGGTCACCGTACTCCGTGGTTCTGCTGGACGAGGTCGAGAAGGCGCATCCGGACGTGTTCAACCTGCTGCTGCAGGTGTTTGAGGATGGGCAGCTGACGGACGGCCTTGGAAACACGGTCGACTTCAAGAACACGATCATCATCATGACGTCGAACATCGGCGCCAAGCACCTGATGAAGCGTGAGGGTCTGGGCTTCCAGTCGCGAATGGAGGATGTGGTTCTGGAGAAGATGGAGGAGTTGGTCAAGGGCGAGGTCAAGCGCACCTTCAACCCGGAGTTCATCAACCGCCTGGACGAGATGATCATCTTTACAGCGTTGTCGGATGCAGACCTCATGCAGATTCTGGAGCTCCTGGTGCAGCAGCTGAATGTCAACCTGGTGCATAAGGCGATCACGCTGAGCGTGAACGACGAGGCGAAGCGATGGATTCTCGAGAAGACGGTGACGGACCGAAGCTACGGCGCGCGGCCTCTGCGCAGGGCGCTGCAGAGGTTTGTCGAGGATCCGCTGTCCGAGGCTCTGATCGCGGGCGGAATCACGCAGCGGCCGGCGTTTCTCGAGGTGTACCTGGATAACAACCAGCTGTTTTACCGGCCGCTCACGTCCGATGGCGAGGAGAAGCCCAGCGGTCTGGCGCTTAGTGTCGTTTAGCCGCGAAGGTTGGATGGGGTGTCCTGGCGAGGTCTGCCGGGGCACCCTTTCTTTTTGGGTGTTCGAACCCCATTGGCAAGCTTCACGAATCCAGACAGAACGGCAGAGACGTCTGACGGCCCGCATCCGCCGCCTAACCTGGGCAGGAGAGGCTGCCATGGGAAGACCCTCTCCCGATGCTCCGAGTGGTCTTGAGCTCGAGCTCTGCTCGGTGGGAATATGGGGAATGGGCTTGACATATGGTCGCCCTGCCGTTAGATTTGGGGAGTGGCAAGACTCCCTTCGGGTTGAGTCGGTCATAACGAAGTCCACCCACTTCGTTGCTGTACCGGAATACCCACGCAACAGCCCCCACCGCGCTGCGTGGGTTTCCTCTTTAAGACCTAACTTTTTTCTTTAACAGGTTTTGATCGTTTTGAAGCCTCTCACAGGTGCGGTAAGCCAGGAGCTCGTGCCTCCAGGCTCCTGGCTTACCGACATACAAGGCTTACGGCGTACAAGCAGGAGTCAGGCGGCTGTGCGTCGACGGCGAATCAATCCGGTTGCACCTGCTGCGCCGGTCAGGATCAGGACGATGCTGCCTGGCTCAGGCACCGCCGAGACGGGAGGAATCACAGCGGGTGGCGAGGCAAAGCCTCCGCCGGTTGGGACAGGTCCGTACACGGGGAAGGAGGGTGAGAAGCCCGTGTCTCCCCCCGGCGACAGACCTACAGGCGTATAAGCCGGTGTGTCCGCGGAGGCGAGGAGATTGTCGCTGGGCGGCACCAGTTCCGTGTCCACCGGACCGCCGAAGGCCGTCTCGGAGATGAACTCGTCCGGCGCCATCCTGCCATCCAGCACCTGGTTGGTCGCCTCCAGGGGAAGATCGCCACAGAGGAGGTCGAAGCGCTTCAACATCTGCGCCGGCGTGAGGTGCGGCCGCGTGCTTGACACCTTGAGCGGATGCGGGCCGGGAACCCTGGCCGGAGCGATCAGGTGCGCTACCTTCTTCCTGGCATAGTTGCGAGCACGCCGGCGTACGTCGAGCGCGCGCTGAACACTGGCCTTGTGAGCCAAGTTCTGCTTGTACTCGGCAAGCCACTTCTCACAATCGGTAGAGGCAAGGCCTTTGGAGGCAGAGGCGACGAGAATCAAAGCCAGAGAAAGAAGAATCATGCGACGCATTGGTTCACCCGGAGGGTATGTCTTATGCTCGTACACGTATGCACTTGAGCAGCCATCTTGCGCAAAACTCTGCAGGATCTAGGATGGCTCATTTCTCCGCAAAATCAGACACATGGGATGCTGGAGTTGCAACATCTGCAAGCTGATGCGCTTTTAGGGATCTTTTTTCTCTAGTTAGGAAAAAGTTTCCACTAAGCAACCCCACTTTAGCGTTCGCTTTAGGGAAACGCAATCATTATCGCCTGCAGTGTCCTCCAAAGTGTTCTGCCGGGTCACTTGGAGCGGTGCTATGCGCTGCGGCTTGTCGCGGGAAGGCTAAAAAGTTCAGGGCCAGGGAGGCTGGGCAGTAGTGGAGCGGCTCTAAAACAGGAAAGGCCCCGGGTCGAGTCGGGGCCTTTTCTGTTGCTGGTGTATCTTTCCGGATCGGGTACTGCGCTTCGAGGACCTGGGGCTTTATCCAAGGCTGCCAGGAGGACGGCTTTGGCTCTGATGCGCCGCCGGTTAGCGCGGACCCCCGAGGGCGAGGTCGATGAGTGCTTTTTCTTCGAGCTCGTGGGCCTTGGCGGAGCCGGTGGCGGGGCTGGCGGTCGGGTGGCGCTTGATGCTGAGGACCGCGCGGTCGCCGACCATACGGCGGAGCTGGGGCATGACGAAGGAGAGGGCTCCCATGTTGGCGGGCTCTTCCTGCACCCAGATGATCTCGCGGGCTTCGGGGTGCTGGTCGATGGCGGCCTGGAGGTCGGCTTCAGGCCAGGGGTAGAGCTGCTCGAGGAAGATGATGGCGACGCTCATGTCCTTGCGCTTTTCACGCTCGACGCGGAGGTTGTGGCCGATCTTGCCGCTGGTGATGAGCAGCCGGCGGGGTGCTTTGACGTCGTTGTCAGGGAGGACGTTCTGGAATCCGGGTAGGGCGAGGTCAGCCAGCGTGGACGAGGCGTCGGGGTGGCGGAGCATGCTCTTCGGGGTGAAGACGATCAGCGGCTTCTTCCAGGGCTGGAGGGCCTGGCGGCGGAGCAGGTGGAAGTACTGCGCGGCGTTCGACGGCTGGGCGACCTGCATGTTGTCGTTGGCGCAAAGCTGGAGGTAGCGCTCGATGCGGGCGCTCGAGTGCTCGGGGCCCTGACCCTCGTAGCCGTGCGGAAGGAGCATGGTGACGCCGGAGAGCAGGCCCCACTTGGCCTCGCCGGCGGCGATGAACTGGTCGATGATGATCTGCGCGCCATTGGCGAAGTCGCCGAACTGGGCCTCCCAGAGGACGAGCGCCTCGGGGTAGTCGCGGGCGAAGCCGTACTCGAACCCGAGGACGGCGGCCTCGGAGAGGAAGGAGTTGTAGATCTCGAAGCGGGCCTGGCCAACCTCGATGTGCTGCAGCGGGATGTACTTTTGCTCGGTCTCGATGTCAGTGAGGACGGAGTGGCGCTGGTTGAAGGTGCCGCGTTCGGAGTCCTGGCCGGTGAGGCGGACGGGGGTGCCCGCCTCGACGAGGGAGGCGAAGGCGACCAGCTCAGCCATGCCGTAGTCGAAGGGGCGCTTGCCTGAGCCCATCTCGGCGCGCTGTTCCAAGAGCTTCTGGACCTTGGGATGGATATGGAAGGTTTCGGGGTAGCGGGTGAGGGCCCGGACGAGATCGTTCACCTTCTCCGCGGGGAGACCTGTGGAGACCTTGTCCGAGGGCTTGAAGTCGCCGCCGTGGTACTTGCCCCAGTAAGCGGGGAGCTGGGCGAAGTGCGGGATGTGCTCGGCGCGGGTAGCTTCCTTCTGGGCTTCGAGGAACTCGGCCTGGGAGGCGGCGACCTCGGCGGCCGTGTCGGCGCCGATCTCCTTTGCGTAGATCTGGAAGAGGGGAGGGTGGTCCTTAATGATGGCGTAGCGGCGGGGCTGGGTGACGGTGGGGTCGTCGACCTCGCTATGGCCGTGCCGGCGGTAGCCGATGAGGTCGATGACAACGTCGGTGTGGAAGCGTTGGCGGAACTCGGCGGCGATGCGGGCGATGCGGACGACGGCTTCGGGATCTTCGGCGTTGACGTGAAAGATGGGGACGGGAAGGCGCTTGGCGATGTCGGTCGAGAAGCGGGAGGAGTTGGACTCGGTGGGGACGGCGGTGAAGCCGAGGAGGTTGTTGACGATGATGTGGACGGTGCCGCCGACATCAAAGCCGTGGAGGCTGGCCATGTTGAGGCTCTCGGCGGTAATGCCCTGGCCGGCAAAGGCAGCGTCGCCGTGGATGATGAGGGGGAGGACCTGGTCGCGGCCGGGCCGGGGTGCGGGGGGCTGGCCGGTGGAGGTGCGGGTCTGCTCGGTTGCGCTGCTGGCCTGCTCGGCGTGGACGGCGGCGTTGATGCGCTCCTGCTTGGCGCGGGCGCGGCCCATTACGACGGGGTTGACGGCCTCGAGGTGGCTGGGGTTCGAAACCAGGTGCAGCGCGACGGTTTGGCCGGCCGGCGCGTGGAAGCTGCCGGTGGCGCCGATGTGGTACTTGACGTCGCCGCCGCCCAGGGTAGAGCGAGGGTCGACGTCCTCGAACTTGGTGAAGATCTCGGAGGCGGGCCGGCTGATGATGTTGGCCATGACGTTGAGGCGACCGCGATGGCTCATGCCGAAGACGCAGGTGGTGACGCCGTGCTCGGCGGCGGAGGTGAAGAGCTGGTCGAGGAAGGGGATGAGGGCGGTGAGGCCTTCGAGCGAGAAGCGTTTGGTGCCGAGGTAGCGGGCCTGGATGACCTGCTCGAAGAGGTCGGCTCGGACCAGGCCGGTGAGGATGCGCTTCCGGTCGACTGGCTCCGGGACCTGTTCGAGCTGCTGCTCGAGCCATTGGCGCTGCTCGGGGTTGCTGATGTGCATGAACTCGACGCCGATGTTGGAGCAGTAGAAGCCCCGAGCCTCCCGGGCGGCCTCGCCTTCGGGAGCGACTGTGGGGAAGGGTTCCGGGGCCAGGTACTGGCCGAGGGGGTCGAGGTTGGCCTGGAGGTAGCCCCAGCGGCGGAAGAGGTCGAAGACCTGCTCACGGTCCGGGATGCTGGAGACGGGCTGTGAACCGTTCGGCTGGGGGATGTCGGATTGGATGGCGGCGGCTGATGCAGATGGCCGGGAGCTGCTCCCTACCTTGGTGGGCATGTGAATCCTCGCAGAGGTTTGCGCGCGGTGGATGGCGCGTCCGTCTCTATGCTAGACCTTTCGGAGCTAGGGCGGCTATTCAGGGCGAGGTGTGTTTCGGGGTGGATCAAGGTGAAGACCGGGGGTGTGGGAAGCGCGGTCAAGGCGAAAGCGAACGCAGGGGGGCGCACAGCTTCGCGGGGTGCGCGGAAAGCCAGAGTCGCTCAGGGCGTCAACAAGCCGAACACCGCCACCCCATTGGTTGTTCCGACAAAGACCCTCCCACCGGCCACCACGGGCGTAATGAACTTGTTGCCCGCCCCAAACCCATCTCGCCCATTCGCGGCCTGTCTGCTGTTGTAGAGCTCGCGCCCCAGGTTTGTCGCGTCGTACGCATGGAGCACCCCCGCCGCACTCGTCCCGCTCTCCACAGCCCACACAATTCCGTTCTGCGTCCCGTTCGCCGACACGCTGGGCGTGGACCCCGGATACGCAAAGCTCGTTCCCGACTGGCTCGTCGGTGTCGTGCTCAACAGCCCGTTGCTGATGGTGTACGCCTTAAGCACGTCATTTACGCCGGCGTAATACACGGTGTTGTTGAAGTAGGCCGGTCCTGAGAATGCGCCGTTGGGCAGCGCGTTCGCGATCTCCTGATACGGAGTACGGTTGTCCACCGCGCCCGGCTTGATCTTGCCCAGGTTATCGCGATCCCCGACATAGATATTTCCATCCTTGCCCGCGCCGACCACCAGATGGCGAACAACACCCGCCGCGTCCGTGACATCCGGGAGCAGCATGGCGCCGCCCGATCCCAGGTCCCTGTCCGAGGCTGACTCCGCTGCCGTGTTGTAGGGCTCGAAGAAGTCGCTCACCTTCAGCCCACCCGTGGTGCTCAGCATCGCATTGCCATAGTCGCCCTCGCTCGGAAACCCGTTGGCGTCCAGTCCGCTATCCAGGGTCCCGTTCGCATCCAGCAGGTAGATGTTTCCGGCGGTATCGCCCGCCAGGCCATAGCCGCTCATCCAGATCGATCCCTCGCTCCCGTTCGGCGTCAGGTTCAGGACGGTGGTCTGCTGCAGCGTGCTCTCGCTATAGCCCATGACCCAGCCCGTATACGGTCTGATGTCGCAGTGGCTAGTCCACCCCATGTAGATCGTCCCATTCAGCAGCAGCAGCCCGACCCGCTCCGCGTACTGCCCCGGATCGAAGACTACCCTGCCGTTCTGGCTGTTCGCGCCGCTCCCAGGATAGCTCGCCGCGATCTCCGTCGGGCTTCCCCCAAGCTCTGCCCCCGTCGTCAGATCCAGCGCATGCAGCCGCTGATGGTACCGGCCGCCTCCATCCCTGCTCATTCCAACCACAAAGATGGTTCCGTTCGGTCCCTGCGACCGGTCGATCACCGGGGTCGATGTGATGCCGATCTCCGGCACAATCTGGCCGCAGCTCCGTGCGTCGCTCGGCGTCTCCCCGGCCCCCAGCACGGAGGCTCTCCAGATCTGCGCCCCTGTCGCCGCGTCGAGCGCATACACACTGTCATGCTCGGTCGCCACGTACACCACGTTGACCAGGCGCGTCGCCGTTCCATTCGGCAGCGCTTGATTGCCGACATACAGCGGTTGCGCGTCCACCTTTCCATCTACCGGGTACGTGCCAACCAGACCAAAGCTCACCGAGTTCACATTGGAAGGCGTCAACGTGGTCTCTTGCGCGTTCAGACCTGCTCGCGTGTTGTCATAGTGGTAGGTCGTCACATCGGCCGAAGTCGCGGCCGGCGTCGGCGCGGCGGCGACCGTCAACGCCATCGTCGCCGTATGGGACAGGGCGCCAGAGCTGCCCGTAAACAGGACCGTTGCCGATCCCGCTGGAGCTTTGTCAGCCGCAACAAGACTCAAACTCTGCGAAGCTCCCGGAACGAGATTCAACGTCGTCGGCGAGATGGTGACGCCCGTCGGCAGCCCACTTACCGTGACCGTAACCGTCCCTGTAAATCCGTTCGTCGGTGTCGCCTGCAACGTGATCTGCGACCCCGGGGCTCCATCCACGATCGTCTCGATCTGTGGTGTGACCCCCAGCGAGAAGTCAGCCGGTGGCGGCGGCGGGAGAGCGACCGTGACGGCCACGGTCGCCGTATGGGTGAGCAAGCCGGAGCTCCCGGTCAGGGTCAGCGTCCCGGCACCGGCCTGGGCCGCGGCCGCTGCGCTCAAGGTAACGGTCTGCGCCGCTCCCGGCGCCAGGCTCAGAGTCGACGGGTTCGCCGTCACACCCGCCGGCAGCCCCGTCAACGTCACGGCCACAACGCCGGAAAATCCGTTCACCCCCGTGGTCGCAACGCTGATCTGCGTCGTCGACCCTGTCGCCATCGCAACCACGCCCGGGTTCACACGGAGGCCGAAGTCCCCGCTCGATCCCCCGCAGCCCGTGATCACACCCAAAACCAGGCTCCCCGCAACCAGCATCCACGCAGACCTCACCAAACCCGCCATCTTCAAACCCCCGGACGCACCCTCGATCCGCTCCCTAGACAAACGTCCTGCTTGTTCAGACGAGACGGGGAGCATCTTCGTTTCCAGCAGTCTCTGCAAATCTCGCATCCGGGAGGCATCCAAAACAAGCATGATCCGCAAAAACATCCCTGGCAGCAGCCCCTACGAGCCCGTGATCGGCTTTTCCCGCGCCGTTCGCGTCGGCCCGCACGTCTACGTCTCCGGAACCGGGCCCGTCGGCGCGGACGACACCGACCCCGCAACCCAGACCGAGCAGTGTCTCACCATCATCGCCGCAGCCCTCAAAGAGGCCGGCTCCTCCATCGAGCACGTCGTTCGCACCCGCGTCTACCTCACGCACCCGCGGGACTGGGAAGAGATCGCCCGCATCCACGGCAAGTTCTTCTCCATCACCCGCCCAGCCGCCACCATGGTGGTCGTCGCAGCTCTCCTCAACCCCGCCTGGCATGTCGAGATCGAGGCCGACGCCCACATTCCCGAGTAGCCCCGGCATCAACCCGCCAGCCAGGCTCGGCTGTCCCTCGCACCCACAGCCTTGGACCCACGCGTCAGCCGTCCCCACCTCGGCCGGCATTCACGCTGCTATCCTCAAGCGGTGGCAGAACTCTCTTTTTCGCAACCCGCGCGCCGCAACCTCGCTGTCCCTATCCTCCTCGCGCTCGCGGTCCTCGCCGCTGCCCTGTTCGCCGTCCTCCACTACACCCCGCACTCGACCGCCGACGTCGCAGTCACCCGAACGGACGTCTACCCGTCCCACATCGTCTTCAAATCCAACTCCATCGTGCTCAATAGCGATCAGGCGCAAGACGACCTTTACATCCTCGCCAACCTCCGTTTGACCAACCACCTCCGCCTGCCCCTCTTCCTCAAGGACTTCCGCGCCTCCTTCAACCCCGGTTCCCCTGCCGAAACCAACGCCCTCACCACCAGTGCTATCGAGAAGCCCGACCTCGTCAACCTCTTCACCACCTTTCCCGCTCTCAAAAAACTGGCCGACGCTCAAGGCGCCAAACCCCTCTACCGCGAGACCAGGATCGAACCCGGCCAAAGCGCCGAAGGCTACATCGTCCTGCACTTCCCCGGCACCCGCGACCTGTGGGACAAACGCCAGAACGCCACGGTGGCCATCGACCTCTACCACCAGCCACCCCTTACCGCCGATATCCCCAACCTCACCCTCGCCCAGCCCTGACGGTGACCCCCCAACCGAGATCCGACACCGCCCCATGACTCGCCGCCGCTTCATCGCCGACACCTGGACCGAGACCACCGCTACCCTCACCGGTGACCAGGCCGCCCACCTCGCTCGCGTCCTTCGCGCCAAACCGGGCCAGATCTATGACATCGTCGCCAACGGCTTTCTCCACCGCGCCGAGATCACCAGCATCGTCCCGTCCACAGCTTCCTCCCCCGAGCAGATCCACCTCACGCTCCACGAGGAGCTCGCGTCCGACACCGCCCTCCCGCTTCACCTGCTGCTGGCCGTCTTCAAGTTCGACCACCTCGAGTGGGGCATCGAGAAGGCGACCGAGCTCGGCGTCGCCCGGATCACGCCCATCCTCGCCCGCCGCACCGAAAAGCACCTCACGGAGGCCGCGCCCAAACGGGTCGAACGCTGGCGGCGCATCGCTCTTGAAGCCTCCAAGCAGTCCCGCCGCACCTCCGTCCCCGAGATCGCCGATCCCACCTCGCTCAAGGTCGCCCTCGCCACCGAGCAGAGCCCCACCCGCATCCTCCTCAGCGAGCTCGAACAGTCCCTTCCGCTCGCGGAGGCCCTCCAGCAAGCCACCGCGCCCGAGATTGCCCTCGCCATCGGCCCGGAGGGCGGCTGGACCCCCGAAGAGATGCAACTCTTCCTCGACCACGCCTGGCAGCCCGTCACCCTGGGCCAACGCATCCTCCGCGCCGAAACCGCCGCAGTCGCCGCCGTTGCCATCGCCGGCGCCCACCTCTCCTGAATCCCCCGTCCTCCCCTGCGAGCCCCGCGATTCCGCATCCACTGGGCCCACCTCTGACTTGGCTGCAGACGCAGAAAACCGGGCCGAAGCCCGGGCCCTTCCAGATTGCAAACCAGCGCCGCCTAGCTGAAGATCTCCTTCACCTTCTCGAACAGCCCACGCGCGTGCGGCGCATTGTTTACCGTCATCGTCTCCCCCAACTGCCGAATCAGGTCTCTCTGCTGCTTCGTCATCTTGCTTGGGGTCTCGACCCGCACCTCCACGATCAGGTCGCCCTTCCCGCGCTCATTCAGGTGCGGCACGCCCTTCCCGCGCAGCTTGAACTCCCGTCCGCTCTGCGTCCCCTCCGGAACCTTGATCGACTCCGCCCCATCCAGCGTCTGGATGTCGATCTCCGTCCCCAGCGACGCCTGCGGAAAGCTGATCGGCAGCACACAGTGCAGGTCATCGCCGTCCCGCTCAAAGAACGCGTGCGGCTTCACCTTCAGCACCACGTACAGGTCGCCCGCGGGACCTGCGAACTTCCCGGCCTCGCCCTCGCCTCCGTAGCGTATGCGCGTGTCCTGCTCCACGCCCGCCGGCACCTTCACGCTGATCGTGTGCTCCTTCGCCACCCGCGTCTCGCCCCGGCAAACCTGGCACGGATCCACAATCAGCGTTCCGGTTCCCTGGCAGACAGCACATGTGCGCGCCACCGAGAAGAACCCCTGCTGGAATCTCTGCTGACCACGCCCGCCGCACTGCGTACACGTGATCGGCGCCTTGCCCTTGGCCGCGCCCGTCCCTTTGCACTCGCCGCACACATCCAACCGGCGCACCGTGATCTCCCGCTCCTTGCCGAAGACCGCCTCTTCGAACTCAAGCGTGAGGTCATACCGCACATCGCGACCGCGCTGCACGCGCGACGTCTTTCTGCCTCCACCGCCGCCGCCCGAGAACATCTCCCCGAACAGGTCGCCGAAGATATCCCCCAGGTCCTGCGGATTTCCGCTGAACCCGCCGCCGCCGAACGGCCCCCCCGCGGCCGGTCCGCCACCGCTGAACGCGGCATGGCCGTAGCGGTCGTAGGCCGCTCGCCTCTCCGGATCGCTGAGCACCTGGTACGCCTCGCTGCAGCTCTTGAACTGCTCCTCGGCCGCCGGGTTGTTCGGGTTGCGATCCGGGTGATACTGCATGGCCAGCTTTCGGTAAGCCGTCTTCAGCTCCGCATCGCTCGCATCCCGCGAAACACTCAGTACCTCATAAAAATCAAGCTTCGTCACGTTTGCCGTCGCACTCATCTCTTGAATTCTTTCTTGTTTCCCTGACTCAATATCCGCCGCGCAAATCCACAGCCGCGGTCTGCCTTCTGATCCCTAGTCCCACGCCCGGGCCTCAGTCACTCACCTGATCCGGATTGCTCGCGATCCGCACCAGCGCCGGACGCAGCAGCTTTTCGCGCAGCTTGTACCCGCGCCGAATCTCCTCCACGACCTGGTGGTCCGGAAACTCCTTCGTCTCAATGCTGCCCAACGCCTCATGGACGCGTGGATCGAACTGCGCCCCAACCGTCTCGACCATCTGCACATTCAGCCCGCGCAGGGCATCGTCCATCTGCTTGAGGATCATCTCCACGCCCGACTTCAACTGCTCGGCGGACGCTTCCGCCTTGAGCGCCAGGTTGAAGTTGTCCATCACGCCCAGAAACGGTTCCACCGCGCCCTGGATGGCATAGTCCCGCGCGTCCTGGCGCTCCTTGCTCTCGCGCTTTCGGGCATTGTCGAACTCCGCCTGCAGGCGCGCCAGCCTGTCCCGCAACTGATCCCGCTCGCCCCTGGCCTGCTCCAGATCCGCGCTGGAGACGACGCCGCCCGGGGCCGCCGGCTCCTCCCCCTCAGCCCCAGCGTTCCCATACTCCGGCTCCTGCATCTCCTCAACCGCGCTTCCCCGTTCCGTCAACTCATCCTGCATGGATCCCTCACTCGTCATCGCATCATCCCTCTTATTGTTGCCCATCCGCGCCCATCGCGCGACCTTCTCCCACTGCGTCTCCATCGGCACCCCACCTCAAAACCGTACCCGGCCCCCGAAGAAACGGCACGCCGGATTTCTCTTGCCGTCCGATCTACGTTAGATGTCGCCCCATCCCGTTCGGTATCAAGCCGCCTGTCCCCCGCCCTCTACAGCGTCGGATGCAGCATGCGGTCGAAGGCACCCGCGATATAACTCACCGTGTTCATGGTCCTCTCGTAGTCAATCCGCTTCGTCCCAATCACGCCCACCGTCCCCCTTTGCTCGCCGCCCACCCGCGCCGGCGCCGCAATCAAGACCAGGCCGGCCATCTCCGGCGCCTGCTCCCCCAGGTCGAAGACCACACGCACGCTCTCCTGCCGCGCATCGATGTACGCGTTCAACAGCTCCACCAGCCTCTGCTTCGCCTCAAGCGCCGACAGCACCTCACGCAGCCGGTCCCGGTCGGCCTCGCTCGCCACCCCCATCACCAGGTTCCCTACGCCGCCGACATATACCGCCTGCAGGATCGTCTCGGGAACCGCTCCCGCCCACAGCTGCTCCACCGCTGCCAGCATCCGTTGATACTCGCTGCGTTCCTGCTCCACCCGCCGGGCCAGCTCCGACCTCACCCGCTCCACACTCCATCCGCGAAAGCTCTCGTTCAGAAACGCCGCCGCCGCCTCGAGCTCCCGCATCTCGAAGTCCCTCGGCAAGGCCAGCACCCGGTCCCGCACCATCCCGCTGCTCGTCACCACCACCGCCAGCACCCGCGCAGGCGCCAGCCGCGAAAAGTGCACGTGCTCCAGCAGATCACCATCGGCTACCGTCGCAATCGCCACGCCGACACCACTCGAAAGCGTGGCTAACACGTGGCTGGTGCGCTCCAAAAGCGCCTCCGTCCCCGCCACGCCGGCAAAGCGAGAGTCGATCTCCGGCCGCGACTGCACCGGAACTCCTTTCTTTGCAACACCGCTTAGATCGTCGACATACATCCGGAACGCCCGCGCCGTCGGGACCCGACCCGCCGACGTATGGGGCTGCTCGAGCAATCCCGCCTCCGCCAGCGCCGCCATTTCATTGCGCACCGTCGCCGAACTCATTCCCAGTCCCGCATGCATCCGAGCTATCGTTCCCGAACCAACTGGCTCACCCGTATCGACATAGCCCTCAATGATGGCGGCCAGGATCGCCCGTTGTCGCGCCGTAATACGCTCCGCATCCGCCATGGAACCTCCGGCAGGTCACCGAGGGCAAGACCTCAGTGAACCTCACTCACCTATTCTACCGAATCCGTCAACCCCTACTCGATCTCCAGAACCCCTCCACCCTGCGCCGACACCCGCTCCGCCGCAAGAACAACCTTCTTTGCCACGGCAAAGAATCCTCCACCCGCATCGCTCTCCGCTCCGCCCAACGACACCGGCATGCCGCGATCGCCACCCTTCCGGATCGACGGATCCAGCTCGAGCGACCCCAGAAACTCCACTCCGAACTGCGCCGCCGTCCGCTCCGCCCCGCCCTTCGAGAAGATGTCGATCTCCTCTCCACAGTGTGGGCAGTGGAAAGAACTCATGTTCTCCACAATCCCCAGCACCTCCACGCGCACCTGGTGGAACATCTCGAGCGCCTTCCGCGCATCCTCGAGCGCCACGTCGCTCGGCGTCGACACCACCACCGCCCCCGTCAACGGAACCGTCTGCACCAGCGAGATCACCACATCCCCGGTTCCCGGCGGCAGATCCACAATCAGGAAGTCCAGCTCGCCCCACTCCACCTGCATCAGAAACTGCCGGATAATCTGGTGCAGCATCGGGCCCCGCATCACCATCGGCTTGTCGCCCGGCGAGATCAGACCCACCGAGATGAACTTCACCCCATGCGCCAGAATCGGCTCAATCCGGTTGTCCCCCACAACGTTCGGCTGCCGGCTCACCCCTAGCATCGTCGGCACATTCGGCCCGTAGATGTCCGCGTCGATCAGCCCAACCTTGTACCCCAGCTTGCTCAGCGCCACGGATAAATTCACCGCGACCGTCGTCTTTCCCACGCCACCTTTGCCGCTGCCAACCGCAATCACATAATCCACACCCGGCAGAGGCTGTGGCCCCTGCGGAACTCCTGCACCCTGATGTCCCATCCATTGCTCCTCACTGCCGTCAGCTTCTCTTTACTTTGGTCAACCTTCGCGGAGCCGAAGATCTGCTTCTTTGTCCGCACGTACTCAACCCCTAAGCTCTATACATGCCACTCATTGCCCAGCAACGCCCGAATCTCCTTCTTGCGCAGCGTCTCCCCTGCTCGCAACTGCCTTCGCCGCCCCGCATCTTCGTATCGCCGCCTCTGATGCCCTGTCTCCGGAACCACCTGCGGCACCACGATGCGCGTCCCGTCCTTTTCCACCGCCACAAACGTGAGGTAGGCGCTCGACACGTGCCTCCACTGCTGCCCGCGTATGTCCTCCACCATCACCCGAACACCGATCTCCATCGACGTCCGAAACGCCCGGTTCACGCTCGCCTTTAGAATCAGCAGCTCTCCCAGCCTCACCGGAGCCACAAAGTCGAGGTGATCCATGCTCGCGGTCACCGTAAACGCCCGCGCGTGCCGGCTCGCCGCCATGGCCCCCACCAGATCGATATACTGCATCAACCGTCCCCCAAACAGGTTGCCGATCGCATTTGTGTCTGCGGGGAGCACAATCTCACTTCGCTCCGATTGCGATTCCACCACCCTCCGGGTCAACGCTCCTTCGCTCATCTCCCAAGTCTACCCGCTGCACCCCTCCGCTCCGTCCACCCCCGTTCACTCGCCCTTGCCCCACGCATCTAGGTCATTGCCTCCGTGCGCTATGCTTAAAAGTGCGCAATCGGCAGCCGCCTCGGGACCGTCGCAGGCCTCCCCGCTACGCTCACTCCAGCGACTTCGCAGCCTTCGGAGGCATCCTCTCTGCGCAACCACCGGCTCCTCTCCTACCTCCTTGCCATCAGCTACCTCTCCGCCGGTTACCAGTTCCTTCGCTACTACGTCTCGTACCCCTACTTCTACCTACGCCTTCCCCAGTACTTCAGCGGAACCGAACGCCTTCCCTTCCAGCTCCGTGTCCTGCCCATCTTCATCCTGAAGCCACTCCGCCGCAGTTACCTCGTTCAGCGCATCTCGGCTGCCCGCTCCGGACCTCTCCACAACCCCGACCGCCTCGCCTTCTTCCTGCTTTCACTCGTCTCCTTCGCCGTCCTCTGCTACTTCCTCGTCAAGCTCTACCGCGTCCTCTCCCTCAGCCGTCGGCTCGAATTCCTCCTCTTTCCAGCCCTCTTCATTATCCTCACCTGGACCTACCTCCT
>JAABUX010001961.1_pt1 | contig 29917 bp, 26 predicted proteins | sample 5561851 | NCBI WGS metagenome assembly JAABUX01 (sample SAMN10711883, study PRJNA513361) | rock metagenome | isolation source: Antarctica rocks | place: Antarctica: Victoria Land, Richard Nunatak red sandstone | collected 2016-01-03 | reverse complement strand
ACGGCCTCACCCTCAGGTCAACACACCGCCGCTGCGCGCTCCCGCAAACCTCCCTATCAGCAATGTTCAGCCATCCCTGCACATTGCTCATTCAACGGGGGGGTGAGCAGTTACGCTTCTAGGTCCTAACTCGCCTCGTATTCATCTGACTCCCCTGTCCACGGAGCGATGCTGACTGACGCCAGGTTGGCCATTGCCTCGGCTGCACGGGGGATGGCAGGATTGTCGTCACATCCTGGCCTGATGCGAATTGTGAAACGCTGCAGGCCATCGGCATCAACACGCAGGATGTAGGTCGCTGGCCAGCAGATGAACCGGGCTCGGATGTTCAATATGCTGCTCCTGTATTCCTTCCAAGGGCCGTCTGGGTTCCGGATTATGTTGGGCAGACCCCAAAGTCCGGCGCCTGACAGGCGCAACTGCACGCGGCGCAGGAGGTCGTGTCGTACCTGGAGGAGGGCTTGTCGCCGCAGGTCTTCTGCGACCAGATCATACTCCTGGACAGCAGTGGCTCCTGCTGCGGTGCTGGCAGCAGCATCGCCAAAAAGGTCTAGCTGATTGAGTATGCAGCGCATCATACCGCCGCTAGTCTGCAGTTGGCATGATGAAGGGCGCAACGTAGCGGCATAGCTTTGTCCAGTCCCATGTTGGACCCCTAAGGTTCGTAGGTAAGGCTCTCCATTCAGTATCGAAGCGTTCTTTGCGAACGGGTCCGACCATCCTTCGTAGTCAGCACTGGCGCGACGATTTGCCGGTGGCGGCGTCTACGCCGATGTCCGGCTTGCGCCAGGACCAGCGCGTCTTGGCACGTCCGAGATGGCGGGGCAGCGCCTATTGAACCTTTTCCAGGCCAACCGTGTCGAGTTCACGCCGAAAGCGCAACGGTGACAGGATAGGTATCAGGCATCCTGCTACTGCTACTTCCGGCAGGTTGCGTAGCCGATGCCGCACCTGCAGTGCTTCAAGGTTGAGCCATGCAATCGCCCGGTCAGTGTAGGCCAGTAGCTGCGCGGCGCGTTCGTCAGTGGCGTCGAGAATCTTGATGCCAAAGCGAGATCAGGCGAGGCTGTAGTCGGAAACCTGCGTGGTGGACATCATGGTCTCCTGCCGGAAGCAGGGCCAGCTTCGTCCGTTGTGACGCAGATAGGCACGCTGTCCTTGGTGCAGTTCGAAGTTGGTGTCCAATCCATAGCGGTGTCTTTCCCAGTCTGTCTGCTGCAGAAGACCTCAACCCCCGGTTGCCCTTCGGTCGTGGGGTCGCCTTGCTCGAAGAAGGTTATCCACAGGCTGAGGCCGTTAGATAGGTTATATAGACTCTTGTTAAGCAGTTAAGGGGCGCTATTCGCACCTTAAACCTTTGATGCAAATTAACAATCCGATCGAGCATGCGCCTGATAAGCCGTGCCTGTGCGCCCATTGAACCGAGCGGACCTGCGCCTTATAAGCCGAGTTCCATGCGCCTGATGAACCGACAGGTCTCACAGGGCCGATGCGGTGTGAATCAAAGGGTCCAAGCGCTACCTAGCACTGGATTTGCGCCTAATAAGCCGACCCTTCAACGCGAGATGCGCCTGATAAGCCGATAGTCAGATGACGAAGCGGAGTGCTTTCTGCATCATCCCCCTACCCTTCCTCCGCTGGCGGACGCGCGGCAGCTCGAAGCGAGGATCCGTGTCGTCGAGGCGGCTGCGTCGGATCATGGACACTATTTCCTGCCCTTCCTCGTTCTTGTGCAGGCGGAGGGCATACTCGGGGAGAGAGTCGCTTTCCACAACCTTCCTCACGTCCAGGGCGAAGTCGGAGAACCGGGCGACGCTGCCTGACTTGTCGTAAAGCTGACGCATAGTGAACGGCCAACCGGTCTCCTGGTGACCGGCATGCTTCCGGGCAACCCGATAAAGCCACCTCTCAATGCCGCCCGTGATGGTGAAATAGTCCTCATGGATTGTGAGGACCATGCCCTTCTCGACTATGCCGTCGTAAAGCCATCTGGGAAGGGTAAGGGACATTCCCGTTGGCTTGCCTTCCTCGTCCTCATGGGCATCCCAGTCTTCCAGCCAGTGGAAGCCTGTAGTCTTCTTCCGGGATCCCTTCGGAACCCGGATGTTGGTTTCTACATAGGTGGATGCCAGCCGCCGGAGTGCGTCCTGTAATTTCTGATACTGGTCGCCGCCCGTGTGTCTGCGGATAGCCCGAAGCAGCTGGTAAGGGTGGAAGTGAATTCTTGGGTTGGTCTCCCCTCCACGATCCACGGCCTCTGTCACTTGCGTCGCGGCCCAGATCAGAATGTCGGCGTCCCAGATGGTGGCAATGCCAAACTCCTTGACGGGATAGACCTTCACGATGGTCCCAGCAACCTCATACTCGATCGGCGTCTTGCGAGGCTTCTTCGCCAGACTGAAGAAGGGTCGCTCCATCAAGTCCCTTTGATCGCGGACCGGTATATCTATAAAGGCCGGAGCGAAGAAGTCTGGTTGGTCCTCGTCCTTGCGCTTCATCATGCGCCTCGTGTATGCACGTATGAGTTCATCGCCCTAGGCTCCTATGAGGGCACGCGTGTATGCTTGCATCCGATTATCAGGTTACCCACGTATGATCTGGCCCTTGCCCTTCTTTACAAAGAGCATGTCCAAGGCTTCCTCAAGAAGCGCTTGGGTCGTGGTGTCCTCCTCGGCAGCAAGCATCTTCATCTGCCTTACAACCTTCGGATCAAAGTGCCCGCCAAGGAACCGCCTTCCGTCACGGGATGGACGGTAGAACTTCTCTGGCAGCGGTTCGGGCGCACGCTGCGGAGCTAGATCCGGCTTCTGCGCCGGTTCACTCGTTGCCTCACGGGATAAAACGGCCTGTAGCGAATTTGTCCGGCTCATGCAGCGACCCCTAGTTCTTGCCCAAATATGTGCATACACACAAACTCGTATAGGCGTCTGATTTCGGCGGCAGCTTTTCCGTCCGGCTCGAACTCCAGCGCGGTCAAACCGGTCTGTTGTGCTCGAGAATACGCCACGCGGTTATGGATCCGGACGGGTGCCAGCTGAGCACCCATCTGCTTGATTGCTGCTTCGGTGTCCGGAACCTCCCGACCTTGGATCGGGCAGAATGTCATCACCACGGCAGACGGTTTGGGTGGTTCGGTAGCCCGCTTCACCAGCTTCAGTGTCTCCGTCGCTGCCATCAAATCCAGGACTGCTGGCTTTGTCGGAATCAGGATGAAGTCGGCATGCTCAGCAGCCTGGAACGCGACATCCTTGGCGACCGGCGGCGCGTCTAGGATAACCAGGTCAGTGCCGGCGTCCCTCGCAGCCTTAAGCATGTGAGCGAGGCGGACAGGCTGGACGGAGATGACCGCGGGAGCCTCCAACTGGCGGGTGTCCTTCCAGAACGCAGCGGACCCTTGCGGATCTAAATCGAACACAGCTGCGCTCTTTCCGTCGAGCCCTGCCGCGACCGCGAGGGCGGTCGCGATCGTTGTCTTGGATACGCCGCCTTTCTGGCTGATAACCGCGACGACCTTCACTGATACCCCCATAGCCTCAGTAGTGCCTACGTGTATGAACGCAAGCTCGCATACGGGTCAATGCGTGCGGATGTTGGCCCGTATGATTTCCAACCATTGTTGCATGGATGACGCGTATGAGACTATATGCTCATACACATATAATTACTGATGATCACGCACTTATGTTACTATAGGCGTATAAACTTCTGGTTTCATACAACACAATCTTTGTGGATCCATATGTGTATGCACCGTGGCTACGAGTCCGTCCTGGTATGGATGGGGGCCGTGCGAATCGGCCAGCGTCAAGACCTAACCAGCAGTCCATCTCCACGTGGGCGGAAGATCCGACCTGTTACTAGGCAACCAAGCCGTGCCAACGGGTCCATCCCAGTGCGGATGGGCATCCCTATTCCCGGCCTGAGGCTGCCGCATCGTCGAACCACTGCCGGACCTGAAAGCCGAAACAGTAATGTATGACAGTCGCTTGTGACCATCATGGGCGGGGTCGAGCTTTCGGTCCGACCCGCAGCCGGCTGGGCGGGGCAGGCGAGGGCTCCAGTGGCAGAGATCGGCCTGATCCTGTGTTAGAAGGACCGCAAGTAGCCATGCTCCCCGAACAGCGTGGTGCGCGAAAGAAACCTATTGAAGCACCGGCAGGATGGCTCGCCGAGATGGAGACATGCCGGGCAGGCCCCTCCTGCTTTACCACAGCCAGGATCAAGCGCGCAGCGGTGTTCATCGAACGCTACCGATCGGAGTAGACCGTCGAGTTCGCCCTCGAACACCGCCTGCAGCCCTCCCAATACGAAGTCCCCGCGCGGCGCCGCGTAGGCATAGAAAGCGAGGTGGCGGGGAACGAGCAGCTCCGAGAGGGCAGCCCGGTCTATGCCGGCGAACACGGCCGCTTGTCGGATGAACCGGTGAGCATAGGAATGCACCAAGGTGAGCACAGCTGCTCCCACGTCGTCTCCTCCGGCTGCATCGCCCGGGGCAGGGACGACCGCACGGCGCAGGATCTCCGTGCGGGCTTGAGCCGGTGAGCAAACCTCTGGCAACTCGAAGCCTTGCCGGCGTAGCCAGTCCAACACTCGGAAAGGGTCTAGGCGGACCAATAGCGCCTCCGTCTTTCCAAGGTCGCCGTACACGGTGTAGCGACCCCTCCGGTCCCGGAAGGTCTTCAGCGTCGCCTCCCCCGGAACCAGGCTGTCCCGGGTGTAGCCGAACTGGCCGCTCAGGACGGGGAAGCTGTCGATCAGGTCGATGGCCTCCAAACCGGCATCCCGCAACGCTCGTGGATAGGTGACGTCGTACAGCCTCAGCAGATCCGGTTCGCCGGCTGCCCCCTCTCTGAGTTGGTCGAGGGTGGCGCGTGCATCGGCGACGGAGAGCGCGATCGTGACAGCTTCCTGTTCCGCCGACCTGAGCAGCTCCGGCGTCAGGTCGAGTGGGATCGGCTCCTCGGCGAAGGCACCCGCCTGCTCGGCCGCATCCAGCATTCTTTCGATGACGGCCTCCGGCATGCCCTTGGCGAGCAGTTCGCGCCGCAGGGCCTCGCGCGTGGTCAGTCCGTCCGTCGGCCCCTTGCCGGACATACCATCCACGACCCAGCGAAGTGCCCGTGCCGGCCCGCCCGCCTCCGTCAGGCCTCGCATCTTCTCTCTTGATGGCGGGTTGACGATGACGCAGCTGCGTGGCGTGAAGACCGATGCCGCTCGATGCACGGTGAACCTGAAAGCCGGTTCGGACGACCCACAGCCGCAAACCTTTATGCCGAGCCCGCGCTGGAGAACGGCATTGCAGATGGGGCACTCGAAGCGGAGTTCCCGCGCCGAAGCAGTACCTGGCCAATGCACCCTGACCTGCCGGTGAGTGGGACAGCGGGGGATCGTGGGTTCGGTCAGGTTGCCACAAGCATGGTATCCGACGAACGGCATCTGTCCCCGCGGGCCGGTGTTGCCGCAGGGGCATGCGGGGGACGAGGGTGCCTCGTGGACGCGCTTGCAGTCCTTGCACACCCACTGACGCGGGTAGGGCTCCAGTTGCACACCATTGTCCCGGCTGACCGAGACGACGGTGACATCCGCGCCCTTCGCCATGTCCGCGACGAAACCGTCGTCCTTGAGCGTCGCGGCCCAGGGCGACGCCATCCGCATCAGCTCCTCACGGAGGGCTGGCGCGTGGACGCTGTGTTCGACGAACGGGTCGCGCCATTCCTTCACCTTCCAGACCCCGCCCTTCACATCCACCGTCTGCTCCGGAAGGAAGCCGAACAGGATCTGGCTTGGGCTTCTTTGATCCTTCATGGCTGCGTGTTCCCCATGACGGGCACACCCTCCTCCACGTCACGCAGCGACAGCATGGGATCACCCGAAGGCGAGGCTTGGGATGGGAACATCGCATTCGGGGGTGGAGACCGCAGATTGCGCTCGAAACGTTCGAACCAGGTTTCGATGTCCTTGCGCATGCCGGAGTCCATGGCCCCTCCGGCGATGCTATCCATGATCGCGTTCCTCTCGTCATCAAGCGCGTCGGGGTTGGCCGTTATGTATCTCCTGATCGACGTGATGAGCGTGAGTGCGTGGCCAGCTCGTGGCTCGTGCAGCATCAGAAGCCGCGCCAGTTCGAGGCCGGCGATGGTGCGTTCCAACACCCGCCGGCTGCGTCTCGTGATCGGTATGGGCTCGACGAAGCGGTCCCCGTGCTCGACGAACTTCTCGAAATCACGGAACACTGCCGCATCGCGCTCGCGTCCGATCTTGTGGACGACGAACACGAGGCCGGGCCAACGTCGTCCGACGCGGGCTGTCGCCTGGATGAACTCGGCCGTACCCAACGGCAGTCCGAGCATGACCATCACGTTCAGGCGGTCGATATCCACGCCATGCGACATCATGGACGAAGCAGTCACGACATGTACCCTGTCGAGGAAAGCGGGCTCCGGCGTCTCCAGCCGGTTCAGGATGGCCCGCACATCCTCGAACCCCGTGCGTCCCGTCAGCGAGACCACGTTCGGCGGCGGCCCATCTACGGCAATCTGTGTCTCGGACGAGCGCTCGACGGCATCGAGATCGCGTAGCGTGTTGCCGTAGACCACGTCGGTTCCGAATAGGCTCAGCAACAAGTCGGCGTGCGCAGGATCGACACCCGCCTCCGCACACACGGCTGCCGGATCGTCCATCAGGCGACGCATGGTCTGCTGCAGCACCGTGAGCATCCTGTCCACGGCATATTCGATCGTGACACCGCGGGGGGCGATGGCGACGTAACGGCGCATGAGTTGGGCGGTCGGTGTGGCCCAGAAATTGTCGCGAGGCGACGGTCCGGGCTGCGGGAACACGCGGGCCTTCCGCCGGTAGAGCACGTCCACCTGCTTCTCGTACCCCGTGAGGGTGGCGGAGGAAGCGAGTATCTTGGGGCGGCTGCCACACAATTCCTGCTGTAGGTCGTCGTAGAGGGCCTCGTAGTGCGAGTCCACCGCGCCCAGGCTGTCGCGTAGGAGGTGCAGCTCGTCCTGGAGGCGATAGGAAGGGCCGAACAGGATCGGGTCGCACCCGAGCGCTTCGGGCCTGTGCTTGCAGCCGGGTACGAGACAACCGTTCGGCCTCTTGCTGCGCGGAGCATAGGTCCATCCGTGCCCGGGCTTCGGGCAACGCCCGATCGGTGCGCCGACGAAGCCGCGCATAGAGGCCTGGCGAGCGATGCTCGCCGCCTTGTCGAGTGTGCCGACCACGACCGCTGGTAGGAAACGATAGACCTCGTCGTCCACGACGAACACGGGCAATGCCCGGTGCGGCCAAGGGCAGGTGTCGTTCGTGCAGCGATGCTCCAGACACCAGACGGCGCGATCGAAGCCCATCTCGATCGAGCGCTGGCGGCAGAAGGGGCAGACTTCGAGGACCTGCGCCTTCGCCGGCATGGCATCGTCGTTCGGGTTCCATTGATTGCCGCTCTTGGGATCGGGATCGATCGCATTGGGCGTCGAACTTTGGCCAACGAAGAACCCCAGGGCGAACGGCTTGCCGTCGATCCCTTCCTCGCGGCGGACGATCTCGGCACCGGCCAGGGCATTGGCGAACCGCTGTGTCTGCTGCAGCGAGAGGAGACGGAGGGGGAACCGGCTCCAGGCCGTGATGCCGGCGGCCTTGCCGCGGAGTCTATCGTGGAACGCCGCCGTGACGATCAGGCCGAGGTAGGTTTCCGTCTTGCCGCCCCCAGTCGCGAACCAGACGATGTCGACGATCTCCGCGTCGGCCGAGGGATCGACGATGGAGGCCAGGTTTGCAAGCAGGAACCCGACCTGGAAGGGTCTCCAGGCATCGTACTTACCAGCTGCCGAAATGCCGATCGCACGGTTCATCAGCTGGAAAGCCCGAAGCAGACGGGCGTTCGCGGACAATGTGGCGATGCCCGTTTCGATGCGTTCCACTTCGGTCTGGAACTCCAACCGGCACCGGCCAGCCTCGTCGCGCATCGAAGCCGACCACGTCTCCTCGACGGCGCGCTCGTCGAGGCCTGCATCCGACCAGACCTGGTCACCCCAGGTGCGCAGTGCCACGGCGAGTGCTTCGAGCTGCGGCAGCGGATCGGATGCGAGCCGCCCGAAGGTGAGATCGGGGGCAGGGGTGCCCGGCTCCCAATACACGGGACGCCGGCGGGAACACACCGGCGCGTCGATGGTCGAGAACCCGTCTGGGCCGGTCCTCTCGACGCCTGCGTTCAAGCCGTAGGCGGGAACACGCCGGTCGTAGCGGAACGAGTCCGGCAAGGCTTCCAGCACGAAATCCTCCGTGGGAAGCCCCGCCACCGCCAGCGAGCACTCGTACAAGCGAGTGTCCTGGAGCGTCGTGTCCTCCTCCGGCGAGGTATTGACGAGCTGTACGATCAGGTCCAACCGGCCATCGCGGCCCACTTCGACCTCGGAGCGTATCTCGGCCCCGAGTACCTCCACTCCGGTTGTCCGTTCCAACTCCCTACGGAACTCGCCGGCACCGAAGGCGAATGTGCCGACTCTGGCCGGAACCGAGCATCGGACTACGCACGCGATTTTCTCAGTCTTGCGCCAAGTACCATCCTCGATACGCAGCCAGGCCACACAGGATGCTGATGCCTCGAAGTCCCACGTATCGGCGCCACTCGGCCGAAGCCGCAGGCCGACCGCGCACGGCTCCATCCGCTCGAAGCGCTCGCCCAGCATGGCCTGGTTGGCGACTTCCAACTCGGCTGCCAACCGTCCAAGCAGGTACTTGCCCTTCGGCTCGTGCGGGGAGGTGAACTCCCGATCCCCACGTGCCGCCATCAATACCTCACGCCCCAACCAGTCGGCGAAGGCTTCGGCGGCCACGTACTCATCCATCATTCCAGCACGGTCGCATGATCCTGGCGTCACGCCAAGCCGACGAACACCGCCAAGCGTCGGCTGTGGACGGGGTGGCCAAGGCGGATCAACGCTTTCGCCTCGATCTGCCTGATGCGCTCGCGCGTGACGCCGACCTCGTCTCCGATCTCCTGCAGGGTTCGTGGGTTCCCATCGAGCAACCCGTAACGCTTGCTCAGGATCATTCTCTGACGATCGGTCAAATGGGCCAATGTCGCCCGTAGAGCCGCCACGAAATCTCGCTGCGTCGCGATCTCCTCCGGATTCGGGTCCAGGGATGCGAATGTGTCGAGCAATGAGCCGGCCTCGTCGTCGTCCCGCGTCGGGTCGAGCGGCACGACCCCGATGTGCGACGCGGCGAGGACCTTCACCACCCGCTCCTGGCTCCACTGCATTTCGTCTGCGAGCCGCTCGACCGTGGGGGGCAGGGGGCTGCCGAGACGTAATCTCGCCTCGGTCCTATGAAGCTGGCGTACGGCCACGGCAAGATGCACCGGCACGCGGATCGTGTCGGCTTTGTCGTCGATGCTTCGGGCGATCGACTGCCTGATCCACCAGATTGCGTAGGTCGAGAATTTGTACCCACGCGTGTGATCGAAGCCTTCGACGGCGCGCATCAGGCCCATCGTGCCTTCCTGGAGCAGGTCGGCGAGTGGCAGGCCGCCTGGACGCAAGTAGCGATGGGCAACGGACAGCACGAGGCGGAGGTTCTGACGGACGAAGCGTTCGCGTGCCTCGTCACCCAAGCGCAGCACATACTGAGCTTCTGGACCGTCCGTGGCTACGCCGGTTTCCAAGTCGGCACGCACCAGCTGCGCTTGTGCGATGCGCCGACCGAGGACGATCTCCTCCTCGTCCGACAGGAAGGAATGGGACAGCATACCGAGTAGGGCCGGCTCCTCTGCGAGAGCCATTCGCACCTGACGTGCTCGACGCCTCGCCACCGGGCTCCGTGTCTCTGCAACCTGCTCCAACTCGATCCCGCTCAGGCTGAGCTGCTCGTAGACGGCGAGGCTGGTCGCGCCCACGATGCCGCGCCCGGCGAGCACGCGTTCGACGTCCTCCTGGGAGAGGCCGTCCTGTCGTTCGTGATCGGCGAGGAGATCGGCTACCGCTCTCCGAACGGCCGAATTGGAGAAATCATCCAGGGGCATGGCGGGACACGGTATCTCCTAGCGGGGCTCGTCGTTCATTCTACATGCGACCCGGCAGGCGTGTAAGATCGATAATTGTAGTGTTTCTCTGCTTATTGATGCATTGTGTCCGGGCAATGACTGCTCCGCCGGCTGCCGACGATCGCGTCTCGCGTCGAATGAAGCGGACGCTTGGACGTGACAACAACTCCGAACGCGCACTGCGTTCCGCGCTCCACCGCCTCGGCCTCCGTTTTCGGCTTCAACGAAGGCTGTTATCCGGCTCCACGCGAACCGCGGACGTAGTGTTTCCATCGCAGCGCGTCGCAGTGTTCGTGGATGGCTGTTTCTGGCACGGCTGCCCCATCCATGGAACATGGCCGAAGCGCAACGCCGAGTGGTGGCGCGCGAAGATCGAGGCCAACGTGCGCCGGGACCGGGACACCGACACTCGGCTGGCCGAGTTGGGCTGGCGGGTGGTCAGAGTGTGGGAACACGAGACGTCGAGCGAGGCAGCGTTGCGTGTCGCTTCGATCGTACGGAAGGAAGCGTGCTGACCACCCCGGCTGCATGTCGGGTCGAAGCGGTTCAGTCCGGATCGATGGCGCGGATCAGGTCGTAGATCCGACCTGCCTGCTCGCTGCGGTCGAGGTAGGCCTTGTATGCGCCGTGGGCGTTCTGCAGCAGTTCCTGATACATGACGATGCGAGCATTGAGCGGCTCCAGTATCCTCTCGGACGTTTCTCTTCCGTTTGGGTCGGCCCAATCTCGGGGGCGACGCCCCACGATGCAGATGAACTCGAACGGTTCGTGCGGACGCCCCTGTTCTTCGAGGATCTTCATGATGGCGGACCGATATTTCTGCACTTGAGCCCCCAGCTCGTAGGTGCCCACCACGCGCTCGGCGCGCTTCAGCTCAATGACGACGTGCTTGCCCGAGTAGGTCTTGTACTTGATGTCCAGCCGGCCCGCCTTCTCATCGTCGGTCAGGCCAGCTTCCAAGTCACCGAACACGCTGCGGACTTGTTGTTCCATGTAGGGCGTATCGGTGGCGCGCTCCCAGGAGGGGTCGAGCAGCCAGAGGTGCTCGAAGAGGTGCTGCTGGATCACCCTCTCTCGTGCATCCTCCTCCACTTTCTCCTCGAGGGCCCGGATGACCTGGAGGCGCTCGCGGACGATCTGGTGGTAGAGCGTCGCCTCGATCTGGTCGAGGTCGTTGAATATCTGTGCGAGCGCTGGAATGCTCTCGACGGAGATGGCGTCCAGTGCATCCAAGCTTTCCTTGTAGCGGAAGCTCTCGAAGGCGATGACGCCGTGTCTGAACAAACGGCGCCTCTCGGCGTCGTCCAGGGGCAGTTGATTGATCTTGCCGAATAGGTTCCGGGCCTTCGAACGCTGGTCCGGCGCGAGTTTGCTCAGCCATTCCTTGATGGCTGGGATCTCAGCCGCCCTGCTTTCGCCGGCGCGGTTCCGCCAATCGGTCCAGCGACTCTGGGCGTGCTTGAGTTGGACCTGGACGAAGGCGGAGAGCGCTTGATAGCGGGGATCGTCCTCAATGATGCTCTGACGGCTGCTCGTGGCAATGTCCGGCTGGTCGTCCCTGTCGAGGAACCCAGCTTCGAGCTCCCCAATCAGGTACTTGGAGTAGACGCCGCCCTCGGCGAACTCGTCCAGGATGTCCTCTTGCGCCACCTTGCCTCGAACCATGATGGTGATCCGGTTCAGGGTGTCGGCGAACTCGTCCTTGAGTTGCCCAGCCGCATGGACCGATCCGATCCACCCTCGGACCACACCCACGCCCGTCTCACCACTGCGGTGCTCGTGCTCGTCGAGCTTGCTACATCGGACTGCAAATTCCGAGCCATCCTCGCCCTCTGCCCCGAACGTCCAGAGGTATTGGACCTTGTCGAGGTAGTCCCGGTCCGCGACCGTCACTTCCGCCCCGTTGACCCTGATGTCGAAGCCCGGCCCGATAACGCTGAATCGCCGCGCCAACCGTCGGCGCAGAGCAGCTGCAGCTTGTGGGAAACGTTTCTTGATCCGAGACAGCGTAATTCGCGTGCCAACCGCTAGATCACCGGGCGTTACCTGGACCGGCTCCGGCTGGTACACGTTCTCATGTTCCTTGATGGCCCGTTCTATGTCCGCAACCCGCATTTGGAAGCCGTTGTGCTCACCATCCTTCACCGTCTCGATCAGGATGTTCTCGGCGATCGACAAAAGGGACAACTTTCCGATCCCCTTTCTGCCCATTGGCTCGCGCCCGAAGCGAGGGGTGCGAGGTGGCTCGTTCTCTCGCTTCCGGTAACCCACGTGCAAGAACTTGCCGTTGACGTCGTCCCTCGTCATCCCGAGCCCAGTGTCCGCGATCACGATCCGATCACCTGCCTGGTCGAGGGTGATACTCACCTCCGTCGCATCCGCATCCCAGGCGTTGGCGACGGTCTCGGCGAGAACGGCTGGAACGTTGCTGTAGAGATTGATCCCGAGATGGTTGAGCACGTTCAGGCTCAACGTCATCTCGTAGGGTGGTGCCGTCACACGCCGTGCTCGCACAGGTGCTTTCGGATGGAGCGTGCCACGGCCCTGGCCAGGAGCACGGGTACGGCGTTGCCGATCAAACGACCGAGCGTCTTGATCTGCACCTTTGCTCCGACGGGCACGAAGGCGTAATCGGGGGGGAAGCTCTGCAGGATTGCGCCTTCTCGCAGTGACAGCGCCCTGTGCTGGTCTGGGTGCCCGAAACGACCGCTGCCGAAGCCATAGAACTGGGTCGTGATGGTTGGCGCCGGCTCGTCCGCACGCATGCGACCGTAGACCGACGAGTAGCCTCGTCCGCTCTCCTTGCGATGGCACTCCACGACGAGATCGTCCGCCCAGTCACGCCAGGTGCCTCCTGGAACTGCGGCCGTCATGCGCTCCAGGTTACGGGAGGATAAGCCACTCGCGACGTGCAGGCGATCGTCGCAATGGGTCTCTCCTGCTGCGATGGCCGGCAGATCGCCTATCGCCTGCGCCACAGTACGATGGGCACCCTCATGTGTGGGAGGTTCGATACGGAGAGGGCCGAGCCGTGATGCCAGCAACACGAGCCGGGTGCGCTGTTGGGGGACACCGTAATCTGGACAGAACACCTCGGACCAGGAGACGTGGTAATCGGCCTTCCGTAGAGCGGCGACGAACGTATCGAAGACTTCGCCCCCTCTGAAGTGCAGCAGCCGAGGAACGTTCTCCATGGACACCACATCGGGACCGACGGCAACGATGATCCGCGCGAAATCCTGCAGGAGTTGCCACTTCGGATCATCCCTGCCTTGGGAGTAACGCGAGAACGGTTGGCAGGGTGCGCAGCCGACGAGTATGCGGGGCGAGCCGGGGGTGAATTCTGCTGTCACCGCGGCCGGGTCCAGACTGGAGACGTCCCAGCGGATGAATGGCGCCCTGTTGTTGGTTTCGAACGGATACCTGCAGCGCTCGTCCACATCAATGCCGCAAGCAATCGGAAAATCTTCGAGTAGGAATCCATGCGACAGGCCACCAGCACCGCAGAACAAGTCCACGACGGACGCAGCCGCGATCTCCTGGACGGATTGCACCGGACCCGGCTTGACGACGGCGTTCATCGCGGCTTCCGCCTGTCTTGAATCTCCCCTTCCGCCACGTCGATGCCCACACGCCGGAGAGCATCGAGGACGATGGCCCGCTGAGTTCGGTCCTCGCGGGCGGCAAGCTGGCGGAGCTGATCGCGGACCGTCGGGGGGACCATCACCTGCAGGCTCACATCCTCCACCGCTTTCGTCGGAGCGGGTCCGCGATTGCGGCTCATGACGACTCCAACGGATTGCTCCCTCGAACAAAGCACGACATCATGAAGTCATCAAGTCGTGCGGGGGCCATACCTACGAGGCGGTCGAATGCCTCGTAGGCTCGTGAGCGTCGTTGGATTATTCTCACCAGCGATGGGTAGCATGGTAACCCGGCATGATCGCGCTCATACCGAGCACGGCACAGGCGCCTATCCTGCCTTCCCGACGACCTTGAGCGGCCCGGTAATTGTCATCGGTTGTTCACAAGGTCCCGGCGTACCGCACGGACAGCGCCATACAGGTTGTCGTCCGGACTCCTGACGCAGTAAGCGTGGAGCATGTCCATGCGCTGATCGAAGTCCAAGTCCTCGCCAACGACGTGGTTTACATATCTTTCGCCCGCAAGCGGGCCGTTCATGTTGTTCATGGCCGTCCAGGCGCCGTTGGCGAACGACCCGAACATCACGTACTCCGGCACGGCAGCCGAGTTCTTTGGCGCGTCTTTGGGGCGCAGAGCGCGCTCCTTCTCGACCGCTCTTGAAATCTCAGTGCAAGACCTGGCTCCATCGCCCAGGACTGCCACAATCGCTGTATTGCGCCCTGTCATGGCGGGTTATTTGGATTGTGCGAAGGCGGCGCCTGAGCCAGTGCAGCTCAGCAGCAATGAGCTATGTCCGAACCTGGGTGACGACGGCATGAGAAGGGCGGCGTATCGAGGCGGGTGAAGGCCTGCCTGAACTCCCGAAGGAGCCGATACGCCATGTCGAGCAGTAGCACCGTTGTTTCTTTCCGTCAGCCCGACACGGTTGACGACCCGCTCACGGCCGTCCTGCGGGACGGCGCCCGCCGGCTGCTGGCACAGGCCATTGAGGCGGAAGCCGAGGCGTTCCTGGCCACGATGAAGGGCGAGCGGCTGCCGGACGGGCGCGAGCGCCTGGTTCGGCACGGCCACGGCCCGGAGCGCCAAGTGCAGACCGGGATCGGCCCGGTCGCGGTGCAGCGGGCGAAGCTGCGCGACCGTGGTGCTGGCGATGTCGGCGCCGAACGCATCCGCTTCACGTCGGCGATCCTGCCGCGCTGGGCCAGGCGGACGCGCAGCCTCGATGCGTGGGACCATGTCATGGCCCTGCTGGCCGACCCGGACCAGCTCTTGGCGCAGTTCGACCGCTTCGCCGCCGCCGCCGACGCCGGCTCCGCCCGGGAGCAAGCCGCCGAGCAACAGCTGCGCGCCAGGCTGGACCGGACCGCACGCGCCGACAAGCGTCTGCTGGACGCCTACCAGGCCGGCGCGGTCAGCTTGTCCGAGCTGTCCCAACGCCGCGAGCATCTCGTGCAAGAGCGCAAAGGATTGGAGCAGCAGCAAGAGGAACAAACGCGCCTACGTCAGCAGCGGCTCCAGGCCGAGGCGGTGCGGACCGACGTGGCGGCGTTCTGCGATCGCGTCCGCAGCCGCTTGGCCGATGCAACCCTGACGGAGAAGCAGGCCATCTTGCAGCTGGTGATCGACCGCATCATCGTCGGCGAAGGCTGTCTGGAGATCCGCCATGTCATCCCATTGCGTTCCCTACCTCCGGGCAGCAGCGGCCCAGCGCCGCCTAAAACCACGCGATTGCGTACGGATGGTGTGGAGGGTGCAGCGCTGGTGCCGCGTCGTTGGTGACACCTCGTCCAGCGCCTTCCAGAAACCGAGCGCCCCGTCGCCGGTCGCCAGCTCGGGCGCGACGACCAAGCCACGCGCCTTGAGATCAACCAGCAGCTCCCGCCAGCTCTGCGCGCTTTCCCGTATGCCCACCTGGAAGCCCAAGAGTTCCTTCTTGCCCTCCGGCGTGGCGCCGATCAAAACCAGCATGCACTCTGCCTGCGGCTCCATGCGGGCCTGCAGGTAGACGCCATCGGCCCAGACATACACATAACGCCGGGCCGACAGGTCGCGCCGCTGCCAGCGCGCGTAGTCCGCCTCCCACTCGCCCCGCAGCCGCGCGACCACGGACGGCGACAGGTTCGGGGCGTCGCGGCCGAGCAGCGCTGCCAGCGCGTCTTGGAAGTCGCCCATTGAGACCCCGCGCAGGTAGAGGATCGGCAGCAGGGCATCCAGGCTGCGCGTCCGCCTCGCCCAGCGCGGCAGGATCGCCGACGTGAAGCGGATGCGGTCCGCCCCTGCCTCGCCGGCACCCCGGTCGCGCAGCTTCGCCCGCTGGACCTCAACCGGGCCGATCCCGGTCTGCACCATCCGCTCTGGGCCGTGGCCGTGCCGAACCAGGCGCTCGCGCCCGTCCGGCAACCGCTCGCCCTTCATCGTGGCCAGGAACGCCTCGGCTTCCGCCTCAATGGCCTGTGCCAGCAGCCGGCGGGCGCCGTCCCGCAGGACGGCCGTGAGCGGGTCGTCAACCGCTTCGGGCTGACGGAAAGAAACAACGCTGCTACTGCTCGTCATGGCGTATCGGCTCCTTCGGGAGTTCAGGCCGGCCTTCACCCGCCTCGATACGCCGCCCTTCTCAAACCGTCGTCACCCAGGTTCGGGCATAGCTCCTGCTGGATGCGGCTGCCCGGGCGCTGGAGCGGGTGGACCGGCCTGCGTTCTTCGCCGCGTTCAGCGACGCGCAGGCGGTACAGTACTTCTATAAGCCGTTCCTGGAGTACTTTGACCCGGAGCTGCGCCGGCAGCTTGGCGTCTGGTACACCCCGCCCGAGATTGTCCGCTACCAGGTGGAGCGGGTGGACCGCGTGCTGCGGGTTGAGCTAGGCGTTGCGGACGGCCTGGCTGACCCATCCGTCTGGGTGCTGGACCCGTGCTGCGGCACCGGCAGCTACGTGGTGGCGGTGTTGGAGCGCATCCGCCGCACGCTGGATGGCAAGGGTATGGGCGACCTTGCTGCCGAGGCGCTGAAGCAGGCGGCCATCACCCGCGTGGTCGGCTTCGAGATTATGACCGCCCCCTTTGTCATTGCCCATTGGCAGGTGGGCGAAACGCTGAAGGACACGCCGCTACAGGACGGCGAGCGCGCTGCCATCTATCTCACGAACGCGCTGACCGGCTGGACTGAGAGTGAGGCCGGGCCAGCTATCCCCGGATATGAGGCGCTAGTGGAAGAGCGCAGCGCGGCCACGGCCATCAAGCGCGAACGGCCGATCCTCGTGGTCCTCGGCAATCCCCCGTACAACGCCTATGCCGGCCTCAGCCCTGATGACGAAGGCGACCTGGTCGAGGCTTACAAGAAGGGCTTGCGGGCCGTTTGGGGTGTGAAGAAATTCAACCTGGACGAACTGTATGTCCGCTTTTTTCGCATCGCCGAGCGGCGGGTTGCCGAGAACACCGGGCGCGGCATCGTCAGGGAGGAGACCGCAGATGTGGGCGCGACCCAGCCGATGACGAAAGGTGCTGCATGGCTCATGGTTGGGAACTCCGATCAGGCAGTCAGGCGCAGGTATAGTGTCGATAATATCTCCGGCAGGCGTTCCAGCCGGTCCACCCACAACGCGTTCCGGTGCCCGAACATCCGCGGTAGGTAAGTGTCTCCTCCCGCCTCCAACCCCACGCAGAACACGTCGATCCCTGTCTGGCCCAGCAAATGCACCGTGCGTCTCGCGTCTTCCACCAGATACCGCCGATCCGCGACATCGATGTCCGATGGCTCGCCATCGGTGATCACCAGCAGCAGGCGGCGATACGTGCTCTGTCCGGCCAGTTCCCGCCCGGCATGCCGCAGCGCCGTGCCGATCCGGGTGGAAAAGCGGCCCGACAAACCGGCCAGCCGGCGCCTCCCCGCGGCGTCCCAAGGCTGCGCGAAATCCTTGATGCGCTGGTAGCGCACGTCGTTCCGTCCGTCTGAGCAGAACGCTCTGACCGCAAACGGGTCCCCCAATCCGGTCATCGCGTGGGCCAGGAGCGCGGTCGCCTCGATCTCGATATCCAGCACGCTGCGCCCGATAGGTGGGATGATGTCGTTGGTCGATTCCGACACGTCCAGCAGCAGCAGGACGGATAGATCGCGCAGGCGCCGTTCCAGCCGGGCATAGACCAGGGGATCGGGCGTCAGCCCAATGCGTCGGTCGATCACCGCCGTAGTCGCGGCGTCCAGATCCAGGGTTTCGCCTTCGGGCTGGCGCCGCAGCCGCACGGGACGGCTTACCTTGGCGGAGCGGATCAGTGACTGCACGCGATCCAGCAGCGGCTTGTCGCGCGCCAACAACGCATCGATGCGGGCGGCATCGCCGGGCACGGGCTGGTACTCGACCAAGGTCGTCCAATCCTGCCGCTCACGGGCGATTAAATGGTCCCACTCCGGGTAGCGTACGACAGGGATGCCCATGTCGGTCTCGACCCGGCTCAGCGGCGGGGAGAGCAACTCGCCTTCGGTATCCTGTTGCGGCTCCTGCCGTTCCCGCTCTGGGGGGCGGTCGGCCGCCTTCAATGCTCCGAGCGCCACCAGTTGCATCAGCGTGTCTTCGTCCTCATCGTCTTGGGGTGTGTCGGACTGCGTCCAGATACCGGCATTGTCGTCGCGGTACATCGGCTCGACCACATAGGTGCGGCTACTGAACTGCACCCGCATCTGGCCCAGATCGTTGCCAAGCAGGCTTCCCAGCTGCCGGCTCAGGTCGGGGTCTTGCCAGCGCACGGCCGCGTCCAGGAACAGCCGCCGCCCCTTGGCTACCCAGCCGTCATCGTCGCCGTAATCCGGATCCAGCAGTGCCCGCGACAGCCGTGCCATGAGCGCGACCGCGGTGACGGCCGCCGACGGTGAGGCCACGTGAAACGGCAGCCATAGCCGGCGCAGGCCGGGGAAATCGAGCGTCGCCAATTGCTCCACGCGCGCGTCCTCGATCAGAGAGACCAGCGCGACCTGCATGGGCTTGAGGCCGCCACGCGGGAAGCGCGAGCTGCCATAGGCCAGGTGAGCGCCGGCATGGGCGACGGACGCCCGGTATAGCGCGACCGCGCCCGCACCGTTGATGCCGCAGAACACCTCCGGCATGCGGATCAGCCGGCCGTCGAAGCTGGTGCGGCACGGCAGGTCCGAACGAGGGTTGGGTGCGGCCCGCAAGGCCGGCTCCGTGCCCCATAACGCGATGGCGAAGCCCCGCAACTGCCTCTCCAGCTCGGCGAAGCTGGTGTCGGCGTCGGCGCGCAGCATCGCCCCGCGCGACGCTGCGCCGCGCTGGACGAAGAAGGTACGGCGGCTTTCCGGGCTGAGCTCGGAGCTGCGCAGCCCCTCGCGGACCCAGTTCTCGAACCCGGCAGCGCCGAACTCCGCAAGCAACGCTTCCGTGCGGCTCAGCACTGCCGCCGCGCAGTCAGGGGCGGACTCGGTGAGGAGCAGCAGCGTCTGCAGCCAGCGGTTGAACCCGGCGGAGTCGCCGACGACGCGCGCCACACCTGCGGAAGCGACGGCCAGCAATCCGGCGACCGCGCGCCCTGCCTGAGGCGCCATCGTCAGCATCGCGCGTGACAGGGCGAAGGTCGCCTGCGCACCGAGCAACGCGGCGCAAGCCGGCGCATGCCGGGCATAGGCGACAGACGCCCCTTGTCCCACTGCCACGTCAAGCAGCCGGCAGGCCTCCAGAAACCGGGCGTGGGCCTCCCCTGGAAACGCCCGGCGAGCCTGTGCGCTCACCAGGACCAGCGCCCCAGCAAGCGCCGGAGAGAGCGGGGCGGCCTGGTCGGTAGGCCCAACGCTGGTTGCGTCTTCCATGGCGGTCAGACGCAGGCAGCTATCGCGGCGGAGAGCGCTTCCCGCACATCCGCATCATCGGTGATCGGCAGCACCAAGGCGACCCGGCAGGCCGCTTCCAGGGCGACGCCTCGTGCCGCCAGGCGGCCGGCATGGATCAGCATCCGAGTTGAGGCGCCCTCGTCGAGCCCATGACCCTTCAGGTTGCGCGACCGGGCGGCGACCTGCACGAGTCGCCGGGCTAGCGACAGCTCAACCTCCGCCTCGTGCGCGACGATCTCGGCTTCCGTTTCGGGCTCTGGATAGGTGAACTCGATGGCGGCGAAGCGCTGCTTCGTGGACTCCTTGAGGTCCTTCAGCACGCTCTGGTAGCCGGGGTTATATGAGATGACGATCTGGAAATCCGGGTGCGCCTGCACCAGTTCGCCGCGCTTCTCAAGCGGCAGCACGCGCCGGTCGTCGGTCAGCGGGTGGATGACAACGGTCGTGTCCTGCCGGGCTTCAACAATCTCGTCCAGGTAGCAGATTGCGCCATGCCGGACGGCTTGGGTCAGCGGACCGTCATGCCAGACAGTGCCTTGAGCATCGAGCAGGAAACGGCCGACCAGGTCGGAGGCGGTCATGTCCTCATGGCAGGCAACGGTGATGATCGGCTTGCCCAGGCGCCACGACATGTGCTCGACAAAGCGGGTCTTGCCGCATCCGGTCGGCCCCTTGAGCATCAGCGGCATACGGGTGGCGTAGGCTGCTTCGAACAGGGTGATCTCATCGCCGACGGAGCGGTAGTACGGCTCCTCGGTGGTCAGGTAATCGGTCAGGTCCATGCGGCGGCCCCGCTGTCATCGTGTCGTGAAAGGAGCGGGGCGCGCGCTTCCTGCGTCGCGCGCCCGCCGTGTCAGCGATGCTCGGCGAGTTCGTTCGGAATGCCTTCGATGGGGCATTCGTCGGTGCCGACCGTCGGGCGGGTGATCGCCTCCACCATTTCGCGGGTCCCCTCCGGATCCTGGACCCACTTTTGGTAGAAGTCGTAGGGACAGGCGGCGAGACCCTTGTCGCCCTCGCGCGAGTTGATCATGCCGGTGTAGCCGCGGTGCACCAGCTTGAAGAGATGGTTCTCCGACTGCCCGTTGCGCCGCGCGTCGCGGATCAGGGACGTCGAGAGCGCGGCGTACTGAATGCCCATCTCCTCGGTGCCGCATTCGCCCAGCGTGCGCCCATCGAAGCCGATGATCGACGAGTGGCCGAAGTAAGAGTACACGCCGTCGAAGCCGGACGCGTTGGCGACCGCCACGTAACAATTGTTCGCCCACGCCATTGACTTGGACATCAAGATCTGCTGCTCCTTTGCCGGATACATGTAGCCCTGGCAGCGGATGATGAGCTCGGCGCCCTTCATGGCGCAGTCGCGCCAGATCTCGGGATAGTTGCCGTCATCGCAGATGATCAGGCTCATCTTGAGCCCCTTAGGCCCGTCCGAGACGTAGGTGCAGTTGCCAGGATACCAGCCCTCGATCGGCACCCACGGCATGATCTTGCGATACTTCTGAACGATGTCGCCCTTGTCGTTCATTAGGATCAGGGTGTTGTACGGCGCCTTGTTCGGGTGCTCCTCGTGCCGCTCTCCGGTGAGGGAGAACACGCCCCAGACCTTCGCCGCCCGGCAGGCCTGCGCAAAGATCTCGGTCTCCTCGCCCGGCACCTGCGCCGCTGTCTCGTACATCTCCTTGGAGTCATACATGATCCCGTGCGTGCTATACTCCGGGAAGATTACCAAATCCATACCGGGCAGGCCGGTTTTCATGCCCTTGACCATGGCCGCGATCTTGCGGGCGTTCTCCAGGACCTCCGCCTTCGTGTGCAGGCGCGGCATCTTGTAGTTGACGACGGCTACGCCGACGGTGTCGTTGCTGCTGCTGATATCGCCGTGAATCACGTTTCAGTCCTCCTGGTTTGCGTAAGCGGAACTCAGAACGCCAGCTTGCTGCGCTGCTGCCCGGCGTTGTCGAAGCTCTCCGGGCGCAGCCACGCCTCGTAGCCCGTCTTCAAGCGCGGCCAGTCGCCGTCTGTCATGGCGAACCACGCCGTGTCCCGGCTGCGGCCCTTCTGCACCATGTGCTGGCGGAACACGCCCTCGGGCGTGAAGCCGAAGCGCGCCGCGGCGCGCTTGGACGGCTCGTTCTCGTTGTTGCATTTCCATTCGAACCGCCGGTAGCCCAGCGTGTCGAACACGTAGGCGGCGAACAGGTAAAGCGCCTCGGTCGCGACGCGGCTGCGCGCGATGGCCGGTCCCCATAGGATGTGTCCGGTTTCGATGACGCCGTGCACGGGGTCAATCCGCATCAGGGACTGCCGCCCTTCCGCATAGCCCGTTGCCTGGTTGATCACAGCAAAGAACAGCGGATCGGCCGAAGCGGCAGCCTCCTCCAGCCAGGGCGCGAAGGCCGCGGCGTCGGGCGGCTCCTCGGACAGGTAGCGGAATCGGTCATCGGCGCCGGGCTGCCGGGCGGAGCGCAGGAGGTCCGGCCCGTGCCGCGCGGGAACGAGCGGCTCCAGGCGGGCATATCGTCCGTCCAGAGTGACGCGCTCGGGGTGCGGCGCGCCTGTCCAATTGGAAAGGTCCATGGTTGAGTCCGTAGGTTGGAGATTGCGGCAATTCCCGTTCGGAGACCGCAAGAACGTCGGTAGGCCTGCACTTGTTCTGTATTGCGCTTTGGGTCATTGGCACCGAAGAGTCAGTAGCTACCGATCGGCTTGCCGCCGAGGGTGGGCGCCCCGACGAGGATCGCTGCGAGGTGGTTGTCTGGCTGGGGCGGACCGAACAGGTGCCCTATCCGTTCCAGGATTTTGCGTGTGTCAGGCGACAGCGCGAAGCGCTCTACGGTCGTCACGTCCAGCCGCCACTGGTTGTGAATGCGGGGCGCGTCGACCGCTTCTTGCGCGTCCATCCCGCAGGTCGCGGGCATCGACAGGTTGTAAGCACGCGCAAGCACACATGCCAGAATGGGGCTGATACCGATACCAGCCATCTGGGACGCGCCGTAGCGCGTGAATCAGAAGCCGCGATCGGCATCGGTAACGCAGTGGGACAGGGCGGTAGATGCAGCGAGGAAGAGCACGCCCCAACCGAGGCCAACCAAAAAACCGGACAGCCCGATGGCGGGTGACTGAACATGGCCTTCGGCAAGGGTCATGCACCCGATCGCGGCGAGCAAGGCCCCGAACGCCGCAAGTCGGGATTCCCTAGTACGCTCGCCAAACCAGCCGACCAAAGGCACGCCCACAAGAATTCTAATTGCTGCCTCAGCAAGAGTCCACCCGGTCTCGATTTCGCCGCCGCCCAGACTGCGAGAGTGCTCGGTCAGAAGGAAGGTGGCTCCGCAGCCAGCTGCCGTGAATGAAGTCCCCAGAAACAACAAGGAAAAACTTGTGGTTCGCATTGCTATCTCCGACGTACGCACAGACTTATTGATGCGCCGAAGGCCGGACTGTCGGTGCCTTAGGTGACTTCCTCCAGGGCATGCGTTCCGATCAGGTCGTTCCTGGTCGTTCGCGCTAGCTTGTATTGGTGCGCCAGGAAGAGACCGAGCCCGCTGAGGACTCCACCGAAGATGAGGTAGTAGCTGGGGGACAGCGGATCACCCGTCACGCTGCGCAGGCCCGTCACGATAAACGGCGCGAACCCTCCGAAAATGGTGACTCCAAGGCTATAACTCAGCGACAGCCCGCTGGTCCTCGTCTGGGGAGGAAACAGTTCCGACATCAAAGCCGGCAATGGCGCGAAGTAGAGCGCAACGATAATCCCGATACCGAACTGGACAGCGATCAACGACAGAATCGAGGGATGACTGCTCAGGAGAGCGAACAGCGGGACTGCAACGACCGTGTTAGCAAAGATTGCCAACAACATGCTCGGCATGCGGCCGTACAAATCCGAGACAAATCCGATAATCGGCGAGAGCAGGAAGATCGTCGCGCCAGTGACCGCCGTGCCCATGAAGGCCAATGCGGGGTCGAGGCGGAACTGGCTGACCGAGTATGCGGGCATGAACACAGCGAGCCAGATGGCCACGGTCGCGAGGACGATCAGCAGGGAAGAGGCCATGAGCGCCAGCTTCTGCGTCTTCAGGAGGTCGAGCATTGGCTGCTTCACATGTGTCGCGTTCTGGAATTCGGCTGATTCTTCCGTGCAGCGCCGGATGTAGATCCCGACCGGCCCAGCGAGCGCGCCGACGATGAACGGCACGCGCCATCCCCAGCTCTCGAGTTGCCGACTGTCGAGGAACACGCTGAGGCCGACCGCGAACAAGGCAGCCAGCATCATAGCGAAGCCCTGGGTCGATGTCTGCCAGCTCGCAATAAAGCCGCGCCGGGATGGGTTTTGCTCGGCCAGAAGTGCTGTCGAGTTGCCGAACTCGCCCCCCGCTGAAAAACCCTGCAGCATTCGACCGATGACGATGCCGATCGGCGCCGCGATCCCGATTGTTTGGTAAGTCGGCATCAGGGCGACAATCAACATTCCCACCGTCATAATAATGAGGGTTAAGCTCATGACGGCCCTGCGCCCAATCTTATCTCCAAGGTTGCCCAGGTAAATCGCCCCGAGCGGGCGCATAAAGAAGGAAATGCCGAAGGTGCCGAAAAACAGCAGCAGGGAGGCCGTTTCGTTGCCGGTGGGGAAGAACAACTTCGCGATCACACCAGCCATAGCACCGTAGATGTACAGGTCGAAACACTCGAAGATGTTGCCCACTGTCGAGGCGACGATCACCCTGCGCGATGCAGGCTTAATGCTTTGATCGACATAGGAGTTGCGTGAAGCGCTCGTCATATCTTGCCTCCATCAGGTGGTATGGCCGGGCATCGATGCCGGGGTCTTGCGGCGGCGAAAGTGTCCACGCTGGTGGACCCTCAGGGCGATATCCGATCGTCAATGCGGATGGCGAAACGGGAAATGCGGCCACTTGGCCTCTGTTGCCTGCGTCCATCTGCGCGGAGGCAAGCAGAACAACCGTTCTGCTTAGCCCCCACGCACCCGGTCGAGTCGCCACACCGATTGGCCCGGCCCGCAGGTCAGGCCGAAATCTTCGTCAACTCCGCCGATGCGAACAGCCCTGGTCCGTCGACGTTGACGACGGTTTCACCGTGACCCACCCTGACAAAGACGTAACGGACGTCGTTGCCGCCTTCGAGGATCTGGCAACGATGGATCGCGCGCCGGGGGAAGTAGGCGTAGTCGCCCTTGCCGATCTCGAAGGACCTTTCTCCGTTGTCGCCGTAATCGACCCGGATGCGACCCGACAGCATATACATGACGCTGTCGAACTCGGCGTGATGGTGCCACTGGCTCGGGGCGTCCAAGGCCGTGACATGGCATTCCCCGACCCATAGCCCGTCGGCGGTGATCGCCTTACGACGGTTTTGCCCAGGGGTGATGGGTCCTTGGATCGTTTGATCGGACTTGAGATAGCCGATGGTATCGAAAAGCCCTGTTTCCATGATTGTCTCCCGACTGTTGTCAATGACGCGTGCATTTTGTATCATTGGGGACATGACGACGTACGGCCAATTCTTGTCGCCAATCGGACAGGCGGTGGTCCGGCTCGTCGAGACGGCGCGCCGGCCGGTGATCGGCTTCGCTGCAGACTATCCGGCCGGGCTGTCCACGGCGGAGCACGCGCACCCGCGCGCTCAACTGCTCTGCGCCGTATCCGGCGTGATGCGGATTAGCACGCCCGGTGCCGACTACCTGGTGCCGCCTAGCACCGCGCTGTTCCTGCCCGCGGACGCGCCACACGCCATACGCATGGACGGCCCGGTTGCGATGCGCGCCCTATTCATGCGTGAGGACGCGGCCAGCCGCGCCGGGATCGGCACCGCCGTGATCGCGGTGTCACCACTGCTGCGCGAGGTGATCGTGGCCGCCTGCGCCGAGCCGCTGCACTGGAAGCTGGGCGGGCGCGGGCACCATCTGACGGAGCTGGCGCTGAGTGAGATCGCCCGGGCCACGGCGCTGCCACTGCGGCTGGCGATGCCACGGGACGAGCGGCTGCGGCGCGCCGTGGCAACGCTGCAGGCCCGCCCGGCTGAACCATCCGGCCGGGAAAACCTCGCGGCGGCGGTGGGCGCGTCCAGCCGCACGCTGGCCCGTTTGTTCCGAACCGAAACGGGGCTGAGCTTCCGCCAATGGCGCCAGCAGGCGCGGATGACCGAGGCTATGGGCGCGCTCACAACCGGGGCCAGCCCGGCTGAAGCAGCGGCGCTCGCCGGCTACGCCAGCCAGCCCGCATTCGGCGCCGCGTTCCGGTCCCTGTTCGGCATGACCCCCGGCCAGGCGCGGTTATCGGGCAAGGTTTCCCGGCCCGCAGCCGTGGCTTGAGCTGCTGCAAGGGCAGCCCGATTGGGGCCGTGGTGGGAAAGCGCCGTGTAGGCCGGATTAAGCGTCAAGTCATGGGCGACATGGCAGACGGGAGCGCCTTACCGGTGAAGCCGCATCGTAACGTCGTGCATTTGCACTCGCCGTTGCCAATCCTCCCATCGCAATCGCTGCGCGTGTGCTATCTGTGGCGAGGCAGGCTACGTAGGCCGACGCTCATGGAAGCTCCGCACGAGGTTGCAGGCAGCTCATACAGGCGAATGCATCTCGCCAGCATTGGTACTGCCGGCGCGCCACGTTGACCCCGTGCAGGTTCTACGCCGCGCTACCATCCCTGTTCGTTTTACAAACCATCAAACGGTCGTTTGGGAATGGTCCGCCTGTCGTTGGTCAAACGGATGCTACTCACGTCGGGCATTAGACAACCCCCCCGAGGTGGCGGCCCGTGACAAGGGTGTTGGGTTGGCGTCCGTCGGCGAGGTTTGCAGCTCGCGGAGGCACCCAGGCCAATCAGAACAAACCTTGCCTCGCAGATGACACAACCCGAGGGGTATGCTGCGCCGCATCATGCACATCGAGTGGTCCACGAGCTTCCCGCACAGGGCCATGGCGTCTGCACGCCGGGTCGGCATGTGGCATTTGACCGTGCAGCCCCGGAAGGAATGGCCGATGTTCGAGTGGCACATCGCGCACGACACCGACGGCCACCTTAGCAAGGTCGGCCGCGTCAGCACCGCCAACTTCGCCAAAGGCCAAGCGGAGCTGGCCCTCCGCAGCCTGGACGCCAAGGAGGACTAACCACCGCGCTAGAACCCAGGACTGAACCCAGGTCTGCTGGCCTGCGCCGCCTTGGCCAGTTCCGCCTCGCGCTGCTCGTTCGCGGCAACGACCGCGGCCCTGACCTTCGCGCGCACGACATCGGGAAAGGCGTTGACCGCTTCGGCCAGCTCACGGATGGCTGCCTCCCGCCGCTGCACGGCCGCGACCAGCGGCACGATGTGCCTGGCCAGCACCGCCCGCACCTGCGCGTCGCGCTGGCGCTTCCGCAGCTCGCCGGCATGGTCCCGTCCTGCCGCGCGCTGGGCGAACACCCGGTGCTCCGTCCGGATAAAGCGGTCCACCTCCTCCTTCCGGCTGCGCTCGATGGCTTCCACGAGGTCAAGGGCGAGCGACTTGTAGGGCTTGTCGCTCATGTCCTTGGCCACCTGCTCCCATAGGTGCCCGGTGGTGATCGGCTCCTTGTCGCCCACCGCCCGGCTGCGCTTGACCGCCTCGAACGCAGCGGCCTCGGAGATGACGGTATAGACTTGGGAAACGTGGCGGCTTTCGGCCACGTAGCTCTTGAAGGCCGTGATCCCGGCCGTGCCCCGCGGCAGGGCGTTGATGTGCTCGCCCGAGGTGATGCCCTGGGCGCTGTCGATGGTCAGGGCGTGGCGGAAGCCGAGCAGCAGCCGATCTGACCGGCTGTCCTTCAGGGCACGCCACTGCACGGCTCCCACGCGCCCGTCCGCATTGCGGAGCTGCAGGCCGTCCACGGACTGCCCCACCACCTCCACCACGTCACCGTTCGCCCCGATGAACCCGGGCTTGCCCTCAATCAGCGAATAGGTCTTGCGGAACAGGCGAACCTTGTCCCCGGTGGCGATGGGCATGTCGTAGGTTTCGCCGCGCTGGTCTATGGCGGGGTGGACCACCTCCTCCTGGCCAAGCTCGCCGCGTGCCTTGAGGCGCTCCCGCACCGCCCGGCTGATGTCGGCGGCATCCTGGTTGGTCAGCGCGGAGATGGTCACGCCCATCGCCGACCCGGCCGCGCGCAGGGCGTCGCGGCGCTGGATGTAGAGGTCGGCGACGTGGGCCACCACCTCGTCCTGGTCGCCGCCGACCATCCGCACGCTGCCGTCCTCGCGCTTCATGTTCAGCGCCGTTTGCGCCTCGCCCTTCCGGAACAGGCCGGCGATCTCCCGCGCCCGCGGGGTGGCCTGGCGCACCGTGGTCAGCAGCTCGGGCATGGCTTCCTTCGGCAGGGTCCGCTGCATGATCTCGATGGTGTCGCCGGCCTCGATGGCTTGCGCCTGCTCGCGGTCGCCCAGCCCCTTGATGGTCAGGCCGTGCCTGGCCTGCAGCTTCAGCAGCTTGAGGAACGGACGCGGCGCGATCTGGCTCACCTCGTCGATCACCAAGACGGTGTTGCGGGACAGGGCGATGCGGCCGTCCTCTACCCCGCGCAGGAAGGGATCGAGTGCGAAGGTGCGCTTGATGCCGGCGTCCTGCAGCGCGTCGGCCTGCCGCCAGGCCGTGGCGACGCCGATCACCTCGCGGCCGGCGGCATCGAGGCTGGTGTCGTCCTGTCAGGCGGCGACAAGTGGCTTCAGCAGCGTCGTCTTGCCCGCCCCGGCCACGCCGGTGACGAAGCTGAGCCGGCCGCCGGTACCCAGGCTGTAGATGGCTGCCTTCTGCGCCGCCCCATGTTCCGGCTCGCGCTCGAAGTCCAGGCTGGAGCTGTCGATGGCGGCCTTCAGGGCGGCCACGGACAGCGCATCCCTCCTGTCCAGCGCAGCCGCCCTGGCGTGGCCGGCGAGGTCGGTCTCAATCCTGACCTGGGCGGTGTTGGTGACGCGCACCTTGTCGCTGAACTCGCCCACGATCAGCCTCACCCGTTCGCCGCGCAGGGTGATGCCGCGGTCCTCGATCAGCTGCACCACCCGGTCTATGTCCTCGGGTTCGGAAACGCCGGTCTGGATCAGACCCCGGGCCGCGTAGGTCCGCAGCCTGGAATGGTCAATGACCGCGGCGGTGTCGAACTCCGTGGCCAGGTGGCGGTCCGCGAAGTCGTAAGCCTGGTTGAACCGTTCGGCGTCGGTCATGGCGCGCACCTCTGCCCCTTCCAGGACCGTCGCGTGTGTCCAGCCGATGGCCTCGGCCTGGTCGCGCCAGGTTTCCCGCTCCGTGCGTCCGTCCCCCTTGGACCGGCGCTCGGCGACGGCCGCTGCGGACAGGATGCCGAACTTGCGCTCGGCCGGCAGCGCCTCCCAGTCCAGGCCCTGGCGCTTGGCGTATGCCTTGGCGTTCCGCTCCGTCTGCCGTTGTCCCTTGGAGAATAGGTCCACCGCCGCCTGCGGGACGGCGGGCAGCACGAACGCCTCCTCCTTGGCGTCATAGGCCGTGCGCATGCCCAGCTCGCGCAGCCGTCCCGCCAGCCTGCCCTGGAAGTAGGCGCCGAACTCGTGAACCCGGTCCTGCAGCCGCCTGGTGTCGAGCGAGCCGACGCGGCCGCCCTCGGTCGCCACCATGTTGAACATGGCATGGTGGACGTGGGCGTGCGGGTCGCCGGACATCGGCACCTCCGCCAGGTACGTCACCCCGGTCACACCGTCTTTGACCTGCAGCGTCGGCCGGGCCGTGTGGTGCCGGAAGGACACCCAGCCCACCTCGCCCGGATCGGCGCCGTCCTTCCCGCCTGCCCCCTTGCGCGCCCAGCCGACCTCCCGGGCGACGTAGCGCATGGTGTCGTCGCTGGCCCCGTCGATGGCCGCCCAGATCGCCGCGGCCTCTGCCGGCGAGGCGGCGAACTCGGCGGCGAGGGACACCGACTTGTGCGGCGCCAGGGTAAGGTCGTAGGCGCTGATCTCGCGCGGCCGGGTCGTCGGCCACTTCTCGCCGGTGTCCGCCCGCCTGGCCTCGAACAGCCGATCCAGTTCGGCGTCTGTCGGTGCCCGGGTGGGATCTATGCCCAGGGCGTCGGCAGCCTCGGGCGCCATGTCAGGGCGCCAGGCCGCCCGGCTGTCCCGGCCGGTGTAGTAGGCCGTCAGCCGGCCGCCGGCATCCGGACGTGCCCCTGGCTCCAGGTCGGCGCCTGGCTCGGGTTCCGGCGCGTGCTCCGTCAGGTAGGCGCGGATCAGCTTGCCGTCCGAGTTGGCGGCCAGCTTGCGGAAGGTCATCACGGCTTGATGTCCCGCGTGGGATCGAGGCCGAAGTTGTCGGCGATGGCCTGGACCACATCGAGCGGCATGTCGCGTGTGATCTTTGCCAGCCCCACCGTGATGTCCTTCAGGTAGGC
>JAABUX010001960.1_pt1 | contig 29920 bp, 17 predicted proteins | sample 5561851 | NCBI WGS metagenome assembly JAABUX01 (sample SAMN10711883, study PRJNA513361) | rock metagenome | isolation source: Antarctica rocks | place: Antarctica: Victoria Land, Richard Nunatak red sandstone | collected 2016-01-03 | reverse complement strand
ACCGACGCGGCGCGCTTCGTGGCTGAGGCGGCTGGGCCGCAACGCTCGCGCGTACCTCTTCCTCCTGCCGAGCGGTGTGATCCTGCTGATCTTCGTGGCCTATCCGATTGTCCAGTCTTTCTGGATGAGCCTGCACAACTGGTCGTTCTTCTCGTCCACCCAACCGTTCGTCGGGCTGCGGAACTATGCCGACATGGCGCATGACGCGCGGTTCTGGAACGCCCTTGGCAATACCGCGCTCTACAGCGTCGTCGTCGTGCCGCTTCAGGTTGGCCTTGGGCTCGCCCTGGCCGTCGCCCTCCAGCGCAATACGCTCGTCAATAAGTTCCTGCGGTCCGTCTTCTTCTTCCCGGTGATCTCCTCGCTGGCGACGATGGGGATCGTCTGGAAATTCCTCCTCGACCCGCAGATCGGCGTCATCAACGCCGCGATGACCTCCATCGGCCTCCCTGGCGTTGACTTCTTGCAGAGCACGACATGGGCGCTCCCCGCGGTGATGCTGGTCGGCGTGTGGAAAAACGTCGGCTTCTCGATGGTTATTCTTCTCGCCGCTCTTCAGGACGTCCCGGAATCGTTGCTCGAAGCCGCCGCGCTTGATGGCGCGGGCTCCTGGGTGCGGTTCCGGAAACTCGTGCTCCCACTCCTTCGCCCGAGTCTCCTCTTTGCCGCCATCATAGCGACCATCGGCTCCATGCAACTGTTCGACTCGGTCTATGTTATGACGAACGGCGGACCTATCTTCCACACCGAAACACTCGTCACGTACATGTACGAGGCTGCCTTCCAGTATTACCAAAGCGGATACGCGGCCGCGATGTCGTGGGTGCTCTTCTTGCTGATCCTGGCGCTTTCCATACTCCAGCTGCGCCTATTCCGCTACAACGAGGTGAATTGACAACGATGGCTATCGTTCCAATGCCCGCACCGCGACGCAAAACCCGTCGTACGTTCGCGTCATCCGGCACGCCTGGCTACGATCGGCAGAGGATCGGGTGGCCGCAGCGCCTGTCTCGCGGCGTCAGATTGGCTCTCCTCATCGGGGCCGCCGTTATCGTTGTCCTACCGTTCCTATGGATGCTCGCGACGTCGTTCAAGCCTGAGAGCGACGTTTTCGGCTATCCCCTGCGCCTGCTGCCGACTCATCCGACCTGGGCCAACTACGTGTCGATCTGGCAGGACCTACCCTTCCTGCGGTTGGTGGTCAACTCGATCGTGTTCGCCGGGGGCGTCACGGCGGCGTCGGTGTTCTTCGATTCGCTCGCGGCGTACGCCCTGGCGCGTTTACGCTTCCCCGGGCGGACAATCGCTTTCTACCTGGTGCTGGCGACGTTGATGATCCCGTTCCAGGTGACGCTGATACCCCTGTTCCAGCTGATCTTCCAATTCCAGTGGCTGAACACGTATCAGGGGCTGATCGTCCCAAGAGCCACCAGCGCCTTTGGGATCTTTCTCCTCCGTCAGTTCTTCGTCACAGTCCCCCTTGAGCTTGACGAGGCGGCGAGGGTCGACGGCGCGTCCGAGTGGTACGTGTACTCACGGATCATCCTGCCGCTGGCCAGGCCGGCGCTCGCAAGCCTTGCCGTTTTCTACTTTATGAATAACTGGAACGATTTCCTGTGGCCGCTCGTCATCACCTCAAGCACCGATATGCGTAACTTGCCGGCGGGGCTCACCCTGTTTGCCGGCCAGTATGTGGTCGAGCATGGTGTGCTCATGGCCGGCGCCGTCATCAGTCTGCTGCCGCTCGCCGTCGCTTTCGCCGTCGCTCAGCGGTACTTTGTCCGCGGCATAGCGACAACGGGGATCAAATGAGCGCCCGAATCGCTGATAGTGACGCACTCGTGTTCGCCGTCGGTCTCGAGGACACAGCTATCGGATCCCTCGTACGGGGCGGAGACATGATCCTCGACGAGTACCAGCTCACCGCGCACTATCAGCACTGGCGCGACGACCTCGACCGCGTGAGCGCCGCCGGGGCTACCGCGCTGCGCTACGGCTTCCCCTGGTACCGCGTCAACCCGGCGCCCGGCGTGTTCGACTGGTCCTGGACGGACGAGGTGATCGACTATTTGGTCGAGCGCGTCAAGGTGAAGATCATCCTCGACCTCGTGCACTACGGCGCTCCGACATGGTTGCAGGGCTCGTTCGTGGACCCGACGTTCCCCGATGCCATCGCCGAGTATGCGCGGGCCGTCGCGGCCAGGTACCGAGGAGCGGTCGAGGCGTACACGCCGCTGAACGAACCTCTGGTCACCGCATCCTTCTGCGGGATGAGGGCCGTCTGGCCGCCCTATCTGAGCGGGGACGACGGCTGGGCGGCCGTGCTCGTCCCGGTGATGACCGGGGTCCAGCGTGCGATGCGCGCCATCCGCGGCGCCGACCGGGACGCGGAGATTGTCCACGTGGACGCTGTTCAGCTGTACCTGACCGAGGACCCGTCTCTCGACGAGGAGGTTCTCCGCTGGGAGCGGCGCGCCCGACTGCCGACGCGGCTGCTCCTCGGACAGGTGGGTCCCGAGGACGAGGACTGGTCCTGGTTGGAACGGCACGGTATCGACCCGGTTGCGCTCGACGGGCTGAGAACCGGCGGGGCGCGCCCGGATGTCCTGGGGCTCAACTATTACCCGGAGCTGTCGTGCCGGGAGATCGTCCGGCTCGATGGAAGGGCCGTGCACGTGGCGGTAGACGACGGTGTCGGGGCTATCCAGAGGGAACTGCGCCGTTGTTATGCGGCGTACGGTCTCCCGCTGATGGTCACCGAGACCGCCGTCGAGGGCCATGCGGACAAGAAATGCGCGTGGATCGACCAGCTTGTCGCGGGCTTGCACGACCTGCGCGGAGAGGGGTTTCCGGTCGTCGGGCTCACCTGGTGGCCCCTGGTCGACTTCGTCGACTGGAGCTGGGCATCGGGAGGCTCGGTGGTCGAGGAGTTCTACCAGCGCGACGGCCCCGGGCAGCGCCCGCGTCCCGTGGCGCCCCCGGGAGCCGCCGGCGGGTCGGTTGTCCCGTTCCTACGCCGCATGGGGATCTACGAACTCGAGGCTGACGCGGCCGGCACCCTACAGCGCCGACCGACCGGCTTACTCGGACATTTCCGTGCCCACGCCACACGTTCGGAGCCCGGACAACCGAGGGCGAAGGAGTGACGATGCCCGTCGCTGCCGCGATGGTCCTGAGTCGGCACGCGCGGCGCCGTCTATCTCGTCGCCTACTGCGGCGGTTGCCGCATGTGCCGGCGCGGTGAGACCGGCGCCTGCCTGCGGAAAGAGCGTCTGCTGGGTTTCACGCACGACGGCTGTCGTGGCCGGTTAAGACATCCGCCCGAGCAAGGCGAAACGCGCTAGAAAGATAACACTCTGAAGAGCGCGGTGAAAAACGAGAATGGCACAGCGGCGTCACCACCACCATTAGCTCCACCGGATGGATGGTGCACCCGATAGAAGGCCGCCCCCCGAGTCGCCGCGAACGTGCCCCGCCAGGTCTTACAGCGGCGCATTGCATCACGGTAACTCTAATTGTCGCTAAACAGCAGCAGTCCGCGTTCGGGCAAGATGCGGTGGACGGGTCCATGCGTCCTGCGCTCCTCGCCGTGTGAGCGGGACACGGCTACCTGTAGCATGCCGCATGCGACCCGTTCCTGTCACCATCACCCGTCCTCCACGATTGAGTGGGGTGGTACCTGACGATACCGCCTCCTGACGAATATATCCTATTGAGGACAACTCACGACCGGGCGTACGATGGTCAGGCAAAGCTGGACACGCGCTCTGCCGCCACGTTAGGCATGCAGGGCTTCAGTGAAACCTATCCGCTGAACTCAGGAGAAGAGTGTCACCGATGACCACCTGTCCCCACTGTGGCATGCTCAACGCGTCCACCGACCACGCTTGTTCTGTCTGTGGCAGACAGCTGATCACCTCACTTCAAGCCTCTGGCGCCAGGCAGGGCACGCAACTCGCCGTCACGCAACGAATCAGCAGTGCGACCACCGCCCTCGTGGTGACGCGCCCCGGTCAGCAGGAGTTCAGTCTACCGCTCAGCAACCGCCCCTTGGTCGTGGGGCGGGCGGCAAGTTGCGACCTTGTCCTCGATTTCGATGGTATCTCGCAAGTGCATGCCCTGGTGACGGAACACGACAACGCCTACACCATTCGAGACCAGGGCAGTACCAACGGGATCTACGTCGCCGGGAAGCGCGTCGATGCAGCGCCACTCACCGCCACCGCTCCCATCGCTCTAGCCGACCCCTCTGGTGCCCTGGTGACGCTCACAGCCTGCCCGCTTGCACCCGACTCCACGATCGGAACGAACGCCGGGCCGCCTCTGCTGGACGAGGCTCGTTCCTTTCCGCTCGCGCAGCGCCACACCGCCCTGACGCTGGGCCGCGACCCAGGCAACGATATCCCGATCGACCTGCCACTCGTCTCGCGCCGCCACGCTTGCCTCGAGCCACAGGTGGGCGGCGCCTGGGCGCTCCGGGACCTCAAGAGTACCAATGGCGCCTACGTCAACGGGCAGCGGGTGCAGGGCGCCCGACTCCTGCAGCACAACGACGAGATCGCCATCGGTTCGGCGCGCTTCCACTTTGAAGGCAGCGCCCTCGTACAATACGAGGTGCGCCCGCGCGTCCGCCTCGACGCCATCGACCTGGTATACCAGACGAAGCCCGGAGCGCAGAACGTCATCCTGCACCACGTCTCGCTGACGGTGCTGCCGCAGGAGTTCGTCGCCCTCATCGGCGGCAGCGGCGCCAGCAAATCGACCCTGCTCAACGCGCTGACCGGAGCCGTGCCCGCCCAGACGGGCGCGGTACTCTTTAACGGCGACGACTACTACCGCGCGCCCGGCCCCTACCGCGGACTCATCGGCTACGTCCCGCAGGACGATATCCTCCACCGCGACCTACCGGTGGAGCGCGCTCTGGACTACGTAGCGCAGTTGCGTCTGCCACCGGACACCACCCCTGCCGAGCGCGCCCAGCGTGTCACCAGCGTACTGGCCAGCGTCAAGATGGAACCGCACCGCCACAAGGTCATTGCACGACTGAGCGGCGGCCAGCGCAAGCGTGTCAGCATCGCGGTGGAATTGCTGGCTCATCCCAGCATCCTCTTCCTCGACGAGCCCACCTCGGGGCTGGACCCCGGACTCGATAAGACGGTGATGACCTTGCTCGCCGACCTCTGTGCCAAGGGGCACACGGTCGTGCTGGTGACACATACGACAGAGAATATCGGGTTCTGCACGCAGGTCGCCTTCCTCGCCGGCGCGGGGCGGTTGGTCTACTACGGCCTTCCCGCCGAGGCGACGACTTTCTTTGGGGTCGCGTCGTTCGCCGACATCTACCGCCTGTTTGACGGCGACCCCGCCGAGGCTGAGCGCCGCGCGGCGCTCTTTCAGGCGTCCCCACAGTACGCCGCCTACGTCGCCGGCCGGCGGCGCACGAGTGCGCAGGGCGCCGCTCCGGCAGGGACCGCTGCTCCCGCACCGCTAACTGCACGCCAACTGCGGGTGGCGGCGTGGCGTCAACTCACGATCTTGACCCGGCGCTACGCCGAGGTGATCTGGCGCGACCGCGTCAACCTGGCGCTGTTATTGGCCCAGACCCCCGTCGTAGCGGCGCTGCTCGCCCTGGTCAGTTCTCCGGATAGCTTCACTCAGGGCCAAGGCTTCCGCACCGAGCAGGTTCTGCTCATGCTCGCGCTGACCGCGATCTGGTTCGGCATCATCAATGCCGCGCGCGAGATCGTCAAAGAGCGCTCCATCTACCTGCGGGAGCGCACCGTCTGCCTGCGAATCTGGCCATATATCCTCTCCAAGTTCGGCGTGCTGGCCCTGCTTTCCGGCGTGCAGTCGCTCGCCCTGCTCTGGATCGTCTCCTTGAAAACCAGCCACCTTCCGGCCCAGGGCATCATCTTCGCGGCCTCAGGTGAGATGTATGTCACCCTGGCCCTGACGTCGGGAGCGGGGATCGCCGGCGGATTGCTCATCTCCAGCCTCGTCTCCTCCGCGGACCGGGCCATGAGCATCGTCCCAGTGGTGCTGATCGGTCTCGTCATCTTCAGCGGCGGCGTCTTCGACCTGAGTGGCGCGCCGGGGTTTGTCTCGTTGTTCGCGGTGAGCCACTGGTGCCTGGCCGCGTTGGGCTCGATTGCTAACTTGAACGGAGTGGACGTCGGCTGCTCGCTGCGCCGAACCATCCCGACCGATTTCTGCCGGGATATGTACGGGTCGCCGGACGCCCTGCACCTGCTCTTCTACTGGGTGATCCTCATCGTCTTCACGGTCACCTTACTGGGCGCGACCTACTGGTCGCTCCGACGGCGCGACACGAGGACTGCGTAAGTGGTCTGCATGTCTATGGGAGGCAGCTATTTGTACGTTGTCATCAAGTACGATCGCCTGCGGCGGGCAGCCGTGGTACAGCAGCGTCACCACCACCACCATTAGCTCCACCGGATGGATGGTGCACCCGATAGAAGGCCGTCCCCCGCGTCGCCGCGAACGTGCCCCGCCAGGTCTTACAGCGATACCCCCGCTCCTTCTGGCTATGAATCTGAACGTTCCCCTGCCCCCGCTGCCCCTTGTCAGAGCAGGCCGCGTTCGGGCAAAATACACAATGCGGGTCCATGTGACGTGCACTCCTGGCCGTGTGAGCGAGACACGACTAGCGGCAGCATGCCACTGCGACCCGTTCCTGTCACGAGCCACCCTCTTCCACAGTTTAGTGGAGTGGTACCCTACAGAGATACTGTTCATTACCCCTATAATCCAGATAGCCGGTATACAATGCGGGTACACCTGTCTCTTTGCTGGTCTTTCTTACGTGCTGAAGGAAAGTTTGCTGGTCTTTCTTACGTGCTGAAGGAGTTGCTGGTCGTGGGCACTGCCTGATTTGGCTTATTCCGCGCGAGCCGCGACGATGTCGTTCTTTGCCGCCCATTGCGCCAGGTCCTGCTTGCCGATGGCAGCGGCCATCAGGTCCGGGAAGAGGTCGGGCGTGCAGGCGAAGGTGGGCGCGCCGAGGGCAGCCAATTCGGCGGCGTAGTGGCTGTTGTAGCCGGGCGCGCCGTCGTCGGAGAGCGCCAGCAGGCAAACTACCTGCACCCCACTCGCCACCAAAGCCGCCGCGCGCTTGAGCATCTCCGGCCCGTTGCCGCCCTCGTAGAGGTCGGTGATCAGTACCAGGATGGTCTGCGCCGGCCGCGTGATGACGCCCTGGCAGTAGGCCAACGCGCGGTTGATGTCCGTGCCGCCGCCCAACTGCGTCCCGAACAAGAGGTCCACCGGGTCGTCGAGGTCGTCGGTGAGGTCGACCACGGCTGTGTCGAACACGACCATGCGCGTGGAGACGGCGCGCAACGAGGCCAGCACCGCGCCGAAGATGCCGGCGTAGACGACCGAGGAGGCCATCGAGCCGCTCTGGTCCACGCACAGCACGATGTCGCGCAACGAGGATCGCTTGCGGCCGTAGCCGACCAGCCGCTCGGCGATGATGGTCCCCTGCTCGGGCAGATAGTTCTTGAGGTTGAGGCGGATGGTGCGGTCCCAGTCGATCTCGCCGGCCCTGGGCCGGTAGGTGCGCGACGCGCGGTTGAGGCTGCCGCGCACGGCCTGCACCATGCGGTCCTTGAGCTTGCGCTCCAAATCATCCACGACGCGGCGCACCACGCGGCGCGCGGTGTCCTTGGTCCCCTCGGAGATCACGCGGCTGAGCGAGAGCAGCGTCGCCACCAGGTGGACGTCCGGTTCGACCGCCTCGAGCAGCTCCGGCTGCAACAGCATCTGCTGCAAGTGCAGGCGCTCGAAGGCGTCCTGCTGCATCACGCGCACGGTGGTGGACGGGAAGTAGGTGCGGATATCGCCCAGCCAGCGCGTCACATTGGGGGCCGAGGAACCCAACCCGGCCGAGCGCTGCGCGTCGTACAACTGTCCCAGCACGCGGTCCATGCCACGGTCGGCGCCCTCCAGGGTCAGCCCAGCGCCCGCCCCGCCCGGCAGCCCGCCGCCGGCGCCCGACCCGGACCCGCCCGCGCCAAAGCCCAGGCTCTCCGCGGCGTCTCCCCCCAACGCCAATCGCCAGCGGCGCAGGCGTTCTTTCTCGTCGATGGCCATAGTTATCTCCTCAAGCAACCCTCACCCCCAACCCCTCTCCCGGTCGCGGGAGAGGGGAACAGGAGCAACACATCACGAGCTCCGACTGCCACGATCGCGGGCGCGTCGTCGCCTCCGCCCTCTATCTCTTCACCCCAAGTATCCGCGCCAGCACCGGCAGCACCAGGTCGGCGCGCTCGCGGTCGATCGCCACGTCGTCCTCGCCGGCCAGGGGCGCATGTTGCCCGTCCGCACTGGACGCCGCCAGCCGCTTGACCTTGTCGCCCATGTTGCGTCGCTCAGGCGGCTGGAACCCGGAGAAAGCGCGGCGGATCAAGGGGAGCAATTCAACGAACGTCTCGGCCTGTAGATCGCGCAGCCAGCCGTCCAGCGCCTGCCACAGGCCGTCCTGCTGGAGCAGCAGCAGCCCGCTGCCGCGCAACGTCCCTTCCAGCCAGGCCGCAGCCTGCGCGGGCGGGACCGCCGGCGAGAGCGCCAGCCGCGCCAGCCGCTGCAACTCGGCGCTGTCCAGCGCCCCGGCCTCCAGCAACAGCCGGCAGCACCAGCCGCGCACCAGGCCGTGCACGCCGTCGCGCAGGGCCAGCAGGCGCAGCACGCCCTGCCACTCCGCGCGCTGCTCCGCGACGTCGAGCAGGCCGACAGTCTCCTGCACGTTGGCGATACTTTTGGACATGGCCTCGGCCGCGTCGTCGTCGAGCGAGCCGCAGGCGCCGGGCAGGCCGACGACGACGCGCTCGAACAGGGCCGCGATCACCGGGCCGACCTCGGCCGCGCCGCTGCCGCGCACGTCGCCGTAGCGGGCCACGCGCGCCAGCGGCGGCAGCGCGTCCATCAGGTGGCGCACGTCGGCGGCGACAGCGGCCTGCTCACGCACCAGGTCCAGCAGGTGGGTCACGGCGCGCGGCAGCGCCGCCAGGATGGCCCCGTCGAGCAGGAGGGTCAGGCGCGGCAACTCGTCCGCTGCGGCGGCATCGTGGGTGACGCGCGCCACGGCGGCGGCCTCCACCGTGTTGCCCCACACGCTGGCCTCGACCACCTGCACGGCCAGTTCGGGCTGCCACTGCACCTGCCACAGTTCATGGAAGGTACCCTTGCCGCCCCCACCCTGCTGCGGCTTGCCCCAGGCGATGCCCAATAGGGACAAACGATGCAGCAGGTGACTGCGCGACAGGTCGGTCTCCTTGCGCAGGTCGAGGTCCAGAGTCTTCTGCTCCGCCGTCGGCTTGAGCTTGAGGCGGCGCTGCTGTGCGGAGAGGTCCACCTGCAGCGGGACGGCCGGCGTGCGCTCGGGTACCTCGCCCAGGCGCTCGCCGATCTCCAGGCGGTCGCGAATCAGGGCCATGGGCGCGGGGTTACCGGAGCAGAGCACGGTCTGCGCGGCCTCATGCAACTCGGCCAGGCCCGGCATGGGCAGGTCGCGCATGGCGGCCAGCGCCTCGCCCAGGCGCACCGCCTCGATGATGTTGGCCGAGGAGGCGTCGAGGTCGTTCTCGCGCAGCAGGTGGGCAATGCGCGTCACCCAGCGGATGGCATGGCGGTCGGGCGCGGTCCAGAGGTGCTCGTACCAGCCGGGCGAGCGCACGCCCGCGCCGTAGCCGCTGCGGTAGGAGAGGCGCGAGTTGGTCCAGGGGATCCAGGTGGCCTGCACCTTGACCCGCCGTCCCCCCGCCAGCAGGGCGACGTCGTCGCGGGCGCGGTCGGGCGCGTCCAGCGCCTCGGCGGTCAGCAGCGGGGCGTGCCAGGCGCCGCAGACCACGGCGACGCGGTCGAATCCTTCCTTGCACGCGGCGCGGATCGTCTGGCGCATGTGCGCCTCGCGTAGCGCCTCCATGCCCTTTGGCTCCGCGCGGTCCGCGCGCAGCGCCGTCATCGCCTCCAGGATGCCCTCGAACAGGCTGGTGGCGTCCTGGCGCTGCTCGATCTGATGCTCCCACCACAGCTCGTGGTCCTCGTACCCGGCGGCCTCGGCCAGCATCCCGATAGGGTCGTCGCGCAGTGCAGCTCCATCTGTTATGTCAACATCGTCGGGCGCATCCAGCGTGGTGGGTTCGGGCACAGCCGGCGGTGCCGCATCCGTCTCTTCGGTCGTAGAGGAGGCGCCGTCTGTCTGCCGCTCCGGTGTCACGTGCGGGGCAAGGTCTGGAGGCGGAGCGGTCATCGTCGCGGCGGCGGGCTGATCGACGACGGCCGTGGGCTCAGGTTCGCGGCCGTCGGCCGCTGGGCGGTCGTCCTGCATGCGCACGGCCTGCGGCAGGTCCATGAAGCGAGCCGGGACGCCGCGGCTCAGGGCATAGCGCAGGGCCTGCCACTCGGGCGAGAACGTGGTGAAGGGATAGAAGGCCGCGTCCTGGGGCCGCTCGGCAGCATAGACGAGCAGGGCCACGGGCGGCCGCATGGCCTCGTCGGTCAGCAGGGGCAGCACGTCCCGCGCGTCGGGCGGCCCCTCCACCAGCAGGATGTCGGGCTGCAAGTTCTCCAGCGCCGCCAGCAGGCTCCGCGCGCAGCCGGGACCGTGGTGGCGAATCCCGAACACGTGGATCGCCACTACAGGACCTCCTGGCATGCCCTGTACAGATCCTTCCAGCCGTCGCGCTCCTTGACCACGGTCTGCAGGTACTCCAGCCAGACCACGCGGTCCTGCACGGGGTCCTTGACGATGGCGCCGGTCAGGCCGGCCGCGACATCGTCGGCGCGCAGTGAGCCGTCGCCGTAGTAGGCGGCGGTGGCCAGCCCGCCGGTGACGACCGAGATGGCCTCGGCGGTGGACAGGGTACCGCTGGGCGACTTGAGCTTGGTCTTGCCGTCGTCGGTCACGCCGTTGCGCAACTCACGGAAGACGGTCACGATGCGCCGGATCTCCTCCAGCGCCGGCCGCTCGGCTGGCAGCTCCAGGGCGCGGCCCAGGCTGGCCACGCGGCGGTCCACGATCCCTACCTCTTCCTCCAGATTGTCCGGCACGGGCAGGATCACCGTGTTGAAACGGCGCGTCAGGGCGCTGGACAGCTCGTTGACGCCCTTGTCGCGGTTGTTGGCCGTGGCGATCACGTTGAAGCCCTTGCGCGCCTGCACCTCGCTGTTGAGCTCGGGGACGGGCAGCGTCTTCTCGGAGAGGATGGTAATCAGGGTGTCCTGCACCTCGGCGGGGATGCGCGTCAGTTCCTCGATGCGCGCCAGCGCGCCCGTCTGCATGGCCCGCATCATGGGACTGACCACCAGCGCGGCGGGCGACGGCCCCTCGGTCAGCAGGCGCGCGTAGTTCCAGCCGTAGCGCAAGCTGCTCTCATCGGTGCCGGCCGTGCCCTGCACCAGCAGGGTGGAGTCGCCGCTGATCGCCGCGGCCAGGTGCTCGCTCACCCACGACTTCGCGGTGCCAGGCAAGCCATAAAGCAATAGGGCGCGGTCGGTGGCCAGGGTGGCCACGGCGATCTCCATCAGGCGCGCGTTGCCGACGTACTTGGGCGTGACCTCGACGCCGTTGGGCAGCGTCCCTCCCAGCAGGTAAGTGCGCACGGCCCACGGAGACAGTCTCCAGTTGGGCGGCCGCTGGCGGTCGTCGACCTCGGCCAGGGCGGTCAGCTCGGCGGCGAACTGCTGCTCGGCGTGCTGGCGCAGCACCGCCTCCAGTGGGGCGCTCGCGGTTACGGCAGTCGGCATCGTCGGGGTCTCGGTCGTCGTTGGGCTGGTCATAGTGGTATCTCCTCTGCTAATCGCTGGCGTGCGCGGATCGTCGCGTGAAAAGCGTCAATCTGTCGTTGTGAATGTCGGCCAAATGCGTCGGTAGGTGTGAAATTGAGTGGGAGAGGTTGCAGGGCACACTCAAAACATAGGGATGGTAGAGCGTGGGATGCTCGATAGAGAGTTCGCCCCCAATCGGCCCCAACCAACACCCGAGGGTGTCGCTCGGATACGGCAAAGATAGGTGCGCGGAGAGCCGCTAGATAATAGGACCCAAACTCTACGCTCCATGGCTCCGCCCAGGCAGACAGTGCTTCTGCCCATCGACATGGTTTCTGATTGCCTGGCTTTGCGAGCATGGCGACGATAAACTGCTCGGCCTGATCGCGGGACAGCAAACGCATGAGACCGTTAATCAAGGGCTTGGCGACATAATCTGGCGCTTCGCGTGCGGCGCAAAACCACGTCAGCAAAGGCAACGCCCAATGTCCATGGCCATAGTAGGCAACAGCCGTTCCCCAACCCTCCAGGACCGCTACTCTCCATTCGTTCGCTCGCACCGCATCGATCAACTCAGCGGGCGATGCACGGAAACGTTGTTCCCAATAGGAAGGCGGCACAAACGAGAGAACTTGCTTAAGCCAGTCAACTCGGTCGCCTGTGTTGCGCAAAGGCGTCCTGCTGATCCCGTCGCGTTGCCACTGCCTGTTTATATCCTCGATCCGGGGTGGGATCACGCAAAGCTGACCAGCATTTAGCCTTTTGCCGCCGATAGTTATAGTAACCAGGGCATTTAGCTGCGCATAGGAGAGCATCGTGTCGGCACGTGCTTGCATCCTCTTAATCAAAGCGGAATCGCCTAGCCGTCGGAGCAAGTCAATCGCGGCTTCTTGTACGCCCTGGCTGCGATCACCGAGTGCTATCTCCAAGAATGGTTCGTCGTCGCTCGACAACTGGCTTGCCAGCGCCTCTACCAAATCCTTGCGGAACTCGGCTTTTTCCTCCTTCCAGACGCCCTCAATCCATGCACGGGCAAGGGCAGGGTCAACGGCACGGATGTGCTGTAGCAGGAATAACCGTTGAGCCGCAGATCCTTCGTGCCAAACCGTTTCAGCGTCGGCTGGTACGTCGGCAGGGTTCGTGATGTTAGCCTCCGATACCCAGCCCCATCGTGGATTGAACTGAGCTAGCCAACGGCCACGCTCACCAAGCATCGAAAGAACGGCAAGCCGTCGAGCGGGTTCTTGTTCGGATAGTACAACGGGAAGCAAAGCGTGCGGCAGGCGTACTCTCGCCTGTCTGATCCGTTCCAATGCCTCAGGTATAAGATCGACTCCATGCCCTTGGAGCATGCCTGCTATCAGGTCCGCTGCCCCTGGCGAACAGACGGGCATGGTGTCGACAGGTGCAGACGCGGGTAGCGTGGGAGCGATATCCGCAAGACGACCCGCTCGCTGGTAGACCGCATGGGCACCTGCCTGTAAAAGTATTTGTCGCGCTCTATCTACCGGACCAGCCTGTCTCACCACCAGGGCCTCGGCATCGTTCGACAGCGTGGCCGACCGTGGGTCGTTGCGGCCCGTCCCCAGAATCGCGGCCCTCGCGAGCGGCGCCAGAAGCACGGCCATCAGTTCGCCTCCCCGACAGTGGGCACGGGAATCTCGCGCATCACCTGCTTGCGTATCCCGATCGTCTCACGGAACGCCTCCATCTGCCGCTGCCATTGATTGGAGCTGTCGTCCCTTGTCGTGACGGACGGTATGGAGAGTGCGAGGGCCTCGTCGAAGCAGGCCGGCGGCAGGGCCAGCGCGGCTATTTGCATGGTATAGTCCCACTCGGAGATGATGGTCCGGGTCCGGTCCCACTCGGAGCTGACGGCGTGCGACGCCTTCGCCCCTTTCTCATGCCGCTCGCGCATCGCCGCCGCGAGGGTCGTCTCCAGGTAGGTGCGCAGGCCGGCCAGATAGACGCGTCCGAATCCGTCGCTCCACGGCCTCGGCACGTTCTGCAACGCCCCGGTCCAGCTGCTCACGCCCGTGCCGGTCTCCCATCTGAAGAGCGTCGCCACCAACCGCTCGGCCTCGTCGCGCGGCAGAATCCAGGTCAAGGATACCAGCAGGCTCGCCACGCGCGCCTCCTCGACGCTGTCGGCGCTCTTGTGCTCGCTGCACCAGGTCCAGAGGGGCGGCGCCCAGTCGGCGGCGCGGTAGGCGACCGTCGCCCGTGCCCAGCCCTCGAGCACGGTCCAGCCCCACGCGCCATCGTCGAGCGACGGATCGTCCCCCTTGCGCGAAGCGTGTCCCGCCGCGGCGATCAGCACGGCAGGGGTGACGCCGAAGCGCCGCGACCAGTGGGCCGGGGGCACGGCGGAGAGGAGCCCAATCAGCCAGTTGGCGCGGTCTCCCAGGCCGTCTCCCGGCGACTTGAGGTCGATGCCGTCGCGCTGCCAATCCCTGGGCAGGCTGGACGGCGGCTCGACCCTCAACTGTCCGTACGGATCGGACGTCTCGCCGGAGGAGGGCGCGTAGTCGAGCAGCGCATCGGCGCGCGCCACCATCCTCTCCTCATAGGCCGAGCCCGGCAGGCGGGCCAGCAGCGCCACGGCGGCCTTGCGCACCTCGCCGCCTTTGTCGTCGAGCGCCTTTTCCAGGAACGGCTCGTCGTCAGCGGAGAGGCCGATCGCCAGGGCCTCGACCAGTTCTTTGCGGGCGTCGGCCTTCTCCCGCGGCCATACGGCCTCGATCCACTCGCGTCCGCGGGTGGGATCGAGGCCGCGCACGCGCCGCAGCACGGCGACCCGTTGCAACAGCGCCCCCTCCTGCCAGAGAGTCTCGGCATCCGCTGGAACGCCCTCGTCCGCGGCGACGAGCGCCTCCTCCACCCAACTCCACTGCGGGTTAAAGCGGGCCAACCAGCGGCCGCTCTCGCCCACAACCACCGCGAGGTCCGAGCGTACATACTGGAACCGGCAGTCGAGGGCGGCCGGGAGCAGCGTGCGCGGCAGGCGCATCCCGGCCCGACGCAGACGATCCAGAACCTCGGGCAGCACCCGAACATGGAGGCCGCCGAACAGGTCAACGCCGGGGTCGCTGAACATGTCGGCGCACAGCCGCGCCGCGCCAGGCGAGCAGACGGGCAGGGTCTCCGCGGGAGCGGGCGCCGGCAGCGCGCCGCACCGCTCCACGACGCGGCCGGCCTGTCGATAGACAGCGCTGGCGCCGGCGCGCAATAGCACCTGCCGCTCTTTCTCCGCACTCCCGTCGGCGGCCTGCTCCGTCACCAGGGCTTCCGCCCCGTTGGCCGGCATGGCTCCCTTCGCATCGCCGCGACCCGTTCCGGCCAGGGCAACCTGTACCAGCGGCTCCACTACTCCAGCCCTCCCACCGTCAGCAGGTGATACGCGCCCTCGGCCATCGCGCCGAGCGGGCGCAGCGCGTCGCCGTCCCACTCCGCCGCCAGATCGACCGGCGCGCCGCCCGATAGCGCCAGCAGCCGCCAGTGCTCGCCCTTGATCAGCGGCAGCGCCGCGCCGCTGGCGTCCACCACGCTCCAGCCCCGGGCGGCGTCGCGCACTGGCACGACCTCGCGCAGAGTGTAGCCGAAGCGATCCGTCCAGGGCTGCCTGGCCAGCACCGTCGCGGCCCCGCGCAGAGCGTCCTCCAGCCGGATGCACCCCGGCAAGCGGTCCCGCAAGGCCGTGGCCGCGCCCCGGCGCGCGTCGATCAGGGCGCGCTGCGGGTAGGCGCTGGGCCAGTAGACCAGCCGGGCGAACTGACGCACCCCGCAGGGGATCGTCTGGGCGAAGGGCGCCCTGCCAAAGGCGAACTGCAACACCAGGGCCTCACGGCCCGTGTTGAGGCCCTTGAGCCAGGTGCGCTGCACGCGCAGCTTGTCCTCGGGGACCACGTACTGGCCCAGAACCAGCCACTCGTCCTCGACGGCCTCGCCGCGCGCCTGCACCTCGTCCCCCTCCAGCGTCCAGCCCACGGCCTGGCGCACGTCCTCTTGCAGCGCGGGATCGAGGTCCGGCAACCGGTGGAAAGCCTCGGTCAGCAGGGCCAACCGGCCCAGCGCCGCGAGGAGCCGCGCGGGCCAGTCGGGCGTGGCGTTGGGGATCTCGGCCATGCGCCGCAGCCGCGCCGCCACGCCCGGCGCCTGCGCGTCGACCATGCGCGCGGCCTGCCGCTCCCAGAACGTGGCTGGCTGCAGCTCCAGGCCGGCCAGCCCGTTGCGCACCAGATCGTTCAGCCACAGGTCAAGCCCCTCCAGCCCCTTCTTCACCAGGGCCATACGCTTGTCGGCGCGGGCGGCCAGCGCCGCCGGATCGGACTTCTTGGAGGCTTTCGGGGTTGAGGGCTCGGACATCTCCCGCGCTTGCCGCGCGGCGGCGCGCTTGCCCAACCAGTCGGCCACCCACTCGGGCGGCTCGGCTCCTGGTAGAGCATCCGGAGAGTCCACGGCCAGGAAGAGCAGGCCGAGGCCGTGCTTGCAGGGGAACTTGTGGCTGGGACAGGTGCACTTCGTGGTCAGGTCGGAGAGGTCGACCCGCACCTGATAGAGCGCGCTGCCCTGGCACTCGCCCCACAGCGCCGCCTCGGACCGGCCCAGCCCCTTCCAAACGTTGGGCTTGGCCTGCTTGCGCCCGGCCGCGAGCGCGCTCGCGTCGGGCGCGAGCGCCGCTATTCCGTCCGCCGTCATCTCCATCGCATCGTCTCCGCGTTCTAACGGTTCCTCAACAATCGGCTGGCCGTCCTATCGATACGCCCCTGCTCGCGCTTTATCAGTTACCGCTACCCTGCCATTGGTCGCCATCAGTGTACGAAACACTCACCGCCCGGCGTATAGGAGGAAAGGGTAGGTTCTCCCGTTTCCCTCTACCATAACCCTATCCTACCATCGCTACTCGCACGGGCGAACGGCAGTTCGGAAAGGCAGTTCGGAAAGGCATGTGTGCACGTCGGGGTCTGGCCTGAGACTGCGGTCGCATGGCAAACACGTACCGACTGCGGTCGGGTGGGGTACGCGTCGAATCAAACCTCCCAAGATTGTGAGGGCGGTCCTGCTGACCCAAGTCGCATGGCAAACGACGGCGATTGAAGTCGCTCGGATGGGCGGAGGTCGGCCAGGAGCGTTGCACATCAAGCCCGCCTCACGGCGTGAGAAGACACTTCAGTGTCCGTGGTTTGCCATGCGATTTCAATCGCAGGCCCCGGCGCACTCATCTACGTAGGCAAGCCCTACCTCTATAGCTGTGCTGTATCCAGCACGAGCACTTTGCCCGGTATCGGGCGGACGGCAGGGGCGTGCTGGGGCACAAACGGCAGGCGCCAGCGTACCGGCCCTGGTATCCAGGCCCAGGGATCGGGCGGCGACGGCGGGAAGGGGTCCCCAGCGTCGCCAATGAACAGCCGTTGCGACCGGTCGTCCAACGCCATGCTCACAGGTTCCGCGCCGATGGCCACGGTGCGCAGGACCTGCCCGGTCGTCCCATCCACCACGCTCACCCCTCCGGGACCGGCGATAGGCGCCGGCAGGTATATCGGTGTCGTCCCCATGGACCCGTAGCCATCGTGGCCACCCACCTGCGACACGAACACGTGCCCGTAGCGCTCGTCGACGGCGATGGCCCCCGGCGCGATGCCCAGCGCCACGGTGGAGAGAGACGCTCCCGTGCGCGCGTCCAGCATATGCAGGAAACCCGCTCCCGTCGGCAGGAACGTCCCCATGCGCCCGCTCCCCGCCGCCTTCTGGACGAAGCGCGTTGGCCCGCCATCGGTGACGAACGCGCGCGCCGTGGCCCTATCGACGGCCACCTGTACCGGCGTGTAGCCCAATGGGACGGTCCGTATCAGCGCCCCCGTGCGCGTGTCCAGGACGAGCACGTACCCGCTCCCAAGCGCCTGTGCAAAGGGCGCTGGCCGCACTTGAACCAGCACAAAGGCGCGGCCCGTCGCCGAATCCACGGCCATGCCGGTGGGGACCGTCGCGCGCGGGCTGAACACCTGACGATGGACGAGCCGCCCCGTCGCGACATCGAAGACCGCGACGACGGTAAGGGTGGTCTTGCCTACCTCTCGCAGGCTGGCAACAAGAAGATGGCCGGCGTGCGCGTCGATGCCCACGGTCCAGGGGCGATCCGACACGCGCAGCATGTGCCGGAGGCGACCACTCGCGGCATCAAGGACGGCGACACCACTATGGGAGAGCGTACACGTCGGCGTCGCGCTGCCGCAGGTTTCAAGACCGTTGCTACCCAGCACGACAACGTCCCCACCCACGGCGACATCACCGGCAGCAGCGAGTGGGACCGTGACCGTGGCGAGGCGGGTATTGCGGCGCGCATCGAAGGTGTCCACGCGCGTGGCTTGCCCGTCCGGCGACTGTTGCACGACGAAGACGTGCCCCGTGCCGGGCGCGACAACGGGCTGCAGCCAGCCGTTGGCCGCGGCGAGTATCCGGTCATGCGTGCCCCCGGCCACGTCGAGCACGTGCAGCGTGCCCGACGATGAGTCCGACAGGGTCACGTAGACGTGCCCACTGAACCTATCCATCGCCACGGCCCCCACGGACTCTCCGGCCCGCGCCGTCAACACCGCTGTCGGCGTGAGGGGCGTCTCCATCGCATGAAGCGCCACGCTGGCCGCCAGCACGGCAAGCAGCGCCAGCGCGGACAATCCCAGCGCCACACGTTTGCGTCTCATACCTGTATCTACGCTATCCTTGACGCCCCGTCATGAGTTGCGGTATGGCACGATTTCCTACGGCTACACTAACGCAGGACGCGGCGACGTTAGCCAAGGAGGGCTTACGGCAGTTTTATCTCTCGCCATTGTACACCTGCTCGACATCTTCGCCCCGATGTGCATGACAAGGATTGTCCGCATAGTAGTGGTAAAGTTGTAGGGATATGACCGCGCACAAACAGCAACGCCCTACCTTGCTCTCCCAGTTGAGTGAGCTGGCATCGAGGCCCGATGAGACGAAGGGCCGGCGCGGGATGCTCCCAAGCCCATTGCGCTACCCAGGAGGTAAGCTCTGGCTCGTCGATTACATAGAACACGTGCTGGAGGTAAATGCCCTGCGTCCAAGCCTCTTTGTCGAGCCCTTCGCTGGCGGCGCCAGTGTTGCCCTGAGTCTCCTCGCGCGAGACAGGGTCGAATCCATTGGCCTGGTCGATCGAGACCCACTCGTTGCCGCCTTCTGGGACACGGTATTCCACGATGCGGAGTGGCTCGTGGAGCAGATCAGGACTGTCGACGTGACGCTAGAGCGGTGGCACGGCTACAAGGCCGCGATCCCAGACGATCGCCGCGAACGCGCCCTGGCATGCCTGTTTCTGAATCGCACAAGCTACTCCGGCATCCTGACCCGTCGCACCGGCCCCATCGGCGGGCAGGCGCAAACCTCGCGCTACGCGATTGATTGCCGTTTCCCTCGCGGCACACTGATCGAGCGCATCGAGAGGCTAGCGGCGAGAGCAGACCGAGTCGCGTTTGTCCTGCACAACTCGTGGGAAGAGGGTCTGGCTCATGTCTCTAGCCTGATAAACACGGGCGCCAATAAATTGGCCAGCAAGGATGTTTTCTACTACATCGACCCGCCGTTCTTCCGAAAGGCCGAGCGCCTTTACACGTACTACTTCCGTGACGCCGATCACCGCCGATTACGCGACAGCCTTATAGGCCTTGAAGAACGGTGGGTCCTGAGCTACGATGCGTGCGACGATGTTGAAGACCTCTATCGGGGGGTAGGCAACAAGCTCTACTTTGATCTGCCATACAGCACGGCAAGGGCGCGGGCCGAGCGGAGGGAGCTGAAGGCAGAGGCTATCATCACCCATCAAGCCGTCGCGTTACCTCCCGACGGGCAAAAACATCCAGACATACCGGGGCTACAGTCGGTGCGCCGACCGGCGTCCCGGCAAGATGACTCAGCCGTACCGGTGGTAAACGCGGCTTCTGCCATGGGGCAACGTCCCGCGGAACAGTCTGCAAGCGTAGATGGCGCCGAGTCACGGACGGATGCGCACGGGTGCAGCGGCGCCACCTCGTGACATGGAAGCGAGTCTATGCTGACACAAGACAAGCCGCCTCGCGCGTGCGCTAAGCTAAGAGGATGCAGCCTGCAAGATCTTGCGCGTCAGGAGGTCAAGCGCCTTGCCGCCCGGTTCCAGACTGATGGCGGTGTAGCGGTGGGCCAGGGCGATCGGCACGACGGCGTTCTCGTAGAGGTCGCTCTCGACGTGCTTGATCAGCGCCAGTGCGCGAGCCAAGTTGGCATAGCGGCCGATTTCCGCCTTGGCCACACGGAAGCCTACCAGGTCCTTATCTTTGTCCGCGAACGGGTAGGGCAGCGCCATGACGAACGTGCGTCCGGAGGGCGTCTTGAAGATGAAATCCTGCCCGTAGTAGGTCTCGAAGCCGAAGCCATTGCTCGCGACATCGCGTCCGCCTAGAATGTAGCGGTAGCGGTAATCGTCATCGACGGCGAACAGGCGATTAGGCGCCAGGTAGCGGTCAATCAGATGGCAATAGTCGGCGACCTGCCCCGTCTTCTGTAGCCCGATCATCAGCACAGGAGGCTGCCCAATCGCCGCCAGCCGGCGATTAATTGTGTCGAGGTAGCGCATGACCGCGCCATGCAGCCAGGCGCCGTTGCCAAAGATGGCGAGAGGACCATCAACAAAGAAGGCGAGCCTGGCCAGGGCCGGCAACGATGTCGCGGCCAGCTGGCGTAAGTAGTGAACGGGGGTCATGTGCTCGACGAGTAGCATGAAGCGTCCGAGAGCCTCGGCGTTGCTGTGATAGTCGCCCACGTCCTCCCACACGCGCAGACAGTCGGAGGGGTAGACCTCGCCGCCGCAGTGCGGACAGGTCTGCGGCCCCTGTACATCGCGCACCTCGACGGGGCCTCGCTCACAGGTGGGACAGCGGTGGATGCGCAGCCGCGTGACGTCGCCGGTCCCGAGCGGGCCGGGCCGGAACGCGGCCAGGTGGAATAGGGTCGTGCGCAGACTGGTCGCCGGGTCGGCCTTGTCGAAGCGCGTCATCTCGCTGTAAAGCTGCTCGTCGACGGCGGCGCGGAAGCCGTCGCGCACGGAGTCTTTGCCCCTCCAACGGATATTGGCGCTGGGCAGGGGAAAGGTCAAGGGCGAGTTGTTATCACGCAACCGCGCCACACGGAAGGGGTCGACATAGCGACCGTCGACGACGCGTAGCGCATTGTACTGGTCGAGGTCGATCAAGACGCAGCCAATCTTGACATAGCCGACCTTGGTGCTGGGTAACTGGTCGTCGATACTGGTCTCATAAAGGCTGCCGTCGACGGCGATGACGTGACGCGGCAGGATCGCATCGTCGATGGGCGGCGGCGCGACGAAGCCGGCGCACATGGCCTGAGCCTCCTTGGGCGACGGCACGCGCAGGTAGTCGCAAGCGCCGAGGAATACGCGCACGTCCGGACTCTTCAAGAGGTCCTGATGCGATGCCTTGCTGGCGATCTCTCCCTGGTACGGCATAGCTCCTCCGTGAATTGTCGATGCTCAATAGCCAGTCGTCGGTGGCGCGCCTGCACGGCACGCGCTCGCCGTGGAAACATCCTCAGTCCCCACTGTCCCAAAGACCCACGTCGTCGAGCAGATCGAAGGCGTCATCTATCGTCCCATGCGACGCAGCGCTGGTAACAGTAGCCACTGCCGTCGGCGATCCCGCGACCGCGGAGACGGGAGGCGCGGGTACGGTAGTGGCGCGGGCGACGACGCGCTGCTTCTCCCGATCGGGGTCAAACTTGTCGATCTGTACGGGCACCACGAAGGGACCGGAAAGCGTCTTGACGCGGGCAAAGCCGACATCCTGCGCGCGGATGAGGGAGCGGCTGAAGTCGGCGAAGTCGTAGAAGCGGGCCAGTTCGCGCACCTCGCGCTCGTTGTTGAGGTGCGTGATGAACCAGTTTTCGGTGTTGGAGAGGATATTGGGATGGACCGAGGAGACCTCCTGCGTGGCGTAGACGAGGGCGATGCGGTACTTGGCCCCCTCCTTGGCCAGACGCGGCCAGGTGTCGGTCAGCTCATGCTCCTTGCCAATCAGATTGTGCGCTTCCTCGATGTAGACCACGACGTTCGGCGGCGTCTCGCCGGTGATGAAGCGGTCCATCGAACGGGAGAAGATAACCTGCGCGATGCCTTTGCTGAGGCGCTCACGTAGCGTGGGATCGCCGACCGAGAGGTCGAGGATAACGATTTTACCGTCAACCAGCAGCTTGTAGACCTCCTCGCCAACCTCCTGCGTGCGCCGCGGCGAGTGATACTTCACCGCGTCGGAAAGGATGCGGTAGCCGGAGATGAAGCTGTTGTTAGCGTTCTTCTGCGCCAGCATATCAAGGAGCACCTTCATCGTATCGTCGACCCAGGGTTTACCCGACGAGCTTACGAGCGACTGCTGCTGGTTGGCCTCTCGCGCGGCCTCGAACCATGCGGCCGCATCGGTCACGCTCATGCCTTGAGCGGGATCGGGGAACGGACCACCCGGCTGGCCGTTGACCGCGTCGCGCACGCCCTTGTTGGCCGCGAACGTGACTATGTGACCGTCGGGCGGTGCAAAGTTGGCCTTGTAGAGGATGGACTTGTAGGCGGCAACACGCTGCTCCCAACGCTGGTGTTCGCCGCTCTCGTTCTTGTCCGGCTCGTCCAGCGACATGTTGACGAAGGTACGCACATAGTCGGTGTTGACGCGGCTCGCGTCCTGGAGCTCGCGCTGGATGATGCCGAAGCCTTCATTGAGTTGCAGGTAGAAGTTGTTCTGCAACTCACGGAAGCCGGGTGTCGGCAGCATGCGGTAGCGCACCGTATCGCCGGGATACACGTCGGCGATGGAGCCCTGGTCCTGCTGGTTGGCGTTGGCGTACTCGCCGTTGAGGTCGAACACGATCTGGCCGATCTGGGCGCCACCCTCGTCGGCGACGCGCTTGACCACGGAGATGGTGTGCTTCACCATGTTGGACTTGCCGGTACGCGTCATGCCCAGCACGGCCGTGCGCCGCGCCAGGAAGTCGCCGGGCTGGATGGTGACGGCCACCTTCTCGGCGTCGTCGCGACGGTGCAGGCGGTCGGTGGAGGTATAGCGGACGGTACCCAGGCGGAAAGGTTGCACTCCGTCGGAAAGCCCCAGTGCTTGAGCCTCGGCCAAAGCCTTCTGACGAGCTAGCGGGTCGACGTAGTTGACGATGGCGAGGGCGTTTCATAACCACCATTTTCGCCGTGAAAACGGCCCTGTTTGACATAACATCACACCTATCCCGAGGATACGGCACCGTTTAAGAGATAATAAAAGGCCCTTCAGCACTATCATCGCCCACGTTGTGCCCTGCAAAATGTAAGTGTTATGTCGAATAGAGGGGCAGTTGCCCTGATTTTGTCAGTTAGGAAACGCTCTCGATGGCCGCAAGCGCGCTGCCACGCGGGCGATAGACCTGTAGCCGCGCTGCCATAGCGAACGACTCGAGATCGCTGCCGAGCCAGAGTTGGCCGTCGCGCATGTAGAAGGTGCCCAGGACGCGGCATTCCAGGCCGCCGAACTGCATCTGGTTGAGCGTGATGTCGTCGTAGTCGCGGGCATAGGTGTCCTGTTGATCCTGGTAGTGGTCAATCCTGGCGCGCACGAGGTCGTCATCCTGCGGCAGCCGGCTGGAGCCGATCACGCGCAGCAGGATGACCTCGCGCTCGGGCTGCGGCACGCCGGCGAAGTCGTCGGGGTCGAACGGGGCAGCGACGAGGAAGCTGTTGTGCGGGACGCCGAGCGCGTTAGCCTTCCACAGGTCGTTCGTCATGATATGGGCGCTGTCGTAGTCGATGCGGTAGACCCACCCCAGGAAGTTGTCCCTTTGCACCAATCCGACGAGCGGATCGCTCTGCAGCAGTTGGTTGATATTCAACATGCCCCGCCTCCTCTCCTACAATCTAACTCGTTCCTACCGCGCGAAAACGGAAAGCCCGCTTCCCGTCAGCGTGCCACGCCTACCGTATGACGGTCGTCCTCGTCGATTCCTTGATCCCCCGCGGACGGCTCCGCCCCATTATCACCCGGCAACGTCGACTCGCGTACTCGACCGCGCTCCATAACCAGCCGATAGGCGAACGCGGAGCGGTCGAAGGCGTGGCCGTGCGAGATGACAATGACCTGGGCAAACTGCTCGGCGACGGTCCCCATAGTGAGCAGGGCGACAAGGTCTTGCGCCCGCTCGGCGTCGAACGCAGTGAGTGGCTCGTCGAGGATGATGAAGCCGGGAGCAACGCCCAGTTCCTGCGGCAGCGTGGCGAGTGCGAAGGCCAGGCGTAGAGCCAGCGAACACTGGTCGCGCGTGCCGCCTGAGAAGAGATTTTTGGCCACATAACGCCCGGCCATGGGGTCCCACACACGGATGCGATAGTCCATCTCGCCGGGCTCACCGTCCTCGCCCTCAAGCGCAGTCAGGCGCACGTCGCGGTAGCGCCCCGCTGTCAGTTGCGGCAGAAGGAGTTGCATGTTGCGCTCGGTCGTCGGCAAGACGTGCCGGGCGATGCGCAGTTGCGCATCAGTGATCGTACGCATCGCCTCCCGGCGGATCTCGCGCTCGTCGCGCAGGACGGTGACGCGCCGCCCGTACTCCTCCAGGTCAAGAGGCGTCCCGTCGTGGTCGAGCGTGGCGGTCAACTCGTCCGTGCGCTGCCGCGCCGCGTAGAGACGCCGCTTGGCGTTCTCCAGGCGTGCCGTTAGTTCCGGTAGTTCGCTGGCTCCGACCGTGGCCACGAGCGGCCAGGCGTTGGCCACGAGTGACGCCGTCACCTCTGCTGGCGTCGGCCGCTCGTGCATCGCGAGGAGGTCAACGATCGCACGCGTGAGATCGCTATCAATCACCTTCAACTCTTCCAGGCGACGGTTGCGCGCGCCAACGTCGCGCAGCACCGCATCAAGCGATGCCCGCAATCCAACTTCGTCAAGCGCATCCAGCCGCGCCATAGCCCGCGTCCGCGCGTGCTCGATGATCGCCTTGAGGAGGTCCGCCGTTGGCTCGGATTCATCGGTCTCGCCGGCCAGGTCGGGCGGCTCGGGCTCCTCCCCAAGCAGTGGGCGCAGCGCCGCGACGACCGCCGCCACGGCCTGTCGCGCTTCGTCGCGCGCTGTCGTCACCTGCACCGCCCGCTGGGCCACCGTCTCTACCAGGTGGTCACGACCCGCGATGCGCCCTTCTAATGCACGCAGTCGCTCCTCGGCCCGCCCACGCTCTGCCTCCAGGGCCGCGCGCTCTGGCGCAATGCCTACCTCCACCGCGAGAGGTTTGAGGGCCTGCCGGGCGGACGCTTCGACGGCACGGACCTGCGCCTGCGTAGCCTGCGCCTGCACGAGTGCTCTCTCGGGATTCTCCAGGCGCAGTCCGTCGGCTACGCGCTCGGCCTCAGCGCACGCCTGTTGGGCCACCTGGATCTCCCCGGTCGCTGCCGTGACGCCAGTTGCCGCCTCGGCGTCTTGCTGGGCGAGAGACTGGCGCGCCGCCTGTTCCTCGCGGGCGCAAAGGGTGCGTGCTGCGTCGACGCTCCGTGTGTCGGCTGGCCACAAGAGGTCATCGCCGAGCGCTGCACGGGCCGTCTCTTCCGCTGTCGCCACCCGATCCCGCTGGACGGCAAGCTCTTCGTCCAGTCTCCGGCGCCGCGCACCCGGGTCTGCCGTGCGCGCCTGGTCGAGGGCATGTCGAGCATCGTCCGTTGCAATGCGCGCCTGATCGGCCCGCGCAGTCGCTGCGGCCGCCCGCGCCGCCGTGTCCCGCTCTCGCGCCTGCGGCGTTCGCGCATCGTCCTCACCGACTCCACCCGGATACGCAGCGAGGCGAGCCTCAGCCTCATCAGCCGAGGTGGGGATGGCGATACCGGCGTTGCGCAGCGTGGACTCGCACGCAGCCAGAGCATCGGGATCGCCACCCACCTGGACGGTCGCCGCGTGGGCGATGTCGAGGTCGCGCAACCGCGCCTCCAACACAGTTGTGGACGTGACCGACGCTGCCGCATCACGTCGCGCCCGTGCGAAGAATACCCCCAGCGCTAGGCTCACTAACAAGGCGAGAAGGGCGATCGCGAAGAGTGGCGACCAGGCGAGGCCTCCCGCGCAGGCGAGGAAGGTCACCGATCCGCCCATACCGACAGCTATGCCCAGCGTCCGGCTCCTGTGCCGTCGTTCAGCGAGCGATGTGACAGATGCTGCACGCTCCTTCTCTAGCCCGGCGCGCTCGTCGTCGTAGCTTGAGATGCGGGACTCGACTCCCTTGAGCCGCACCCACGCGTGCAGCGCGGCGCGCGCGGCAAAAGCCTGAGCGTGGGCGGATGCCTCGACGGCCTCGCGTTCCGCCGCGGTCGTCTCTGCGTTCACCTGCTCCAAATCCCGTTCACGCCGGGCTAGTTCGTCCTCCAGAGCGGCGATCCTCCGCTCGGCTTCACCCACGGCGATCATGTCCCCGGCAAGGCGCTCCGCTTCGGCACGAGTTTCTTCCCAGGCCGCGACCAAGCCGCGCGAGGCCTCGAGGCGGGCGCCACGCGCAACGATCTCCTCGATGCGCCTCTGCGCGCGCTTGTGACTCGCGCGCGCCTCCTCGGTCCGCTGCCGATAGCGTGCAGTGGCGCCCTCAACCCCCGCGCGGCGCTGCGTCACTGCCTCGTCCGCCCGATTCAATGCGGCGACCCGCTCCACCGCCGCGCGGACTGTCCCCATGACCTGCTCGACGACGGCGGACGCTTCGTCGGCGCGAACCGCCGCCTGGACCGCCGCCGTAACCCCGCGCAACCGCTCTCGCGCTGCTGGCTCCTCGTCACGCGCCAGGCGGTTAAGCTCGACGAGCGCGATCTCCGCTGTGTCCAGCGCCTCGTCCGCCCGTTGCAGCGCGGCCACCGAAGCATCGGCCCCATCGCAGTCGATAAGGACGCCGTGTAGCTGCACGCAGCGGTCGAGCTTCTCGCGCGCCACGGCCTCTCGCGCGTCACAGGCGGCGAGGAGTTTTTGGCTATCTTCCTCCTCGTGCCGCGTCTCCGCAAGCTGGTCAAGGTACGCCATGACCTGCGCGGCGTCATGGCGCGCGACGAGCTCGACGGCCTCGTGGTCCAGGCGCTCGACCTCGCTCTGCGCGACAGCGAGATCATGAAAGCGCTCAGCCGCCTGCAACTCGCGCTCCTGCTCGCGGGTGTAACGGAAGCGCTGCGCCAGACTGGTCATCCGCTCCAGCCCCAGCAACTTGTGGACGGCCTGCTCACGCTCGACCCGTGACAGAGACTCAAGCCGGCCTAGCTCTTGCTGCTCAACGAAGCAGGAGTTGCGCAGGCTATCACCATCGAGGCCGCCAAGTTCACGCAAAATGCGGCCGTTGACTGGCCGGATGCGGCTGATAGCCTCAACTGGGGCGCCGGGACGGCGGATGATCAGCTTTGCTTGCTGCAGTTGGGCACGCCCGCGCACGAAAGTACGCCGAACTGTCAGCTCGTGTTCGCCGACCGCGACGGTGAGTTCGACGCTGGCCTCGGTTTGCCCGTGCGCGATCACCTCTTCCAAACGGGCACGGCTATCTTCGCCCACGAGCGGCTCACCATAAAGAGCAACATAGATGGCCTCGAACAGGGTCGACTTACCGGCCTCGTTATGCCCCTCAATGAGGATGCTGCCTCGCTCAGGGAAGGAGAGATCGACCGCGGTGAGGCCCTTGAAGTGCTCAACGACGAGGCGACATAGTGTGATCATGCGCTCTCCTCCACTCCGACGAGCTCGTCGTAGCCCTCAAGCACGCGGTCGCGCGTGCGCAGCAGCAGGTCGCGCGCCTCAAGCGATTCCACACCGTCCAGTCGTTCGCGGAACACGCGCTCCAGCATGGCGCGTGGCGCTATCCGTTCCCCACGCGAGACGACTCCGGTTATGCGATCCAGGACCAAGGCGAGGCCGCTCTCATCGATTTCGAAGGAAAAGGCGCGCTGGTGGCCGTACATCCATAGGCGGCGCAGGTCGAGCGCGTGGTACTGGTCACGCGTGATCGGCCCCTCCAGGGATAGTCGCACCTGCGCATCGCGGCTGCATAGCGGGGACAGCCGAGCGATGATGGCATCCGTCGGGTCGACCGGGACGCACTCTTGCGCACCCGCATCCGCCAGTTGTCCCGTTGCATTATCTTCGTCAGTGCCGCTGGACATGTCCGGCCAGAGATCGGTGGTCCTGACGGCGACAAGATGCCGTGGCTGCGGGACGACAGGGACGTGCTCGGCGTGGCGCAGGCCGACGCGCGTGAGTTCGAGGTAGGCATATCCGGGCGCGCCCTCGGCGTGCCCGAACTCCATGTTTTCGGTGGCTCCGCACACGACGACGCTCTTGCCGCCCACCGTGGCGCAGGTGTAAGCATGCACGTGCCCAGTCAACACGACGTGGATGCCGTCCAGTGCGGCAAGGCTGTTCCGGCGCACCATCGACTCCACCTCACTCGGGAAGCAGTAGCCCTCGACCGCGGCATGCAGGAGCAGTACGCCAACGGCTGAGCCGGAGAGTAGCCCGTCAGGATCGTGGGTTGCAAGGTTATGGAGAGGATCGGCGCCGGGGGGCGCGGTCGGGTCGGTGCTCAGGCCGGCTAGAGCAAGCCGCACCCCAGCAATCTCGATCCCAACCGGACGCAGCGCGTGCTGGCCGGCGAAGTAGTGCCAGCCGTCGAGTTGGCTATACACAGCTTGTGGCGCGATACCACCGAGGGTGGCGCGCTGACGCGGCGTGTCGTGGTTGCCACTAACGGCATAGGAACGAATGCCGGCTGCGCGTAGGCGCGCCAGTTGGCGGGCTACGAAGGCTCGGTCCCGATTACGCGGTTCCACCGTGTCGAAAAGGTCGCCGACGTGGAGGAACAGATGAGCACGGCGAGCAATAGCTCCGTCGACAGCGGCGAGGAGAGCCCGCTGCAGGCGCTCGCGGCGCTCGGCTAGGCGGGTAGGACTGAGACGTGGCAGGGATGCGGATAGATAATTGTCGGCTGTCAGCACGATGCGAACGATTCCTTCAGCCTCCCGGCTCGGTTGTAGCTTGGGCCGTACGTCCGCCATTGCTGGCCTCCTAACTCTCGCCTACGTCTGTTCGTCCTGGACTTCGGCTATTGGGCGAAAGGGATGCGACACAAATCCCTATGCTTACACTAAAGCAGCACGTAGCTATGTTAGTCAAGGGGAACGTATGGCGATCCCATACCCCACCATCGTACGCCTGCTTAGTACCTTCACCCCAACGTTCGTGACACGCCACCAATACTGAGGGAAACTCCACGCACGAGTGCCTGATTCTCGCTGTCTCAACTCACGGCAGAGCGTGACACCCCGACAAGGCATTAACCCCGCTCAGCATCCGCAATCCTCTCCTTCGCCGCGTCGCGCACATTCTCGTCCTCGTGGGGATCGCGCGCTAGCTCATGCAGCCGTGTCCACGCGCCAGGCACGGCAAGGTCCACGCTGTCGCAGCCAATCTCGCGAACATGTGCCTCGCAGTCCCACAAACATTCCAGGGCCAGATCGCGCGCAAAGCAGTCGGGATCGCTGGCGTCGAGCGCCTCGGCGGCATAGATGCGCGCGTACGCATACTTCACGTCCTCGAACACGGCCTCGGCCTCGGGATAGGGGCCGTCCTCGGGGAAGCACGCCAGTATCTCCAGCATGCCGCACATCAGATAGTAGTCGTGCCACTCCGCCGAGCCTTCGCGCAACGAGGACCGTAGGGCGGCACGGGCGCGTGGCACGGGCGCGTGGCACGGGCGCGTGGCACATCGTCGGCGGTAGCGTGCGCTTCCAGGATGCGACGCGCCACGTGATGCCGCCTGTCGGAGGCGTCGAGCCCGAACCAGGTACGCGCAAGATCGAGCGTGAGGGCGGGCGACGGGGCGACAATGGCCTGGCTCACGGCGTTGTACACGACGACCGGCTCATCCTGGGAAGAACCGAGGAACGCGAGGACGACAGGGAATACCGCCGGATGGGCGAGCCGTTCGAGGACTCGGAAGGCCACGACGCGCTGCCAGCGATCGCCGTGCTGCGCATCCTCACCAACTGTGATCAGCCAGTGCTGGATAGTAGCGCCAAGCGAGAGGCCCCGCGTCGGGTCACCAA
>JAABUX010001959.1_pt1 | contig 29944 bp, 29 predicted proteins | sample 5561851 | NCBI WGS metagenome assembly JAABUX01 (sample SAMN10711883, study PRJNA513361) | rock metagenome | isolation source: Antarctica rocks | place: Antarctica: Victoria Land, Richard Nunatak red sandstone | collected 2016-01-03 | reverse complement strand
ACAACGAGATCGTCGAGGCCTGCTGCACGGCATGGAACGCCTTTATCAACGACATTGAACGAGTCAAGTCGATAACAGAACGAGACTGGGCGACGGTCAAGAGCTAGGGCGGTTGGTATTAGCCAGCCGATCCGATGACCACCTCCGCCTACACCGTTCCTGTCAGCAATTTCCACCACGAGCTCGGACGCTATCTCTTCAACACGAAGACGGAGGCGATCGCGGCCGTCAACTCCTACCTCGCGCAAGGCATTCGCTCGATCGACGTCGGGTGCATGCAGGTCAACCTGATGCACCACGGTACCAACTTCGCCTCGCTCGATCAGGCGTTCGACCCGGCCGCCAACGCCCTCTACGCGGCACGCTTCCTGCAGCAACTTCTCGCCCAAACCGGCTCCTGGCCCCGCGCGGCGGCCGGATATCATTCCATGACCCCCGATATCGGCGCCGACTACGCCCGCAAAGTGCTGGCCGTCTGGGCACGGCCGGGCCTCGGCGACAGTGCCGCACTGGCCCCCTTCCGACGCGGCCCGATCGCTGAAAGCATGATGCCGCCGATCACTGCCTTCACCAACCAGCCCCCCCGGACCGCGCCGCAGCCGATCCCCGGCATGGCCCACGCTGGATCGATCGCGCCCGGATCGATCACGCCGGGATCGATTACGCCGGGCCCGATGACTCCCGCGCCCGGCAACCTGGCCATGGGCGGCAGCCTCACCGCCCGTATTCTGCCGCTCAGCGGCAGCGGCGGCGGAGTCGGAGTCGGTCGCGGTCTCGACTCGTATCGCGCCATGCCCACCCGCATGGCGACGATCGTGTTGCTGCCACGGAGCTGAGACGATTCGGCTGCGGCGTGAGCCTACGCGAACTCGGCCCTGATCGCGGCCGAATGCTCGCCGATCGACGGCACCGGTCCGAGCCAGCGATCGCCCGGCGTCGAGCGCACCGGCGGCGCTGCCAGCCATGCCGGACCGTTCGGCGTCCCAACCTCGACGCGATGCAGCGCCGGATGCTGCGCCAACGCCGCGATGTCGTTGACGAACCCGAACGCCGTATTCGCGCCGAGCAGTCTGCGCCGGGCTTCCCCCCGATCCATCGTCGCGAACCGATCGGCAATCAGCGCATCCACCGCCGATCGATTGGCCACTCGCGCCACGTTGGACTCAAAGCCCGGAGCCTGCGGCAAAGCCGGCTGCTCGAGGAAGTCCGCGCAGAATTGCGCCCATTCCCGCTCGTTCTGCACCGAGATCAAGACCAGCGCGCCGTCGCGCAACGCGTATGCGCCATACGGACAGACCGTCGGATGCGACAAGCCCAGTCGCTCCGGCGCTTTGCCGGTCCCCTCGGCATACAGCAGCGGCACCGTCATCCAATCCGCCGTCGCCGCAAACAGGCTGGTGCTCAACTGCTTGCCCTGGCCAGTAATCCCGCGTTCGATCAGCGCTTCCAGAATGCCGGCATGGGCCGACATCCCGCAGCCGACATCGACGATCGACACTCCCACCCGCCCCGGTCCCGCTGGATGCCCGGTGATCGACGCCAACCCGCTCTCCGCCTGCACGAGCAGGTCGTAGGCCTTCATCTCGGCATAGGACGGCGTGTCGCCGTAGCCGCTGATATCCATCGTGATCAGTCGCGGGTGGCGCTGCCGCAGCATCGCAGCGCCGAACCCCGCCCGCTCGGCCGCGCCCGGCGCCAAGTTCTGGATGAACACGTCCGCCCGTTTCAGGATCTGGTGCAGCAACGCCGCGTCCTCGGCCGCCTTGATGTCAACGACGAGGCTCTGCTTGCCGCGGTTGAGCCAGACGAAATAGCTCGACAGGCCGCCCACTGCCCGATCGTAGTAGCGCGCGAAATCACCCTCTGGACGCTCGATTTTGATCACCCGCGCCCCGGCATCGGCAAGCCGGCTGCTGCAATACGGGGCTGCCACCGCCTGTTCGAGCGAAAGCACCAGCAAGCCCTCGAGCGGCCGCATCGCTCAATAGCTCCGCGGCAGCCCAAGCACGTGCTCGGCCACGTACGACAGTACCAAGTTCGTGCTGATCGGCGCCACTTGATACAGCCGGGTCTCGCGGTACTTACGCTCGACGTCGTATTCCTCGGCGAACCCGAAGCCGCCATGCGTCTGCACGCACGCCTCGGCCGCCGCCCAGCTCGCATCGGCGGCCAGCAGCTTGGCCATGTTGGCCTGCTCCCCGCACGGCAACCCCGCCTCGAACCGCTCGCACCCTTCACGCACCATCAGCTCCGCCGCCCGCATCTGCGCGTAAGCCCGCGCAATCGGGAATTGCACGCCCTGATTCTGCCCAATCGGCCGACCGAACACGACCCGGTCGCGCGCATACGCCACCGACTTGGCGGTAAACCACTTCGCATCGCCGATGCACTCGGCCGCGATCAGCAGCCGCTCGGCGTTCATCCCATCGAGGATGTAGCGAAATCCCCTGCCCTCCTCGCCGATCAGGCTGTCGGCCGGGATCCGCATATTATCGAAGAAAACCTCGCAGGAATTGTGGTTCATCATCGTCCGGATCGGCCGGATCGTCAGCCCGTGGCCCAATACCGCCCGCATGTCGACGAGGAACACCGACAGTCCATCGGTGCGCTTGGCCGCCTGCTCGCGTGGCATGGTGCGAGCAAGTAGCAGCATCAGGTCGGAATGTTCGGCGCGACTAGTCCAGATCTTTTGCCCGTCGACGACATACGTGTCGCCCTCGCGCCTGGCCGTGGTGCGCAGACTGGTCGTGTCGGTGCCGCTGGTCGGCTCGGTTACCCCGAACGCCTGCAAGCGCAGTTCGCCACTGGCGATCTGCGGCAGGAAGCGCTGCTTCTGCGCCTCCGACCCGTGCCGCAAGACGGTGCCCATCATGTACATCTGCGCGTGACAAGCCGCCCCGTTGCAGCCCTCGGCGTGGATCGTCTCCAGGATCGCCGCCGCGTCCGCAAGGCCGAGACCCGCGCCGCCGTAGGCTTCGGGGATCAGCGCGGCGAGGTAGCCCGCGTCGGTCAACGCGTGCACGAATTCGGTCGGGTACGCCCGCTTGGCGTCCAGAGTGCGCCAATATTCGCCGGGAAAGCGGGCGCAGAGCTTGGCGACCTCTTCCCGAATGGCGCTGTCGTCATGCATTTGCAAAGGCTGGTCCATCGCGATCCTCCAGGGTCGAAGCAAAGCATGCGGGCTGCAAGACCACCAAATCTGGCGGCCGCGCGATCATTAACGTTTCGTCAAGCGGAAAGAAAATTTGCAGGTGGAAAATTACCGTGTTTTCAGGCACGCTTATTGAACACTGAGCGTCGGAGTTTCATGCGGTTGCGCATCGCCCCAGCCCTGACGCTTGCCCTCCTCCTTGTGACGACTGATTCCGCACGCGCTCAGGCCACGGCGGCGCCATCAGGCGTGCCAGTGACGACTGCGGTAGTCGCGCGTCAAAGCGTGCCCATCCTGCTGCATGCGCTCGGCACCGTGCAGCCGTTCCAATCGGTGACGGTGCGGGCGCGGGTGGACGGCACGCTCGACAAGGTACTCTTCACCGAAGGCCAGGCCGTCAAACCCGGCGATGTCCTCGCTCAGCTCGACCCGCGCCCCTATCAAGCGATCCTGGACCAGGCGCTGGCCAAAAAATCGGCTGACGAGGCCGCTTTGGTCAGCGTGCGCGCCGACATCACCCGCTATTCCGAACTGGCCAACGCGCAGATCGCCTCGCGCCAGAAATTCGAGCAGACCCGCGCAGCCCTCGGCCAAGGCGAAGCCAACGTCCGCGGCGACGACGCGACCGTCGCCGCCGCCCAGCTCAACCTCAGCTTCACCCGCATCGTGGCGCCGATCGAGGGCCGGGTCGGGCTGCGTCTGATCGATCCGGGCAATTTCATTCGCGCCGCCGACCCGAACACGACCGGTATCGTGACGATCACTCAGATCCGCCCGGCCGCCATGACGTTCACCCTGCCGCAAGACGCGTTGGCGCAGGTGCAGGCGGCAATGAAGCAGGGCACCCTGCCGGTGACCGCGGCTCGCGCCGACGCCAAGGGCGCGACCTCGGATGGACAGTTGCTGACCACGGATAGTGCGATCGACACCACCACCGGGACGATCAAGCTGAAGGCCGTATTTCCCAATCTCGACGAATCGCTATGGCCGGGCCAGTTCGTCAACGTCCGGCTGCGAACCGGGACGTGGACGGACGTCCCGACGGTGCCATCGGAAGCGGTGCAGCGCGGCCCGGACGGGCTTTATGTCTATCTCATCAAGCCGGATCAGACGGTCAAACGAGAGACGGTGACGGTCGTCCAGGACAACGGCGCCGTCGCCGTGATCGGATCTGGGCTCAATGGCGGCGAGACGGTGGTGTTGTCGGGCCAGTCTCGGCTGACGGACGGCAGCCGGGTCGCGGCGGTCGCCGGCAAGCCTGCAGGATAGCAGCCTATGAGCATCTCGACGCCGTTCATCAAGCGCCCCGTCGCGACCTCGCTGCTGATGGCAGCGATCTTGCTCGTTGGTCTCGCGGCCTATCCGTTGCTCCCAGTCGCACCGCTCCCGCGCGTTGAATTCCCGACCATCCAGGTTACCGCAAGCCTGCCGGGGGCGAGTCCGGAGACGATGGCCTCGACCGTCGCCCAGCCGATCGAGCGGCAATTCTCGCAGATCTCGGGCATCGCGCAGATGACGTCGGTGAGCGTCGCCGGGTCGAGCCAGGTCGTGGTGCAGTTCGATTTAGATCGTAATATCGACGCGGCTTCGCTCGATGTCCAGGCTGGTATCAACAATGCTGGCGGGCAGCTGCCAAAAAACCTGCCGAACCCGCCGATGTTTCGCAAAGTCAATCCGGCCGATAGTCCTATTCTGATCCTGGCCGTCCAGTCCGATGCACTGCCGTTGACCGATGTCGACGATTACGCCGACAACATCCTGAGCCAGCAGATCTCGCAAATCGCGGGCGTATCGCAAGTATCGCTCGGCGGCGAGCAGAAGCGCGCAATCCGGGTGCAAGTCGATCCGGCCCGCTTGGCCGCCATGAACATGACCCTCGAGGATGTGCGCCAGCTTCTCGTCACGGCGACGGTCGATGGCCCGAAGGGAGTGATCGACGGGCCGCAGCGCTCGCTGTCGATCTACGCCAACGACCAGCTCACCCAGCCCAATCAGTTCAACGACCTCATCCTGGCCTGGCGCAACGGGGCGCCCGTCCGGGTCCGCGACATCGGCATCTCCGTGGAGGGTCCGGAGAACGCGCGCCTGGCCGGTTGGCAGAACGGCAAGCGGGGCATCCAGCTCTTCATCTTCAAGCAGCCCGGCGCCAACGTCATCGACACGGTCGAGCGTGTAAAGGCGGCCTTGCCGTCGCTCCGCGCCGCCATTCCGCCGTCCATCAGCATCGAGACCATCGTCGATCGCACGATTACGATCCGCGCCTCGGTGCACGAGGTTCAGTTCACGCTGATGCTCTCGATCGCCCTCGTGGTAGCCGTGATCTTCCTGTTTCTACGCAATGCCTGGGCGACGATCATCCCAAGTGTGACGGTGCCGCTCGCGCTAGTCGGCACGTTCGCCGTGATGTTCCTCGTAGGCTACAGCCTCAACAATCTCACCCTGATGGCGCTGACGATCGCAGTCGGATTCGTGGTCGACGATGCGATCGTCATGCTCGAGAACATCTATCGCCATATCGAGAACGGCATGAGTCCGCAAGAGGCCGCACTCAAGGGAGCCGGCGAGATCGGCTTCACGATCGTGTCGATCAGCCTGTCGCTCATCGCCGTATTCATCCCATTGCTGCTGATGGGCGGGATCGTCGGACGGCTGTTCCGCGAGTTCGCGATGACGGTGGCGATCACGGTCGTGATGTCGGCCATCGTGTCGCTCACGCTCACTCCGATGATGTGCTCGCGCTTCTTGAAGCATCATTCAACGGAACACGGCGTTTTCTATCGCGTGATCGAGCGATTCTTCGACTTACTACTCAGCTTCTACCGTCGCACACTCGACATTGCTTTACGATTCCAATTCCTCACATTGATGCTGTTCTTCGCCACGATGGCGTTTACTGCCTACCTCTATACCGTCATTCCCAAAGGCTTCTTCCCCACCCAAGACACCGGCGTCATGCTCGGCATCACCGAAGCCGGCCAGGACGTCTCGTTCGCCGAGATGACCCGGCGGCAGATCCGAGCGGCCGAGGTCGTCGCAGCCGACCCGGCCGTCGTCGCGATCTCGTCTTCGATCGGCGCCGGACTCGGCGCGCAGACGGGCAACAACGGCCGCCTTTGGATCACGCTCAAGCCGTTCGACCAACGCGATGTCACGGTCCAGCAGATCATCGCCCGGCTCCGGCCGAAGGTGGCGCAGATCGAGGGCATGAACGTCTACTTCCAGCCGGCACAAGACATCAACGTCGGCGGCCGGCTGGCGCGCACGCAGTATCAGTACACGATCCAGGACGCAGACCTGAACGAACTGTATCAATGGGCGCCCAAGGTGCTGCAGACGTTGCGGCAAACGCCGATGCTGCGCGACGTGGCGACCGATCAACAGGTGGCCGGCACCACGGCAACTCTGACGATCGACCGCGATCGTGCCGCGCGCTTCGGCATCCAGCCCCAAATCATCGATGACACGCTCTACGACGCCTTCGGGCAGCGGCAGATCGCACAATTCTCGACCCAGCTGAACTCATACAAGATCGTGTTGGAGGTGCCACCCGACGCGCAGGGCGACACGGCGACGCTGGACCGGCTCTACGTTCGGTCGGCGGGCGGCACGGCGGTGTCGCTCTCGACGTTCGTCACGCTCGACACCCGGCCGGTCGTGCCGCTGGCGATCTCGCACCAGAGCCAGTTTCCCGCTGTGACGCTTTCGTTCAACCTGGCTTCGGGGGCAGCACTCGGCGAGGCAGTCGACGCGATCAAGGTGGCGATGGAGAAGGTCGGCGCGCCAGCGACGCTGCGTGGCACTTTCCAAGGCACGGCGCAGGCGTTTCAGTCCTCGCTCTCGAGCCAGCCCTATCTCATCGCGGCGGCGCTGGTTGCCGTCTACATCATCCTCGGGATCTTGTACGAGAGCTTCATTCTCCCAATTACGATCCTCTCCACCCTGCCGTCGGCGGGCGTGGGCGCCCTCCTAGCGCTCATGCTGTTCGGCTACGATCTGTCGGTGATCGCGCTGATCGCGGTCATTCTCCTGATCGGGATCGTCAAGAAGAACGGGATCATGATGGTCGATTTCGCGATCGGGGCGGAGCGGACCAAGGGTGTCGAACCACTGGCGGCGATCCGCGAGGCCTGCCTGCTGCGCTTCCGCCCGATCCTGATGACGACGATGGCGGCCTTGCTGTCCGGCTTGCCGCTAGTTTTCGGTAGTGGCGCCGGGTCCGAGCTACGCAAGCCACTCGGCTTCGCCATGGTGGGTGGTCTGATCCTGAGCCAAATTCTAACGCTTTACACAACGCCTGTCGTCTATCTCTACCTCGACCGCCTGCAGCGTTGGCTGGCGCCGTCGCGGCGCGTCCATCTCCCAAAGCTAGCGGAGCGGATGGGCGTCGTGGGCGACTGAGGAGCGGTTGCCCCAGCGCCCCGCTTAACTCTATATCATGCGCGATTGTCCGATGGACCGCGGCGCCGGGTTTAGGCCGGGGTGGCGTTTAGCTCGGCTCTGATCGCGGCATCCAGCTCCGTCGTCCGGAACGGCTTCTTCAGGAAGCGGCGGCGGATCGGTTGGGGCGAGAAATAACCTGACATCACGATAATCTTCAGACTGCGATACCGTTGCGAGGCGACGTCGGACAGTTCGAGGCCGGACATCCCCGGCATTCGCACGTCGGTCACCATCACCTCCAGATAGGGGTGCGAAGCCAGCCGCTCGAGCGCTTCGAACCCATTCGAAGCGCGCACGACAGAATATCCGAGTTCCTCGAGCATGTCGGCCGACGTTTCCCGAACATCATCATCGTCATCGACGAGAAGGATATAGTGGGCAACCGGTGTCAGCCCGCCCTTAATCAACTGGATCAACGCCACGCGCCTGAACACACTTCAGGGTGTGTCTAAAGCATCTTTGCAAGTTCCAGCAGCGCAAATCCCAAACGACACCGTCACTGTCACGTGATGCTGCCTCGTTTGTAGGACGACCCTGTTTTTTGTTGAAAAATTTCTGCATATGCCACATTTTTGATACGTCTCCTACAATGTGTCCATTTGCCCGGACGGTTCGCTGGGTTGTGCGCGAATTGCCGCCGAACTGTCTACGCGGACGTGACCCTTCCGCAAGCGTCGGCAACCGGCGTGCTACCGAGGAACCGAAGCAGCGATCCCAACCGCTTTTGTTTAACGACAAATTAGCGAAGATGTACCGTCTTGGACTGAGGTTAGGAAGTGTTTACTTCTACGTCTTATCTGGCGGCTCCACGGCCGTTCTCACTGCGACACAAAAGCGAGCGGTTCCGTTTCATTCCCAGACGGGAGAACCTCCAATGCCGATTGGCACTGCGAATAACGTCGCGTTTCCAGTTCTGACGACGCCATCGATCGAGCAAGTGAATGCCGACCTGGCGACCCTGGATTACGTCAGCGCCGCACCCGGAATGGACACCGTGACCGTCTCCCTGCTCGATGCGGCAGGCCGTCTCGCGACGACGGCCAGCCTGTCCGTGACCGTCCTCCCGCTCGTGACGCAGAGCGCGGGCAGCGTCGTTATTGCAGGCGGTACCCTCAGTCTGGACACGCGGACTCTAGACGGAATGCGCCTCGTGTATCGGTTCTTCGACACGACGCTCGGCACGGAGTTGCTGACGCAGGACCGCGGCGAGCGCGACGCCATCGTCGCCCAGCGGCCGGACCTGGTCTACGAAGGGGTCGCGATGCGCGCGCTCGGCCCGGCGGTCGCCGACGCTCGTGGGGTCGCGTCGGTCTACCGCTTCTTCGACAGCGTCCACGGCACCCATTTCTTCACCGCGAGCGACACGGAGCGGGACGCCCTGCTGTCGAGCCGCGGGGACCTGGTGTTCGAGGCCGGCAGCACGCTCTACGAACACGTCACGCAACAGGCTGGCGACGCGGCCGTGTTCAGGTTCTTCGATACAACCGTCGGCACACACTTCTACACGGCTGATGCCGGTGAGCGCGCGCACCTGGGAACCCGCCCCGATCTCGCCGACGAAGAAGTCGCCTTTTACGCGCCCGCCCAGTGAGACGCGGCATGAGGAAAATTGGCGGAGGGGATGAGATTCGAACTCACGATACGGCTTGACGCCGTATGGCGGTTTAGCAAACCGCTGCCTTCAGCCACTCGGCCACCCCTCCGCCGGGGATGCAACACAGCGTTTGCAGGATCGTTGTAGGGCGGATTACCCCAGGCTGCAACCGCCCGCATCTGCATCAGCTCAGCGCCACGTCGAAGCCGCGCGCCGTGCCCGGGCGCGCCATCATCGCGTCATACCAGCGCCGGACATTCGGGAACTCGGCCAAGTCGATCCGGTGGCGCTCATGCCGCCAGGCCCAACTGACGATGGCGAAATCGGCGATCGTCACCGGTCCAGCGACGTATTCCGTCTTGCCCAGCCGCCGGTCGAGCACACCGTAGAGCCGCCTCGTTTCCTTGCTGTAACGCGCCAGGCCGTAGCTCCGGTCGGCTTCGTTGACGGTGAGAAAGTGATGCACCTGGCCCAGCATCGGCCCGAACCCGCCCATTTGCCACATCAGCCACTCGAGCGTGGCGACCCGGCCACGAACCTCCGTCGGCAGAAACTGTCCTGTCTTTTCAGCGAGATAGATCAGGATCGCGCCCGATTCGAAGATGGCGATCGGCTCGCCGCCGGGTCCGTCGCGGTCGACGATGGCGGGGATCCGGTTGTTGGAGCTGATCTCCAGGAACGCCGGCTCGAACTGCTGGTCCTTAGTGATGTCGACCGTCTTGACGCGATAGGGCAGCCCCATCTCCGCGAGCGCCACGCTCACCTTGCGCCCGTTCGGCGTGTTCCAGGTATGAAGTTCGATCATGCGGTCCTCCCTTGGGCGGGCACCCTACTCCGCGGGGCCGGATGCACAACGGTCGCTCCGGCACTGTTCTTGCTTGTCATGAGAGCGACCTGATCGACGGAGAATTCCATGGGCACGACGACCGCATCGTTTGCGGCAACCTCGGCGAGCACGCGCTGGTTCCAGTTACTGCTGGGCTTGGTCTGCATGATGGCGATCTCCAGCCCGCAATACGTCTGGACGCTGTTCGCCAAGCCGTTCGGCGCGGCGCTCGGTGCCTCCGCGGCAGGCATCCAGGTGACGTTCAGCCTATTGATCGTGCTGCAAACCTTTTTCAGCCCGTTCCAGGGCTGGCTCATCGAGCGGTTCGGGCCGCGCTGGCTGATCGCGGCCGGGTGCGCGCTGACCGGGCTGTCGTGGGTGGTGGCATCGCAGATCGGCTCGTTGTGGGGGCTCTATCTGAGCTATGGCCTGCTTGGCGGCATCGGCACCGGGATCGTCTATATCGGCGTGGTCGGGCAGATGGTGCGCTGGTCGGGTGCCGGCCTGAGCCGCTAGCGCATTTTCCGATCGGGTGGAATCACCCGAGCGGAAGTAATGCTCGCTAAAACAATGTGGTAGAGCACTACTCCCGAGCCAATCAGCTCGGGAAGTGCTCTAGCGCAGTCGCCGGCGCGGCCCCGCGGCGTCGAGACCTAGGCTGCGGCCGGCACCGTAGACGGCGAACTGCAGCTGCGTCGCGGCGAGGAAGAGGTATTCCCACGGCCACTCGGCGGGATGGCGGTAGAGGCCGAGCCAAAGGCCGAGCGCGTAGAGGGTGCCGAGCGCGGCCATCGGCCGGACCGCCACGCCGAGCATGAAGCTGATCGCGAGCGCCAATTCGAGCCCGAACACGACCGGGTCGACGATGGCCATGTGGGTCAGCGCGACGTCGCGCACGAGGTCGGCGACGAACGGATAGGCGGCGTTGGCGGCCATCTGCTCGGTCCAGTATTGCAGCGCGCCCGACACCGGCAACGGCAGCTTCCACAGACAGCCCTGGAACCACATGACGCCGATCAGCAAGCGGCTGATCCAGATCAGGAACCGGCCGAGGCCGCGCTGCTCCGGGTCGCGCAGCCAGCGCGTGAGGGCGATGATGGCGCTGGCGGCCAGCAAGACCAGGAACAGGCCGACGAAGAAAAGCCGCCAGTGCCCCAACGCGTCTTGGTCCGGCGTGCCGCCGGAGAGGAAGTCCCAGGCGTCGTTGATCGGATCGGTTTTCATGCGAGCGCCTCGACAAGGGGATGCGAGGCGGCGGCGGCCTCGATCAAACCGATCGCGAGCAGCGCGCCATCGGCCTCGCCCTTCTCGAAATCGTCGCCGCCATGCTGGCCCATCGTGTTCGTGACCAGCGCAAAACAGACCACCGCCGCGCCCTTGGCCGCCGCGAACGCGTAGAGCGCCGACGCCTCCATCTCGACGGCGAGTACGCCCGCCGCCGCGGCCGCCGCGATCGCGCTCGCCGTCTCGCGATACGGCGCATCCGTCGTCCACGTCGCGCCCCGATGCGTACGATGACCCGGCAGCGCATCGGCCACCGCCCGCCCGATCCGCTCGAGCACCGCCGCCGGCGGCCCGGCGACGAACCGTCCCGCATCGAGCGGCAAATATCGCCCGCTCGTCCCCTCGTCGCGCAGCGCCCGCTCGATCAGCACCGTATACGGCGGCTCGCCCAGATCGGCGATGCGCCCCGAAGACGTGATGCTCACGAGCAGCCGGCAGCCAGAGACGAATAGCTGTTCGGCGACGAGCACGGCAAACGGCGCCCCCACCGCGCAGCCGATCACGCCCGCGACCGACCCGTCCGCCAGCGCGAACTCGACCATCTCGGTATGATAGCAGGCCCAGGCCGGGTTCACGCGGCCGCGGCCGAAGTGGCGCAGGTAGCGCACCAGGTCGCCATCCGGATCGAGCGCGCAGACCGGCGGCACGGCGATGTCGACCAGGCCGCGCTGGCGCCGGGCCTCGCGCAACAGGTGTTCGGGGCGGAACACCGACGGCTCCGCGTGATCGTCGCCTCGCCAGCCCAAGGAGGTGTCCATGTCAGCCCAATTTGGCTTTGAGCGCGTCGTTGACGAGCGCCGGGTTGCCCTTGCCGGCCATGGCCTTCATGACCTGGCCGACGAAGAAGCCGAACAGCTTGTCCTTGCCGGACTTGAACTCGGCGACCTTGTCCGGATTGGCCGCGAGCACGCGGTCGATCGCGGCCTCGATCGCGCCGGTATCGGTGACCTGGCGCAGGCCCTTCGCCTCGACGATGGCGGCCGGGCTCTCGCCGGTGTCGACCATCGCCTCGAACACCTCCTTGGCGATGCGGCCATTGATCGTCTTGTCGGTCAGCAGGTCGACGAGTTCGCCGAGATGGGCGGCCGAGACCGGGCTTTCGTCGATCGTGCGGCCAGTGCGGTTCAAGGCGGCGAAGAAGTCGCCCATCATCCAGTTCGCGGCGAGCTTGGCGTCCCGGCCCCGGGCGACGGTCTCGTAGAACGCGGCGGTTTCCTTTTCCGCGACCAGAACGGCCGCGTCGTAGGGCGACAGCCCGTACTCGGCCACGAAGCGGGCGCGCTTGGCGTCGGGCAGCTCCGGCAGGCTCTGCTTGAGCCGCGCGACCCAGTCCTCGTCCAGCACGAGCGGCAGCAGGTCCGGATCGGGGAAGTAGCGGTAGTCGTGCGCGTCTTCCTTGCTGCGCATCGAGCGCGTCTCGCCGCGGGCGGAGTCGAACAGCCGGGTCTCCTGCTGCACGGTACCGCCTGTCTCCCAAACCGCGATCTGCCGCGCCGCCTCCGCCTCGACCGCCTGCATCACGAAGCGGATCGAGTTGACGTTCTTGATCTCGCACCGGGTCCGGAACGGCTCGCCATGCTTGCGGACGGAGACGTTCACGTCGGCCCGCATCGAGCCCTCCTCCATGTTGCCGTCGCAGGTGCCGAGATAGCGCAGGATCGTCCGCAGCTTGCGCAGATAGGCGCCAGCCTCCTCCGGGCTGCGCATGTCGGGCTCGCTGACGATCTCCATCAGCGCGACACCGGAGCGGTTGAGGTCGATGTAGCTCTTGGTCGGGCTCTGGTCGTGCAGCGACTTGCCCGCGTCCTGCTCGAGATGCAGCCGGGTCACGCCGATGCGCTTGGCGCTGCCGTCGGCCAGCTCGACCTCGACCACGCCCGCGCCTACGATCGGGTGTTCGAACTGGCTGATCTGATACCCGGCCGGCAGGTCGGCGTAGAAGTAGTTCTTCCGGTCGAACCGGCTCACCAGATTGATCTGCGCATCGAGCCCGAGCCCGGTGCGCACCGCTTGGGCCACGCACTCGCCGTTGATCACCGGCAGCATCCCCGGGAACGCCGCGTCGACGAAGCTAACCTGCGTGTTCGGCTCGGCGCCGAACTGCGTCGCGGCCCCGCTGAACAGTTTCGACTGGCTGATAACCTGGGCGTGCACCTCCAGCCCGATCACCACCTCCCACGCGCCCGAAGCGCCCTCGATGGTGTAGCTCATGCCATCACTCCAGCCCGTATCGGCGGCAATGCCGTGAGCCCGGCCGCACGCTCGATCGCGGCGGCCACCGCGAACCCGGTCTCCTCGTCGAACGGCCGCGTCAGCACCTGCAAGCCCAGCGGCAGCCCGGTCGGATCGAGCCCGGCCGGCACCGAGATTCCCGGAATCCCCGCCATGTTGGCCGGGACCGTGAAGACGTCGTTCAGGTACATTTTGACCGGGTCGTCCATGTTCTCGCCGATGCCGAACGCGGCCGAGGGCGCCGTCGGCGTCAGCAACGCGTCCACGGTGCGAAACGCGTCGGCGAAATCGCGCAGGATCAGCGCCCGGATCTTCTGCGCCCGCAGGTAATACGCGTCGTAATACCCGGCCGAAAGCACATAGGTCCCGATCATGATCCGCCGCCGCACCTCGGTCCCGAACCCCTCGGCGCGCGTGCGCTCGTAGAGGTCGGTCAGGTCCTTGCCCTCGACCCGCATCCCGAACCGCACGCCATCATAGCGCGCCAAGTTCGACGACGCCTCGGCCGGCGCCACGATGTAGTAGGCGGCCAGCCCATACTTCGTGTGTGGCAACGACACGTCGATCGTCTCGGCCCCCTGCTCGCGCAGCCAGGCCAGCCCCTGCCGCCACAGCGCGTCGATCTCGGGCGGCATGTCGTCGGAGCGATACTCAAGCGGCACCCCGATCCTGAGCCCCTTTACTCCCCGGCGCGCGGCGGCCGCGAAATCCGGGACCGCGACGTCGGCCGACGTGCTGTCCTTCGGATCGAACCCGGCCATGCTGCTCAGCAGCACCGCGCAATCCTCCACCGTGCGCGCGAACGGGCCCGGATGATCGAGCGAGGACGCGAACGCCACGACACCCCATCGCGAGCACCGCCCGTAGGTGGGCTTCGCGCCCACGATCCCGGTGAACGAGGCCGGCTGCCGGATCGAGCCGCCGGTATCGGTCCCCGTCGCACCCAGGCACAGCCGCGCCGCCACCGCCGCCGCCGAGCCGCCCGACGAGCCGCCCGGGACCAGTTTGCGATTGTCGGTCTGGGTCCAGGGGTTCTCCACCGGGCCATAGGCGGAGGTGATGTTGGACGAGCCCATGGCGAACTCGTCCATGTTGGTCTTGCCGAGGAACACCGCCCCGTCGCGCTTCAGATTGGCCGTCACCGTGCTCTCGTAGGGCGGCACGAACGGCTCGAGGATCTTGCTGCCTGCCGTCGTCCGCACGCCCGCGGTGCAGAACAGGTCCTTGATCCCGAGCGGCAGGCCCAGCAGTGGCGTGTCCCGCCCGCCCGATCGCGCCTTGTCGGCGGCCTCGGCCTCGGCGCGCGCCGCCTCGGCGGTCACGGTGATGTAGGCGTTCAGCCGCGGGTTGAGCCGCTCGATCGCGTCCAGATGCGCCCCGGTCAGCTCGGCCGCGGTGAAGTCGCCGCGCCGCAATCCCTCGCGCGCCGCGACCAGGCTCAGATCGGTCAGCATCATTCGACCACCTTCGGCACCGAGTAGAACGGCCCGGCCCGCTCCGGCGCATTGGCCAACACCGCCTCCTGCATGCCGCCATCGCTGATCACGTCGTCGCGCAGCCGTAGCGCGATGTTGGCAGCCCCGATGATCGGCTCGACCCCCTCGATGTCGACCTCGTTCAACTGCTCGATCCATCCCAGGATGCCGTTCAGCTCGTCCTGCACGCGCGGCACCTCCGCCTCCTCGAGATGCAGGCGGGCAAGTTTGGCGATGCGGCGAACCGTCGCGGGATCGAGCGACATGGGATGACCTATCATTGGATGGAACCGAGCCGCCGTGATACCGGCCGCCATGGCCTTGTTCAACATGGCGCTGCTCCGCGCGCAACTCCGACCCGGCCAGCGGCTCCTCGGCCTCGACCCCGGCGCCAAGATCATCGGCCTCGCCCTCAGCGACGTCAGCCTTATGATCGCCACCCCCTACGCCGCGATCCGCCGCGCCAAGCTCACCGCCACCGCCGCCGAAATCGCCGCACTGGCGCGGCGCGAAGACGCGGGCGCCCTCGTCGTCGGCTTCCCGCTCTCGATGGACGGCACCGTCGGCCCCGCCGCCCAGGCCGCCCGCGATTGGGCGCTCGCCCTGTCGGACGCGACCGGGCTGCCCTTCGCGCTCTGGGACGAACGCCTCTCATCGTCCGCCGTGAACCGCTTCCTAATCGACCAAGCCGACGCCACGCGTGCCAAGCGGGCAAAGCTCGTCGATGCCATGGCCGCCGCCTACACCCTGCAAGCCGCGCTCGATGCGAGTAAGGCCAATTGAACACCCATCGGCGTTGTGTTTAAACGTTGGGAATAGATTTTGTGCTCGGAAACTGAAGAATGTTTCGAATCAGCTTGATTACTGCGCTGCTTTCGGTTTCTCCGACTACGTCATTTGCGGAATGGTTCATCAAAACGAATGGCCCTGATGTGTTTGGAGACACGAAAGTTGCCGCCGTGAATATCAGCAACCTGAGTGCATCCTCGCGCTAGTTCCGCGAGTATGACCAGAAGCAATCAAAAGACCGTCAGAGGCCCTCATAGAGCGGGCGGCACCGGGTCGCAGGCGGCGGAGGCCACGCGCGAGAGCACCAGCATCCGTCGCGCCGCCACGCCGGCCCCGGCCATCTCGCCCAGCGCCTTGGCCACCAGCGGGCTCGATAGCAGGGCATGCGCCGCCGTGTTGCCGGCCAACTCGGCCGCGCCCACTAGCGTCGCCGACAGCGCCGTCCGCCGCAGCAGCGACAGCGTCCCCAACAAGCCCGGCCGCACGCCGTAGATCGTCGCCACCTGCCGCACCAGCCGCACCCCGCGCCAGGCGACGAGCGCCACGTCGAGCGAGGGCGAAGGTACGGCGGCGATGGCGGCCACGACCTGAACCGCCGCCGTGCGCCCGAGCACCTCGGCCGATTCGCGCAGTCGGTGACCGGGTCCGGCGCGGAGCAGGGCGAGGGCGGTGTCCGGATCGTTGACGGCACGCAGCGCCGGCAGCAGCGACGGATCGGTCTCGGCCGCCCACTCCCGCGCCGCCGCCGTGATCCGCCCCGCCTCCCCGCTCGCCAGGTCCGCCCGCAGCTTGTCGACATGGCGCAACGCGAACAGCGCCCGCAGCTCGCGCCACAGCCCGGCGAACAGCAGCCCGAAGCCTGCCACCGTCACCGCCAGCGTCACCCAGCCGAGCCACGCCGCGCGGGCGAACTCGTCGGCGACGAAATTGCCCGCGCCCAGCGCCGCGAACCCGATCGCCAGCACCGACACGCCGCCGAGCGCCAGCGCCGGGGTGCCGTATCGCGGCGCCGGGTCGAGGGCGAGGGTGATCGGCTCGGGCTCGAGACGCGGCGCGGACTGCTCCTCGAGCTCGAAGAACGGCTCCGGCTTCACAGCACGTCGTCCAGCAGGAACAGCAGCAGCGCGTCCATCCCGATGTTCGGCACGCCGCCGCGCCCGGCGTCCGGCAGGCGCAGCGGCTCGAATTGCGGCAGTTGCAGGAATTTGTGCGCCCAGAACTCTGGCCCCGGCGCGCGGTCCGGCACCTCGCCCGGGTAGGATCGCGCCGGCTTGTCGTCGCCGATGCGTCGGCCGCGGACCGCCGAGAGCGCGTGATCGCCCACATTCATCACGATGTCCTCCGTGCAGCGGACCGCGCCGAGCGGGAAATAGCCGGCCCGGACGTCGATCGTGGGCGCGGCCACGTCGCGCAGGAGCGAGGCCAGGTTGCCCCGTTGCCGCTCGGCGACATGGTCCGATTTGGTCGCGGCGAAGGCCACGCGCGAGAGTACCGGCGGCGGCCAGCGTAGCTTGCCGAGCGCCATTGCCGCCTCGAGCCAATCGCGCTCCCACCGCAGCGAAGCCGACGCCTCCCGCAGCGCCGCACTCAGGTCGGCGAAGGCGGCGGGGCCCGCGTGTAGCGCCGAGAGCAGGTCGACCAGGACGACCATGCGATCCAACTGCCCGAACAACGGGTCCGACAGATCCCGCTGCACCGCCTCCTTGTAGGCCTCGAAGCGCTGCGACAGCAGCTCGTGCAGCCCGCCCCGGCCGCGAACCGGGAAGAACGCCATCCACGCGGGCGCAGCACCCGGCGCCGGCATCAGGAAGCGGCCCGGCTGCAGCAAGGCGAGCCCGGCGTCGCGCAAGGCCTGCAACAGCGGGCGATACAGGCGATGGCCCGCCTCGGCCACCGTCTCGTCGCCGGGCGCTGTGGCCGGCAGCGCGGTCGCGAAGGCGAGGAACTCGGCCGCCTCGGGCCGGCCCTCGAGCCGGCGCAAAGTCTGCTGCGACCACGAGGAGAAATCCTGCCGCAGCAACGGCAGGTCGAGCAGCCACTCGCCGGGATAGTCGAGGAACTCGAGCCGCAGCGCGAACGGCGGCAGCGCGTTGGCAAAGCCGGTGCGCGGGATCGACAGATCGATCGCCAGCAACGACGCCGCGTCCGTCCGCGCCGGCCACGTCGGCGGGTCCTGCGCCAGCGCCGCCATGTGCCCGGCGACGTCGAACCGCGGCAGGCTCGCCGCCCCGGCCGGCGCGATCGAGACCTTCGGCAACCGCCCGCGCAGCCGCTCCATCACCGCCGGCAGCACCGGCCGCCCGCCGCCCAGCGCCAGCAGATTGCTCGCCAGCGACGTCAGGAACGCCGTCTTGCCCGCCCGCGCCAGCCCGGTGACCCCGATCCGGACGGTCCGCCCGACCACGACGTCGAGCGGGAACCGCCAGTTCAGGCCGAACGTGTTCAGCGTTGAATCAATTCGATTTTGTAGCCGTCCGGGTCCTCGACGAACGCGATCACGGTGGTTCCGAACTTCACCGGCCCCGCCTCCCGCGTGACCTTGCCGCCTGCCTGCTTGATCCGATCGCACGCCTGGTAGACGTCCGGCATCGACACCGCGAGATGGCCGAAACCGCTCCCCATCTCATAGCCATCGGTCTGGTCCCAGTTGAACGTCAACTCGACCTCTGCCTGGCCGGGGTTCTCGCCGAAGCCGACGAACACGAGGGTATACCGCCCGTCCGGCACCTCGCGCCGGCGCAACTCGCGCATGCCCAGCACCGTCGTGTAGAATTCCACGCTGCGGTCCAGATCCTTCACGCGCAGCATCGTATGCAAATAGCGGCTCTCGCTCATCCTGCGTCCTCCTCGAATGCTCGGGCATTATCGGGCTGGATGCCGATCAGGAAAAGCCCGGTCGCGTCGGCGGCGTCGATGCAGCCCTGGCGATCGGTCAGCAGCGTGCCGCCGGCCTCGAAGGCGACGCCGCGCAGACCGGCGGCGGCGGCGTGGCGCAGCGTGGCCGGGCCGATGGTGGGCAGGTCGGCGCGGCGGTCCTGGCCGGGCTTGACCAGCTTGACGAGCACGCCGCCGGGTCCGGGCTGGGCCAGCGTCGCCGCCCGGGCCATCATCGCGTCCGTCCCTTCGATCGCCTCGACCGCGAGCACGGCGCCCGACTGGACGACGCAGCCTTGACCGACATCGACCCGGCCGAGCGCCTGGACGACGGCCGCACCCCTGGCGATGTCGGCCCAGGCGGTCGCATCCGGCGCATGACGGCCGAGCACGCCGGCGGCGCCGACCGCCTCGGTCAACACCTCGTGCGCGCCGAGCACGGTGAAGCCTTCCTCGCCCAGGATGCGCACCACGGCGGCGAGCAGCCCGTCATCGCCGGTGAAGAATGCGCGGCCGATACGGGCCAGGATGCGCGCGCCCTCCCCGTCCGGCCGCAGGTCGGAGAGCGTCGGCCGCCGCACCGGCCCGATCAGGACCAGGTCCTCGCAGCCGTTTTGACGCAGGACCGACAGGATCTCGCCGCCTGCCCCCATCCGCACGTCGCGGTGCGGAAATCCGGCGATCGGCGCTGGCTCGGCGAAGCCACGCAGCGCCACGATGAAGACGGCGCGCCCCGCCGCCTGCGCCGCCGCCGCCACGCGGGCGGGCAATGGACCGCCGCCCGCGATAATACCGAGAGGTGTCGTGCTTCCCACTGCTATGGATCTGCTTGCGTGAGGCGGGCCAACTTACCCTGCTCGCGATCCAAGCCGCCATCGAGACCTGCGAGAAGGAAGCGGTGCTGCCCGCTCAGCGAGCGAGCCAGCCCCCCACGTTGGGGCCCCTGCACTAACGCGGGCCGCTCACGCCGCGGCGTCGTCACCCTCGGCACCGGCCCGGATCAGACCGCGCTTGCTGGCGCCGGCGGCGAAGTCGAGCACCTCGGCCGCCAGCGCCTCGTGCCCGTAGCGTTCCCGCACCGACGGCAGCCGATCGGCGAACACCCCCTCGCCCCAGAACAGCTCGCGCACCGCGGCCCGCAGCCGCAGCAACTGCGCCCGATCGACGCCGCGGCGGCGCAGCCCGATCACGTTCAGCCCGGCCAGGCGAGCCCGGTTGCCGATGACGCTGCCGAACGGGATCACGTCCGCCTCGACGCCTGAGACGCCGCCGATCATCGCGCCGCGGCCGATGCGCACGAACTGATGGATCGCGGCCGCCCCGCCCACCACCGCGTTGGCCCCGATCGAGACATGGCCGCCCATGACGACGTTGTTGGCGATCACCACGCCATCGCCCACGTCGCAATCGTGCGCGACGTGCACAACTGCCATCAGCAGGCAGCCCGCGCCCACCCGCGTCACGCCGGATCCGGTGCTCGTGCCGCGATGGATCGTGCAGTGCTCGCGGATTTGCGTGCGCGCCCCGATCTCGCAGCGCGTGGGCTCACCTTTGTATTTGAGGTCCTGCGGCGCCAGGCCGACGGTGCAGAACGGATACAGCACCGCCCCGTCGCCGATCGTGGTGTCGCCGTCGACGACGACGTGGGAGACCAGGCGCACGTCATCACCGAGCACGACGTCGGCGCCGACGTGGCAGAAGGGGCCGATCTGGACGCGCGAGCCGAGCCGGGCGCCGGGCTCGACGACCGCCGTCGGGTGGATCATCGCCTGATGGATGGGGGCGCGATCCGCGGCGGCGTCGAGAGTGCGTATGTACGAATCGGGCATGGCGTCACCCTAGGGTCCGGCGCTACTCTCGCCAATTCAAGCATTGTTGCCGAGCATGTCCGCCGGCGGTCAGTGGCTCGTCAGCCGTCCATGATCATGGCGGAGAACGTCGCTTCGGCCACGGCCAGGCCGTCGACGCGCGCCAAGCCGGTGAACTTCCAGACGTTGTTGCGGCTGCGGACCTTGTTCACGCAGATCCGCAACTGGTCGCCCGGCACCACCGGGCGGCGGAACTTGGCGCCGTCGATCGTCATGAAATAGACCAGCTTGCCCGCCGATTCCGGCCCCAGCGTCTCGACCACCAGCACGGCCGCGGTCTGCGCCATCGCTTCGACAATCAAGACACCCGGCATCACCGGGTGGCCCGGGAAGTGGCCCTGGAAGAAACTCTCGTTGGCGGTGACGTTCTTCAGCCCGGTGGCGGACTCGTCGTGCACCAAATCGATCACGCGATCGATCATGAGCATCGGATAGCGGTGCGGGATCGCATGCATGATCCGCTCGATATCGAGCACCTCGTCTAGGGGGGTCGCGTCCTTGGAGGACTGGGTGCCATCCATTCCGGTTAATCCGACGACTGATGGCCGGCAGTTTTGGGCCGGCGAGCGAGCTTGCGCAATGTGGCGACGCCGCGAAAGAAGTCCCGCACCGGTTCGGCCGGGCTTCCGACCACATCGGCACCCGCCGGAACATCCGCCATGACGCCCGCCTGTGCGCCGATGCGGGCGCCTTTGCCGATCTTCAAGTGCCCGGTCAAGCCCGCCTGCGCCGCCACGACGGCGAAATCGTCGAGGATCGTCGACCCCGAGACCCCGGCCTGCGCCACGATCACGCAGCAGCGGCCCATCCGCACGTTGTGGCCAATCATCACCAAATTGTCGATCCGCGACCCGGCGCCGATCACCGTGTCCTGCGTCGATCCCCGATCGATCGTGCTGTTGGCCCCGATCTCGACGTCGTCCTCGATGACCACGCGGCCGAGCTGCGGCACGGTGATGAAGCCGGTCTCGGTCTGCGCGAAGCCGAACCCCTCCTGCCCGATCCGCACGCCGGGCAGCAGGTTGACCCGGTCGCCGAGCACGGCATGGCTCAGGCTGGCCAGCGCGCCGATCCGGCAATCGGCCCCGATCCGGACCCCCTGCCCGATCACCGCGCCGGCGCCGACGCGCGTGCGCGGTCCGATCACCGCCGCCGCACCGATCACCGCCAACGGCCCGATCTCGGCCGAGGCATCGATCTCAGCGTCCTCGGCCACCACCGCGGCCCGGTGCACGCCCGCCGCGGCCGGGCTCGGGGGATGGAACAACGCCGCCACCCGTGCCCAGCCGACATAAGGCGTCGTCGTGACCAGCGCGACGCTGCCGGCCGGCACCCGCGCGGCGAAATCCGGATGGACGATGACGGCGCCGGCCTTGGTCGCGTCCAGCAAGTCGGCGTAGCGGCGATTGTCGAGGAAGCTCACCTCACCGGGACCAGCCGTTTGCAGCGGCGCCACGCCGCGACAGGTCGCCGCCGCGTCGTCCGCAACCGCGTCGGGGATGGGGGTGTTCGCTGCGGCAGCGACATCGGCCAGGCGATAGGGACCGGCGCGGACGAAGAAACGTCCGTCGCCCGGGGCCTCTGGGAGTGAAACCACGCCGGTTCCGCTATTTCGCGAGCGGGGTCGCGGTCCCGGAAGGCGTCGTCGCGGGCGTGGCCGACGCGGGAGTGGCGCCGCCCTGGGCCCCGGCCGAGGCCGCGAGCATCGGCGGCTCGACGCCATCGGCCGGCAGGCTCACGGTCGGCAACACCTTGTTGAGTTGCTCGACGACTTGCTCGGTGATGTCGAACTCATTGACGTTCAGCGCCACCTGCGCCCGATGCAGCACCATGTTCATGCCGCGGCTTTCGGAGACGCCGCGGATAACCGAGACGAGGATACGCTCGATCTGGGCCAGGCCGTACTGACCGGCTTCCTGGATGATCCGGTTGCGGTCGCGGAAGGTCTTCTGCGCGCCGGTGATGCGGTCCTGCAACTCCTTTTCGCGCGCGCGAATCTGGTCGGCCGACAGCTTGCCGCGCTCGTTGGCGAGCGATTGCTGCATCTCGCGCCAGACGAGCTGCTCCTTTTGCGCGTCCTGGTTCAGCTTTTCGCGCCGCTCGCCGATGGTCTTCTCGACCTGGGTGGCGGCGGTCGAGGCGCGCATGATCTCGGGGATGCCGAGAACGCCGATGACAGCGCCGGGCGGGGCGGTGCCGCGGGCGATGGCAGGCATGGTCGGCATCGGCGGCAGTTGCATCTGGGCCGGCGGGCCCTGCTCTTCGGCGCCGGGTCCGGCGATGGGGCCGGTGGGCTCGCCTGAGGGGGCCATGGGCTGGACCATCTGCTGCGGCACCGGGCGGCGGAGCTGCGGTCGCGGGGCCGCGGCCGACGGCCGCGCCGGCTGCGCGCTCGGCGGGATGAAATAGCCCGGATTTCCCTGCGCGAAGGACGCGCCGAGCGGGACGACGCTGAGCGCGGCGACGAGCGCGAGAGGGCGGAGCAGGCGGAAGGTCGATGTGGGGAGCATGGGCAAGCTAGAACCTCGTTCCGAAGCCAAACCGAAATAGCTGAGTTTGGTCATACTGTTTTTTGACGACCGCTTGCGCGATATCGATGTTGATCAGGCCGAACGGCGTGCGCCAGGACACGCCGACGCCGGCGCCCACCCGTGGCGAGGCGCTGTCGACCACCGTGGTGCCGGCGATCTGGCTGACTTGCGAGAGTGCGCCGACGTCGATGAAGGCGCGGCCGGTCAAGCCGAAATCGGCCGAGATCGGCAGCGGGAAGCGGAACTCCGTCGTCTGCGTGTAGATGAAGCGGCCGCCGATGCTGTCGACCGTCGCGGCGCCGATCGCGTGCGGGCCGGCGCCGCCGGACTGGAAGCCGCGCAGGTTGTCGCCGCCGAGGAAGAAGCGGTCGATGATCTTCTCCTCGCGGCCGAGCTGGGCAAGGTAGCCGGCGCCGGCCGACAGCGCGAGCGTATAGCCGTCGTCGCCGACCAGGTTCTCGAGCGGGATGTAGTAGCTGCCATCGATCTTGGAGCGGATGTAGCGCTCCGTGCCGCCTAGGCCGGCGCCATCGATGCCGATACGGACGATGCCGCCCTCGGTCGGGTCGGTCCGGCTATCGCGATAGTCCAGCGACAGCGTCGTGCCGAGCTGCGAGAGCAGCGACGTGCCGGACTGGTTGGTGATGTAGATGCTGGCGCCGGACTGGATGTTGTAGACGTTTCGGCTAACCAGCGAATACGTCCACGCCTGGCGCAGGTGGTCGTTGAATTCGTAGCCGAGCCGCAGCGCGCCGCCGGTCCGGCGCTCGCTGTAGGACGCGATGGTCTGGTTGTTGTTGTTGATGTTGAACAAGTCGAACCCGGCCGCGAGATTGCGATCCAGGAAATACGGATCCGTGATCGACAGATCGATCTGGCTGCTGCGCTGCGCCAGGATGCCGTTGACGCTGGCGTCGATGCCGGTGCCGACCAGGTTGCGCTCGCGCAGGCCGAGGTTGATCAGCGCGCCCGCGTCGGTCGAATAGCCGCCGCCGACCGTCAGCTCGCCGGTCGCCTTTTCGTCCACGACCGTGTTGATGACGGCCTTGTCGGCCGCCGAGCCCGGGTTGGTCGCGACGTTCACGCCGTTGAAATAGCCCAGGTCCTGCAGGCGCTGGCGCGACTGGCGGATGGCTGCGGCATTGAACGCGTCGCCCTCGGCGATGCGGAACTCGCGGCGGATCACCTTGTCCTTGGTGCGCGTATTGCCGCTGATGTCGATCCGCTCGACATACACCCGCGGCCCCTCGCCGATGTCGAACACGAGGTCGACCGTGTGCTTGGCCGGGTCGCGCGCGATCCGCGGATTGACCTCGACGAAGGCGTAGCCGCGCTGCTGGATCGCGTCGGTCAGCGCCGTCGAGCTCTTCTCGACCGCATCGCCGTCATAGGTGTCGCCGGCGCCGATCCGCAGCAGCGGGCGCAGCGTCTCGGGGTCGAGGTTGCGCAGCTTGCTGTTGATGTCGACCTTGCCGACCCGGTAGCGCTCGCCCTCGCTCACGACGAAGGTGAGTAGGAAGCCGGAGCGGTCGGGCGCCAGCTCGCCGGTCGCGCTCTTAACCTCGAAATCGGCGAAACCGTTCTTCAGGTAGAACCGTCGCAGCAACTCCTTGTCGAAGTTCACCCGCTCCGGGTCGTACTGGTCGCTGTTGGAGAGGAAGCGCCAGAATGCCTCCTCGCGGCTGGCGATCACTTCGCGCAGGCGGCTCTCGCTGAACGCGTGGTTGCCGACCACGCTGATCCGGCTCACCAGCGTGGTCGCGCCTTCGTTCATCTCGAACACCACGTCGACGCGATTTTTGTCGAGGCGGATGATCTTCGGATCGACCGTCGCGGCATAGCGGCCGCCCTTGGCGTAGGCGTTGAGGATGCGCTGACGGTCGGCCTGGGCGAGCTGCGGCGTATAGACCGCGCGCGGTCGCAGCTGGACGGCCGCATTGAGCTGCGTGTCGTTGAGCTTGTGGTTGCCCTCGTAGACGATGCGGTTGACGATCGGGTTCTCGACGACGTGCACGACCAGCGTGTTGCCTTGCCGGTTCAGCGTCACGTCCTGGAACAGGCCGGTCGAGAACAGGCTCTTGAGACTGCGATCGACCCGCTCCGGATCGAACGGATCACCCGGCTGGACCAGCATGTAGGAGCGGATCGTGCTCGGCTCGATCCGCTCGTTGCCGTCGACCTTGATGTCGGCGATCGTCCCCTGCGCCGCCGTTCTTGGCGCAAGTCCGCGCGCGACCGGCACTCGGCCAAGGCCCCGCGCGGGCGCCGGTCTGGGCTGAGCAAAGGCCAGATCCGACGTGAACGCGGGCAGCAAGCAGATGGTGGCCAACAGCTTGGCGCGCAGCGTGGGCAACAGGCAGACCCTCCAGGCGTTCGGGCGGCGGCTGGTCCGGGCGGACGACGCTTCCCCGAGCGGCTGCTTCTACGTGTCGGCAGAGATCAGGGCAACATCGCGTCCGCGCCGCATGAGACCCGCCTCAGCTACGGACCCAGTGGAACAGCCCGAGATGCGACAGGTCGTTCCACGTCGCGAACACGAACAGCCCGGCCAGCAACGCCATTCCGGCCCGGAACCCGTATTCCTGCAGCCGTTGCGAGATCGGCCGGCCACGCAGCGCCTCGAACAAATACATCGTCAGATGGCCGCCATCGAGCACGGGAATCGGGAACAGGTTGATCAGCCCGAGATTGACCGAGAGCACGGCGATGAAGCTCATCATGCTCGCGATCCCCTGCGAGGCGACCTGGCCGGAGAGTTGCGCGATGCCGAGCGGGCCGGACAATTCGTCGGCGCTGCGGGCCCCGGTGAGCATCTGGCCCAAGCCCTGGATCGTCTGCACGACGACCTCCCAGGTCTGTCCGACTCCGGCCACCACGGCGCTAGCCGGGTCGAGTCGTTGGTAGTCGGGGGTGCCGCCCTTGACGCCGAGCACGCCCATGCGCCGTCCCAGCGTGCCGTTGCGCCCGCTGGTATGCGCCGTCAGATTTACTTCTTGGCCGTCGCGCTGGATGTGCAGCGCCACGTCCTTGTCCGGCACGCCGGCGATAATGCGCTGCAGATCCTCGAACCGGTTCACCTCCTCGCCGTCGATCGACGTGACCCGGTCGCCCGTCTCGAGCCCTGCGCGGGCGGCGGCGCTGTCGACCAGCACCTCGCCGATCACCGGCACGCTCATCGGCCGTCCGGCCGTCGCGAACAGCACCGCGAACAACACGGCCGCCAGCACAAAGTTGGCCACCGGCCCGGCCGCGACCACGATCGCCCGGCTCAGCACCGACTTGCCGTGGAATGTCTGGCCCGGTTTCCATCCCGCGCGGACCTCGTCCGCCACGTCCTCCGGTCGCTCCTGGCCGTGCAGCTTGACGTAGCCGCCGAGCGGGATCCAGGCGATCTTCCAGACGGTGCCGACCTTGTCGGTCCAGCTCACCAGGGCGCGGCCGAAGCCGATCGAGAATGCCTCGACATAGACGCCGCGCCACCGGGCCGCGAGATAGTGGCCCATCTCATGGACGAACACGAGCACGCCCAAGACCACGACAAAGGCACCGACATAGCGAACGAAATCAGGGACGTGCATAGTTTAGCTCTGATCCTTATGCCGCTTTGGCAGCGGCGATCGCCTCGGCAGCTCGGCGAGCCGCAGCATCCAGTTCCATCACCGCCTCGAGCGTGTCGGCCGCCGGGCTGCCCAACCGTTCCATCACCGCTTCGACCAGCGCGGCGATCTCGGTAAAGCCCAGCCGCCGCCGCAGGAATGCGTCGACCGCTACCTCATTAGCAGCGGACAGAATTGTGGGGGCGCCATTGCCAGAGCGCAAGGCTTCGCGGGCCAGGCGCAGGGCCGGAAACCGGACCTCGTCGGGCTCGAAGAACTCGAGCCGGGCGAGTGCGGCCAGGTCCAGCCGCGGCGACGACGTCGCCATCCGTTGCGGCCAAGCCAGCGCATGGGCGATCGGGATCCGCATGTCGGGCGCGCCAAGTTGGGCCAGCATGCTGCCGTCCTGATAATGGACGATGCCGTGGACGACCGATTGCGGATGCACGAGCACGCCGATCCGGCTCTCGTCGAGTTGGAACAATCGTGCCGCTTCAACGAGTTCGAGGCCCTTGTTGAACATGGTCGCGGAATCGATCGTGATCTTCGCGCCCATCGTCCAGGTCGGATGCCGCAACGCCGCCTCGGGCGTCGCGCGCGCCATCTCGTCAAGGCTCGCGGTACGGAACGGCCCGCCCGACGCGGTCAGCACGATCTTCTCGACCGCGCCGTGATTGCCCTCGGCCAGCGCCTGGAAAATCGCGTTGTGCTCGGAATCGACCGGCAATAGTTGCGCGCCCGCGTCGGCCACCGCGCGCAGCATGACGTCGCCGGCGCAGACCAGCGCCTCCTTGTTGGCCAGCGCGATCGCGCCGCCGCGCCGGATGGCCGCCAGCGTGCTCGGCAGCCCGGCCGCCCCGGTGATCGCCGCCATCGTCCAATCCGCCCGCAACGCGGCGGCGTCCACCACCGCCTGAGCTCCGGCAGCCGCCTCGATCCCGCTGCCCGCCAACCGGCTCCGCAACTCGGCCAGGCATGCCTCATCGGCGATCACGGCCAGCTCGGCGCCCAGCGTGCGGGCCTGCTCGGCCAGCAGGGCCACGTTCCGCCCGCCTGCCAGCGCCCGAACCTGGAATCGCTCCGGATGGGCCAGCAACAGGTCCACCGTGCTCGTGCCGATGCTGCCCGTGCTGCCCAGCACGGAAACGCTACGCCGCTCTGCTGTCACCCGAATCCCCCTCGGCTCCACAACATGACGAGGGCCGCGACCGGAGCGGCGGCGAGCAGGCCGTCCAGCCGATCGAGCAACCCGCCATGGCCCGGGATCAACCGTCCCGAGTCCTTGACGCCGACATGCCGCTTGATCCCGCTCTCAAGCAAGTCACCAGCTTGGCAGATCGCGCCCAGCGCCAGCGCCAAGGCATACCGATGCGGGGTCATCGCCGCCGCCACGAGCAGCACCGCGACCAGGCCGCCGACCGCGCCCGACCAAGTCTTGCCCGGCGACAACGCCGGCGCGAGCTTCGGCCCGCGCACCAGTCGGCCGATCAGGAAAGCGCCGATATCGCTGGCCCAGATCACGAAGACGAGAAACAGCGTGATCTCGCGCCCGCCTGGCTGCGCGCGCAGCCAGAGCAGCGCCACCATCGGCAGCCCGACATAGAGCACGCCCAGCGCGAGCAACGGCCGCGATTGTGACCGGACCGCGGCACAGCCCGCGACGAGAAGCGCCAAAGCGACCACCGCACTCCCCAGGATCGTGGCCGCCGCCGCGGCCAGCATCGCCGCCGCCAAGCCCGCCGCGCGCCACGCCCCCTGGCCGAACAAGCCCGCCCACTCCGCCGCGAGCCCGACGCCCGCCGCCACGATCAGCGCCTGATACGGCCATCCGCCGATCCACAAGCAGGCCAGCGCGATCGGTGCCAGAACCAAGGCGGAGAGCGCGCGGCGACCGAGATCGCCCCACCGCGACGGCGACTCACCCACCAAAACGCCGTTCGCGGCGGGAGAATTCGGCCAGCGCGAACTCGAAATCGGCCCGGCAGAAATCGGGCCACAGCACGTCGAGGAACACGAGCTCGGCGTAGGCGCTCTGCCAGAGCAGGAAATTGGACAGCCGCTGCTCGCCCGAAGTGCGGATCACCATGTCCGGATCCGGCATCCCGGCGGTGTAGAGAAAGGTCTCGAGCCGACCCTCGTCGATGTCCTCGGGCCGCAACTTTCCCGCCGCCGCCGCCGCCGCCGCCGCGCGGGCCGCCAGCAGCATCTCTTCGCGCGCCCCGTAGGAGAGCGCGATGTTGAGGTTGAGGCGGGCGTTGCCGCGCGTGGTCTGCTCGGCGCGATCCAGCTCGGCCTGCAGGTCCGTATCGAAGCGGGTGCGGTTGCCGATAATCCGCATCCGGACGCCTTCGCGCGCTAGTTCGGCCAGTTCCTGGCGCAAGTAATGGCGCAGCAGCCCGGTCAGCTCGAGCACTTCCTGGGCCGGCCGGCGCCAGTTCTCGCTGCTGAAGGCGTAGAGCGTCAGCCATTGCACGCCGGTGGCGATGGCGGCCTCGATCGTCACGCGCACTGCCTTCGCGCCAGCCCGGTGCCCGGCGACCCGCGGCAATCCGCGCGATCGTGCCCAGCGGCCGTTGCCATCCATGATGATGGCGACGTGCGCCGGTGCCGGATGACCGGCGCCGGGCTGTTTGAGCACGGGCGCGATATTCGGGATGCTCATCGCTAGACCTGGCGGATCTCCTTGTCCTTCTCGGTCAGGGAGTCGTCGATGCGCCTGATGTAAGAGTCGGTGACCTTCTGCACCTCTTCCGACCACGTCTTCGACTCGTCCTCGCCGATCTCGTGCTTCTTCTCGAAGTTCTTGATCTGGTCCATGCCGTCGCGACGAACACCGCGGATGGCGACGCGGGCGCCCTCCGAATAGCGCCCGGCGGCCTTGGCCAACTCGGCGCGCCGCTCGGCGGTCAGCTGCGGGATCGGCACCCGGACGACCTGGCCGTCGGCACCCGGGTTCAGCCCCAGCCCGCTGTCGCGGATCGCGCGTTCGACGGCGCCGACCAGCGTGCGATCCCACACCTGGACCGTGATCATGCGCGGCTCGGGCACGCCGATGGTGCCGACCTGGGTGATCGGCACCTCGGTCCCGTAGGCTTCCACCTTGACCGGCTCGAGCAGCGCCGGGCTGGCGCGGCCCGTACGCAGGCCGCCGAAATCCCGACGCAGCGTCTCGAGCGCGCCGTCCATGCGCCGGGTGAGGTCTTGTTTGAGCGTGTTGAGATCCGCAGGCACGGTCGACTCCCTAATGCGGCTCGATGATGGTCGTAAAACGCCCCTCGCCGCGC
>JAABUX010001958.1_pt1 | contig 29946 bp, 25 predicted proteins | sample 5561851 | NCBI WGS metagenome assembly JAABUX01 (sample SAMN10711883, study PRJNA513361) | rock metagenome | isolation source: Antarctica rocks | place: Antarctica: Victoria Land, Richard Nunatak red sandstone | collected 2016-01-03 | reverse complement strand
CAGACCCCCGATGGGACCAGTCGCGAAGCCACCTCCAAGGTCGTCCAGCGCGTCATCGAGATCGCCGGGAAGCTCGAAGGGGTCGAGCACACCGTCGCCCTCGATGGCCTGAACGTGATCAGCTCGACCAACCAGAGCAACTGCGGCGTCATCTTCGCCACGCTCAAGGATTGGTCGGAGCGGACCAAGCCCGAGCTACGCGCCGGCGCCCTCGTCGCCAAGCTCCAAGGGACCCTCTTCAAGGAGATCCGGAACGCCTTGCCCCTGGTCCTGCAACCGCCGCCGATCCGCGGCCTGAGCCAGACCGGCGGCGCCGAGATGATGATCGAGGACCGCTCGGGCAAGGGGGTCGAGGCCATCCAGCGCGTCGTTGACCAGTATCTCGACGCGGCCCGGAAGCGGCCCGAACTGACCGGCGTCTTCTCGACGTATTCGGCCCGGGTCCCCCAGCTCAAGTTCGACCTCGACCGGACCAAGGCCCGCCGCCTCGACGTCCCGATCTCCGACGTCTTCGCCACCCTTCAAGTCAACCTCGGCGCCTTCTACATCAACGACTTCGACCTCTACGGCAAGGTCTGGAAGGTCTTGATCCAGGCCGAAGGGGACGCCCGGACCAAGCCCGATGACATCCAGCGCCTCTACGTCCTCAACCGCCAGGGGGCCAAGGTCCCGCTGAGCTCGCTGGGCGAAGTCCGCTACGCCCTTGGGCCGATCGACGTCCCGCACTACAACCTCTACGGCACGGCCAAGATTAACGGCAGCCCCGCCCGCGGGTATAGTTCCGGTCAGGCGCTCACCGCGATGCAAGAAGTCGCCGCGCAGGTCTTACCCGACGGGTTCGGCTACGAGTGGACCGGCACGACCTTCCAGGAGCAAAAGACTGGACCCGTGGCGATCTACATCTTCAGCCTGTCGATCGTCTGCGTCTTCCTGTTCATGGCCGCGCTTTACGAAAGCTGGATCAGGCCGATGGTGATCGTCCTGACCGTCCCGCTCGCCATGTTCGGCGCGGCGGTCGGGCTTTGGCTCTACGACATGCCGCTCGACGTCTTCGGCCAGATCGGCCTGGTGATGCTGATCGGCCTGGAAACCAAGAACGCGATCTTGCTCATCGAGTTCGCGGTCGAGCTGCGCCAGAAGCACGGGACGAGCATCATCAAGTCGGCCAAGATCGCTTCCCGCGAGCGGCTCCGGCCGATCCTGATGACGTCGTTCGCCTTCGTGATGGGGGTCCTCCCCATGGCCCGCGCCACCGGCGCCGGGGCTTACAGCCGGAACTCGCTCGGGATCGTGATCGCCTTCGGGATCGCCGTGAGTACCGTGCTCGGCCGGTTCGTGATCCCGATCTACTACGTCCTCGGCGAGCGGCTGGGCGACTACCTCGGCCGCAACCGCGAGCCTGAAGAACCAGCGTTGGCCTCGACCATCGACGACCATGCCGAATTCCGGAACGGGCATACCGGGACGAACGGGCACATCGAAGCGGTGGCCGATCCCCACGCCGAACCGTCCCTGGCGCCAGGGGCGATCCGGTGAGCGGTGCGGTCATCGCCGGGCCGCGATCCGCCCGGCGATCGACCGGGCGGGGAGACGACCGGCCGGGAGCAAGGCTCGCCCGGCCAGGTGAGTCCCGGCGGTTGGTTGTGCCGGGTGGACCTGGAGCCGGGGCGGGCCAATCCGCCGGACCAGATCGGGGGGGATCGGGCAGAGCGCGACGACTCCCCCCGAGTCGTTGACGAAGGCCGGAGCCGACCATGTGCCGCCGGTCAACCGGAGCGACGTCGGCGAGGTGGCGACGACCGTCCCCCGCGTCGCGTCATACCGGACGGCGACGGCTAGGGTCGGCTTGCCGCCGGCGAGTTTGCCGGCCTCGTCGCGAGTCCGGTACAGGCCGACTCGCGTCTGGGTGGGGGTCAAGGGGCGATCCGCGGACCATTGCTCGCTCGCGATGGTGTAAAGCATCAGCCGTTCCTTCGGAACTTTCGGTTCATCTCGAAGTGGACCACGTCGGCGGAACCTTTATGTTCTGCCGGCGACTCTGCCCGAAATAAAACGCAGCCGACGTGCCATCCCCGTTCGATCGAAGAGTTCACCAAGGTCGGGTGATCGCGGTTGCGCGGGTCGAATCCGGTCGCTCCGGAGATCCCGGTAGGATCAAAGAGGTTTGGTCTATCGCCGGAACAGTCAGAGTCACCAGAACTATTCGACTTGACAACCGAAAAAATTCCTCGACGACCGCTAACCAGGCAAGGCTGAATCAAAGAATCGACGGCTGACGGATCGTCCGTGAAATCCTCTTCACCACTCTCAGCAATGGAGCATCCCGCCGAACGACTCTTTGGCACGGACAAATGGCTTTATCGCGAGCTCAAACTTGGGAGCATTTTTGAAGTTTTATGACATTAACAATTTTTAATAACAAACTCACACTCGGGTTCTCGAAGTCAACCGACCACAAAAACAAGGGGCCAACGTCCGTGCGTCGGACGTTGGCCCCTTGTTTTTCATCGATGTGACGCGGTCATGCCGAATGACAGAGAGATTCCAAGACTTCTTCGGTCAGACCCAAATTTTCCTTGCGTTGGCGTTGATACTCAAGAACGCAATTGATGACATCAATATACCTGGCTTCCATCAATTCTTCTTCTCGAATCATATTGTGCCGCCTCAGCCAGTAGGCAACTTCACACCAAGCCCAAAGTGAAGTCGAATCGGAAATTTGGCACGAAGGCGGTGGGAACCCCCCCGGACCCCGTTTACCGGTCATGAACTGGTGGACCAACTGACGACTTCGGTGAATCCTTCGGGCGATCTCCGCCATGGTGACCAAACTGCAACTATCGACTCGAAGAACCTCAGCCCCGATCCTGGCGCGATTGACATCCCGAATGGCAGTGAGTATGGCATTTTTCAAATTTGGGGCCAAGCGGGAGAAAGTCATGTACACGATACCGGACCGAAGGCTGGGAGTCGCGTCGTCGCAGCCAGCCTCAAAGAGGGCATCCATGACAGGCGGGTCGAGGTTGGCGACCCCTGATAGCACCAGAGCAAAGTCATACTCAGTCGAGCAAGGCACCAGAGTTGTGCTTTCCATCATTCAGGCTCCGCATGGTCGGGGATGGCGTTCCCGCCGTGAGTGCAAATGACGTCGACATCGCGCCGGATGTTCCGTGCGTGACTCTCCGGATTTCGAGGGGTCGAGTAATCGCCGACGATGCAGCCCTCACGGGTGCTCCGGGGGCAAAGGATATGCCCCCAGCAGTGGCCGTTCGACATTTCGACCCGCCAACCCAAAGCTTCCGCGTAGCGAACGGCTTGTTCGATGCTTTTGTCAGGATGCCTTGGTCTGGCCATGCAATTAGACCACCGCGGCGCAGGTTGAAAACACCACTTTGCCCGACGACCAAATGGTAGACTAGCCGTTGACCCGCGTCAAGCAATCGGCAGAAGTAGCCACGTCTCTGAAATTATTCTCTGCCGCGACCGGACTGTTTCGCGAGCCTTGGTCTGGCGTAATTAATTTGTTTCAAAAGATTTGGGTGGAAATGGAGTGGTCTTTTTGATGAGACTTCTCGTGTTCGTTGAAAGCTTAAATATGAAGCATTGTCCAAACGGCGAGGAGCCCGACGGTTAGTCCAATTGCTCCAATTGCAACGAATCGCCACCAGCCAGTACTGGGTAGCCGGCCGCCTCGGCGGTGGAGGTAGTCGGCGACGGCGGCTTGGGCTTCGCGGGGGGTCAGTGACGCCGACGCCAGGCGGACGGCCCGGAGGAGGGTTCGGGAGGTGATGGGGCGGTCGTCGCGGGCGGCGCTGAGGCGCTCGGCGTCGAGGAGGTCGTCGATCCAGCCGGTTCGGGCGTCTTCGGTCGCGGTTCCCGAGGGGATCGAGCCGCCTCGGCGGTCGATGTACCCGGCGACGGCGCGGCGGGCTTCCTTGGGGGACAGGTCGGCGGCGTCGGCAAGGGCCTTGATCAACTCGCCGCGGTTGGCCTTGCGCCCCGCTTGGATCAAGGCGGCGCGCTCGGCGTCGATGAGGGAGTCATAGGCGCTGGGGCGGGTGGCGGGGGCTCGCTTGCGTCGGGGCATCGGTTATCCTCCCGGCCGGACGCCGGTGACGTTGACCCCGGAACCGATCACCAGGTCGTTGCGGTACGCCCAGGCGTAGAACCGGCCGGAGCGGGCGGGAGGAAGGTCCTGGAGGTCGATGAAGCCGGCGGCGGTGAACCAGCCTCGCAACTCGTCGACAGTGTGGTGCGACTGGTAGCGAGGGGCGTACCAGTCGAAGTTATCGCAGACGCGGAGGGTCCAGTCGGGGTGGTTCGAGAAGTTGGCCACCTTGTTGAGCGTCCGCTTCAAGCCCGGGACTCCCCCCACCACGCCTAGGCCAACGCAGAGCGGCTCCAGGAGCCGGGCGGGCAGGCGGGTCGAGACGGCTCGGAGGGCCGAGTTGGCCCACTCTTGCGGCGGGATGTTTTTTCGGTAGAGCCAGACCGACAACCGGCCCCCCGGCTTGACCCGGCGGGCGATCGAGTCGAATGCCCCCCGGGGGTCCGGCCCGTGATGCAAGACGCCGATCGAGAAGACGAGGTCGAATCTCCCTTCGGCCAGCGGAAGCTCCGTCAGATCCGCCTGCGAGATCAGCAGGTCGGCTCGATCCGTCCCACCACCGCACAAGGCTTGCGCCTTGTCGACCGCCGAACTGAGGTCCACCCCAACCACCCGCGCCCCGTGGTCGAGCAAGAGCCGGGCATAGCGCCCGCCGCCGCAGCCGGCGTCGAGCACCAGTCGGCCCGCCAGGTCGCGGGCGTCGACGCCGGTCTTGAGGCGGAACGTCGCGTCGTCCTCGGCGTCGCGGGCCACGTCGTACCGGTTCCACTGGCGGCCGAAGCTGGCGACGTAGCCATCCCCCGCGAACCGAGGCACCCCACCGACCACCGGGACCGTCGCGCCGCACCCCCGACAGCGCAGCGAAGCACCCCCTTCGGCCCGGTCCAGCCCGTGCCCGCACTGTAAACAACGCAGCAAACCCCCGAGTTCGGCATCCATGCCCCCTATCATACGATCCTCAACCGAACGAAGGAACGTCGATCGCCGCCGTTGCGGGACGGTCGGGCTTGGTCTACCTTGATGCCATGAAGTGGGACACCACCAACCCCGATCCGCCCGACTCCCCCGCCTGGCTCGCCCGGCTGGCCGCCGCGATGGCCCCCTGGGCCGGGGCTGGGGTCGTGGTGGCGGTGTCGGGCGGTGGCGACAGCGTCGGCTTGCTCCGGGGCTTGGTTTCGCTCCGGTCGGAGCTATCCCTTCGGCTCTCGGTCGCCAGCTTCGACCACGGGACCCGCGCCGGGGCCTCGGCCGAGGATGCCGCCTTCGTGGCGGACCTGGCGGCTTCGCTGGATCTGCCGTGGGATCTGGGCCACTGGCGGAGCGCTCGTTCCAGCCACTTCGAGGCCGACGCCCGCCGCGCCCGGTACGCCTGGCTCCTCGACCGGGCGACGGACCGAGGGTCCAGCGTCGTGGCGGTCGGCCATACGAGCGACGACCAGGCCGAGACGATCCTCCACCGGATCGTCCGGGGAACGGGTCTGGCCGGGCTAGCGGGGATGGCCCCGCGCCGCCCGCTCGGCCCCGGGGTAACGCTGGCTCGGCCGCTCCTGGGGGTGTCGCGATGCCAGATCCGGAACTACCTGACCGCGCTCGGCCAGGATTGGCGCGAAGACGCCAGCAACCGCGACCCGTCCCGGACCCGGACCCGGATTCGCCACGACCTGCTCCCCAAGCTCGCCGACGACTACAACCCAGGCGTGGCCGACGCCTTGATCCGCCTGGGACGACTCGCGGGCGCAGCCGCCAGGCAAGCCGACCGCCGGGCGATCCGCAACCTCAATCGGGTGACGATCAGCCAGAATCCGGACGGGATCACCCTCGACCGCGATGCGCTGCGCCGGCTCAGTCGGGCCGGACGGACCGCCCTGATCCGCCTGGCCTGGCGCCGCCTCGGCTGGCCCGAGGGGGTCATGAGTCACGCCCGATGGGAACGACTCGGCACTCTGATGGGGGAAACCTCATCGGGTCGATGCGCGGTTGGCGGCGGGGCCGAAGCGGTCGCGACCCCCGACCGCTGGACCCTCCGGCGCCGCCCGGACCCGCGGGTTGATTGCTCACTGGAACCGCGTCCGCTCGCGGTCCCGGGATCGGTCCCCTGGCGCGGCGGGCAAGTCGTCGCCACCCTCGACGCCGCGACTCCGGCCGAGGAACGGGTGGATCTCGACTCGATCGAAGGCCCCCTGATCGTCCGCTCGGCCCAACCCGGCGACCGGTTCGCCCCGCTCGGCCTGAACGGGCAGTCGCAACCCCTGGCCGACTTCTGCCGGGGCCGAGGCATCCCCCGCCTCGACCGCCCCCTCATCCCGATCCTCGCCGACGCTCGCGGGATCATCTGGGTCGCCGGCCACCGGATCGCCCACCGCGTTCGCCAAACCGACGCGACGATCCGGACGCTTGGTCTTCGATATGCGCGCGAACTCGAACCGTCTTGAGGTCAGTCGAGCAAGCCGGCTTCTTGCCCGGCGCCGCGATGCTCCTCAACCCGAGCATCCTTGGGGTGGCGTCGGGTCCACCGGGTCATGCGAAACAAGGCTTTCAACAAGGACACGCCGCGAGAACGTATCCCGGGACGGGTCGGCAGTTCATCGGCAAAGACCACATCGCCTTTGCTCCGGCCGCTCTCAATAGCTAGCATCTCCCTGACGTCGCTCTCTGGCATCCCATACATTTTGGAGAGCCGTCGAACGTTTCTAGAGTTGGGGCTTAGATTCATTTTCGCCATCCGATTCGCTCCAGAAGTGTCTCGATGACTTCAGCGACCGGTTCGAACTCCTCGCGGTTCCATTGTATCGGGACCGCGGATTGTGGAAAGCAACGAGGGTGGATTTGCTCAAGCAAGGTCTCCGAATGAGACCGGACCGCGACGTACTGGGCGTAACTCCGAGCCCACAACTCCTGGTCTTGCAGAAGATACGACACGAACTGCGGAGCCTCCTCTAGACCGGGGATGGTTCCCCCCGCCTCAACGATGCTTCGAAGCCTCTGGAAGGAACTCGTGGATCGAATCGCGGCCCGCCAACTTTGAGTCACGTCGTCAAAAGCCCACTTCCGGACGCCGAAGGTTGAGCCGGGAATCACCGCTCCTTCGAGGAAGTGACCAACTTCATGGGCGAACGTTAGCTCCAAGCGATCGTTCTTCCGGCGACTCAACTCAATCCTCAACGGTTCGCCGGTCCCAGGGTGTTTGACGTAGCGGCCAAGAACACCTCGATCGTTATTGATCTTGACTCCGATTGGTTTGATCCTCGGGACGCCGTGGAGCTGGTCAATCTCGTTGAGGACCGCTCGGAGCCGTTTGCCGTATCGATCGGCGGGTAATCGCAATGGTTCTCTCAACGAGACCAGTGGATCATCCCTCGGCTGATCTGCGGCTTCGGCCATGTCATGGACCATACGCGGCGGCGGTAGCTGGGGCATCCCGCGAGATCATAGCTCATTACTAATGCCGGAGATTTTCCCCGCTTGACCGTCGGGTCGGACCGGCGTACCATCCGCCACCCGCCTCCGAGGCATTTCCTCCCGCACTCCGACGACCTTGCTGGTCGTTCTTTCTCGTCAACTTCAAGGCGGCGACCCGTGATGGCCGAGGCTGCTCGACGACCGTTGCCGGCGTGGGATCGCGGGGGGATCGCCCTCCTGGCGGTCGCGCTCGGGCTGCGAGTGGGGGCGGCGGGCTTGGTGACGTGGTATGCCGCTCGGGCGGGAAAGCTCTGCGTCTTTGGGGACACGACGATCTACGTCGAGCTGGCGAAGTCGATCGTCGAGGGGACGACCTATCAGGTGTCGCAGTGGGGCGTGCCGCATTATGACCTCCGGACGCCGGGGTATCCGGTCTTCCTGGCGGGGTGCCGCGCGGTGTTCGGGCCGAGCTTGTTCGCGGTCCGACTGGTTCAGGCGGTGCTCGGGGTGGTGGCGGTCTGGGGCGTGGCCCGACTGACGCGATCGGTCGGGGGACGGAGCGATCGGCCCGGCCGGCTGGCCCCGGCGGGGGTGGCTCTCGGCCTGGCGGCGGTTGAACCTTATGTCGTGGCGATGTCGGCCTTGGTGTTGTCGGAAGCGGTATTCTTGCCGCTCATGGTGGTTGGGCTTTGGGGCTTGGCGGTCCTCTGGCGGCTTCGGGATGAGGAGGAGTCGTCCAATTCGACCTTGGTCGCCGGGTTGACCGGGCTGGCGATGGGGGGGGCGATTTTGGACCGGCCGTCGTGGGCCTTGTTTGTCCCGTTGATCCTGGTGGTCTGGGTGGTGGGGACCGACCGGAGCCACCGCCCGACGGCGATCCGGGGGGCGGTGATCGTGGCGCTGGGGACCGCTCTGTTGATGGCCCCCTGGTGGGTCCGGAATGCCCGTGTGGTAGGGCGGTTCGTGCCGACGGCGCTCTGGGTCGGGGCCAGCCTTTACGATGGGATCAGCCCGGGGGCCGATGGTTCGAGCGCGATGGAGTTCATCAACGCCCCCGACGTCCGGGCCTTGGGCGAGGTGGAGCAGGACGCGGTGTTGCGTCGCCGATCCGCCGCCTTCGCCCGCGCGAATCCGGGTCGAGTCGCGGAACTCGCCCTGATCAAGCTCGGGCGGTTCTGGAGCCCCTGGCCGAACGCCGACACGCTCCGGAACCCTTGGGTGGCGGTGGCCTCGGCGCTAGTGACGGTCCCGGTCTTCGCCTTGATCGGGGTGGGGGTCTGGGACCGGCGGCGCGACCTTCGGACGCTCGCGCTCCTGGGGGGTCCGCTCGTTTACTTTTGCGGTCTGCACCTCGTGTTCGTCAGCTCGATCCGCTACCGGATTCCCGGCCTGGTCCCCGCGCTCGGTCTGGCGGGGTTTGGTTGGGTCCGGTTGGAATCCTGGGTCCGGGGGTGGAATCAGCGTGATCCCGCCCCAGGCCCGGGAACCGGCTTCGGCTCGGAGGCAACCGGACCATGACGATCACGCGACCTCGGCGGTTCCGAAAGCTGATCTTGTGGACGATGGCCCTGGGGGCGGCCGTCGTGGTCGGCGGCGCGATCGCCGCGTACCAGTACGTCACCGAAGGGGACACGCTGGCCACGCTCATCCGCCGCGAGGCGCCGCGCTATCTGCGTGGCTGCCAGCTTGATCTGATCCAGGTCCGCCTCCGGCCGGTCGCCGGCCAGATCCTGCTCCACGCGATCTCGCTGAAGGACGGCGAGTCCGGCGGTCGGGCGTCGATTGCCTACCTGCCGTACCTCCAGATCAACTACAACCCCTGGGCGGCGCTCTTCCACGGTCGGTTCGAGCCGACCGAGGTGGTCGTCCCCCGGCCGACGATCCGGCTCCGGCGGCGAGGCGACGGGACCTGGAACTGCCAGGGACTGGTGGCCGACCCCTGGCCCGGCCCGACCGGTGGACCCATGCCGCCGATCCGGGTCAAGGACGGGACGATCGAACTGGTCGGCGACGGGGCGGGGAACGGGACCGTCCTGAAGGTCTTGACCGGCGTGGATCTCCAGATCCCCGCCCTGGCCCACGGCGACGGGCCGGTCCCGTTCGAGCTTTCGGCCAAAGGAGACCTGTTTGAGCGCGTCCACCTCAAAGGGGTGATCGAGCCGTCGGGGCGGATCAACCTGGAGCCGGGCGAACTGGTCCGACTCAACCTCAGCGAGGCGATCTGGGATCGACTCCCCGGCGAAGTCAACTCGATCCTCGACCAGGTCGGGCTGGCGGCAGGCGAGGTCGATGCCAACTGGTCGTCGCTGGTGATCGACCCTCGGAACCCATGCCCGGTCCGCGCCGACGGCGCGGCGCGGCTCCGTCGGGGGATCTTGAAGTGCTCCCGGCTCCCGTTCCCGGTCAGCGACGTGGCGGTCGACGTCGAGGTCCACGATGGCCAGGTGGTCGTCACCTCGGCCAACGGGAGCAACGGTGCCACCGCGCTGGCGGTCCAGGGAAAGTTCGACCTCGATGGCCTGGCCGGCGCGCCGTTCGAGGTGACCGCCGAGGCCAAGGGTCTTCAGCTCGACGGTCGGCTCCGGGAGAAAACGCCGCCGGAATCCCGCGAATTCTGGGACCTGTACTTCCCCGAGGTCGCCCAGTCGAAGGAAGCCAGCGCGGGGCGGATCAACCTGGTGCTCCGGGCCAATCGCCCGGCGCGGGACGCCGAGGTCGGCCTGGCCGTCGACATTGACCTCGTCGACGTGGCGATGCAGTACAAGCACTTCCCCTATCGGGTCGAGCACGTCCAGGGGCGGATGCACCTGACCCCCCGTCGCTTGACGCTCGACAACGTCCACACCACCGTCGGCAACCGCCCGTTCCGGGTCGATGGGACGGTGGACGACCCCGGACCCGACGCCATCGCCCGGCTCCACTTCGCCGTCGAGGCCCTGCCGGTCGATGATCCCCTCTTCCTCCGCGCCTTGCCGCCTGACGTCCGGAAGGTGATGGCCGAATTCAAACCGACCGGCACGGTCCGGGGGCGGGCCGACCTGTTCCGCGAACCCGACCGGACCGCGAAGCGCGACCCGATGGGCCTGGTGAAGTTCGACGCGGTGGTCGACCTCAACGAGTCGCCGGGTTGCTCGGCCACCTGGAAGGGGCTGGAATATCCGGTCCGAAACCTGACCGGCCGCCTGGAAATCCACCCCGACCTCTGGATCTTCACCAACATGCGCGGTCGGAACGGTCAGGCGACGCTCCAGGTCGATGGTCGGGTCGAGCAGGTCCGCCCGAACGAGTTCAAGGTCGGGGTCAAGCTCAAGGCCGAGAATCTGCCGTTTGACGATCAGCTCCGCGACGCCTTGCCCACCCCCTGGCGGTTGACCTGGAAGACCTTGAACCCCACCGGGGCCAGCGACATCGAGGCCATCGTCACCGCCGAACCGGGCAAGAAGGAGCACAGTTGGGTCCAGATCCGCCCCCGCCCGCAGACCGGCGTCACCTTGCGGTTCAACCCGGTCGATGCGCCGGGGAGTGCTCCCCGCGCCCCGCTGGAACTCCGGATGGATGATGTCGGCGGCCAGTTTATTTACGACACCGCCTCGTCGCCGCCGACGGCGATGAGCGACGTCGCCTTCACCTTCCAGCGGGCCGGCGTCACGTTCTCGCAGGGGACGGTCGACGTCAAGGATACGGGGGAGTTCCAGCTTGGAGTGAGCCGCCTGGAAGTGACCGACCTGTTGCTCGACGACGGGCTCCGGCGGATGATGCCGCCGGTGATGGCGACGTTCGCGCGCCGGCTCGACGACAAGAAACTCTCCAAGCTCCGGGCGAATCTCGGCTTGGGCTGGTCGGGCAAGTCGGGGGAATCCGCCTGGTGTGCGTGGGACAACGGCCTGGTCCTCCTGATCGACAACAAGCTCATCCTGGGTGGTCAAGACGTCGCCCTGGAGCATATCCAGGGGCAGCTCGACAACCTCAAGGGGTCGTTCGACGGCAAGGACCTGAAACTCTTCGGCGACATCGCGCTGGATAGCGTGAGTGTCCTTCACCAGCAACTGACCCGGATCGCCGCTAAGATGTCGATCAAAGATGGCCAGGCGGGGATCGACTTGAACGGGGGGGGGATCCTGGGCGGGACGATGGCTGGTCGGGTGTCGAGCACCCTCGACGCCACCCCGCGATACTCGATCGGCCTGGCGGTTGAAGGGGCCGACCTCCAGGATTACGCCAAGAACCTGACGGGCCATCAGACCTTCAAGGGGCGGGTGTCGGGTCGAGCCGAGGTCAACGGCCTGGGATACGACTTGCACTCGCTGACCGGCTCCGGGTACGCCAAGGTCGTCGACGGCGACTTCGGGACGCTGCCGCTCTTCCTCCGGCTCTGGAAGGTCCTCAAGCTGACCGAAATCACGAAAACCGCGTTCGACTCGGCCGAGGTGACGGCGCGGATCATCAACGGCGAAACCACCCTCAAGCCGGTCCACCTCATCGGCAACGCCGTCAGCCTGCAAGGCGACGGGACGCTCGACATCCGCGGGGTCCTCAACCTCAAGCTGGAATTGCTCTCCGGGCGCGACAGCTACCACATCCCGATCCTGAGCGACGTCACCCGCGAGCTGAGCGGGCTGATCGGCGTGATCCAGGTCGAGGGGCCGATCGCCACGCCGAGCTTCCGGATCGTCCCGTTGCCTCCCGTCGCCGCCCAGGTCCGCCACGGGAGCCGGCTTCGAGGGGGACGGGACACCACGACTGATCCGCCGGTCCGGAACGCTCAAGGACGCAAACCGAGGATTGGCGTCCGCTGACTCCGTTCACGAGGAAACTAAAGGCGGGTCAGAGTTCATTTGAGCATATGGTAAAAATTCGCGAATTTCTAAAATAATTTGCGCTTAGGAATGCGAACCGGGATAGGATACGATCCAAGAGTATGCGTTTGAACTAACACGTTTGTGGTCCTCGCAATTTCCCCTTCCAGATTATTTCGGCGGAGGGGTAAGGGATGCCTTGGACTCCAATTCTTTGGCTTGCAGGCGAATTTCGGTTCGGATTGAATTCCGTTTTTCTTCCAACTCGGCGGTCGCGAAACGCTTTAATGCTTCGCCAATGTTGACGAGCTTTGCGGTCAAGGAACCTTCGTCCGGATCGTTAATCAGCCCCTGTTCCGATCCGGGGGGAGCATCGCCCGGCTTTCGCTCGAAGCCGCCCCAGCCCCACACATTCCGTGAAAAGCTGAATTCATCGCCGTCACCTCCTTCCTCCTCTCGCTCAGAATAACGAACGCCTCGAAGCATCCGGCGGAACACTGCCTGGACGATCTGAGCTGTCTCAAAGTCGATGGGTTGAGTCGCCTTGTTCACCTTGATTCTCAGAGAATCTTTGCTTTGATCAATCAGCGTCTCAGCCGCGACATATTCGACCGTACAATTTTGTGCTTTGTCCTTGTAAACCGTTACACACCATTGGGGTTTGTTGAATCCAGGTCGGCAGAACATTCGGGCCAGATAGTCGGAAGGAGTCTTGGCGAAGAATAAGGCGTTTAAATTTTGACAGTAGTCGTATGATGTCGTAGCTGCGTACATGATACTAACTTCCGGCTCAAGATGGTCTTGTGCCAAGGTAGTCCACGGGTTGAGGAAAAGCATCAGGAATTCGCCAAACAAAACGTATTTCATGTTTATCCTTTTGAAAATCCAACGTCGAGAATATGAACCGACACCGATTATGCCCCAATCCAACGTCGAGAATATGAACTGACACCGATTATGCCCCCCGATTATGCCCCCGATTACGAAAGCCGATTTACAAGAAGTCGGTCGCCCGCTGGCGAAACTACGAACCGAATCTCGAAGGATTATTTACCTCGCTCGACAGATCGAGCAGCGGCGACAAGCCGGATGGAAATTCATGATCCAGACGGGGTTGAACTGCCGCTTCGGGGTAAGCACTGAGCGGCCGGAATAACCGGCCGCGAGCCCGCTGAAGGTTCTACGGAGGGGACCTCATGAAGAGACCTTTGGCAAATGTCGGCACGCTCATGATTGTCGTAGTCGCGGCCGCCTTGGACCTTGTCGCGGGTCGGGCCTTGCTGCATCGCGACGATTTTTACGCCTACAACCTGGAAATACTGCTCTCCTTGGCCCCGACGGGCGTGGCCTTGCAAGCGGCCTTGCTATGTGCAATCAAAGTCACGGGCCCTCGTCGGGCGTTCTGGGTCGGCTTCGCGGTGTCGGCCGTTGCGTCCCTGGCGATCGTTGTGTCCGCCTATGCCGACCCTCCCCGGGAGACCGGTACCCTCGCTAGTTCGATGGACGGCCAGGTTTCGACCGGCGTACCGACGACGACCGAATACTCGGGGTGCATTGCAGCGCGGGTTGTTTTTGGATACAAGTCATTGCTGGCCGAATGGTTCGATCAGTTCGGTTACACTTTCATGAGCCTGGCCAATCTAGCTTTCGAGGCCTGCTCAGGGTTGGTCCCGCACCTCATCCTGGCCTGCGGCATCGGTTACGTTTCACTTGCCTTGTCGCAGCGTATCATCCGCAGAAGAAGCCATTCTCTCGCGGATTTGGGCCGAAGCGGCGCCAACTGATCCAAGAGAAAATTGGCAAAGAAAATTGGCAGAAGAAAATTGGGAAGAAAATTGGTGTCAATTCATTTTTCGCCGGGGGGAGATTGGGTTTGTTCCACGCCGATGGCTTTAGTTGGGCCGATCCTGGTCGGTTGGCTTGATGGTTCTGGAAAACTCGCTAATCCGCAAATTTCGCCGATTACCCGTGAAGCCCGCGACTTGCGCCATCAGTCCGGCGGCAAGGGGGCGACCCGGTTTCGAGGCGGATGGCGGTGGACATTCCGCCCGGGTTTGCTCACAATATCCGGGGTTGTCGGGAACTGCCGGAGGGGGGCCGACTTTGGCCTCGCATGGACCGCGGGCGTCCCTTCTTTGTCTCCCGGCCTTGCCTTGGATCTTGTTGACGCTCGCTCGCCCCATGACGATCACAACCACGCCGATCGAGGCCGCCGACTCGGGTCTCGCCGAATTTCTGGGGGAAGCCCGCCGTCAGGTCGACCAGGCCCTGGCCGGTTACCTCCCCGCCGGCACCGACCCGTCGGCCCCTTGCCCGCCGCAACTGGCCGACGCGATGCGCCACAGCCTCCTCGGCGGCGGAAAACGGCTCCGACCTCTCCTGGCCCTCCTGGCTGCCGAGGCGTGCGGCGCTGACCCCACGCTCGCCTTGCCCGCCGCCTGCGCGCTGGAGATGGTCCACACCTACTCGCTCATCCACGACGATCTCCCGTGCATGGACGACGACGACCTGAGGCGCGGGCGCCCGACCTGCCACAAAGTCTTCGGCGAGGCCACCGCGCTCCTGGCGGGGGACTCGCTCCTGACCTTGGCCTTCGAGGTCCTGGCCCGCGATGTCGAGCCAAAAGAGGCCGCGCTCGCGTGCGTGCTCGCCCTGGCCGAAGGGGCGGGGCCGAATGGGATGGCCGGCGGGCAGATGGCCGACCTCGAAGCCGAGGAGCGGACCGACATTACGCTCGAAGGTCTCGAAGCGATCCACCGCCGGAAGACCGGCGCCCTGCTCCGGGCGTCGCTCCGGATGGGGGGGCTTGTCGCCGGGGCCGACCGGACCACGATTGGAGCATTGGACCGCTACGGCCACGCCGTCGGTCTGGCGTTCCAGATCGTCGATGACTTGCTCGATGTCCAAGGGGACGAAACCAAGCTCGGCAAACGGGTCAAGAAAGACCAAGGGCTGGGGAAGTGGACGTATCCCGGTTTGCTCGGCCTCGACGGGAGTCGTCGCCGGGCCCGGGAACTGGCTGATGAAGCGATCGAAGCGCTGGCTGCTTTGGGCGGGCGTGGTGACCGACTCCGGGCCTTGGCCCTGGAACTCCTCGAAAGGGACCGCTGATGAGCAGCGACGTGCTGAGCCGGATCAAGTCGCCGATGGACTTGAGAACCCTTGCCGAGAAGGAACTCGAACAACTCGCCGCCGAGATGCGCGATGAGCTGATCCAGGTCGTCAACCATCGCCCCGCGCACTTCGCCAGCAACCTCGGCGTGGTCGAGTTGTGCCTGGCCTTGCACCTCGCCTTCGACTTCCGGACCGACCGCCTGATCTGGGATACCGGGCACCAGATCTACCCGCACAAGCTGATCACCGGCCGGGCCGACCAGATCCACACGATCCGGACCAAAGGGGGCCTGATGGGCTACCCCAACCCGGCCGAAAGCGAATACGACCTGTTCATGACCGGCCACGCCGGCTGCGCCCCGTCGACGGCGCTCGGCCTCCGCGCCGGCGACACCCTGACCGGCCACCCCGAGCGGCACTCGGTCGCCGTGATCGGTGACGGGGCGTTCCCGTCGGGGATCGTCTTTGAAGCCCTCAACAACGCCGCCGGCAAGAACGGCAACAAATTCTTGTGCGTCCTCAACGACAACCAGATGTCGATCTGCCCAAGGGTCGGCGGCGTCGGCTACTACCTCGACAAGGCCCGGATGGCCTCGACCTACAACGACTGGAACAAGAAGCTCCGCAAGCTCTTGCCGTCGATCCCCCTGGTCGGCGACCAGGCTGACCGCTGGCTCCAGCAGATGAAGGACGCGATCAAGGCGTCGCTCCACGGCGGGATGCTCTTCGAGGAACTCGGCTTCGCCTACCTCGGCCCGGTGGATGGCCACGACATCAAGACGCTCCGCCACTACCTGGAAAAGGTCAAGGCGATGGACGGGCCGGTCTTGCTCCACGTCCTGACCGACAAGGGGCACGGCTTCCCACCCGCGATGCAAGACCCGGTCAAGTACCACGCCCCCTCGCCGTTCCAGAACCACGAGGACGGGATCATCCCGCTGACCACCTCGTCGAGCCGCGCCTATACCGACGCGATGAGCGACGCCCTCTACCGCGCCTTGCAGGCCGACCCCAAGGTCGCCGTCCTCACCGCCGCGATGTGCGAGGGGAACAAACTTCAGAAGATCCGCGAGAGCTTCCCCAACCAGTTCTTCGACACCGGGATCTGCGAAAGCCACGCCGTCGCCTTCGCCGGCGGGATGGCCAAGGCCGGCGCCCGGCCGGTCGTCGACATCTACAGCACCTTCTTGCAGCGCTCGTTCGACCAAATTTTTCAGGAAGTCGCCCTCCAAGACCTGCCGGTCGTCTTCACCTTGGACCGCGCCGGGGTCGTCGGCGCCGACGGGCCGACGCACCACGGGAGCTACGACCTGGCCTACTTGCGGATGTTCCCGAACATGGTCGTGATGGCCCCCGGCGACGAGAAGGACGTCGAGCCGATGCTCCGGTTCGCCCTCGGCCACACCAGCCCGACGGCGATCCGCTACCCCAAGACCAACCTCGAAGCGATCGACCGCGAGGTCCAGCCCATCGCCCTCGGCGAGGCCGAGATCCTCGAATGGGAAACCGACGGGATGTTCCTCGCCTGCGGGACGCTCGTCACCACCTGCCTCCGCGCCGCCGAGCGCCTCCGCGAGCGCCACGGTCTCCGGGTCGGCGTGATTAACGCCCGGTTCGCCAAGCCGCTCGACAAGATCACCACCCTGAAAGCCATCGAGGAGTGCGGTTTCGTCCTCACGGTGGAAGAAGGTTGCCTGATGGGCGGTTTCGGTTCCGCCGTCCTCGAAGCCGCCAACGACGCCGGCCTTCCCACCCAGCACGTCCGCCGCCTCGGCCTCCCCGACCGCTTCATCTTCCACGCCGAGCGCGACGAGCAACTCGCCGAGGTTGGGTTGGACGTCGACGGCCTGACGCGCTCGGCCCTAGACCTAGCTCGCACCGTCGGCTTGCCCGCCGCCTCCGCCGTCCTGGCCGGGGATGATTCCGCCTGGGCGAGTTGATGGGGAGGATGACGGATCGTATGGCTGCGAGTTGAGTTAACAGATTGTCGTCATTATTGTTTAATCGTTACCGTGTGTCGACCCAGCGGTATCATCGATCTATTATTGAGCGGAGGCACAATGGAAGAGCAAGACGGCCTCGCACTAAGAGGCTATCCGGGAAGATTGTTCTGTGCTACCAACGACTTGCGACGAATCAAGGAACGGCAACATCAAACGACTTCGGCTTCTTGCCCAACCGTACATTTGTAGTTGATTAATTCGTTAGGCGACACAAGTCATTGCCCCGAAACGATCTCTTTTCCGGATAGCCTCTAACCCGTGGTCCTCGAACCGGGGTTACAGAATACCGTAGCCCTCAACACGCGACGCCGAGCCTTCCAAGCACGGGATTACATATGATTAACAATTTTCAGGTCATTATCGAGCGTGACTCCGAGGGCTATTACATTGCCTCCGTTCCTACGTTGCCGGGCTGTCATACTCAGGCTCAATCACTTGACGAGTTGGCGGAACGAATCAAGGAAGCAATCGCGCTATATCTTGAGGTCGAGGGTCCGGTTGACGAACCGCTCGATTTTGTCGGGATTCAGCGGGTGACGGTCGGGTCATGAGCCAACGCTCGGCCGTGACTGGCAGACAGGTCGTTACCGCTTTGGAGAAGGCCGGGTTTGTGGCCCTCCGAACCCGATCCAGTCATTATTTCCTGCGTCACCCGGACGGGCGGACCACGGTGGTTCCCATCCACGCGGGAGAGACGATTGGACCAGGCTTGATGAGCAAGATCCTCCGCGATTGCGAGTTGATCCGTGATCAATTCGCTGCCCTCTTGTGATTCCAACCGGAGGAGACGGTGTCTAATTACAAAATTCCACTTCATGTCCCCCTATTGAACGAGGGAACGGACGTTCTGAGGCCCACTACTGGCGTCTTTGTGGGGCCGGATATCATCCGGGTCGAACCTTCTGAAGACTACGATCCCGACTCCGAGGAATGGGAGTTTCCGCCGGGCAGCGAGGTCCGCTGCCTGGCGGAGTTCCGGTCCGGCCGTCAGATCCTCGTCGCTCGGTCGCGGGCGCTTGATCTTTCAGGTCATTGATAATCGGCGAATGACACCTCGTTGTAGGAATGAGAAGCTTTGGCTTCGCGGGAATCTCAAAAAATCAACCTTCGGAGGTCGTCGTGAAATCCTTCACCGTGGTCATCGAACACTGCCCGGACACCGGGCTTTACGTGGGGTATGTTCCAGGCTTCGCGGGGGCTCATTCCCAGGGCGAGACCGTGGATGAGTTGTGCGAGAACATCCGGGAAGTCATCGCCATGCTCCTTGAAGACGGCGAGCCCGACCTGGCGTCGCACTTCGTCGGTACTCAAACGGTCCAGGTTGCCTGAGTACGCCCAAACCGCCCGTACTCAAATCTCAGGAAGTCGTATCCCGGCTGGAAGTTTTGGGATTCGTCCAGGTCCGCCAGCGTGGTTCGCACAAGCAGTTCCGACACCCTGATGGTTGCGGGACAACTGTCCCCTTCCACAAAGGACGTGATATTTCTCCTGTGCCGCTGCGTAAGATTGTTCAAGATATCGGTATGTCGGTGGAAGAATTTCTCGGTGAGTGAAGGAAAATGGCTTCCTGCCTGATGCGACCGTGGGCTGTCCATCCCCTCACCGCCGGACCGAAGTGGGCAGGGCGGCGACCTCGGCCGCTGTCCGGACGCGGAGGAGGACCAGCTCGTTCCGCTTGACGCCGGTTTCGCGGCGGACGGGGGCGAACCGGGGGGGCAGGGCGGCGCCGAGGCGGTCCAAGAGCTTGCCGCGGACCAGGAGGGAGGCGTTCGGCTCAGCGCCGTCGGCCCAGGCGGTGAGCTGGTCGACGGCGGCCCGGGTGCGCGCCGCGGTGGCCTCGGCCCGACCCTGGCCGGGGGTGACGCTGGTCCGGAGGGTGTGGCCCCGGTTGGTTGGGGGGATGGTGGTGAGCGGTGGGACCGGTTGGAGATTTAGGTTGGGGCCGTAAAACCAGACCGCTTCGTCGAGGTCGTCGAAGAACCAGGCGGTGGTGCCGGGGGGGAGGGTCCGGGACAACTCGGCGGCCAGGGCGCGGTGCCCCCGGGCGGCGTTCTCGGTCGGGGCGATGGCTCCGTAGCCCAGCAGGCCGACGGCGATCAGGCCCGAGGCGAGCGTCGCCAGGCTGGCCGAGTCGCGCCCGAGGCGCCAGGCCCGGGCGCTGGCCAGGGTGCTCGCCGCCAGGATCAGGCTGGCCGCGATGGTGGGGACGAGCCAGGCTGGGTTCAGCTCATGAGCCACCACCGGGGCGACCACCGCCGCCGCGAACAAAGCCGACCAGGCAACCTGGAGACACCACCGGGCCGAGATCCCATGCGCGGCGTCGCGGGCTCGGCGCGTTAGCTCGATCCAGCCGGCGCCGGCCAGGACCGCCACGGCGGGCAGGGCGGGGAGGAGATAGTTCGGCTTGGCCACGTCCCACGTTCCCAAAACCGCCAAGGGGCCGAACGCCCACCACCAGGCCAGGCCCAGCGCGGGCGGTTCGGCGGGGACCTCGACGCGACGCCACCACCAGCGCCGGACCGGACTCACCAGCGCCGCCAGGAGCAAGGGGGTCCAGGGAACGGTCATCCCTAGGGCTTCGGCCAGGATCGACCCCCGGGCGTTGCCGTGCTCGACCCCGATGACCCCCGTCTTCTGCCCCATCTCCAGCCACCAGACGCCAGCCGCCCCCGGATACCGCGCCACCACCAGCGCCGGCCAGACCAGCATCAAGACCGCCAGGATCACCAGCCCCGGCCCATCGATCAGGAGCCGCAACCCCGCCTTGAGGCGGCGACGACTCGCCAGGAACCCGAGGATCGGCACCCCCACCCACAAGCCGATCACCGGCCCCTTGCACAAGAACCCCAGGCCGACCGAGGCGCAGAAGACGAGGTTCCAGATCCTCGGCCCCGCCTCATCCCCTCGGCCGATCCCCCACCGCCGGGCCGCGGCGACCAGGGCCAGGGCGACGAAGAGGGTCAGCATCCCGTCGTTTCCCGCTTGCCGCATCTCGACGACGAAGAACGGGGTCGCCGCCAGGGCAAAGCCGCTCGCCAAGCCCACCGCCCGCCCGCCGACGGCTCGACCCCAGCCGTAGACCAAGGCCACCACCGCCAGGGCCGCCAGGGCATTGGCGAGCCGGACGGCCACCTCGTCACGCCGGCCGGTCGCCAGCATCAAGCCCGCCGTGATCCACCGGGGCAAGGGAGGCTTTTCGAGCCGAGGGCGCCCCTGGATCTGGCCGACGAGCCAGTGGCCGTGCGCCACGGTGTCCACCGCCTCGGCCGCCGCCCGCTGCTCGCGCCGGCCCCAGAGTTCGGTCGAGCCGAGGCAGCCGAGGAACGCCAGGCTCGCCACCACCGCCAGGGCTAGCTCCGGCCCCCAGGACATCCACCGTCCCGTTCGCTCGATCGGCATCGTCGCCCCCTTGCATTCCTGGTGATCGCCCGCCCCCTGTCTGCTTCGATTCAACCGAGCGGCGCCGGCACGATACCTCGGACCGGGAAAGCTCACAACCCGATCCGAACCGATCCGATCCACGACCGCCGCCCGTGTTAACCCGCGAGCGATCGGCTTGATCGAGTCAAAAGTACATGCCGGTCTTGGCCATGATCTGGTCAAGAGTCATCAGGGACATCACGGCCGCCAGAACGGCAATCCCCACCCAGGCTACCAGGATGGGGAACCCTCTCCGGAACAGGAGCGGCGTTGCCACGAACGCCATCCCCGATAAGATCATATGGGTCCACAGCATGGCCTCCGCCAATCGATGCGGCTCCGAGCGCTCCGACGGCCAAGGTGGGGGATATGTGGGGATATCCGGGTAAGCCAGTGCGACGAAAAGGAGCCCGATCGGCCCAACGAGAAGGCACAATGTCCAGACTGTTCAACCAAGTCGCTTCATAACTCACCCCGGGCTCGAAAGATCGAAAAAACCTCTGAGACGATCATCTCACGGGCAGTTGGTTGTGAGTCGCCTCGGCGCGAAAGAAAACTGTCGCACCACCTCGACAATGCTCAATGGGTCGGGTTGACTCGCGGGTCGGGTTTCGGATAAAACCCCAGCGTCATCCTCGATCCCTCGGGGAACCAAGGACGCCTCTCTCTCTGAGATGGGGCGCTGGTTTCGCTGGGATGGGTGGAGATGACCAGCAGGGCACGACCAAGCCAAGGCGAATCGAGCGGGATGATGGGTCCAAGGATGGACCGCCCGCTCGCGGATCGTGGTCGACCGTCCGGCATGAGATTGCGGAAGCCAAGCCAAAAGCATGGACGGGGGGCTGGCGCTTTGACCTTCGACAACCGACTGACCGCCGCCGCGCGACTTGCGTTCCGGTCCGCGCTTCCTCTCGGGTTGATCGCCCCTCGCCCGACTCGTCAGGTCGCCCCGCATCGCCGGTTTCTCCCGGTCCCCGAGGGGGGCGGTCGCCGGCTGGGGGGGCTTTTTGGCCTCCACCCCGGCGAGCCGGCGACATGCCGCCGCGCCTTGATCCCGTTCCTCGGGGTCTGGGCGCACCTGACGTTGATGCTGGCCATCATGAAAGTGTTCCGGATCGAAGGGCGGGCCTTGTTCTTGCTGAGCAGCCTGGCCTGGGGGGCGCTCCCGGTCCACTACCTCCTCGCCTACCGCTGGAAGAAGCCGTTCTTCTTGGCGGTGTCGGTGACGGGTTTGCTCGGCGTCTTCGGGGTCGGGGCGGGCCTGGTGGTGGCGGGTTTGGCGGTCGGCCTGATCGGGGTGACGCGACTCCCGGTCGCCTGGGGAGTCCGGGCGGCGCTGGTGGCCGCGGTCGGCGTGGGGCTGGGGATGGCCCGAGCTTATACCGGGGCGGGTGGCTCGGCCTGGAGCGAGGTGGTCTGGCCGGTCCTCGGGTCGATGATGATGTTCCGGATGATCGTCTACCTGTATGAGATCAAGCACGTCAGCCGCCCCGAGCCGATCGTCGACACCCTGGGCTACTTCTTCCTCCTGCCGAACTATTGCTTCTTGCACTTCCCGGTGGTCGACTACCGGACCTTGAACCGGAGCTTTTGCCAGGCCGAGATCCACGCCACCCAGCGCTCGGGCTTGCGGATGATCTTCAACGGCTTGATCCACTTGCTCGCGTACCGCCTGGTGTACCACAACCTCCTGATCACGCCCGAGCAGGTCCACAGCCCGGCGACCTTGGCTGGGTTTGTCGTGGCGAACTACCTGCTTTACCTCCAGGTGTCGGGCCAGTTCCACCTGGCCTGCGGGATGCTCCACCTGTTCGGCTACGCCCTGCCGACGACGCACCACCACTACCTGCTGGCCTCGGGGTTCACCGACTACTGGCGACGGGTGAACATCTACTGGAAAGACTTCATGGTCCGGGTGGTGTTCAACCCCTTGGCCTTCCGCTGGAAGCGCCGCCCGCGCTGGCAAGCCCTGGGCGGGGCCACCCTGGCGGTGTTCGTCGTCACCTGGGCCTTGCACGCTTACCAGTCGTTCTGGCTCCGAGGGGTCTGGGGCTTCTCGATGACCGACGCCCTGTTCTGGGGCATCCTGGGAGCCTTGGTCCTGGTCAACGTTCAGCTCGACGCCCGCGACGGCGCGCCTCGCCCGTCGCGGTGCCCGACACGACCGAGCCTGGCGGCGCGGCTCGCCCGCGGCTCCCAGATCGCCGCCACCTTCACGACCCTGGCCCTCCTCTGGTCACTCTGGTCCAGCCCCGACCTCGACAACTGGCTAAGCCTGTTCCGCCGGGCGTTCGCCGGTTGAAGAGGAATTAGCCACGGATGAAACACGGATGGAACACGGATCAGAACAAATCAATTTTCAGGAAAACAGTTCCCTTTTGATCCGTGTTTCATCCGTGTTTCATCCGTGGCTAATTCAAGTCTTCCCACTCCGAGAGGGGGCCGACGATGTTTGATTCCACCGCGAGCGGTTTTCGTCCTTCGGTGGCCCGGTTGGCCTTGACGGCGTCGGTCTTGCTGGCCGGCTGGTTGCCGCTGCCCGCCGGGTGGGTCCGTGACCTCCGCGACGTCGCCCGGTCGCAAGACCTCAACCACGCCGACCGCGAGGCCGCCGCCGGCGGCTACTACGAAGGGCTGATCGGTGGGGCGGGCAAGAACAGCCGAGGCGTGCCGAGTGCGCTGGAAGTCGCCTTAATGGGCAAGCCGATCGACCGGAACCGCGACCTCGTCCGGCGGATCACCCGCGACCTGAAGGATGACTTCCTCCAGTTCGACCTCAAACCGAGCTACGATGAAGTCCTCTTCGGCGAGCGGTTCACTACCAACGCCGCCGGGATGCGCGACCGCGACTACCTGCTGGCCAAGCCCGCCGGGGTATTCCGGGTCGTCCTACTCGGCTCGTCGATCGACATGGGCTGGGGCGTGGCCACCCCCGACACCTACGAGAACCGCCTCGAAACCTGGCTTAACGCCGAGGCCGAGCGCCGGGGGCTGATCCGCCGGTTCGAAGTCCTCAACTTCTCGGTCGCCGCCTACGGACCCGCGCAGCGGTACGACATCTTCCACCGCCGGGCCTTGCCTTACCAGCCCGACCTGGTCCTGCTGTCCTCGACCATGCTCGACCCCCGGTTAACCGAGATCCACCTCGGCGGCCTGATCAAGAACAAGGTCGACCTCCGCTACGACTTCTTCCGCCAGGCCGTCGCCGGCGCCGGGATCGACCCCGAGAGCGAGCGGCAAAAGACCTGGGAGCAACTCGACCGCCGGCAGGGGTTTAAGGCCAAGGTCAAGGACCACTTCTGGGACTTCGCCGACGCCACGCTCGCCACCCTGGCCGCCGACTGCCGGTCGCTCGGCATCCCGCTCGCCACCTTGCTCGTTCCCCGCGCCTGCCGCGACGATGACGTCGCCGCTCGGGGCCTGACCGTCGCCCGTCAGGCCGCCCTCAGCGACCGCCACGCCGTGCCCCTCCTCGACCTCTCCACCACTTTTGACGCCGTCACCCCGGCGCAGGTCGAAGTCGCCCCCGGCGACGATCACCCCAACCCCTTCGGCCACCGCCTCCTCTTCGACCACCTGGCGGCGATCCTGAGCAATCACCTGACCTTGACCCCCATCCTCTTCGGCGCGACGACCGGCTCCCCGAAGTCCACCTGCCGCTGCCCAAATTGCGTCCCGGAGGGCGCTGCGAGCGTCCACGGCTCGCCCTGAACGTCCAGACAGCGGGGGCCGGCATGTCGCCCCCGCCAATCCTCGGACCTCAGGTCGACCGCTTTTGCGGGTTAGTCTGGTGGCCATCCTGGTTGTTCTTGTAGTGCGGTTCGCTGTCGCTCTGATCCGGCTGGTGCGACTTCGTCTCGGGGGCGACGTCGTGCAGCGCCTGGTTCTTGGCCTGGTCGTGCCCCATCCCCTGCTTCTCGTACTTGTCGGCCAGCTTCTCGGCCTGCTTTTTATGCTTCCCGTCGAGCTTGTTGACGTTGATGTCGTTCGACATGGCTTGGCTCCTGCTCTGGGTGCTTCGACGTGGGGCGGATCAGGAAAGATCGGGTTGCAACCCCGGTGCCGCCAGGCCGAGCCGGAGCAAACCGGGTATCGCTCTCGATTTCAGATGTTTGGATTGCAAATCGCGGGATCGCAAAGCGCAAAAAAAGTCAGAAACCAAGGCTCTTCGATTCTTTGCGATTTGCGATCCCGCGATTTGCCATTCTCGCTCCCGAAGAATGTTCAGGCTTTGAAAGGTATACCCAAGCGATCCGAAACGCGCCAGGCTGGGGTTGCTCGATTGGGGCGATCCGGGCATGATGCCTGGTGAAACCGACGGAGCGGGCAAACTGTCGACCGGCGAAGTTTTGCCTGCCGCTTCCGACCGCACCTTGACAGAAAAGTATGATCATGGGCAAGGACGCTCAGCACCACCAAGACCTCCATCTCCGACACCTCCTCGACCACGCTTCGAGCACTCGGCCCGACCAACCGGCCGTGGTCGATGAGCGAGGCCGTTGCCAGACTTACGCCGAACTCGCTCATGCGGCCGACCGGTTGGCGACCCGGCTCGCGCGCTGGGGCGTGGGTCGGGGGGACCGCGTGGGGGTATTTTTGCCCAAGGGGTCCGAGGCGGTCGCCAGCCTGCACGGGATTACCCGGTCGGGGGCAGCTTATGTGCCGGTCGACCCGGGGGCGCCGGTGATCCGGGGGGCGGGCATCCTGGCCGACGCCGGGGTCAAGGCGGTGGTCGTCCTCGAAGAATATGCCGCTGACCTCCGGACCCACTGGCCCGAGGCGGGTCCTCGCCCTCGGTTCATCGTGGTCCAAGGGGGGGACCGGGCCGGCGGTCACTCGGCGGCGACCAAGGTCCGGGGTCCGCTCGACGCCCGGTGGGAGTCGGTCCTGGCCGACCTCGCGCCGTCGCCGCTCGCCCCGTTGTTTGATCCCGAGGACCTGGCGTACATCCTCTATACTTCGGGCTCGACCGGCAAACCCAAGGGGGTGATGCTGTCGCACCGGAACGCCTTCGCGTTCCTCGACTGGTGCTCCAGCGCGTTCGGGCTGACCCCGGACGACCGGTTCGCGTCGCACGCGCCGTTTCATTTCGACCTGTCGATCTTTGACCTGTTCGCGTCGTGCCAGGTGGGGGCGACGCTGGTCCTGATCGGCGAAGGCACGGGCAAGGACCCCGCCCGGCTGGCGGACCTCCTCCGGTCGTCGGGCGTCAGCGTCTGGTACTCCGCCCCGTCGATCCTCGCGCTGCTCGCCGAGTCGGGCGCGATCGCCGCCGCCGACTTCCCCGCCCCCCGCCTGGTCTTGTTCGCCGGCGAGGTGTTCCCGATCGCCCCGCTCCGGAAGCTCCGCGCGGCCTGGCCGGCCGCGAGCTTGTGGAACCTGTACGGCCCGACCGAGACCAACGTCTGTACCGCCCAGCCGATCCCGCCGGTCATCCCGACCCACGTCGATGAGCCGTACCCGATCGGCGCGGTCTGCTCGGGCGCCGCGGCGCGGGTGGTCGACGAGCATGGCCGGGAGGTGACTCCGGGTGCGGTCGGCGAGTTGATCATCAACGGCCCGAGCGTGATGCTCGGCTACTTCGGCCGCCCCGACCTGACCGCTCGCGCCTTCTTCCTCGACGACCGCGGGGCCTGGTACCGGACCGGCGACCTCGTGTCCGACAACGGCGACGGCGCGTACCGCTTCCACGGCCGCCGCGACCGGATGGTCAAAAAGCGCGGCTACCGGATCGAGCTCGGCGAGGTCGAGGCCGCCCTGTACCGCCACGAAGCCGTCGACCGCGCCGCCGCCATCGCCCGGACCGGCCCCGACGGCGTCGCCATCACCGCCTTCATCGCCCTCAAACCCGGCGCCAAAGGCTCGATCATCGCCCTCAAGCGCCACTGCACCCGCCACTTACCCCCGTACATGGTCCCCGACGAGGTTCAGTTCCTCTCGAACTTGCCGACAACGTCCACCGACAAGGTGGATTATCAAGGGCTGAAACGGCTGGTGTCGTTGGTGCCGAGTTGAGCTGATTTTTCATCCGAGCGAAAGGAGTCCGGCGATGGGTCTGGTGTTCACGGTGGGGCGGCCAGTGGATGTGTTCGATGATTCGGTGGCCGAGTTGATCCAGCATGTCCTGGAAGCGGAGTGCGCGGATCATGTTGCCCTCGACGGTGGGGCCGAGCCGTTCCATTCGAGTGAGCTCGGCTGGTCGGGGTGGAACCTGCTCCAGGAGCGGGCGCGGGTCGCTTTGACGCCCGAGGCGGTCCCGAACCTGTTGTCGATGGACGCGATGCACGGGGCGTATCTGCCGGGGTGGGTCGAGGCGGGGGCGATCGTCTTTGAGGACTACCCGATGCCGCTTGACGTCGCCCCGCTCGAAGGCTTGATCACCGAGTTGGAGCAGGTTGGCCCCGCGCTGGGGTTGGCGACCGACGATGCCGGGCTGGCGTCGCTCGCCGCCCGGTACGCCGACGACGACCGGTGCGACGACGACATGGAGGTTCAGACGTACGCTCAGCTCCTGCTCGCCGCCCGGCATGCGGTCGCTCGCCGCCAGCCGCTCTGGGTGGTCAAGTAGCGCCCTGGGCTGGCCGCGAATCAAAGGAACTCGGATGGCGATCGAGCTGCGCCGCGCTTTGAGCTGGAAGTCGTGGTTCTACAAGGTCGTCGTCCCGTGCCTCCGAGGGTTGGGACCCGAGGTGATGGACGCGGCGCTGGGATTGCTCGGTCGGGGGACCGTCGCCTGCCGACCGACGTTGCGGCGGACGATCGCCGAGGCCGTCGCGCGGACCAAGGTCACCCTGAACGCCGACTGGGACGAGCCCGCCACTCGCCGCGCCTTGGCGAGCCACCTCGGTCGGATCACGGCCCGCGACCTCCCGATCGGCGGGTTGACCGACGCCGCGGCGCTCGCCCGGTTCGACGTCGCCGGCCGCGAGCACCTGAGCGCCGCCTTGAGCCGGGGGCGCGGCGCGATCGTCGTCGGGAGCCACCTCGGGGCGCACCTCCCCGCGCTCGGCTGGCTCGACCGCCAGGGGGTCCCGTTCCGGCTCCTGGTCCAGCGGCCCCGGCACGTCTCCGCCGAGCTCCACCGGCTGTTCGACCGCGCGGGGCCGCACCCGCAGGCGGGGTTCTCGCTCCGGCGGGCGATGACTCCGGGCGAGAGTGCCGCGCGGGTCCTCCGAGCTTACGCCGCGCTCCGCGACGGGATGATGGTTTACCTCGGCGGCGACATCCTCTGGCCCGGCCCGAACTGCCGACCGGGCCGCCTCCTCGGCTTCGACCGGACGTTTCTCGCCGTCTGGGCCGACCTCGCCGCGTTGGCCGAGGCCCCGGTCCTCTTCCTGTTCGCCAACCACAAGCCCAAGGGGCGATATGCCCTGACCCTCGACCCTCCTCGGACCATCTCCCCCGGCGGCGAGGATGAAGCGGTCGCCGCCTTCCTGACCCGGCTCGAAGCCGAGATCACCCGCCAGCCCGCCGACGCGCTGGCCTACCTCCTCTGGCCCTGCTTCGGACCCCCCGCCGCCTCCGTCGCCACCGCCGACCCCCGGATCGGCCGGCGAGTCGCCGTCGCCGTGGGACGATGAGCACGGATCAAGACCAACGGTTTTGAAGGCAAATTCATAGCAAATCGCAGATCGCAAATCGCAAACTGAATCGAATAGGAGTTACGCGGTTGAGGTTTCCTATCCGGCTGGCCGCTTGCTCGCTACATATTCTGGGCAAGATGACAAGTAGCCGGATGGCTCAAAGTCAATCCACCTAGTGGACAAAACCCATCGACTGAGTAACTCCTATCGAATCCAAGCTTTGCGATTTGCGATCTGCAATTTGCTATGAATTCGCTTCCGGGAGTTCCTCCCATCCGCGGCCCGCGAACGGAAAAAGCCGGGGGCATCCCGAATGATCAGGACGCCCCTGGCCGTTGAGTTCAATCAGACTGCGGCGAAGCTCAAAGCCCCGACAGGTCGAGGGCCAAGACCTTGACGCCGGTCTTGAGGCCGAAGCTGTCCGCCGAGTCGGCCGAGACGGGCAGGGCCAGGCTCCGGCGGGGGGAGAGGGAGATTCCGGCGAGGATCTTGAGGGGTTCGCTTTCCTTGGCACCGGCGCCGATCAAGGCGATCCCGTTGAGCATCAGCGGCGAGTAGTTGTCGATCCGGACCGTGTAGGCGGTCTTGTCGTGCTCCTTGGCGGTCTTGGCGAACAGGGCGCCATTGTTGGCCGACGGCTTGGAAACGACCACCTTGACGAGCCGCTTGAGCAATTCTTCGGCCAGGGCGTCACCAAACGCGGCGGCCTTGATCTTGCCGGCCTCGTCGAGGGCGACGGGCAGGGTGAACTTGCCGGTCGGGGTCCAGCCCAGGCCGGTCGCGTCGGTCGAGGCGACCTGCACCAGGGCTTCGGGCTTGGCGGCCGTCCCCTGGATCTGCACCTTGCACGCCACCGCCGGGCCGGTCGGCTTGACGGGGACGGTCGACTCGACGGTGAGGCCGAGCATGACGCGGTCGGCGAACAAGCCTTTCAACTCGGTCGCGGTCCCCTTCTGAGCGTCGTCCTTGGCGGTCACTTCGATCAAGAACCGACCGGTGTCGTCAGTGGTCTTCGCGTCGAGGCTGCCCACCATCTGCTTGGCCAGGGCGAGTTCCTGGGCGTTGGCCCAGCCGCTCGACAACCGGGCGACTTCGTCCCAGCTCATCCCCGCCACACCCCAGAGGACCAGCTGCGCCACGTTGCCGGGGGCCTTATCCTTGGCGAGGCGGACGAGCGCGGCCTGAATCCGGGGATCACCCTGAAGCTCCGAGGCGTCGCCGAGTTGGAGCTGTTCCCCCTTGGCCGGATAGGCGATCTCACCGTCGGCACCAGGGGCGCCGAGGCTAACGATCCCGGTGGCCAGACCACGGGTCTGGCCCGGAGCCAGCATGGCGTTGGCCAACTGAGTCGGCGGGACCGAGCGGAAACCGCCGCCGCCGCCACCCATCCCGCCACCGCCCATGCCACCGCCGCCCATCCCACCACCCATGCCGCCGCCGCCCATCCCGCCACCCATCATGCTCATCCCTTGCATGAGCGAGCGCGGGTTCCAGCTTTCGGTGGGCTCGACGAGCGTCATGAT
>JAABUX010001957.1_pt1 | contig 29951 bp, 30 predicted proteins | sample 5561851 | NCBI WGS metagenome assembly JAABUX01 (sample SAMN10711883, study PRJNA513361) | rock metagenome | isolation source: Antarctica rocks | place: Antarctica: Victoria Land, Richard Nunatak red sandstone | collected 2016-01-03 | reverse complement strand
CACCCGCAGCCACTCCAGCTCCGTCAGCGTCGAAGCCTCACCAGTCGTCCCCGCAGGGACCAGAAAATCAATCCCGCTCGCAACCTGCCACTCCACCAACGACCGCAACGCCGCCTCGTCGACCGCGCCGTCACGCCCAAAAGGCGTCACCAAAGCCGTCCCACATCCACTCAGTTCCATACTCTTGAAAGTCTACAGCGACGACCACAGCGGCGCTTCGCCGACGCCACACACAGCCCTGATGCTTGTCGCCCCGCCCAGCGTTTTAGCCTCACTCTATCGATTCCAGGATGAGATTTCTTACAGAAATGCTGAACGCAATCGTGACAAGTATGACCATCTTCTGTCAGAGTTATTTCGCGAGATGAGAAGAGACTGTCAGCCCAAAGATCCGAGGGACAGTCCCGAGTTTACTTTTAGAACCACGGATATACCTCCGGCTTCTAAGAGCTAGACCCACTCCCCCGCCCGCATCAGCGGCTCACTCGTCCCATCTGCACGAACCCCATCCACATCCATCGCGCCCGACCCAATCATCCAGTCCACATGGATCAAACTCGAGTTTGCGCCCAGTGCCGCCAGTTCCTCTTCCGGCATCTTCTCGCCGCCCTTCAAACAAGTCGAGTAAGCCTGCCCCAGCGCAATATGACTCGCCGCATTCTCATCAAATAGTGTGTTCCAAAACAAGATCCCGCTCTGCGCAATCGGCGACGAGTGCGGCACCAGCGCTACCTCCCCCAACCTTCGCGCTCCATCGTCGGTCGAGATCAGCCGGTTCAGCACATCCTCCCCCGCCGTCGCATGCGCCTCGACGATCTTGCCGCCCTCAAACCGCACCGCAATATTCTCGATCAGCGTCCCCTGGTGCGACAGCGGCTTCGTCGCCCGCACCACGCCGTCCACACGGTCCTTGTGCGGCGTCGTAAAGCACTCCTCGGTCGGAATATTCGGCTGGCAATAAACCCCATTGCCGGCCGTAGTCCCTCCACCCGCCCACAGATGCTCGTCCGCCAAACCCACCGTCAGATCCGTCGTCCCATCGGCTGACCTGAACCGCAGCGAGTGAAACCGCTTCGCATTCAACACATCCACTCTCTGCTTCAGCCGAGCCCCATGCTCCTTCCACTGCGCCACCGGATCATCCCCATCAATCCGCGAAGCCTTGAAGATCGCCTCCCACAGTTTCTCGACCGCGTCGTCCACCGGCAATCCCGGAAACACCAGCTTCGCCCACTCCGGCGTCGCACACGCCACAATCGTCCAGTTGATCTCGTGTCGCGTAATCAACTCCATCGCCGGCTTCGAGGCCTTCGACATCGCCACATTCGCCCGCGACACCTTGGCTGGGTCCTGCCCCGCCAGCAGCGCCGGATTCGCGCCCGCAATCGCCAGCCGCGCCGCCCCGCTCCGGAACGCCGTCGCAATCGCATCCTGCAACCACACCGGCGCATAGTCGAAGCTCTCGTCCTTCGCAAACTGGTACCGCGCCACAATGCTCGGATCGTCCCCGTAGAACGTTGTCACCAGCCGCGCACCCGCCTTGTACGCATGCTCCGTGATCCGCCGCACCAGCGGCAGAGCATCGATCGGCGCCGACATCAGCATCTCCTGCCCGCCTCGCAGACCCAGCCCCACCTTCACCGCCACCTCCGCCAGACGGTCCAGCTTCTCCTCAAACGTCAGCCTGCTGAACGTCGTCTCCGCCGCCTCCTGCATCATCTCCGCTCGCTGCATCATCGTCTCCGTCAAACCCATCCCAGCTGCCATATCGCCAACCTTTCCGTCCCCGCTAAATACGTGCTGCACACCGTTACATATGTGCGTAGATATCCTTGAAGTCATAGCAGCCTCGACGCGTCGAAAGCCACTCCGCCGCTCGCACCGCACCCTCCGCAAAGCCGCGCCGCGACATCGATTCATGCGTCAGCAGCAGCCGCTCCGCATCGCTCTTCGCCACCAGCACATGCACCCCGGCCGCATCGCCCTCGCGCTTCGACGTGATCGCGACCTCCTTCGCCCCGCTCGCCGCTCGCACTACCTCGCTCAGCGTCACCGCCGTCCCGCTCGGCGCATCCAGCTTCGTCACATGGTGCGTCTCCTCGATCCGGAACTCATACCCCGCACCCTTCAGCGCCGCACCCATCTGCTTCGCCAGCTGCAGCATCAGCTGCACGCCCACCGAGTAATTCGTCCCATACAGCAGGCCCGCATTCCGCCGCTCCGCGAGGCTCCGCATATCGGCCAGCTTGTCATACCAGCCCGTCGTCCCGATCACCATCCGCGCGCCCGTCGCCAGGCATGCCCGCATGTTCTGCACCACCGCCTCCGGCGTCGTAAAGTCGATCACCACATCAAACCCCGCCACAAACGGCGGCGTCAGCGCCGTCGCATCGCGGTTCTCCTTCGCATCCAGCACATGCACCCCATGCCCATGCCCAGCGGCAACCTCCGCTACCAGCTTGCCCGTCTTCCCATGTCCCAACACCAATACCCGCATATCTGTCCTCTCAACCCCATCCCTAAACCCTACTCGCCTCGCTCTTCAACGTTCCCAAACCTTCGCTCTTGATCGGTATCATCGGTCGAAATCGGTGTTAAGCCTTCTGCATCCGCCCCGGGACATCAAATACAGTCTCATCCGGCTCCGCAAAGAAGTGCCGGTGCAAGCTCCGCACCGCCTCCTCCACATCCTCCTCATCGATCATGAAACTCATATTGATCTCGCTCGCACCCTGCGAGATCATCCGCAGGTTCACATGGCGCACCGCCGTAAACACCTCGCCCGCTATCCCGCTGCGACCGCGAATATTCTCGCCCACTAGACAGATTAGCGCCTTCCGACCCTCATACTTCACATCCGCAATCCGGCCCAGCTCCTCGCAGATCTCCGGCAGCCTCTCATTCGAGTCCACCGTCACCGAGATCGACACCTCGCTCGTCGACACCATGTCGATCGCGCACTTGTACTTGTCGAAGACATCAAATACCGCCTTCAGATACCCGTGACTCATCAGCATCCGGCTCGCCACCACATCGATAATCGTCAGCCGCTTCTTCGCCGCGATGCTCTTGAACGGCGTCTCGCAATGCGGAGCCGTCGCCGTAATCTTCGTCCCCTCATTCGCTGCATCCCGCGAGTTCAGCACCCACACCGGTATGCTCTTCTGCACCGCCGGCAAAATCGTCGCCGGATGCAGTACCTTCGCTCCGAAGTACGCGAGCTCCGCCGCCTCCTCAAAGCTGATCGTCTTCACCCGCAGAGCATCCGGGCAGATCCGCGGATCCGTCGTCATAATCCCGTTCACATCCGTCCATATCTCGATCGCCCCCGCACGCATCCCGCCGCCTACCAGCGCCGCCGTATAGTCGCTCCCGCCCCGCCCCAGCGTCGTCGTCACCCCCTCCGCCGTCGACCCGATAAACCCACCCATCACCGGCGTCTTCCCGGCCTCCACCAGCGGCAGCACAACCTCGGCCAGCCTCCGCTCGATCGCCGCCTCCTGCGGCACTGCTTTCCCATAGTTCGCATCCGTAATCACGCACGTCCGCGCATCCACATGCACGCCTTCGAGCCCGCGCTCCGCAAACGCCTCCGCCACCATCCGGCTCGACATCCGCTCTCCAAAGCTCACCACCAGGTCATTCGTCCGCGGCGTCAACTCCCCCACTGCCGCAATCCCGCGCAGCAGATCATCCAACGCATCGAACTCTCCGCCAAGCACTCCATGTAGCGCCGTAAATCTCTCCCCGCCCACCAGCTGCGCCGCCGTATCCACGTGCCGCGTCCGCAGCCGCGCTGCCGCACCCATCGCGGTCAACTTGTCTCCCCGTCCAGCAGCAGCCGCCGCCGCCAGCAGCTGGTCCGTCACCTTTGCCATGGCCGAGACCACCACCACCGCTCGCATCCCTCTACGCCGTCGGCCCGCAACAATTGCCGCCGTCCGCTCCATCGCCCGAGCATCCTCGACCGACGTCCCGCCGAACTTCATCACCACCAGGTCTTCGCGCAACCCGCTCACACCCCCACCACCTGCCCTGAAGCCGCGCCAGCCCTGCCGCCCACCAACGCACCCATCCTGTCCAGCTTGCCCATCCGCGCCAGCACCTCCGCATTCAGCACCGCCGCCCCGGCCGCCCCGCGAATCGTATTGTGCGAAAGCACCACAAACTTCCAGTCCAGCAGCGAGCACGGGCGCAGCCGGCCCACCGTCGCCGCCATCCCCCTCCCGCGCATCTTGTCCAGCCGCGGCTGCGGCCGGTCAATCCCATCGTCGAACTCCACCGGCTGGTCCGGCGCACTCGGCAGGTGCTCCCCGTCCAGCGGTTTGAACTCACTCCACGCCGCCAGAATCTCCTCCCGCGTCGCCTTCCTACGCAGCTTGATCGACACGCACTCCGTATGCCCGTCCTCCACCGCCACCCGATTGCAGTGCGCGCTCACCTTCGCGTCCAGCATCTCCACATGCGTCCCTGCATAGCGCCCCAGCAGCTTGCCACACTCCTCCTGCAGCTTCTCTTCCTCGTTCTTGATAAACGGCACCACGTTCCCCAAAATATCCAGCGACGCCACACCCGGATACCCCGCCCCACTCACCGCCTGCATCGTCGACACAAACAGGCTCTCAATCCCGAACCGCTCCTCAAGCGGCTTCAGCGCCATCACCAGCCCAATCGCGCAGCAGTTCGGATTCGTCACAAGGAACCCGCCCCGCCCCTCATTCTCCCTCCGCCAACTCTGCCCCTCGATCATCTGTAGATGATCCGCATTCACCTCCGGCACCACCAGCGGCACATCCTGCACCATCCGAAACGCGCTCGAGTTCGAGATGACCGCACACCCCGCCGCCGCAAACTTCGGCTCCAGCTCCCTCGCAACCTCCGCATCCAGCGCCGCAAAGATGATCTTCGGCAGCTCACCCACCGCCAGCTCCGGCACGTTCGGCTGCACCGTCATCGCCGCAATCTCCGCCGGCAGCGGCGTATCCAGCTTCCACCGGCAAGCCTCGCCAAACGTCCTCCCCGCGCTCCGGTCGCTCGCCGCCAACCACGCAATCTCAAACCACGGGTGCGTATGCAACATCTGGATAAACCGCTGCCCCACCATGCCCGTCGCGCCAAGAATGCCAACCTTACGTCGCTCCATATCCCTCAAGCATAGCAACAGCGAGACTCACTCAGGCGACGTGTTCCTCGCCATCAGGAACAAAGTAGGTCCACTCGCGGCGCTGAGCGTAGGATCATCCCCATGTCTCTCTCCGGCGATATACCGATCTCCTTCATTCCCATCCAAAAGGCTGACGCTGCCCGCACCTTCTATGAGGACACGCTCGGCCTCTCCTTCGAGACCGATAACGACTTCGCAATAATCTTTCGCGTCGGCCCAGCACCTGGCCTTATGCTACGGCTCGTGCGCGCACGTGACTTTGTGGCTGCATCCCATACCGTCTTCGGCTGGATAGTCGAGAACATCGAGGAGTCACTGGATGAGCTCGAAGGTAAAGGCGTTACATTCTTGCGCTACGGCCACTTCGAACAGGACAAACGTGGCATCTGGGAAGCTCCGGACGGAGTTCGCATCGCCTGGTTCCAGGATCCTGACGGCAATACGCTCTCGATCTCGCAACATAACTAAACGGCTGGAAATCCAGCACTCGACTAACCCACCCCCAGAGCTTCAACCCAGAAAATCTTGGCGCTGCTTTGCGCGTCCTTTGCGGTGAGCCTTGACCCTTACCTTTTCACCAGCCTGAAAAACACCAACCTCGACAAAGGCTCGGCCGTCCGCCAAACGCCAGGGCAGGGAACCACCACACATCCGCCCGCGTAACTTACCCCAGCAGCCAAGCGGGAGCCACCATGCACATATCCATCCTCTGGCCATGGCTCTTCTGGGGTTGGACCGCCTCCGAGGTTGCCCTCGCCATCGCCACCCACACCCGTCCCAGCGAAGGCAACACCCGGGACCGCGGCTCCATGCTCCTCCTCTGGATCTCCATCGTCGCCTCCATCACCGCCGCCGACTGGACGCATTACAAGCTCCCCACAGCTAACTTCAGCGGATCACCCTGGCTGCAACCGCTCACCGTAGCCCTCCTCGCCGCCGGCCTGGCCATCCGCTGGACCGCCATCGTCTCCCTCGGCAAATCCTTCAGCGTCAACGTAGCCATCCAGAAGACCCAGACCGTCTACCGCAAAGGCCTCTACCGCCTCATCCGCCACCCGTCCTACCTCGGCATGCTCTTCATCTTCCTCGCCATCGGCCTGCGCACGCGCAACATCGTCGGCGTCGCCGTGCTGCTCCTCATCCCCACCGCCGCCCTCCTCTACCGCATCCGCATCGAAGAGACCGCCCTCGCAAACGCCTTCGGCGCCGAGTACACCGCCTACTGCCAGACCACCAAACGCCTCATCCCCGGCCTCTACTAAGCTCGCAGCATGGAAACTACTTCGCGCACCGGCCCTATAGCGACTTCCGTGCAGGTGAAGAGCTGCACATCCAAAGGTCCAATGGCCCTTTCCTATACCAGCCTGGGGTGAAGCCCCAGGTCGAAGTCCACATACCCAGAGAGGGCTGAAGGCCCGACCTATAGACCTTTACGGAAGCCGCCATCAGTAGTCGCTCCGCCTTCGCCGCCGACTATTCCCATACCCACCCGAGCCGCCCCAAACCAGCAAAGCCGCCACCAGATGAATCACAAACCACAGGCTCAGCCCCTGGTCCACATAGATCATGTACAGAATCAGCACCCGCGGCAGCAGCACCGCAATCACCAGCGGCACAATCCCCTGCAGATGAAACGGCGCCAGCACCCCCTGCAGCCACGCCACCGCCAGCGCCACCCGCGGCAGAAATAACGAAAACACCAGGAACCACAGCGGCAACGAGTGAATCAGCGTCAGCGAGTGCAAAGTCATCAAGCGTCCGATCTACTACTCAAGAGTTCGCCGCAATCCCAGCGTCGACAGTCCGCAAAATTCTACTTCATCCGAAACCGGAACTCCGCCTTCGCCGTCCCATGCGCCGTCACCGTCACCGGAAACGTCTGCTCGCCCAGCTTCTCGTGCACCGCCCCCAGCACGTACTCACCCGCCGGCAGCCCGGTGAGATCAAACCTCCCATCCTCCCCCGTCACCGCGAAGAACGGGGTCGCCGAAACATTGATAAACGCATTCATCCAAGGGTGGTTGTTGCACCGCACCGGCAGCATCAGCTCCGGCTGCGAAAACACCCGCCGCTGCGGCTCCGCGTTCGGCCCCTGCGACACATCGATCACCTCGTTGCCCACCACCGTCGGCATCGTGTGGATGTTATGCATCGTCGGGTCCGAGTTCCGAAACTCCACCGTCCCGCCCTCCATCACGCCGATCACATGCGGCGTATACCGGCACCCCCTCTGGTCCAGAACCACCGGCCCCGCACTCACCGGAGCCGCATCCATCGCCGCCGCCGGCCCGCTCTTCACATACACAAACACGTTCCCCAGCCCGCCATCCTTCACCACATACTGCTCCGAGTAATTGTCCCCAGCCTTCATCTCGCACACCGGGTCCATCGTCATATCGATCTTCACCCGCGCCGGAGCCTTGCCCATAAAGCGCACCACACCGCCCACCGAGCCCGCCGTGGCCGCGTCCACCGCCTGCCTCCGCGCAGTCGCAACCGCCGGCCTCACCCCGCGATCCAGATCCTCGGCCTTGCGAGCCGCCGCATCCGGCTTGCAACCTGTCATAAGGGGCAGAACCATCGTCGCCGCCAGCGCCCAACTCCCAAACGGCCTCATACCCGCACCACCGTCTGAGCCTCCATTGCTCCCAGCACCGCCTCCTTGAACTCCGTCGTCCCCGCCTTCCCACCCACATCCCGCGTCAGCGTCTTCCCCGCCCGATACACGTCGTCGATCCCCCCCTGCACCAGGTTCGCCGTCGCCATCTCGTCCATGTGCCGCAGCATCAGCACCGCGCTCTGCAGCAGAGCCGTCGGATTCGCCAGACCCTTTCCCGCAATGTCCGGCGCCGACCCATGCACCGCCTCAAAGATCGCGCACTCCGTCCCCAGGTTCGCCCCCGGAACCAGACCCAGCCCACCCACCAAGCCGCTGCACAAGTCGCTCAGAATATCCCCATACAAGTTCTCCGTCAGCAGCACGTCGTATTGCCACGGATTCATCACCAGCTGCATGCACGTGTTGTCGACAATGTGCTCCGCATAAGCAATCTCCGGATACTCCCCCGCTACCCTCTTCGAGCACGCGATAAACAGCCCGTCCGTCTTCTTCATGATGTTCGCCTTATGGATCGCATGGACCTTCTTCCGCCCGATCTTGCGCGCATACTCAAACGCAAATCGCGCAATCCGCGTCGACCCCTTCTCGGTCGTCACCTTCAGCGCCGTCGCCACCCCCGGCACGATCTCCTGCTCCAGACCCACATACAAGCCCTCCGTGTTCTCCCGCACAATCACCAGGTCGATCCCCGGATACTTCGTCTGGAGCCCCGGCAGGTTCTTCACCGGCCGAAAGTTCGCATACAGATCGAACCTCTTCCGCAGCGTCACGTTGATCGATGAAAACCCGCCACCCACCGGCGTCGTCACCGGCCCCTTCAACGCCACCCGGTTTTGCTCAATCGAGTCATACAGCGCCTTCGGGATGTACTCCCGCGTCTTCTCATACGAGTCCGCGCCCGCATCGAACCGGTGCCAATCGAAGCTCACCCCAGTCGCCTTCCCCGCCGCTTCCAGGATCTCCACCACCGCCGCCGAAACCTCCGGCCCGATCCCATCCCCTTGGATCAGCGTCACCGCATGTGTCCGCGCCGCACCCATTCCCGTCACTCCCGAAACCCCATGCATCTCTGCCATAACCCGCCTTCTACTTCCTCTTGTTGTCTCTTCCGCTCAGCAGCTCTTCCAGCTCCGCCTTGAACTCACGCACATCCTTGAAGTCGCGATACACACTCGCAAACCGGATATACGCCACCGTATCGATCTCCTTCAGCCGCTCCATAATCAGCTCGCCCACCTCCCGCGTCGACCGCTCTCGCTCGGCGGAATCCACCACAAACGCCTCAGTCTCATCCACAATCTCGCCCAGCCTCACCGCCGGCACTGGCCTCCGCGAGCACGCGTGCAAAAGCCCGTTCAGCACCTTCTGCCGGTCAAACTTCTCCCTCCGCCCATCCTTCTTCACCACCATGTACGGGATCTCGTCGATCCGCTCATACGTCGTAAAGCGCTTGCCGCACCCCTCGCACTCCCGCCGCCGCCGAATCGAGTCCGCGTCCTTGCTCTCCCGCGAATCCACCACTCGATCCTGAGCAAACCCACAATACGGACACTTCATCGGATACAGCGATTCTACCAGCGGCCGCACTAAGCCAAGGACAGGCAACGCTTCAGCTCGGCGTGCCCTTTCCTAATTGTCATCCCGACCGAACCCTGAGCGAGCGAAGCGAGTCGAAGGGAAAGTGGAGGGACCTGCTTCTCTCCGCACGCGACCGGAACCGCCGCGCGGCCCTTCTCTCGGCAACACCACACGCCGAACAACAAACTCGTCCACCACCGCCCCCACCCCAATCGACACCCAGTACGCCACAATATCCCACACCGAAAAGTACCGCCCCAAGAGCAAAATCCCCGGCAGCGTCAACCGAAATGCATCTAGCCAGGGCGTCCGGTACAGCTTCAAAAACTCCACCGCCGTCGCCACTACCCCCGCTAGAACGACAAGCCACCCCGGCCGCCAGCCCCGCAGCACCAGCGCCAGCACCCAATAGATCATCAACGCCCACATCGTCGACCCGCCGTACTTCACCACTGCCGCGGGCAGCCCAAGCGGCACAAACCGAACTGCCAGCCCCGCAACACCTGTCACCCCCATCAGCCCGGCATAGACCAGAATGTGTCGCACGTTCATCGGCTTCAGTCGCCCACCACTAAGATCTCCGTACACTTATCCACCTCCGCGCCGCCTCCGCAGAGTGGCGGCCGTACTTAGGTACAACGTGATGCTGCGCAACCCAGTCCTCACCTCGGGGAAATCCCGGCACCCGGCATCCCGCCGTTTGCAGACATAGTGAACAGTCTTTGGCTCAACGTATCGCTCGATGTCTTCGCCGAACCCTTCCGCTTCCATCCGAACATCGAAGGCGAAGCTGTCTCCACTCTTGCCAACTTCTACGTGACTGATATCACTCGAAAAGTCCTCGGGATCGCAGCCAAGATTGTGCTCAGCGCACCATCGAGAGGAAGGGAGGTGCTTCCGCAACGCCGCGGAGAACCGCGCCCGCTCCGGGTCCACCTTGCCGGGGTACACCGGAATGATCTATCTTCGTCGGGGATCGTAGAGCGCGATACGTGCAGAATGGACCGGCGCAAAGTGAATCGTATTTTCTTCAAAGAGCAACATCTTCCCAACGGGAGCCAGCACCCATCCCCAAAGACCCGCAGTCCACTTCAAATCAGACGTCAAGATCAAAACGCAACCGGCGGATGGATTGATATGCGTCTGAATGGTCACAAATCCATTTCGCTCGGATACGGCCAGAGCCGAACCCATACATGTGTCCGAGAGATAGCGCATCAAACCTCCGCGGCCGGCGGAAGCGACACCCTCTCCACGCAGGTCGGTCCTGCTGAGTGCACGGATACGCGCGTCATACCGGAACACATGCAACACAGCCGGCAATGTGCCGGTCCCATCGTCGTCGTAGTAGGCGATCAGGAACGGAAACTCGGCCGCCGAAACCGCGAAACTGGTAATCGGCTGCTGGCGCTCGCGGACCGTGAGCACGTCCAGAGCGACGTTGTGTGCCGCGAGCACGTCGCCCAATATCTCGCCGTGGAGATCCGGCATAAGCCATAGCATCAGTCCAAGAAGCGCGAACCAGCCCTTACGCATACGAGTTCCTCTGGCACATCCATGCGACGCACATCACAACGGCAAGTTCCAGGTCAGATTGCAAGAGTTGCTCGGCCTGTTGCAAATACGTGTTTGCTACGTAAGCAATTACGCCTGCTCCGCAGCCCCGCTCTCCCCAGCCACCGTCCGCAGGTTCACGCCCTCCACCCGCGCAAATATCAGCCCCACCGGCACAATGCTCAGCGTCAACACCACCAGCAGCATCGCCCCGCAAGCCGTCGCCGCCTCGATCGGCGCCCCATAAAACCCATGCATCGCCGCCGCCGTCGCCGCAATCTGCGTAAACCAACCCAGCACCGGCAGTTGCACCAGAGATCCGCCCAGGCTCACCGCCATCAGCAGCATCGTCCGCGAAAAATTCAGCCCCGCCAGCTCCGGCGTCCGCGCAAACGCATGCACCGTCTGGACGTACGCCGCCCCGATCATCCCCCACATCCCCAGCGAGATCACCAGTGCCAGCCCAAACTCTCGCACCGTCGACACCGCCCGCAGCCCCTCCCGAAACCCCAGAATCTTCTCCTCGATCCCAAGCGCCAGCGAAGACCCGCCCAGCCTCCCTCGAATCCAGGCCGCCACTCGGTCGCCCCTCACCCGCACCACCACCGCAAACACCGCAAGCACCAGCGTCGCCCCCAAACTCCCCAACCCCACCCGCACAAACCGGTCCCTGTGCTCCAGCCCCGCCGGCGAAAACGCCAGCGCACTCGAAAACACCACCGCCGCCGCCCCCAGGTCAAACATCCGCTCCACCGTATACACCGCCACCTGCGAGCTCACCGTCAGCCCCGTCCGCCGAGCCAGCAGATACGGCCGCACCAGGTCCGCCAGCCGTCCAAACAGCGCCACCGCGGTAAACCCCACAAACTGCGGTCCCACCAGCTCCCGCGCCCGCACCCGCTGGCTCGCCCGGCAGAACTCCGCCCACCGCCACGCCCGCAGCCAGTACGTCCCATAAATCAGCGCCACAGCCGCCAGGATGTGCCACCAGCTCACAAACCGTAGCTGATGCCAGAACATCCCCCAGTCGAACCGAACCCGCCGAAACAGCACCACTACCGCCACCAGCGCGACCGCGCCCAGCACCCACACCACGCCTCTACGCTTCATCACCTGGTCAGTCTACCGGCTGCATCAAAGCCGCGACCGCTCAAAATCCCAAGCCCACGATTCAACTATCTCTCCGCCAGCTTCCGCCGGTTGAACTCCCGGATCACCCGCGCCACATACGCCCGTGTCTCCCGGTACGGCGGCACCCCATGGTACCGGTCCACCGCCGCCGGCCCCGCGTTGTATGCCGCCAGCGCCAGAGCCATGTCGTCGTGGTACCGCGTCAGCATCTGGTCCAGATACGCCGACCCCCCATCGATGTTCTGCGCCGGCACAAAAGCGTCCGTCACCCCCAGCTGCGTCGCCGTCCCCGGCATCAGCTGCATCAGCCCCCGAGCTCCCGTGCGCGATACCGCCCGCACCTGCCCCCCACTCTCCGCCCGCACCACGCTCGCCAGCAGATCCGCATCCACCCGATGCTCTACACCCGCGTGCGCCAGCATCTCCCGCATCTCTTCCACAGTAGGCGCAAGCATGATCGAACTCTCGCCACCCCTCGCCGGTACGCCCCAGCCCTCGCCAACCTTCGCCGGTACGCCCTTGCCCCCGTCTTTCTTGTTGTCATCCTTCGCGTAGCGGAGGATCTGCTTCTCTACCGCATATCTAGGCTGCACCGGATCCGGCAAACTCTCCACCCGCACCACCGCATCCGCCGCCACCTCAACATAGTTCGCGACTGCCGCAATACCCGCAGCCCCAGGCATCAGATACAGCCGAACCCGCTCTCCCACCACCTCGCGCCGCTCGCAGTCCAGCTCAAATCCGTTCCGCAGCGTCACATGCTCCATCGCACGGAGACTCGCACCCGCACCCGAAAGCACGCACACTGCCGCCAAAACGCGCATCCCATACCGAAATCTCATCGACAGCAAAAGCCTACCACTCCCCCTGCCCAATCCCCATCCCGCAGAAGCACCACCCATGAGCCCATCTCTCTCAAACATCGACATTGCCTCTGATCCGTGTCATCCGTGTGAACCGGTGTCAAGCCTTCCGCCAAAGCTCCCCCAAACCGCAGCCGGAAAGGCCTTATCGCGCCCCCGCTCCCGCCACCTCTTCAAAAGCCACCCCCTCCATCTCACCCCGCCCCCGCAGCATCCGTTCGATCGCCTCCGCCACACCATCCTCGTCGTTTCGACCCGTCATCTCCCACCCCCGCGCCTCCGCCATCTCCCGCAGCTCCTCCGGCGCATTGCCCATCAGCACCGGCCACCCCGCCACCTCCAGCATCGGCAGATCATTCCAGTTGTCGCCGATCGCCATCATCTCCCCAGCCCCAAATCCCCACCGCTCCGCTAGCCGCAGCAGCGCCACTCCCTTGCTGCACCCCGCCGGCAAAATATCCAGGATCGACAGATCCCGCTCCGGATACTCCGTCCGGTGCAGCACAACCTCCACGCCCACCCGATCCGCCGCCCCCACCCCCTGCACCCGCCCGTCCTCCCGCAAGCACGCCTCCGCCCGTCGCATCCGTTCCACCGTCCCGCACAGCATCATCTGGATCGGCTCCCCCATCTCCAGCGACCGCTCGATCGGCCGAACATGCGCGATATACGGCTCATTCGCCACCATCCACTTACCAATACTTCCGTGCAGATCCTCCATCTCCTCCACCACCAGAGCCCCGCGCCGGTCCTCCCCACGCGCGTCCACCGTATCAAACGTCACCACCAGCGCATTCCGAAACTCCCTTACCTGCCCAACCAGCCACTCCGCCGTCACCCTCGACAGATGGTTCCGCTCCATCAACTCCGATCCAATCCGCCGCGTCACCGTCCCATTTGAGCTCACCAGCACCGCCCTGTCCCGGAACCCCAGCCCCCGCAGCAGCTTCATCGCATAGCTGTGCCGCCGACCCGTCGCCACCACTACCTCCACACCCGCCCGCTCCGCCGCCCGTATCGCCAGGAGGTTCCGCTCGCTCACCCGGCCGCCCACACCAATCAGCGTCCCGTCCAGGTCCACCGCAATCATCCGCACCGGGGCCACTGCACTCTCGTCTGCACTCATCACTACAGTCTCTCATTGCGCCCCGTCCGACCGTCGCCTGCCTCAACTCCCGCGCTGCACCGCCGTCAAAAATATAGGTTTCCTCCACCCTTCACGCACCCCGCCGGCGCCCGGCGCAAACTAGACTGGTACAGACGCCCTTCCGTGCTGCAGCTCTGTTCGTAAGCGCTTCTGAGGACCCATCTCGACATGAAATTGCAGTCTCTCCTTCTCGCTCTGGCCTTCACCCTCACGATCCCCGCGGCGCGTGCCCAGACCGGCGTCTACATCAATCCCATCGCCATTCACATCAGCAACTCCACCCGCGACACCAGCTCCTTCGCCTTTCTCGGCCAGAACTCCACTGCCCAGTGGTTCTACGGTGCCAGCATCGGCGGCTACTACGAGGTCACCCACACCCCCAAGCTCGATCTTGGCCTCGACATCCGCGACATGATCGTCAACGGCAACAGCGCCGTGCTCAACAGCTTTCTCGCCGGTGCGCGCATCGCCGGCCACCCCTCAAAGTACGGCGTCAGGCCCTATCTCGAACCCGTCGTCGGCGTCGGCACCTCCAGGTCCGCCCTCAACCCCCTGCACTACTCCAAACTGCAGTACGGCGTCTTCGCCGGGCTCGACTACCCCATCCATCGCCATGTCGATTTCCGCGCCATCGAAGTCGGGTACGGCTCCGTGCTCACCGTCAACGGTCTGAACTTCCAGGGCGTCCTCTATCCGTCCTCGCAGCTCATCACCATCAGCAGCGGTCTGGTGTTCCGCTTCCAAACGCCCTCCCCCTAAGCACCTCTTACCCGCGCATCCCCCTTCGCCTAGGCTCCTGTGTAGCATCGACATATGCCGCCGATCGCCTTCCTCGAATCCACCCGCGACCCCAACACCCACCTCTCCGCAGATACCCCCCAGACCCTCGCCCCCGATGGCTCCTCCCTCTACGTCCGCTACGACATGGACGAACTCCGCCGCACCGCCCACCGCGACAACCCCGCCCGCTACGCCGCCTCCTCCCCTGCCTCCCTCGGCATGTGGCGCTACAAAGACGTTCTCCCCTCCGGCACCCCCGAAAACCCGGTCATCCCCGTCTCCCTGGGCGAAGGCTGGACCCCCATGATCCAGTCCCGCCGCTACCCCGGCCTCCTCATCAAGGAAGAAGGCGCCAACCCCACCGGCACCTTCAAGGCCCGCGGCCTCGGCATGGCCGTCACCATGGCCGCGCACTTCGGCCTCAAACACCTCGCCGTCCCCTCCGCCGGCAACGCCGCCGGAGCCCTCGCCGCCTACGCCGCCGCCGCCGGCATCCAGGCCCACATCTTCATGCCGCAGGACGTCCCCTTCGCCAACTACCTCGAAGGCGTCCTCTACGGAGCCGACGTCCACATGATCAAAGGCCTCATCTCCGACTGCGCCCGCATGGTCGGCGAGAAGATCAAAGCTCAAAAAGACGCCAACACCCCGGTTCAAGACACCTGGTTCGACATCTCGTCCCTCAAAGAGCCCTTCCGCGTCGAAGGCAAAAAGACCATGGGCTACGAGCTCGTCGAGCAGCTCGGCTGGCGCTACCCCGACGCCGTCTTCTACCCCACCGGCGGAGGCGTCGGCCTCATCGGCATGGATAAGGCCTTCGACGAGATGGAAGCCCTAGGCTGGATCGAGCCCGGCTCCAAGCGCCCCCGCATGTACGCCCTCCAGGCCGCCGGCTGCGCCCCCATCGCCAAAGCCTTCACCGAAGGCAAGCCCACCGCAGACTTCTTCCCCGACGCCGAAACCTTTGCCGCCGGCCTCCGCGTCCCCAAGCCCTACGCCGACTACATCATCCTCGACATCGTCCGCAAATCCGGAGGCAAAGCCATCGCCGTCGACGACAGCACCATCCTCGCCAGCATCCTCGACTACGCCCAACACGAAGGCATCTTCCTCTCCCCCGAAGGAGCCGCCGCCACCGCCGCCTACGACCAGCTCCTCGCCACCGGCGATCTCAAACCCACCGACCGGGTCGTCCTCTTCAACACCGGAGCCGGCCTCAAATACACCGACATGACCGCCGCCGCCATGCACCTCCAACGCCCCAGCCAGCACTCCCCAACCCCCGACCCCACACTCCCCACCAGCCTCCCCGTAGGAGGCATCATCACCCCGGTGTAACCGTCCTCCCTGTTCCACCTTCCGCAGACCTCCTCCTCCTCCTCCTCGTATGTGCTCTCCAGAAATTCGAGCAGCACCCCCTTCCGGATCGTCCGCGTTTCGAACCACCTCGGAAGGCAGCACGAACTCACCCACCGTCGCGCTGTACGCGGCAGCCTCCGGCCTCAAATCCCAGTCTGCGTACCCCGGCGGCTGCGGATACGAGTAGCTGTAGAACATAGCTTCAGTTCCTGCCGCACCCGCCCAGAAGCCGCAGCTGCTCACCTCGTGCGAGTACGCATCCCGGGTCACCCGGTCCGGTAGTCCGGGCAGCGCATCCATCTGTCATACTTGTCTCGGGAGCTCCCAATGACCACCGTCCAAATCCCCGACGAGATCGCTCATCAATACGAAGATCGAGCGCGCGCAGCCGGGTGCGACACGGAAACATTCATCCGGGAGGCGCTTATCGCGCAACTCGAAGACCTCGAAGATGTGGAACTTGCCCTGGAGCGTCTGAAGAACCCTCAGCCAAGTCTCTCGCTTGAAGAGGTAAAGAGGAACCTCGGCCTGGACGATTAGGCTCGATCCACGTGCCCAAAAGGACTTGTCTCGGCTGGATCGAGGCGTTCAAAGCAAGATCCTCAGATATCTCGAAACGCGCGTGGCGCTAACTGATAACCCTGAGACGCTAGGTAAAGCACTCGTTGGGTCGATGTCCGGGCTATGGCGGTATCGAGTGGAGGATTACCGGATCGTGTGCCGAATCCAGCATCAGCAGATCACCGTTCTCGTTCTGGCAGCAGGACACCGCAAACACGTCTACAAGCGCTTTTCTTAGTCCGCATGTACCTCTGCCACGAAATCCGGCCTATGCTCGCCCTCGTCCTCCCCTCGTCGCCGCCGAGATCGGCTGGATGACCATGGGCCCTCGTCGACATTGTGATGTTCGGCCGCCTCCCAAACGCCGCCGTCGCCATGAGCTCCGTCGCCCTCGCCCAGATCCTCTTCAACACCGGCGCCGGCCTCAAATACACCGACATGACCGCCAGGCAGATCGATGGAAGCAGAATCCTCTGCAGCTTTAGAAACGACCCAGAATGCGCGTTTATGATAACCATGTGTCGGAGATACCTGACGTGAACCGCCGCGCACTCGTTCTCTTCGCCGCGTTATCGTGCTGTCTGCAAGTTGCTGCCGCGCAGACCGCGCCAGCAGGGCAGCTCTCCCCAGAGGCGGCCTACAAGGAAGCTCTTCGGCCGGTGGAAGTAACCCATCGCTCCATCGAGAACTGGTCGGACGTAGAAACCGCTGCGCTGGCTGTCGCAATCAAACAAGCTCAGGCATCGTGTTCCGCCCGTCCACCGGAACAGTTCACAGGGGAGGACCTGATTGGCCTCGCGCGACTTTGTACGCTTGGCCAGCAGTGGCCCGCCGTCCTCGCTGCCGCCAGCCTCTACCTTCAGGCCCCGTCCGCGTCTACGATATCCACACCCGGGGCCACGCAAGCTCTGGCGCACGAGATCGATGCTGCTCTCCATTTGAATCAACCTGCAACCGCCCTGACTGCGGCTCATACCCTTCTCCAGACTCGGCCGTACACAGACGTCTCGCAGCAGGTCACAGATGAGCTTCTGCATTACCTCCAGCTCACCCAAACAACCGATGCTATCGATCTCGCCAAAGAACGCCAGCCTCTCATACTCACTCAACTCCGCAACGCTGCTCCCTTATCTGCATCACCTGCATCCCCGTCCGCGATATCCTCTCACGATCTCTACACATCTGCCCTCGCACTGCCGATGCTCCAGCAACTGAACAACCAGCCTTTCGCAGCCGCTTCCTCCTTCACGCTGCTTGAGTCCACCCTCCCTGCAGGCCTACCTCCAGATGAAACCATTCTGATTGCTCGATCTCGCCGCCAATATGCCCTGCTCGGCTCGCCGTTGCCTCACGTACCGGCGCGCCTGTCCCTCTTCGGTGTAAACGAGACTCCACGGATCAACACCCGCTATGGGTCTGCTACGGTCCTTCTCCTCTTTCCGGACTGGTGCGCCCAATGCATACGGATGGCACACCAATTAATGCCGACACTGGTGCGACATGCTGGCGAGGATATCCACATCTACGGCCTCCTCTCCGAATCCAACACAGCTGGGGTGCATCCAGGGAAGCCGCCCGTATCAGGGCACAGGCGCAATTCTGGCGAGGCGGGCTCCGGGCTAAACAGTGGCTCTGGATCTGGAAACGCCAAAACAACCTCCGCTGCTGAGCTGCTGCAAGGCACTCCGACTCTGGTTATCGCAGGCGATGTTCCTGAAACCCTCTTCGCCGCCACTGACTTTCCCCTTCTCGTCGTAACAGACCATAATGGGATCATCCGCTTCGTCCAGGTAGCACCCGACAATGCGTTCGCCGCAGGAAGCCTCGTAGACCAGCTCGCAACCCGCGTCGCTACGTTGTGGCCGCCTCTCCAAGGCCACTCTCGATCCGAGAGCGGTGTCAATCTCCCAAACCCGGATCATCCTGTAGAGCAATGAGTTACACAGGGCGCAGATCTCATACCCAGCAGCTACCATAAAGAGATGGACCCATTCTCCCCACAGGCACCACATCGTCGCAACTTCGTCCTAACCTCAATCTTAACAATACTTTACCCGTAAGCCTCACGTTTAGAATAGTTTGCAAAACCACCAAATCCTAAGTTCAACTAAATAGAGACTTTACAGATCGGTACGGGGGGACCCTACCGGTAAGACCCTGACCCCATGCACCTCCGCCCGCTCCAGCAAGAGCTCCGTCCCATGCTCCGCCTGGCCCTCCCCCTCGTCGCCGCCGAGATCGGATGGATGACCATGGGCCTCGTCGACACCATGATGGTCGGCCGCCTCCCCGACGCCGCCGTCGCCATGAGCTCCGTCGCCCTCGCCCAGATCCTCTTCAACACCGTCGCCTTTGGCCTCGGCGGCATCCTCCTCGGCCTCGACACCGTCATCGCCCAGGCCCACGGAGCTGGCAAACTCCACGAGGCCAACCGCTGGCTCGTCCACGGCCTCATCCTCGCCACCGCCGTCGCCGCCCTGCTCACCCTCCTCTTCGCACTCGCCCCCTTCGGCATGACGCACATCTCTACTGACCCCACAGTGATAGCCGGAGCCACCGGAACCCTCCGCGCCCTGGACCTCGGAACCCTTCCGCTCCTCCTCTACTTCACCCTCCGCCGCTACCTCCAGGCCTTCAACCACGTCCGTCCCATCGCTGCCGCTCTCATCTCCGCCAACCTCATCAACATCCTCGGCAACTGGCTCCTCATCTACTCGCACATCTGGCACCCGCACCTCGGCGACGCTGCCTTCACCCTCGGCTGGCAAGGCCTCGGCGTCGTCGGCTCCGGCCTCGCCACCTCCTTTGCTCGCATCTATCTCGCCCTCTTCCTCGCCGCGAGTCTCTTGCATATCGACCGCCGCCACACCTACGGCCTCCGCTCCGTCACCCTTCGCACCGAAGCCCACCTCCTCCGCCGCCTCCTCCAGCTCGGCCTCCCCGCCGGCGCCACCATCCTCGTCGAAATCTCCATCTTCGCCGTCGTCACCTTTCTCATCTCCACCCTCGGCCCCGTCCCGCTCGCCGGCCATGAGATCGCCCTCAATGTCATCTCCTTCACCTTCATGATCCCCATGGGCATCTCCGCCGCCGCCAGCGTCCGCGTCGGGCAGGCCATCGGCCGCCGAGCTCCCGCCGAGGCCCGCGCCGCTGGCTGGACAGCCCTCGCCCTCTCCGGCATCGTCATGCTCCTCGCCGCCGCCGGCTACCTCGCCGTCCCCCACCTCATCGCCCGCGTCTTCACCCCCGACCCCGCCGTCATCGCCGCCACCGTCCCCCTCTTCGCCATCGCCGCCCTCTTCCAACTCTGCGACGGCCTCCAGGTCACCGCCATCGGAGCCCTCCGCGGCGCCGGAGACACCCACTCCGGCCTGCTCACCCACCTCTGCACCTACTGGCTGCTCGGCCTGCCCACCGGCATCTACCTCGCCTTCCACCGGCACCTTGGCGCCCGCGGCCTCTGGCTCGGCCTCTCCCTAGCTCTCACCCTCGCCGGCTGCATCCTCCTCTACCGCTGGCACCGCGTCAGCCGCGGCCTTTTACCAACGCGAGCTGCCCCTGCCCGCGCCTGATGCCCTGCGTCCCCGGCACAAACCGCAAAGCTCTTCAGCGAACTTCACCCTCACCGCCCAAACGCGTACGTAATCTGCACAAGTCCGCTGTCGATGCCAGGGTTCTCGGGCGCCGTGTTCTTGTTCGAGATGTGGTGATATCGGTACTCCGCTCGAAGCGATCGATTGCCAAAGAGACCAGCCGACCCTTGCTGCCAGCGATAAAGCTCAACACCAGCGCCGATCACAAAGGCGAAATTGAACGACCCAGCATCGCTTACAGGAATCGGCTGGGTCGAGAACACGTAGCCGCCAAGAGCTGTGAATACAGGCTGCAACGCATGGTGCGGTAGCAGATTCACCTTCAGCCCGGCAGGGCTCAATCCCTGTCCAAAGGCCCACTGCCGCCGCCCGCAGGTCGCCGTAGTCACGCTGGTATAAGTACCTCCACCTGGGTCAGTGCCGCTGCCGCTAAAGAGCACACCGGAACGGCACCGCTCGACCTGTCGATAGCTGTACTGAAAGCTCTGTGTCCCCGTCCTCGTCGAGGTAAACGTCTGCGTCGCGTCGACGACCGGGTCACTCTCGAACAGGAAGGGCCGCGCCTCAGCCAGGTACTGCAAATCCACCCGCTGCGTGAGCAGAATGCGCCGGCTGTAGCTGGCTCCAAAGCTCAGCAGCTTGCGCTGCCGCGCATATCCAAGCAGGATGTGGCCCGAAGTGTTCGAGTACTCGCCAAACACCCCAAAGCTGTTCAACCGGCTGAAGACAGGGTGCTCTCCTAACGTCTGCGCCGATAAAGAGACGACGGGAAACAACACAAGAAGCAGGGCAGCAAAACGGAATCGAGGCATCCATCGAGACACTAGCACATCCTTGTTGGAACGGGATCACGCCTTTACCCAACCCCGCTCTCGCCGCATGCGTCCCTGCCCACGCGTCGTCAACGTCACCGCCGCTCCCAAAATCATCGCTCCACCTACCCAAGCTCCCGGCCCCAACCTCTCCCGCAACACCAGCACACCCAGCAGACTCCCCATCAGCGGCTCCATGTTCAAGAGCACACCCGCCTCCGACGCCGGAACCTGTGTCATCCCCCAGTTCCACAGCAGCGTCGTCGCGGCCGTGCACAGCACACCACTCGCCGCCAGCGCCGCCCACGCCCTCCAACTCACCCCGTGCACCGGAGGCATCCCGTACCGCAGCGGAACCCACACCAGCAGCATCCCCGTCCCCAGCAGCAGCCCATACACCGTCACCACCACATGGCTCTCCGTCCGCATCAGCCGCTTGTTCAGCAGAATCCAGAACAACGCAATCATCAGCGACCCCACTACCAGCAGATCCCCCTCGAGCGATGGCCCGCCCGCCGTGTGCCCTCCGCGCCCGCTCAACGCAATCAACGCCGCCCCCATGGTCGACATCACAAGCGCCCCCCAACCCACACCGTCCATCCGCTCGCCCGCAAACAACACCGCACCCACCGCCAGGATCACCGGCATCGTCCCCACCATCAGCGACGCGTGGCTCACCGTCGTCAGCGACAGCCCGTAAAACTGGATCAGGAACTGCACCGGCACACCCAGCAACGAAGCCAGCGCCAGCCACCCCCAATTCTTCCGGCTCAAACTCGGCCGATGCGTTACCGCCAGCGGCAGCAGTGCCGCCGCCGCGAACAAAAACCGGTACAGCACCATGAACTGCGGACCCATCTCATCGATCGCAATCTTCCCAAAGAAAAACCCGCACCCCCAAAACGTACTCGCCAGCGCACAAGCCGCAAACCCCCACCCCCGATGCCGCCCATACCCCGCAACGCCCATCCCTCAACTCTCGCACACCAACCTAAGGCGAGCAGGGAGGAGGAAACAGAAGCAGTGAACAGGAACAAAACAGAGGTACGAAACAGGAGACAAAATAGAAACAAAACAGAAATACTTTGTCTCTCTGCCTTGCCTTTCTGTTTGGCCTCTCTGCTTTGCCTCTGCCTTTTACCAAACCCGACAGCTATCCACCGGCACCATCGCCGACCCCTTCTTGCACCCAAACGCATCCGCAAACCCCGGCTGGTTCACAATCGCGCCATTCGCCCGAAAGTGATCCGGCGAGTGCGGGTCCTGCAGCACTTGCGACCGCACCATCTCCGGACGCGCGTTCTCGCACCAGTTCTGCGCAAACGCAATGTAGAACCGTTGCGGCGACGTGTACCCATCCTTCTTCGCCGTGAGATCCACGCCCGCCTTCTTCGCCCGATCGAGATACGCCATATACGCCAGCACCAACCCGCCGTTGTCCGCCGTATTCTCCCCCAGCGTCAGCTTGCCGTTCACCTTCACATCGTCCACCGCCGTAAACCCGCCATACTCCTTCACCAGGCAGTCCGTCCGCGCCTCGAACTTCTTCCTGTCTTCCACCGTCCACCAGTCCGACAAGTTCCCCTTCCCATCGAACTTCTTACCCTCATCGTCAAAGCCGTGCGTCAGCTCGTGCCCGATCACCGCCCCGATGTGCCCATAGTTCACCGCATCGTCCTCGCTCTTGTCATAAAACGCCGGCTGCAAAATTCCGGCAGGGAAGTTGATGTCGTTCATGCTCGGGTCGTAGTACGCATTCACCGTCGGCGGCGTCATGCCCCACTCCCCGCGATCCACCGGTTTGCCAATCTTCGCCAGCTCGCGGTCATTCTCAAACGCATCCGCCCGCAGCACATTGCCCACCGCATCGTCCGGCTTCACCTCGAGCGTGCTGTAATCGCGCCACTTCTCCGGATACCCAATCTTGTTCGCCACCAGATGCAGCTTCTCCTTCGCCTTCACCTTGGTCTCCGGGCTCATCCACTCAAGGCTGTCGATATCGGCATCCATCGCATGTTCAATGTCATGGACCATCTCCAGCATCTTGGTCTTGCTGTCGCCCGCGAAGTACTGCTCCACATACACCTTTCCCAGCGCCTCGCCCATCGCCCCATTCACCGCATTCGAGCACCGCTTCCACCGCGCCGGCTGCTGCGGCTGCCCGTTCAACTTCCTGCTGTAGAAGTCAAACGTCTCCTCATCAAACGCCTTCGGCAGCCGGCTCGAAACGCTCGTCAGCAAGTGGTATCGCATGTACGCCTTCAGCGTCGGCATATCCGTATCCCGAACCGCCGTCATCAGGGCAGGGAAGAACGCCGGCGTCGCATCGTTGATCTCCGCCACATGCGGCGAGTGCACCGCCTCCTCAAACGTCCCGAAATTCACATACGGCATGCTCTTCTCAAATGTCGCAATCGGCTGAAGGTGATACGTCTTCTCCGGGTCGCGCATGTCCACCACGCCCAGGCTCGCCTTGGCCAGCGCCGTCTCAAACTGCAGGATCGCCGCCGCCTCCTTCTGCGCCTTCTCCGGCGGGTCCCCGGCCAGCGTCAGCATCTTCGCCACATGCGCCACGTACTGCTTGCGAATCTCCTCGTCCTTAGCCCCCGTCCGGATGTAGTAGTCCTTCTCCGGCAGTCCCAGACCGCCCTGGCTCGCAAACGCAATCTGCTTGGTCGCATCCTTCAGATCCTGCTGCTCCCCATACCCGAAGAAGACGTTCACGCCCTCGCGCTGCAGGCGCCCGATCAGCGGCGGCAGATCCCGCTTCGCCATCATCCCGTTCCCCAGCCCGTCGATCTGCGCCAGGATCGGCTGAATCGGCGTCAAACCCTTCTTCTCGATCGCGTCAGTATCCATGCAGCTCTTGTAGTAGTCCCCAATCTTCTGCTCGTCTGGCGACCGTCCCGCTCCACCCGCCGCCGCCTTTTCCAAAATTCCCCGCAGCGACTGCGTATTCACATTGAACAGCGAATAAAAGATATCCGACTCCGTCTGGTCCGCCGGAATCGGATGATTCTCTGCAAAGTGCCCGCACGCAAACTTATAAAAATCATTGCACGGGTCCACCTTCACATCGATCGAGCTCGTATCAAACCCCGGCAGCGGCTTATAAACCTGCTCCGTCGCATTCGTGGGAGCAGTCGGATTCGTCGGCGTCGGCGTCGGGGTAGGAGATGTACCGGTCGGCACCTGCTGCGCCAATCCCGCCACCGGCGCGACCAATCCCGCCAACAGCAACAACCCGGCTGCCCTTTTTGTTGTCATCCTCAGCGAAGTCGATGGACCCGCTTCTCTACCGAAAACTCCCGCAGCTGCAAACTGCGCCTTAAGCTCACTTACCGACCCAGCCCCTGCCAAACGTCCCAGCATGCACTCTCCCTGCGAAAACTCCCGCCATCCTGTTTGTAACACTCGCAACGGATCCCCTGCGATCTCGTCAAACTTCCAAATGCACCCGAAACGGAGTCCAGTAGCGCCCATTGCTCGTCCCATGAAACAGTAAGCTCTACGTCCACCTCGCCATGTCGGTTCCCACCCGCACCCTCGCACCCCTCCCCCAGCGCAACCTCCGCGCCCTGCTTCTGCTCGTCCTGCTTCCGGCCTCGCTCCTCGCCGCCACCCGCCAGCCCGACATCCGCATCCCCCTCGAATCCCTCGGCTACTCCCAGTTCCCCCCGCCCGTCCTCTCCTCCGGAGCCTCCATCCTCACCCTCGACTACGTCGATGACCGCCACATGCTCGTCACCTTCAGCGTCCGCCGCCTGCTCAAACGCATCGCCGACGACCCGCCCGAGGACCTCGACCGCACCATCGACGCCGTCCTCCTCGAACTCCCCACCGGCAACGTTCTCGCCCGCACCTCCTGGCGTCTTCACGACCCCGCCCAGTACCTCTGGCCGCTCGGCAACGGACACTTTCTCCTCCGCATCCGCGACCGCCTCACCACCATCTCCCCCCTCAAAGACCTCAAATCCGGCGAGCCCGACGCCAACGCTTTCAAGGAGCACCCCCTGCTCTCGAGCCCCCGCCCCATCGGCGCCGTCCTCCTTTCCCCCGATTCGAGCCTCCTCATCCTCGAAACCCTCGACCGCCGGCCACGCTCCGAGCCCGAGCGCTCCCCAAGCCCCGGGACCCAGGCCTACGCCGCCGCCCAGGTAGCCAAGGCGGCCGCCCAGGCCGAGGCCCTCAAGCGGGCAGAGGAAAAGCCCGTCGGAAACCACGCCCCGGTCCAGGTCCACTTCTTCCGCCTCCTCACCAAAGAGGCTACCGGCGAGCTCTTCGCCCAGGCCTCCGGTGGCCTCGGCGCCCGCACCCTCGTCACCATTCCCGCCGACAGCGCCGGCTTCCTCAGCATCCTCGACGAGGGCCGCCAGCACTGGGCCTTCAACTACAACCTCTACCGCGGCAAGGTCCAGGAGCTCTCCCCCTTCGACTCCACCTGCCACCCTCACCCCATCCTCGTCAGCCGCTCCGAGTTCATTGCCTTCGGCTGCCGCTCCGGCTCCCAGCCGCAGATGTTCGGCGGCTTCAATCTCCGCGGCGAACAGATGTGGGAGCAGGCCATCCCCGAAACCTACCTCAACCCCGGCTTCTCCTTCGCCCCTGCCGCCGGCCGCTTCGCCTTCGGCCGCGTCATCACCAGCGCCGTAGTCGGCGACGCCACCTCCCTCACCGTCGACGCCAGCAGCACCGAGATCGTCTCCGTCTTCCAGACTGAAACTGGCAAACAGCTCCTCCGTCTCGACTGCTCCCCCGTCCTATCCGCCGGACAAAACTTCACCCTCTCCCCCGACGGCTCCGAGCTCGCCCTCATCCGCAACTCCGTCATCGAGATCCACCGCCTCCCGCCACTCTCCGGAAAAGACCGCGAAGCCGTCGCCATGGCCGCCGCCCTCGCTCCCGAACCCAGCGAAGGCCCCGTCCTCCTCACAGCGCCCCTCACTAACGCCACCGCCCGCGCCGCCACCTCCGCCGGCACCCCCGTAGCCACCCCGCCCGCCGACCCCCACACCGGCCGACCCACCGCCATCGTCGACAGCGACACCGTCACCGAATCCGAGGCCGAAGAGAACAGCACACCCACTCCCGCCGCCGCAACCCCAGCCAACGCCGGCACCGCCCAGGCACAATCATCCCGAGCCCCATCCCCCTCCGCCACCCCACCCACACCAGCCCCAACCCTCATCCAGAACGGCGACCCCCAACCCCAGACCGAGAGCCCCCGTAAACCCCCCACCCTCTACAACCCCGGCGAACACCCCAACACCCCAGTCGACAAACCCAACCCCAACTAGCACCGCAAAGACATACCAGATCGGACAACCCGTACAAAAACTCCCCGTCACCTAAGGAACCACAACACCTGTCATTCTGAGCCGAAGGCGGAAGAATCCCAGCGTTTCGCTCGTGCTACCACCACCGCCGGCCAAGCCACCGTTGCCAAAACAGCAAAGGCCACCCGCATACGCAGGTGGCCCAGCCAAACCCTTATTAAACCAGCCGCTTAAGCGGCCTTGACAGCAATCGCCTTTACCCGAGCATTCAACCGGCTCTTGTACCGGCTAGCCGTGTTCTTATGCAGCACACCCTTTTGCACGCTCTTGTCCAGCACGGAAGCAGTCTGGCGATAGCTCTCCATCGCCGTCTTGTGGTCGCCCTTGCCGATCGCCTCACGCAGCGACCGCAGCATCCCACGCAGCTTGCTTCGGTTCGATCGGTTCACCGCTGTCTTGGTCTCGGTCTGACGTGCGCGCTTCAACGACGAAACATGATTTGCCATTCGCTTGAACTCTCTCTTTAGCTCCCGCGCGTCTCAGCGCCAACCGGGAGAAGTTTGCAGTCGACCCGCTCTAAGCGAAATCAGCCTCGGGACGTCGGCTCGATAGGCCCAAACTCCAGCCCGGCACACACGCCATCCCACTCACTACAATCTCCCAAGTCTACGGAAGTCCGCCGCCCCGGTCAACCCTTTCGTGAATCCTAACCCGCTTCGAACATTCACCAACTCCCCCCTTGACGCCCACCCTCCAGCGTTCTACCCTTCACGCATCTTTGGCAGATATCGCCATCCCGGCATCCGCCCCGCAGCTACACCCCCAGCTGCCCCTGTCACGTCTCCCTCCGCAACCATTTCTCTCCCCCTGTGTCCAACATGTAGGCAAACCCATGCTTCCCCTGACGGAGGTCAGGCACACCGTTGACCAATCAGATATCCAATAAAGTCATCGCCATCACCACCGGCATCGAACCCCTCTACGGCACCCACGACGAACACCTCCGTCTCCTCGAAGACGCCCTCCACGTCACCATCGACCTCCGCTCCGACGGCGTCCACGTCGCGGGCGACCCAACCGGCGTCGGCCGCGTCACCCAGCTCTTCGCAGACTTCGACGGCCTCCGCAAATCCGGCCTCAACCTCCACAACGGCGAGCTACACGGCCTCCTCAAGCTCCTCGTCGCCGACCCTAGCTGCACCCTCAAAGCCCTCGTCGACTCCGGCAAGCAGCGCTCCGCCGGCGTCAAACGCATGGTCCAGCCCCGCTCGCCCAACCAGCGCAAGTACGTCGAGTCCATCGAAGCCTGCGACATGACCTTCGGCCTCGGCCCCGCCGGCACCGGCAAAACCTACCTCGCCGTAGCCATGGCCGTCTCCGCCCTCGTCGCCAAAAAAGTCTCCCGCATCATCCTCGTCCGACCCGCCGTCGAAGCCGGCGAACGCCTTGGCTTCCTCCCCGGGTCGTTACAGGAAAAGGTGGACCCCTACCTCCGCCCCCTCTACGACGCCCTCTACGACCTCCTCGACCAGGACAAGGTCGACAAGCTCCTCGAACGCAACGTCATCGAGGTCGCCCCGCTCGCTTTTATGCGCGGCCGCACCCTCTCCGACGCCTTCATCATCATGGATGAAGCCCAGAACACCACCATGGAACAGATGAAGATGTTCGTCACCCGCCTCGGCAACAACTCCAAAGCCGTCATCACCGGAGACCTCACCCAGACCGATCTCCCCAACCCCAAGAAGTCCGGCCTCCTCGAAGCCCTCCACGTCCTCGACGGCGTCGAAGGCATCCGCTTCTGCCACTTCGACGACGTCGACGTCGTCCGCCACCACCTCGTCCAGCGCATCGTCCGCGCCTACGACACCCACAGCCGAGCCCAGCAGCAGCTCCCCCTCGCCATCGACGGAGCCCCCCTCAACGAGCCCACCCTCACCCCCACCCAAACCGCAAAACTCATCGCCAAACCGCAATAAATCCGTCCCTACAGCAGCACGCGGGTCTCTGCCCTGGCAAGGTCCGCCCGTGCTAATCTCCCATCATTGAGGTCCTTCTATGAACCCCGCCCAACTCCCGGAAGACATTGTCTCCAAGCTAGAAGTCCTGAAAGGAAAGCTCGGCACCGACGACATCGGCGTCGCTCTTGAGAAGAGCCTGAATATCGCAAACTTCGTCGCGGATACGGTCAACGATCAGAACAGCAAGTTGCTCGTGAAACGCGACGGGAAGTATACGGAGCTTGAAGGTATCGCCTGATGGCTGGCCCTTCCTCGGCGCCCCCTTTCAAAATGCGCAGCTATGATCCGGATGAGGTGCGGGAGAAGATCCGCGGAACTGTCACCGTGCTCGCCTGCCTCGTCTTTCTGATCGTGGTTGTGGTCTACCTCGTCTTCGCCGCGAGGTCAGGGGACACGCAGTGGGACCACATCAAAGACGCGATGCAGGCCATCCTCCCCGCTGTCACCTCCGTCCTCGGCACCGTGCTCGGCTTCTACTTCGGATCACAAAAGAACTGACCTCTCCAGGCTTAAAGCCGACATCCAATGACACATCGATGACCACCACCGAACCCCCAAGTACTCTTCCCACCCCCACGCGAATCCTCCCCCGCGCACTGCTCCCCTGCCTTCTCCTCCTCGCCTCGGCAGCCCGCACCCAGGCCCCCGCGACCATCCCCGCCAGCCCCTGGCGCCTCGTCTGGTCCGACGAGTTCAACGCCCCCAACGGCTCCAGCCCAGACCCCACCAAATGGTCCTTCGACCTGGGCGGCAACGGCTACGGCAACCACGAGCTCGAAACCTACACCAGCCGCCCCGCCAACGCCCAGCAAAAAGACGGCAACCTCGTCATCACCGCCCTCAAAGAGGACGCCACCGGCCCCGACGACGGCACCCCCCGCCACTACACCTCCGCCCGCATCCGCACGGCGGGTCACTTCGCCCAGGCCTACGGACGCTTCGAAGCCCGTATGCAGCTCCCCCGCGGCAAAGGTATCTGGCCCGCCTTCTGGCTCCTCGGCGACGACATCGCCTCCACTGGCTGGCCCAAAAGCGGAGAGATCGACATCATGGAAGAGATCGGCGACCCTTCCACGGTCTACAGCACCCTCCACGGCCCCGGATACAGTGGCGGGCACGCCATCTCCGCCAAGTTCCCCCTCCCCCCAGGCCAGGCCGCGGACACCGCCTTCCACCTCTATGCCGTCGAGTGGGCCCCGGACGACATCAAGTTCTTCTTCGACAACCACCTCATCGCCCACCGCACCCCCGCCGACCTTCCCCCCGGCGCCCACTGGGCCTACGACCATCCGTTCTTCATCATCCTCAACCTGGCCGTGGGCGGCGACTGGCCCGGCAACCCCGACGCCACCACCACCTTTCCCCAGCACATGCTCGTCGATTACGTCCGCGTCTACACCAAAACCGCCGCCCCCGCTCCTGCCCCACCCGCCCCCGGCAAATCGAAGTAGCCATGATCACCATCGCCCCGGAGATCCTCAGCCCCCAAACT
>JAABUX010001956.1_pt1 | contig 29962 bp, 18 predicted proteins | sample 5561851 | NCBI WGS metagenome assembly JAABUX01 (sample SAMN10711883, study PRJNA513361) | rock metagenome | isolation source: Antarctica rocks | place: Antarctica: Victoria Land, Richard Nunatak red sandstone | collected 2016-01-03 | reverse complement strand
TACGGCAACTTGCCGCAGTGGGCGTACGACCCGCCGGAGCGTCACGACGTACCGCTCGCCGAACAGATCGCCGCCTTGCAGGATGGGGTGCTGAAGGAGATGTTCTCGCCGCCCGTGCTTTCGCGCATCGCCGACGCGGCCGCCGAGACGCGTGCCGGGTCTCCGATGCGACTTGAATATCTGTTCACCTGGATGCACGATGCAGCGTTCTCCGAGTTACGAGGTCCCGCGACGCCGGCGATTGCCCCCGAGCGGCGGACCTTGCAGCAGCATTATACCGCCCTCCTAGCGACGCTCGCGACCTCGCCCGCCGCCGGAACGCCCGACGATGCACGCGCGCTCGCGCGCGCGCAACTCGTATACATCGAAGCCGAGACGTTGCGCGCCCAAACGTCACCCCGCCCCGATCGTACCACGCGCGCGCACCTCGACTTACTGCGCACCCGCACGTACGACGCGCTGCATCCCACGCACGAATAAACCCCGGGCACGCTGGATATGCAGGTGAAGACCGCCGTCCAGGCCGCCGTGACCTTGCTGTTGAGCTGGACGGGCGGCGCGGTTGATGCGATCGGCTACTTGCTGTTGTACCGGCTCTTCACCGCACAGATGAGCGGTAACACGGTTGCGCTTGCGGTCGCGCTCGGACGCGGCGATCGGCGCATCATCGTCGAGCGCGGCTCCGCCATCGCGGCCTTCGTAGCAGGCGTGCTCCTCGGCGCGTGCCTTCTCGAAATCGCGAAGCGTCGTTTTCGGCGCTCGGGCTTCGCGCCGATCATCGTCTTAGAAATTGCGCTCTTGGGCGCTTTTTGGGCCGTCGGTGCGGGCAGCGGGTTCGCACCGGTCGCCGATTCCCGCGCGTACTTCATATTGCTCGCGCTCGCGGCCCCCGCTATGGGATTGCAAAACGCAACGTTGCAGAAAGTCGGCGGCACGCCGGTCCACACCACGTTCGTCACGGGCGTACTCCAGCGGGCGTCCGAATCGTTCGTTGCGGCGATTGCGGCGCGTCTCTTCGATCGTCGGCGCGATCCAAAAAGCGAACATGATGTTGCCGTTCTCGCACCCGTCTATGCTTGTTATTTCGTCGGCGGATTCGCCGGCGCCGCCGTCTATCTCACTGCGCCTGTTCTCGCGCCGATTACGGCGCTTGCGCCCCTCGTGTGCGTCGCCGTCGTGGGCATCATACGTGATCCGCTGGCCACCTAAGTGCAGTAACGGTTCTCACGCATGAATGCGCTGCAGTCGTCAACCGCCGCGCTTGGCGTAGCCTTTTTGTTGATGCCGCGGCGCTCGAACGGGGTCCGATTGCCTGAGCCGCTGTATGGCGCAGGAATGGTGTTGGCCGGTCCGAACACGCGCTTTACGTCACAAGGACTGCGCCGGGGCTGCCCCCCGGGGCAGACCTCTGTGGCTTTTTTTGTTTCGTGAGGAAGCGTGATGAGCCAAGACTACGATCGCTTGACGTTCTTTCATCGCACCTGGGCCTTTCGTACGTTTAGCGCGATTCTGATAGGGATGATCTGCGCGATCGCCTTTGCAATGCTGGGGGCGCAGGCCGCTCGAGCGAGCACCTTCGGCATCATCGAGGGCACCGTAACTGATGCGGTTACGCACGCGCCTCTGCCGAACGTGCGCGTCTCTGCGGCGGCGCCGAGCGGGCGTTACACGACGACGACGAACAGCCAGGGATTTTTCAGTCTCGCCGGCGTCACGCCGGATACCCTCGCGGTGAGCTTGGAGCTCAAGGGCTATGAACCGGTCGACGTCAACGGCGTCAGCGTCTTCGCCGATCAGCAGGCGCGAGTCGATGAACAAATGCACAAATCGCTCCGCACGATCGCTCAAGTCCGGACGCGCTCCCCGGGCGGCGCGTTCCAGCCCGGATCGACGGCCGATAGCTACACCGTCACGAGGCAGCAGATCTCCGACGTGCTCGGCAACGATCTCCAAACGAGCCAGTCCAAACTCCTCGCGGCCCTGCCCGGCGTTTCCACCACTTCGAGCGGCCTCCCAGTCATTCGCGGTGGTAAGGGAAACTCGATCAATTACCAAGTCGAGGGTATCCCGTTTTCGGATGCGTGGAGCAATCAGGCAGTCGCGACGCGTCTTTCGACGGGCGCCGTTTCCGAGTTGCAGTTGACTCCCGGCGTGGGCAGTGCCACGTACGGGAATTCGGGCACCGGGACTGTCAATGTCCTCGCGCGTCGCGGAACCTACGGCGAAGGCGCTGCTGCGGAGCTCGGTGTGGGCGGACCGCACTACTTTCATGCGGTATCGTTGACGTACGGATTCGCAACGCCGGATGACCGCTGGTCGAACTTCACATCATTCGCAGGAAGCAATCTGGCGCCGCTGTGGGGAGGACCAGACGCTCCCCCCGCGGGCACCATCGGTCAGGTGGACGCTCAGTCGTTGACCGCAGATAGGCACGTTACCGACAATCTAGTCTTCCGTTTCGGCAGGAACTACCACCAGTCGCTGCAGCTATATGCCGACTTGCAGTCGACGGCCATCGGCTATGGTTATGGCGGTGGTTGGCAAACGCAGTGTTTCAACACGTGCAACCAGGTCGGCATCAACGGTTACGGGCTTGCGAGCGTCGGGCTTTCTGAAGCACAGCTTTGCCCACTGACCTACTTCTATCTCGGTCAGACGCAATGCAATCAGAATTTAAGCCGTCCTCTGAGCATCCAGGAGCCGCATGAGGCGTACAAGCTCGGCTATACGAATGCGCTGACGTCGTCGACGTTCCTCAACGCATCGTACTACCAAGATCACGCCCTGACCACGTTTGACTACATTCCGGATACCTACATTCCGATCGGCGGCTGGAACCGCGGCGTGACGCTAGACCTGACCCATCAACTCAGTGCAAAGAACCTTTTGCAGGTCGGCGGCATCTACAACGCCGAGCAGCCATTTCTCGGCACGGTCAATCCCTATCAAGCGCTTTACTACACCTACTATTCGCCCAATACGGAGCTTTACGACTTCGTACCGCCGAGCGAGTGCCCCGCGGCAGCGGTAGGGACGGGCGGTACGCCAGACTGCGGTTACCTCGCGCCGTACTTCCACAACGGCCTTCCGAAGATTCCTGCAGAGCACCTGAGCGCGAACTTGAGCCGTGAGGACCTCGATTTCTACATCAACGATACCTGGACGCCCAATTCGCGGATCAAAGCCGACTTCGGTTTGCGTGAGGAGACGGCAAACCTCCATCACCCTGCGCTTTACGACCTCACGACGTGCACGTTCTCGTATGTTCCGCTGGCCTGGGACACGTCGAACTTCGATCCCACCAAGCCGATCGGCGGCGCGAATTGTCCTAAGGCCACCTTCCCGGATCTCAATCCCGTCTTCCACCCGCACTTCCTCGAACCGCGCTTTGCGATGTCGTATCGAGCTGGAGACGACGACGCGTTTCGTTTCACGTTCGGGCGTTCGATTCGCTTGCCGCGCGACAATTCGATGGAGAACAGCTACAACTTCAATCAGCAGGCATATGCGGACGCGGGCTTCGGCAACATTCCATCGCACTGGTTCGACTACGGTGGAACCTACCATAACCCGTGGTATCAACTCAACCCGAGCGGTCCGTATGCACATGCGGCACAGTGCGGCGCATTTGCCTACGATCACGCCAACGTGAAGTACGAAGTACCCTGCCTGAACTACGCCGAAGAACTCGCTTGGGACAATAACTACGCGATCGGCAGTTCGGGGACTCTGTCGGCCCTGGTGCCGGAAACCTTTACGAACTACGATTTTTCCTACGAGCATCAGTTCACGGGCGGTGCTCTTCACAACGTCAGCTTCAAGGTCACGCCGTGGTATCGCCGCGGCTTCAATGCCGAGTCATCGTACTATCAGACCCAGACGAACGCCATCGGCAAGCCGCTCTTCAATCCGGACGGCACGCCGAAGCTCGCCCCGGTTGAACTCGATTCGAGCATCGGTCAGGACTATGCCGATGGCATCGAGGTTCTCTTGACCAAAGAGAACCGGTACGGCATCTCTGGCCTTTTTTCGGCGACGTACACTAACTCGTTCTCTACGGCTGGCGACGTCTATGGGGGCGAGGTGACGCCGAGCTCCTTTTTGCTCGGCACGCCCTACTCGCGCATCAACTACATTTCTCCGTTCTACACGTCGCTTGGTTTATCGTATCAAACACGGAGCGGCTGGCGGATCAGTCCATATCTGCACTACAACGTCGGTTATCCGCGCGGCGCCGGCGTCTACACGCCCATCACCTTTGATGGTAAAGCCTCGTACGTTCCGAACACCAACGTGACAGGCAACCACATCAAATTCGTCGACCCAGTAAACCCGGGTTCCGCCTTCGATCCGAACATCATCGCGACGACCGGCACGGACGAAGGCAAATATAAGAATGGTGCGCTGACGCATCCGTTCTCGAGCACCGACGTGACCATCGAGCACCAAGATAGGCGCGGCAACGTGATCGGATTGACGGTTCTCGATCTCTTCAACGGGACGCTCTGGCAAGGGCCTCAAGCGAACTACTATTCAGGATACTCAACCATTGGCGCGGCTTGGCAACCGATTGCAACCGGCGTTTCCGGACCGTATTCCGGCGTAAACGGGTTCTCGTACGTTTATCCGCGCGTCGACTACAACACACCCTATAAGTACGGCGGAAACAAACCGTATTACAACTATCCTCTAAATGAGGGGCGCACGCGGTACATCTACTTCAAGTTCGCGAAAATCTGAGCATGAAGCGCAGCAGAAGTCTGTGGCCGAACTGGGCGCTGCTGATGATTGTGACGCTCGCGGCGTGCAGCACAAATGGCCTTTCGCAGAACCCTAAGATAACGCAGGCGACCCTGTCGCAAAACAAGGCCACGCTCGGCGTCGGAACCGCACGGCTGCCGGACGGTACCGTGGGCTTGAATGTGGTAGCGACGTACCGCCAGGCGAACGGTTTGTCCGCGACGCTCGCCAACACGCCGACGCTGACGGGGCCAAGCGGTTTCGTCGTGCCGACGACTCCCGCCGTCGCCCCGACTCCTTCGCCGGCGCCGGGCGCACCCAACGGCTTCGGCGGCTCGGGGAGCGACGCTTCGACCGGTCACATCAGCGGCTCACCCGAGAACCCCAATCCGCTCCAGAGCCAAGTGCCGACGACGTTCGGACAGATCGGTGGGGTCTTCGCCTCGGGCTTTGGCCCGTTCAACGACATCGGCACTGGTGGCCAAGCCTATTATCCCGGCAACACGCCGTCGCTTGGGGCACCCTACAACATCATGAGCCCGACCCCGACGTTCGGACAGCCGTTCTTCGCGACAGCGCAGCTCTTCTACATCGGCGGTCCGCCGGCGTACCGGTTTTTCAACGACGGGAGCTATCCGAACAAGTTTGCGGGATACTTGCCCGGCTTCATGACTTTCGAAGTCGCACCCGTCGCCGGTACGTACAATCTCGCGATCAACGTGCCGGCGACAAATACGAGTCCGATCACGCAGGCCGCCTCGGCTACGCTGACCAGCACGAGCGCATTGCCGCCACTGCCAACGCCGAGGTTCGCGTCCGACGGCGCCGGCGGCGGCACGGGAACGGTCAATGTGCCGAGCGGTGCCGCTGAGACCTTGGTATTCGTCATCGATCAGACCGCGAATCTCTACTACACGGTCGGGCCGATGATGGGAGCGGGAATGCAATCGTTCTCGCTTCCCGATAATGAAGGACCGTGCGCGACCAAGAGCATTGGATGCCAGCCGGGCCCGAGCATGGCGTCGGGCGACACCTACAACATTTTCGCCGTGAGCTTCGATTATCAACAGTTTGAGGCGGAGCCGCCCGTCAACGTGCAGCAAGTGCCGACAGTCGTCGGCGCTAACGGCCAAGCGGATCTCACGATGTCGCCCGCGATAAGTGGCACCCAGTAGAGCAAACGTAGCGCGGGGAATCATCGACCTGCGCTGCGTGTCCCTTCGGCCCGACAGCGCGTGAAGACGACCGTCCGCGCGGTCGTCCTCGCCGCGGGCAAAGGAACGCGCATGAAGAGCGCGCGGCCAAAAGTGCTGCACGAGCTGTGCGGTCGGCCGATGCTGTGGTACCCGTTGCGGGCACTCCATGATGCCGGGGTCAACGACGCAACGCTCGTCGTTAGCCATGAGCTCGAGAAACACGTAAAGGCGGTCGCACACGACGCCGGATGCGAGCGCGTGCGCAGCGTCGTGCAACGGTCTCGGTTGGGGACCGGGCATGCTGCCAAGACCGCGCTTGAAACGCTCGAGCCGCACGATGGGACGCTGCTGATCCTCTACGCGGACATGCCCCTTATCGACGGTGAGCTAATTCGGCACCTGATCGATGCGCGTGACGGGGCGCTGGCGCTAGTGACGGCGCAGATGCCGCTCCCATGTAACTTCGGACGGGTCATGCGACGCAATGGTTGTGTGGAACGGATCGTCGAGGAGCGCGACGCGAACGAAGACGAGCTCGCGATCGACGAAATGAACGCTGGTCTCTACGCGTTCGACGAAACGAAGCTGCGCGACGCGCTCGCGCGGTTGCGCACCGATAACGCTCAAGGTGAATACTACCTGACCGACACCGTCGGGCTGCTCGCCGCCAGCGGCGAACGTGTCGTGCCGGTCGTGGCCGCCGATTACCACACGGTGCTCGGCGTGAACGACCCCATCGAATTAGCCGCAGCCCGCGCTCGTCTAGGCGCGCGGCTTTGCCCTTGACGAGCGCGGGCTCCGTCGTGAGCCGGGACATTCCCGGAGTGCGTCGCCGGCAACCCCGCTCGGTTAATTCGCTCAGAAAATATCGAAGGCAATACTTCGGCGTTCGAATTCCTCACATGTCAAACGTAAGAGGCACCATCGTTTGGGTCGCAGCTATCATCGCTGCCGTGATACTCGCGGGCTCAATTACCGCTGCTCGGGCGGATACCCCACGGCGCAGCGCCGCAGTTGTTGGGGAGGAGTTCGCGATCGACGGAAAGCCATTTCAAAATGTCTTTGGCGAATTTCAGTACCAACGCATCCCAGGTGCCTATTGGCAAGACCGTTTGCGGAAAGCCCGCGCCAGGGGCGTCAACACGATCGCGACCGCACCGATGGTGAGCGCTGCCGTTAGCGCTGTCGCTGTCCGTGCCTTCGCGTTCGACGACATTCGCTACGACTTTGCGAGCGCGCTACCGCTCGGCGGTCTGCCGGCCCACGATCATCTTGCATTCGATCCAGTGCAACGCGTCGCGGCCCTCGAACGGTCGACAACCCGGCCGCGAAACGGCTCGGCGGCGGGGCGGACCACGCTTTCCGAAATCGCTCACCCGCTGCCGACGCTGCCACCGAAGAAGATGGCGTGGGTCGCGGGCTCATGCGCCGGCTGCAAAGGGGCCGACAATAGCCACTACCACACGGCGAATCAGCCCTTAGTAGGTTTCGACGCGATCAAGTTCACGATGAGTCCGCGAGTTGACACGGCGCCGAACGACTACTACTACTGGGCGTACGAAACCGGTTTCATGAACCGCCAACAGTTTTACTTTGGCCTTCAACCCAATGGCCAGTTCGGCAAAACCGCGCTCTTCAGTGTCTTCGGCAACGGCACGTCGTCCAACTCGAGGTACAGGTACTGCAAAGCCGGCGCCGACAGCGGCAGCGGCACCAGTTGCCACATCCCGTACAATTGGAAACTTGACCATTTCTATGATTTCACGGTGACGCTCGTCGGCAAGAGCCGCACGTCGGAAGAATGGCAAGGAAACGTCTACGATGATAATACGGGGACAAAAACGTTCATCGGAGATATCTTCGTCCCGGCGTCGGCCGGATATATCGATCTGAACAGGGGCGGCGCGTTCGAGGAGTACTTCGAATATGGCAGCTATCCTTGCCCGCGCGAGCCGTACACGTCAATCCTGTTCCTTACGCCGACCGGCTATTGGCACGGGCAACCTTCGACCAGTGCTTACGCGAATTTGAACGCAAACTCGGGCTGCAACGTTAAGTTTTACACCGACGGAGCTACCTACGCTTATCTCGACAACGGCCACTAGCGTAGATCGAACGGCATCCAGGACAGTACCACATCACAATGTCCACAATGGACGGTGCGAACGTAGCTCTCGGGACCATGCAGCGCAGCCCAACTGGTGAACGTCGTTCTCCTGCTCACGATGCTCGCACGCCTTCCTACACAACGGCACGGCGTTTCACATCACGATGGCCGAAGCTTGCTAGCGACTCCGCTCGTCGTTGGGATCCTGAGGGCGCTCGTCCCCTGAAGTACCGCGCGCTATTCGCGCTGTTCTTTGCACCTACGAAACGCCGCCCGAAGATGCCACCCTGCTGACACTAGCGAAGAGAAGAGCGATGGAGCATCTTTCTGAGGCTAAGGCACGCCTTGATGCGATGCGGCCTTTGTCAAGGCAGCAAATCGAGCGGCTTTGGCCGATGTGGGTCAAGGAAGACGCCTTGTACGTCTATGCCTCAAATGCGATCGAGGGGAATACGCTGACGCTCGGCGAGACGACAGTCGTTCTCGAAGACGGGGTGACGATCGGCGGCAAAACCGTCAAAGAACATCTCGAAGTCGTTAATGGCGCGAAGGCGTATGCTCTCATGCTCGGCATGGCAAAAGACAGCCGCCCAATCACCGTTAATACGCTTCTCGCCGTCCACGAAACCATCGTTTCGGGCGAGGAGTTTGCCGGCATGTTCCGCAATGGGGCCGTGTATATTCGCGGTTCGCAGCATGTTCCGCCGAATGCTGTCCACGTTCGGCAACTCATCGACGAAATGTTCGACACCTACGTGCGGGATGTCGCAGAAGAGCATCCGGTCGTCGCGGGTGCAGTATTGCACTTTGCCATCGCTCACATCCACCCGTTCATCGACGGCAATGGACGAACGGCCCGCATCCTGAACAACTTGCACCTGATCAGCCATGGCTATGCGCCGGTCCTTATCGATCCCGTCGACGACAAGCCGACATATTTCGAGGCCCTTCGGGCTGCGAGCTTAGCCGGTAAACCAGGCAAAGGCGACCCAGCGCGGTTCGTCGACTACATGGCACGGATGGAGCAGCGCTCTCTCGACCGGTACGTCCGAGCGCTCGAAACAGCTCACGGTCCCGACGAGTCAACGACACGGCGAAGGCCCCGCTCCGATGAAGAACGCTAAGCTCGGCAGGGCCGTAGCGCAGATCGAAGCCGACGGCAGGGACATCGTAAAGACCAACCTTTGGCGCGTAGAGTTCACAATTACTTTCTGCGAGATCACAAAAGATAGAAAGCGTCGCTGCCGGTTGCGTCGGCGTGCTCAATAGGAGGAACGGCACCGAGTAACGTCTGGGGTACCAGCGCGTAGGCTAGGAATCGTGCCGGGGGAGCGCTCTCCAGTAGCGCTGCGCTCCTGCCCGATTCGTACGCATTTAGGCGAACGCGGCGGCCTCAACGCAGCGTCGCAAAGCATGAGCGTTTCGTTCGAACGATCGTACCAGCGCAAACTGCGTTCTCGCCCGATCGAGGTTCTGCGCGTAGCGGTGAACCCGAAAGTACACGTCGCCTTTGAGAAAGTCCGCCAAAAAGCGAATCCCGGTTTCGAACGTTATGACCATAGCGGCAGTGAGCAAATTCTCTCGTTCCGACCGGTGCAGCAGGTCGCCCGTTCCGGCCATAAACCCGCGCACGATCGCTTCGAAGTTATCGAACTGCACCTTGACCTGACTCAAATCGCGTTCATCTTCGGGCACTGGCATCGTCGCCGTACGGGCCATGTCGCCGAAGTCGCAGAGAGACAGCCCGGGCATGACCGTGTCAAGGTCGATGACGCAGATGCCCTCTCCCGTCGCATCGTCGATCATGACGTTGTTCAGTTTCGTGTCGTTGTGCGTCGCCCGTCTTGGAATGTCGTGCACGCGTCCGACACACTCCAGTGCATCGGCCAGACTTTCATATTGCAACGCAAAAGCGATCTCGGGCTTCGCCTCGAGCGCTCGATTCTGCCGATCTGATCCTATGGCATCCAGCAGCGCGCCAAAGCGCTTCCCGGTATTGTGAAAATCGGGGATCGTGTCGTTGAGCCTCGGCGCCGGCAGGTCGGAAAGTAACCGTGAGAATTCGCCGAAGGCCTTGGCGGCTTCGTACGCCTGGGCCGGCGACTTGACGACATCGTAGGTGCGCGCGCGCTCGACGAAGATGTACGTTCGCCAGTAACGCCCCGCTTCATCGCACAGCGCGTCGCCGCCCTCGTTCGTCGGGATCAAGGTCAGCGCTCGTCGTTGCAGATCGTCCCTGCCCTTCGAGCGGAGCTTTTCCGAAACGTGTCGCGTCACGCGCCCGATATTGTCCATCAAGGCCGGGATATCAGGAAAGACCGCCCCGTTGATACGTTGATGGATGAAACGCTCGTATCCATCACGGCAGGCGTACGTCGCCAGGAACGTATCGTTTATGTGGCCGTTGCCGTACCGCTGCGCTTCGACAAGCGTCCCCGGAATGCAAAAGCCACGCGCAACGGACGCTATGAACTCCTCAACGTCATCCATCGAACTCGTTCTCAGGCGACCTGCTCGGTCCCGTTCGCAAGCCTGCACACGTACATCCGCTCCCGAACGCGCAGCCGCTCTCGATAAACCTCGCTCATAGCGGCGAGAAACGCTTCGGTCTCTCCAGCCCGCACCAAATTGATCGTGCAGCCGCCGAACCCGGTGCCCATCATGCGCGCACCGAGCGTTCCTCGTTGCCGCGAAGCGGCTTCGACGAGGAGATCGATCTCTTTACAGCTGACTTCGTACTGCCGACGCAATCCGTCGTGACCGGCGTACATCAGGCGCCCGAGCTCCTCAAGATCGCCGCGCTGTAATGCCGCAACCGCACGAAGCACACGCTGGTTTTCGGCTACAACGTACGAACATCGTCTGTAGGCGACGGGCCCAAGTTCGTCTTTGTGGGCTTCCAACATCGGCGCATCGACGTCCCGCAGGCTGCTAATCGTGACGTGATGTTTGTGCAAGGCCGCGATGCCTTGCTCGCATTGCGATCGACGCGCGTTGTAGCGCTCCTGAGTCGATACGCGTTCGACCTCGCTGTCGCACAGGACAATGTGGACCTCTCGGGAGGGAAATGCCACGAGGTTCGAAGTGTGATTTTGGAAGTCGATGTGTAAAACGTTATTCGCGCGACCGAAGAGTATCGCCATCGGGTCCATGCGTCCGCAGCGCGCGCCGACATATTGCTGTTCGACGTTTTGGACGATTTGTGGCATCTGGTGGCGAGACAGTCCAAGTCCGAACAAACGGTCGAGCGCGTACACGATACCGCATGCCAAGGCGGCGCTCGAGCTGAGACCGGTGCCGTCGGGAATGTCGCTGCCGTACACGAGGTCGAATCCGCCGAGCGGATAGCCGAGGCGCAGAAGCACCGAAACGATGCCGAGCAAATACGTTGGCCAGCGGCCGGCAGTGGCGGGAACCGCGCCCAACGCGCCGTGCCACGAGCGTCCCAAATCGAGCGACACGAGATTGATCTCGGCGCCCCCGGTGGGACGCAGCGCCATATAGATCGCGCGATCGATCGCGCCGGGAAGCGCGAAGCCACCGTAGTAATCGGTATGCTCGCCGATGAGGTTGATGCGCGCAGGTGAACGGACCATGAGACGTTCGGGGCCGAAGTGCTCGCGAAACAACGCCCGCACTCGTTCGCGAACGACGGCCCGTAAAGGTGGTGTGAGGCTTTCTCGTTCAAGCGAAATCAATGTCGTTCTCCCCTCGGAACTGCGCTCGGCACGGCGCTCCGGCCGGCGCGACGGCGTCACTTGCCATCACGACGTAACCGGGGCGTAGAGCGGCTCGCGAAACCCCTGCGACCGCCGGACCGAACGGTCATGAAGGTCGAAGACGATCGCTTCGTTGCCTCCACTCACGAGCCACGGAGCCGGAACGTAGAGCGCGTACTGTGGGCCGATGGACCAAAAGCGCCCCACGTGATGGGCGTTGATCCACAGACTTCCCTTGCCGAACATGCGTGTATCGATGTACGTGTCGCCCAGGCGTTCGACGTTGAACCAACCCCGATAGAAGGCTGGCGAGTCCGACGTGCCCGGGCGAAAGCGGAGCGGGCGCAAATCGTTCATCGGGACCGTGAATATCTGCCAGCCGGTGAGTTCTTTTCCGGCCAGTGTCGCCGACTGCGTGATGCCGGTGCGTTCGTAAACGAGCCGGTGCCCGTAATTGATGCGCCCACCGTTCTCCACCACAATGTCGAGCGTATGTGTGCCCGCCGGTATCTCGAGGTCGAGCGAACTTTGCCCCAAACGCCGGTCGAGATCGCCGGCACGCTTTCCGCCGACGAGGATGACAGCGTAATGGCGCATCTCGCGCAGGTGCAACGCGCCCTTGCGGGGTCCGGCGACTTGCGTACGATAGACGATGTAGCCGTATGCCTGATCGAACGCTTCCATATGGCGCGGACGCTCGCTCGCGATCTGCGCGCCGTAGAGGTCCGCAAGCGGCGCCCATTCGGCGAATGAAAACTCCTGGATCACGATGCGCGCGGGCGGCGCCGGCACAGGCGGCGGCGTGATGCCGGCATGTGCGACGATCGTGCTGCGCAGCAGATCGTACTTCGGAGTCGGATATCCGCCTTCTGCAAGCGGCGCGTCGTAATCATAGCTCGTCGTCGTCGGCTGATAGGGCGTTTCGGCGCTGTAGTTCGCACCGTTCATGAATCCGAAGTTCGTGCCGCCGTGGAAAAGGTAAAGATTAACGGAATATCCGTTGTCGAGCATCCACGCAACGTCACGGGCCGGCCCGTCGCCCGGCACTTCATGATGCGGCTCGCCCCAGTGATCGAACCAACCCGGATAGTACTCGCCCGCCATGACGGGATTTCCCGGACGAAACCTTGCAAGCGCGGGCATATCAATGCGCGGGTCGCCGATGCTTCCGGCCACCGGAACGCCGGGCAACGACCCGGCGGGGAGTTCGGCAATGCCGTCGTCGGTATACCGGATCCCGGCATCGAACCCCGCCCCTTCGATCGCACCGCGAATCTCTTGCATGTACGCCCGGTCGTTGCCGAAAGAGCCGTACTCGTTTTCAAGTTGAACGGCGAGGACCGGGCCTCCGCGCGGCCACTGCAACGGTGCAAGTTCGCGACCGAGGCGTGTCAACCAGCGGCGCGCCGCCTGCATGAAGCGCGCATCGCGGCTGCGCACGAGCGTCTGCGGATCCTTCAATAGCCACGCAGGATAACCGCCGAAATCCCACTCCGCGCACGAATACGGGCCGACCCGTACGATCACGTGCATCCCTTCGTCCTGCGCCGTGCGAATGAAGCGCCCGACGTTGCAACGCCCGGTAAAATCGTATTCGCCGGGCCGGGGCTCGTGCACGTTCCAAAAGACATACGTGCAGACGGTGTTGAGCCCCATGGCACGCGCCATCCGCAGGCGATCATGCCAATACTCATGCGGTACACGCACATAGTGCATCGAACCTGAAACGAATTGGAACGGCCGACCGTCGAGCAAAAACTTCCCATTGGCTATCCCGATCGTGCGCGCAGTCGCATCTGCGCCGCCACGCGCGACGAACCACGCCGCTCCTGACGCCGCAGACGCGAGAAAGCGCTCGCGCTTCACCCGATCGGGACGACGTCGAGGTTCAACACCTCATACGGTTTCAGGCGGAAGATGTGATACGAGCCTGCGCGCATTGCAAACGGCTTGGCAAACGCTCCGCCGAACGGGTTGCGTGCCGTGTATCGCTGCGGCGCGCCGTCGGGAAGTTCAAACGCCTCGCCGATGTCGACTACGAACTCCTGCGCGCGACTGTTCGGGTTTCGCAGGGTGAGCGTTCCCTTGCGTGGTGCCCACGCGGCCCATCCATAGATTTCCAAGCGGTACGGATCGCCACCGATCCAATGCGTGTCCTTGAGCACGTCGGCATTCGCGGCCGACCACCGTGCCGCTTGCGCGAGATCGTCCCAGTTCTGTTCCGAGAGCAGCGTCGGCGTGATGTACATTTCCTGCAGCTGCGTGCCGTTGCCGAAGTAGGTGTGGATACCGTCGCGGAAGTCGCCGTCCGGGTCTTCATTGAGTGGCTTGGCGCCGGTCGCGTAGATCAAGCCGTGCAGCATGAGCGAGTTGAGCGGATAGAGCGGCCCCTGCGTTACGATGCCGATGTAGGTGTCAGCGTCGCGATACGTGATCCACTGCTGACGCCACGAACCGTGTCCGGCAAAGTTGTGGTCGTCACCGCCGCGCCAGATCGAGTCGCAATACTTCAACCAGAACGGAGATGGGTACGTGCCGGTCGTGAGATTGACGTAGACGCTCGGTTCGGCCTGACGCATCTGCTCGATCAGATTGATAGCCGCCTCGAAATCGCTGCTGAACCGGCTGCCCGGATAGACAGTGGTCGCCGTCCCAGTGCCGTCGAGTTTGAACTGATTGCACCCGCCTCGTTCGATGAAGCGCATCACGACGTCGTGGAAGAGGTCGTAATACTTTGGGGCCGAGAGCGCGAGCCCGTTTTCATTGGTCCCGTAGCCCTCACGTTTCGCCGCCGCGAGTCGTTCCTCGCGCGGCGGCCCGTAGCCACCCCACGGTGAGAGCCACGCGCCTGGCGCTGCGTCATACTGCGCGGCCGCCGCTTTGAGCGGAGCGAATCCGTCCGGGAAGCCGGTGTTGAAATGCCACAGGTCGTTTGGGTCATCCCAACCGTCGTCGAAGAGGAACGATTGGAGTTTTACGCCGCGCTGCCGGTGCAAGGCGTCGCCGAAGCGGTGAATGCGGTCGAGACACTGGGCTGCCGTGTACCGCCCGAAGGTTCCGATGTCGTACCACGAGTTGTAGTGCAAGAACGTGCGATACGGGTGCGCGCGTTCTCGTTCCAGATACGCGAGGAATTGGCGACGCAATTGTCCGCGGCGCGACGTACCGATGACGCTGCTTGCCGTCAGCGGAACGCCGGGGCGCAATGGTACGCGCTGCGGCAACGTCGCGGAAGCAGAATGGTAAATCGCCGCACTTTGCGCAAAGGGATGCTCGAGCCCCAGGAACAGGTTGCCGGCGATGAGCGGAGAGCCGTCCACGTATCCTACGACTTGCGCGCCTGCCAATTCCGGAAAATCAATCAACTTAACGCCGCTCACGTCGAGCGGCGCGTTGACCGCCTGGAGCGTTACCTCTTGCCGCAGATAGTGCGAACCGTCGCGCTGTATCGCGCGCCACGTCGCGCGCAGTGCGCCGGACGGATGCGTAAGTTCGACGCGTACGGCACGGCCGTGCAGGAGGTCGGCATAGCGTGCTGCGTGCGGGTCGGGCGAAAGCGTCTCATCTGCGGGACCGGAGACGATCGCAAATTCGCTCGCCTTATAGGTCGTGCCGCTCTTGGTTGCAACGCTGAAGAGTTCGCGCGGCAAACCGATCGGTACGCCGTTGAGCCGATCTTCCAGCCGTACCGTGCGCAGGTGTCCATCCTGCGTGCTCCACGTTGCGCGGATGAAGTCGTTGCCGAATGTAAAGTCATCGGCTCCCCGCGTCAACGTCGGAGCCGCACCTTCCAGCAGTACTATGCCGGCACCGGCTGCGCCCGTAATCAAAAACTGCTGCCGATTCATCGCTGCTCCCCTGGGAACGCAAAACGCCACCAAAACCGCGGTGAGGGGGAACCCTCGACCACGTGGCAGCGTCTTATGTGGTTTCGGCTACGAGCCCACGAGCCCTTTTGCGGCTGCCGAACGTGCCGATAGCCGAACTCTCTTCGCCGGAACAGCGACCGCTTAGTACGTTCCGCTGAAAGCCGGTGACAGCGTGACGTCGGCTTGACCGCCTGCGCCGACGATCGTCGGCGTCTGCGTTACGTTACCGGGCGGTTCGGCTTCGAACTGCGGATAGTCGAAGCTGGCGGCGTAGACCAAGTAGGTGTCACCCGTCGCGATCGGCGTGCCCGGATTCGTCGTCTGACAACCGCTGACGAACACGGCACACGGCCCGAGATTCGGCGGCAACACGAACGATAACGTCCCGGTTCCGGGCAAAGGCGGGCTCGTGTAATAGAGCCCTTTTTTGTTCGCCGCCGTCGTGTCGACAACGTACATCAGCGTCTCCACGATGCGCGGATCGCTTGGCACGGTCACGGTCGCCGTGCCGCCGCCCTTCCCGTCTTCGGTGAAGGTGGGCGCGGGAAGTCCCGGCAGCGGTCCTAAGTTGGTCAAGGTCGCACTCGCGGTGAATGTCGGCGAGCCCGCATTAACCGTCGTCACCGCGATCGTCAGGCCATACGTTCCGGCGACCGGAGCAGCCTCAAAGGGCGTGAAGCCCGACATGTATCCCGCGAAGTTCAACGGAGCAGTCCCGTCGTTGAAAAACGGAACCCCCGGCGGTCCGATGATGTACGGTTCCGTCACCATCGAATAGAATGGGAGTCCCCACGATGGTTGGGCCGGTCCGCTCGCGTTTCCGGGATAATACGCGTTCTTGCTATTGGTATTGTTGTTAAGCGGCGCAAAGCCGGAGGCGAACACGCCGCCCGTCGAGCCGAACGTATCTTGCCCGCTCGGCGTCGGGAAGACTTGCGGCTGCGCCGTGATGGACGACGTGCCCGCATCGCTGCCCGAGCCACCGTTGCCGTTGCCGCCTTGGCTCCCCGTGTTCGGTACGATGAACCCCGGCGGTCCCGCGATCGAGGGCGTATTCACGAGCGTCGCGGAGCGGCCGTTCGGCTGGCGAAACGTGCCTACCACGTTGAGCCCCACCGTGCCGTCGGCGAGCTTGGCCGTTCCGACGGCGAGTTGCGCTTTGTTCGACGTGAGGTTTCCCGGCGATTGCGAGGGCGTCACGGAATTGCCGTTGGTCAAGCTGCTGCATCCGGCAACGAACAGCGCGCCCAAAGATGGCCCGATGATCAGTCGCTTCATGGTTCTTTCTTACAGGCGCGTCGTGAAGTAGAAGGTGAACTGCCGCCCGATGGCGTTCGGCAGATTGATGTACGGGCCGCGGCCGTTCACGGTCGCTCCCGCGTTTAGGCACGTCGTACCGGTCGAGCGGTTGGGCGTGCAGTTCGTGTTGTAGCCCGTCAGCGGACCGGCGACGCCGGTCGCGACCGGTTGATACGCGCCGTTATAGTTCAGCCCCGGCGCCTGATTGAGCGTGCCGTTGAAATACGCAAACGGCCCACCCTGGATCGATCCGAAATCGCCGTTCACCGCGGTCGGGCCCGAATAGGCTTCGTTGAAAAGGTTGAAGACGGAGATCCCGATCGCGCTCTTACCGATCGACTTCTCGAGCGTTACCTCGGCGACCAAGTTGGAGTGCGATAAGAGCCCTTGCGCTTGATTCGCCTCCGGCACGCCGAGCGTGGCCGCGATGTTCGGCTTGAACGCCGAGCCGGGATCGGAGGGATCGACGAACTGCGTCTGGCCGCCGCCCGATGCGTTGGTGTGCGGGACGTTGTACGTCTGCGAACCGTAATTCAAATTGTAAAACAAGCCGTTCCCGTACGGATACCCAATGTCGAAATCGAGCCGGGTCTGTAGACGCCAGCCGTCGTGCGTGTGGTACGATAGAGCGAGCGTCGAGGTCATCGGGGAAACGTAGTTCACGCGAAACAGTTGCGTCGATGGCAGGGCGGAGAGGACGCCGTGGTATTCGTCGGCTCCCGTCGGCGGTACGTTTTGACGTACGTTGTTGTAGGTCGCCGCCAACTGTCCGGACAGCCCGAACGGTTGCTCGCGCGTGAGATAGAACTCCAGTCCGTCCGCGATCTCGATGCCGTTGTTCGTGGCGTGATGCAAGTTGAGGAACGACGTACTGCCGTCGGGGTTTTTGAGCGTCACTCCGAACAGGTCGGTCTGCGGAACCTGTTCGACGATGTCCAGATTGTACGCCCGGCGCGTCCAGCCCGTCGCTTTGAATGAGAAGCCGGCTGGAAACTGGTGCGAGTACGAGAGATCGAAGTTGCTGTAGGTGACGGGCGTGAGAATCGAGAGCGGATTCGGAAAGTCGCCGTTGATTACCGACCAGTATATCTGCTGCTGGTAGCTTTGACACGGAACTTGATATCCGTTGAAACCACAGTCCGTCGGAATCCCATGCCGGCCGTAGTAATCGTTTGGATCGGTGCTCTTGTACGGGGTGTTGATGTTGTAGGCGCCGATGTTGGCGAAGACTCCTGGGTTCAAGTACGCGGGCAGAGCCGCAAACTGATCGGCGTAGCCGGGGCCGGGGGCATAGTCGCTGTCCTCACCGTGCGGAAAGCGCGCCGTGCGCCCGTACGAGAAGCGCAGCGCATCGTTCGGGCCGATTTCGTATGAAGCGGCCAGGCGTGGCTCGGGCACGGTTGGATTCGTCTGATACTTCGTCAACGGTTCAAAGAACGAGTGCGGGCAGTTGCCCGGACCGACCGGCTTGCCGTCGACGAGCAGGCCGGTCTCGCCGTCGGGCAACGTTCCCAACGTCGGCGCCTGATAACCGTTGGGAACGTAGAACGACGTGCAGTCGGGCAACGTGCCGTATTGCGGATAGCTGACGTCGCGGTGCTCGATGCGCACGCCGGCGTCGACCTTCAGCCGCTCGTTCGGCGTCCATGAATCGCCGAAGCTGTAATCGTAGCCGTTGGCGTTGATGCGCGTGCCTGCGGCGCCGGGAATGAGCTTCAACGTTCCCGTCGGTCCGCTGATGCCGAGCGCGCGATAGAGGTGTCCGCAATAGCTTCGGCCCGACGGAGCAGGGCCGAGCGGACACTGCGGATCGCTCGGCGACACGAAGTCGTACAGCTCGCCGACGTTCTCAAACGTCGGCGAGAGATTGAACAGCTCGTCGTTGGGAAAAAAACCGATGTTGAGCGGCTTCGCCGTCAGCGCGTTCACGTTGAAACGCAGCTGGTTTCTGGCGCTCAGCTGCTTGGTGATGCCGCCGTTGTACTCGTCGTTGAATCCGCCGAGGACGCGATACAAAGCGCTATTGGGAGCATCCGAGGTCGTCATGCCGTTGGTCGTGCTCCATCCGGCATACATGTACGTCGACGCGTTGGGATTCCAGGTGAACTGGGCCTTGGTTCCGTTGGAAATTTGGTTCTGTGAATAGCTGCCATGCCCCAAGAGGCGCTCGTCGATCTGCGTCTGACCGGGCGACAGATAGAGCAATTTCTGCAGTTGCGCGACCGTCAGCCCATGGCCGCCGCCCTTTGCGTCGAGATAACCGGCGAATCCCGTTGCCACATTGTTTTGCGTATAGGCATTGGACGCATCGACCGAAAACGGCCCAAGCTGGCCGAGGTCGCAGGCGAAATAGCACAGATTGTTCGCGAGCGCATTGCCGTAGTCGCCGACCGTGCGGTGAAATCCGTTGTCGTACAGGAACTGTAACGCAAAGCGGTTGTCGCGGCCGAACTTGAACACCGTGTTGGTCAGGAATTCGCGGTCCGTCAGCAGCGCCGGAAAACCGAGGACCCCGATGTCGTTCGCGGCCGTGCCGACGGCGTATGGTCCGCCGTAGCGTGGACCGGTGTTGGAGGCGCTGTAACTGATAAACTCGGAAAGACGATCGTTGCGCGTCGCGGCGCCGTAACCGAAATCGAGCGTATGATCGAAGCCCGGGCTGCCGACGCCGGCGGCAAGGTCGACTTCGCCCGGATATGCACCGCGCCGCGCGGTGATATTGACCGAACCGACTCCCGAGTTACCGAACGACTCGTTTTCGCTGCCGGGGCTGACCTGCACGGACTGCAATCCGAAGGTCGGAAATTTGAAGCCGTTGATGTTCTTTTGGGTGTAGGGATCCGTGTAGTTCATGCCTTCGAACTCGTAGTCGACGTTGTTCGTGCGGCCTCCGCGAATCGTCGGATAGTTGCCGGTGCTCAACTGGACGCCCGGAAGGGCCGTGATCAAGCTCTTCTCGCTGTTGTTGATCGGGTTGCCAACAATCGTTGCAATCTGCTGCCCCGAGACCGTGTAGGTGTCGGCCGTTTGATGCGGCTGATACGCCCCGGCTTGCGTACGCACGGCAACGCGCGCGATCGTCTTCAGAGACATCTGCAACGTCGTGTCGGCGCGCGCGGTCTGGTCGGGAACCACCGTCACCCCGCTCAGCGACACCGGTTCGAAACCCTGATGTTCTACCGTTATCGTGTAGGTATCCGGGGCAACGCCCGTCATCCCGAAAAACCCATGCGCGTCGGTCGTCGTGCGCACCGTACCGCTCGGCGAAGCGGCAACCACCGTGGCGCCGGCGACCGGCGCGCCGGTGTCGGTCGTCGTGACGGTCCCGCTGATGGCGCCGACATTGCTCGCCACCGCCGGCCCCGCCAATGCAACACCGAGCGAGAGCGCAAACGCAATGCTCAAAAATAGCCGAACGTTCCCTCGAAACATAAGAGGCGCCTCCGAGGCGGTCAAGGTTCCTTGATCGCGACGCGACGCCTTTACATCGACGAATCCACTCCTCCTACCGCCTGCACGTGTGCCGTCATTGACGTTGCATAGGGTTACCAAAACGGGCTGCGGATGTTGCGACGCAGTTGCATTTAGCGGTGGATGAGGCGCTCGATGCCGCGGCGGCGGAGATACTGCGCATCATCTGTCCGGGAGGCGAGAACGATTTGCGGGCGCGTCCCGCTTTCGACCAAGCGCATGTATTGCGGCAATAGAGCGTCCGCTCCGACGCGGTCTCCGATGACCAGCGCCTCCTTTCGCGCCGGCACGGGCGGCGGCGCGTTATCGAACTCGTCGATCAGCGCGCGAAACATTCGCCCGAGCGGTTTGAGCTTGCGGTCGTTCGTGTACAAGCCGAGATCGTATTCGAGCGGGTTGAAGCCCGCGAAACGGGTGCTCGGGTCGTGCGAACACCACCACGTTATCCCGAAGAGATGGTCGCAGCCGGCGGCCGTTCGAATCGAGGCCTCCGCCCATCGTGGAATGAGCGCTTCGCGCATCCACTTCTTCGAGCACCCGTCCTCCTCGATCCAGAGCTTGCGTGCGCCGTCTGCTGAAAACGCCTGCATGTACTGCAGCAAGAATTCTGAATAGTGCGTCGCCGCCGTGCTGAGCGGCCCATACTTTGGGAAGACCGGCCCGAAGCCGGCCCATGGGTGCACGCAGCTCGCGGCACCGTTTCGCGCTAGCGCCGCGCGCGTGAAGCCGTTCGGCGTGTCCGCTTCATACGGCCACTTGTCGACGCCATTGACGTTGTGCTTACCGGGCGCGATCCGGTCGCAGTGCGCCAGCAATTCGTGCATCCAAGCATCGCCTTGGTGCGCTGTAAACGAAACCCGGAGCGGTTGCGTGAACCAATAGATCTCGTTGGCGATGTCGAATCCCAGAAGCCGGCGATGGGTGCCGATGCGTTCGGCTAGCGCCGTGAACAGACGCTTCTGGACGTCGATCAAGCTCGCGTCGGTGATGAAGTTGCGGACGTGTCCGTCTTGATTGTCGATCAGGAATGCGGGCACGAAGAGGAAGCCGCTCAGTTGCCCGTCGAGAACCGTCACTTCGACGTCGAGCCCGCGCGCATCGCAATCATCGAGAAGCAATTCGAGTCGTCCCAGCGCTTCGTCGTTGACGGCCGCGGCGTTGGGTTGGAACGTCGGCCACAACAATTGGATGCGGATGTGGTCGACATGGAGCGCCGCGATGTCGTCCAAATCGCGCGCGATGGAGTCACGATCCCAATCGCTCCACGCATACCACCAATTCTTCGTCGGAACGTAGTTCACGCCGAAGCGGACCCGGCGCCGCGCGCTGGGCTTGGCGCGCGCGGGCGTTGCCGCAGTCGCGACGGCTGCTGCCCCGCTTGCGGCCAGGAACGTCCGCCGCTTCACGGGTGCGCGAAGCCGACCGCGATCGGGAAACTCGCCGTCGGAATGCGGCTCACCACCTTTCCACGCGCAACGTCGAGCAGCACGCACTCGTTGTCCGCCGAGTCGGCGACGACGGCCGAACGTCCGTCCGTAGTGAACGCGACGGAAAACGGGCCGTTCCCGACGAGGATGGGCGGGAGCGCGGTATCGGTTGTGAGGTTGACCGGCGTAACCGTCAACGAGCCCGAGTCAGCGACATAAAGCAAGGTGCCGTCGGGTGAGACCGCCAGCCCCTGCGGCGTTTTGCCCACGGCAACGCGCGCTATCGGCGTTCGGGTCCGGGCATCGATGACGGTCACGTCGCCCGAAACGCTGTTGCTGACGTAGACGCGCGAGCCGTCGGGTGAGACTGCGACCCCAAGGGGGCTCTGACCGACCGGTACCGTGGCGACGATTTTGCGGGAATCCAGATCGAGCACCGAGAGCGTATTGCTGCCCTGATCGGCGACGTAGAGCGTCGAACCGTCGGGTGCGATCGCCAGCTCCTCGGGATGATCGCCCACCGCGACCGGCCTACTCGCCTTCAACGTTGCGACGTTGATCGATTGAACGGTTGCGTCGCCGTAGTTGGAGACCCAAAGCGTCTTGCCGTCGGGAGTCAGGCGAATGCCCGCCGGCACCGTTCCCACCTTCACGGTCGCGAGCGTCTTGCCGGCAACGGCATCGACGACGCTCACGTCATTGCTCGATTGATTCGCCGTGTACACGCGCGAGCCGTCGCGCGAGATTGTCAGATCGCCCGGTGCCTTACCGACGCCGACCTGATTTCCGAAGGCGTGCGTTTGCGCATCCAGCGGCGTTAGCGTATTGTCGCTGAAGTTTGCGACGTACGCGAGGGGAAGCGCCCTGCCCGCGTGAGACACGCGCACGACGGCCGTCACGCGCGCAAGCGCTGCACCGTTTTGCGCGCGCGCGCGAATGGGCACGTCGTAGAGACCGGGGGCCGTCGCAGCAGTCGACGCGAGCGTCAGGTCGACCGGCTGCGAGACGCGCTGTGCAACGACGTCGCCGTGCGACTCCGAAAGCGTAAAACCGGCGGGCGCTTGCGCGCTCCAGGCAACTCGAACGGGCGACGCGCCGGCAACGTTGGTGACGGCAAAATGCACGGCGAGCGGCGTGCCCAAAGACAGATCGTAGGTTACGGCCGCGATCGCGAGCGCTGCCGTCGACGATGCCGGAAACCGCACATCCGCCGGAGCGTACGAGGGCGGAGCGTCTGCGGCGGCAGCGGCGAATAGCGGATTGGGCGAGGGGCCGACCACGTAGTCGAGATGGAGCGTCCCGCGATCCGCCACGCTGATCCACGCGCGATTGGTCGCGGCGCCGTTGACGCGTAGCGAGCGGATATAGGCGTTGGCGTCCGAAGCGGCGGGCGCATCGAGCACGATCGTGCGGCCCGACGGCGATGCGAGCGAAACGTGTGTGAAGAGCGGCGCGCCGACGAGCAGTACCGCGGTCCCCGGCGTGAACGGATAGAGTCCCATCGCGTTCCAGACCCACCATGCGCTCATCGTTCCGAGATCGTCGTTGCCGGGGATGCCGTCCGGAGTCGCGTCGTACAAGCTGAGCATCGCCGCGCGGTTGACCCCTTGCGCGCGGTACGGCGCTCCGGCATACAGGTACACCCACGGTGCTGCGAGGGTCGGTTCGTTCCCGAACCATGCGTAGGGCTCGTCTTGGCCCGCATCGAGCCGGCTGAAAAAGGTATCGAGCCGCGCCGTCGTCGCCGCCGGGCCACCAAGAGCGCGCACGAGCGCGGCCGTAGCGTGCGGCACCATCCAGGTATACTGCGCCGCGTTGCCTTCTTGGAAGCCGCTTTGCCCGTTACTCGTCAGCGGCGTGTGGACGAAGGCACCGTCGGCATCGCGCGGCGCGACGGTCGCGTTCGCCGTGTCGAAGATGGTGGCCCAATTCATCGAGCGTCGAACGAAGGTCCGGTAGAGGTCTTCGCGCCCGGCGCTTCGCGCGAACTGCGCAATCGAGAAATCGTCGAGCGCATACTCGAGCGTCTCCGATGCACCGTTGGGAACCGGCGAGACGCTCGTCGTGTGGGAGTTTCCGACGTAGCCGTTACGCAGATACTCGTCGAGTCCGGGGCGCGGCTGATACCACCCTTGCCCGAGGCTACCGCCGGTATCGCGCGCATTTTTCAGCATCGCCTGCAGCGCCGACGCTCGATCGAAATCACGCGCACCGAAGGCCGCCGCGGACGCGATGATGGGATCCGCGGAATCGCCTTCCATCACGCCCGTGTAGCCGTTGGCCACGGGCCACTTCGGGAGCCAGCCGCCCTGATGCGTATCGTGCACGAGCGATTCCATCATGTCGCTCGTCCGGCGCGGAGCGAGCAAGGCCATCAGCGGCAATTGCGTGCGAAAAATGTCCCAGCCCGAAAAATTGGTGTATTGCGCATGCCCGGGAACCGCGCGATGAACGCGACCGTCAAAACCGCGATACGAGCCGTCGGCATCGCTGAAAAGGGTCGGTGAGAGCAGCGCATGATAGAGCGCCGTGTAGAACATCCGCTCTTCGGGCGGCGTGCCGCCGTCGATCTGCACTTCGCCGAGCAGAGAGCGCCACGCGCGCGCAGTGGCCGCGCGGGCTCTCGCGACATCCGGGATCGCAGGTTCCGCAGCGACGTTCGCGCGCGCGCCCGCCACGCTCACGTACGAAATCGCGGCCTTAACGTTGACGGTGCGGTCTTGCGACGTATCGAACGTAACCCATCCGCCGCTCTTGGGACCGCCGATCTCGCTCGCACCCGGATGCAGCACGTCCGCGTTCCATGTACCGTGCGCCGCAAACGGGCGATCGAACTGCATGTCGAAATAGACGGTAAACGTGTTAGGCATGCCGCAGAAAGCGCCGCTCGAAGCTGAGCCGACGATTTCGCTCGGGCCTACGACGGTGAAGTGCGCGTCGGTCGCACCCGCCTGGTCGGAGGCGACGTCGATCAGCAGGTTCGCTTTCGTCGTCGCCGGAAATGTGAACGCGCCGTAACCGACGCGCTCGGTCGCCGCCAGTTGCACGCGCGCCGCGTTGCCGAGCGAAACGGCGTAGTAGCCGGGCGACGCTTCCTCTCCGGCGTGCGTGAACGGTACCTGCGCGTGCTCCGGGTTGACGATGTCTCCGACCGTCGGCAACACACCGAAGTCACCGAACACGGCGCAGCCGGCACCCGAGAGATGCGTCAGGCTGAAGCCGGTGATCGCCGCATCGCGCACCAGATATCCGCCGGAGGGCGGCGCCGACGGCGTGTCGGGACTCCACTGCAGCATTCCGAAAGGAGCCGTGGCGCCGGGAAAATCGTCGATCAGGCCAGTGCCGCTCGTTCCGCCGGTCCCAATGAGCGGATCGACGAGCGCCGTCGGGTCCGTGCCTCCAAGCACCGCCGCGAGTAAGAGCGCCGCAATCATGGAGTCACTTCAGTGCTTGAGCGCCGGTAGATCGCATGCGCGGGAACGCTCGTCCGTCCGGATGCAAGAACCGTGATCGCCCGCACCAAGGTCGCTTCACCTGGCTTCAAGTCCAGTGAAAAGGGCTTATCGTAGCGCTGCGCCGCGGACGTCGGCTCTGAACCGCCGGTCGTGTAGTAGATCGTTGCGGCGGGAACCGGGCTCTTCAACGTCACGGTCACACTGCTCTTGTCGGTGACGGTCCCCGTGAGCCCGACTGGATCGGGGATGCGAAATGCAACGCCTTCCCGCTCGAAGCGGGCATACTGGTTGGCGGTACGCGAGACGAAACTGTCGTAGTCTTTTTGCGCGGGCGGAGTCCACGTCAACTCGGCAAGGGCGAGCATGCGCGGCAGCAACATGTATTCGGCCTTTTGGGGTGTGGCGACGAATTCGGTCCATAGGTTTCCTTGCGCGCCGAGTATGTGGTGTTCTTGCTTCGCCTTTAAGCCGTCGATCGCGGGATCGTAATCGTACACGTCGCGCAAAGTCAGACTGCCCCCGATCGAGGGCGGCTCGATCTTGGGATCGCCCTGCGAGTAATCGAAGTACAGGTTCGTCGTCGGCGTCATGACCACGTCGTTGCCGCGCAATGCCGCAATCACGCCGCCGCTGATGCCGCGCCACGACATGATGATCGCCGAGCGCGAGATGTTGCCGCCGAGGATCTCGTCCCAGCCGATCATTCGTTTTCCGTGCGCGCGTAAGAACGTCTCGATTCGCGTATCGAACCAGCCTTGCACGGCGTCCGCATCTTTGAGATGGTAGCGCCGTTCGAGTGACCGCACGAACGGACTCGCGTTCCACACCGTCTTGGGAGTCTCATCGCCGCCGGTGTGAACGTACGGTCCGGGAAAGAGCGCAATCACCTCGGAGAGCACGTTCTCGTAGAAGCGAATCGTTCGCTCCGAGGGACACACGATGTCGCCCGAGACGCCCCACGCGATGCGCACCGCGTATCGTCCGGGCTTGCAGGCGAGTTCCGGGTATGCCGCCAGCACTTCGACCGAGTGGCCCGGCATCTCGATCTCGGGAACGACCGTGACGAAGCGCCGCTTAGCGTACGCGACGACGTCGCGAATCTGCGCTTGCGTGTAATAGCCGCAATATTTGATCCCGTCGCTCGACACCTCGTCGTGACCGATTTGCGAGCCGGCGCGGCACGCTGCGATGCCGGTCAATTTTGGATAGCGTTTGATCGCGATGCGCCAGCCCTGATCGTCGGTAAGGTGCCAGTGGAAGACGTTGAGCTTGTAGCGCGCCAGCAGATCGATGTATTTCTCAACGAAGGTGACCGAAAAAAAATGCCGCGCGACGTCGAGATGCATGCCACGGTACCCGTACGACGGCGCATCCTTGACGTCAACCTGACGAATCGTGTTGTCCGAGCCCGGGCCGAAGAGTTGCTCGAGCGTCTGCAACCCGTAGAACAGACCCGCGCCGGATTCCGCCGAGATGTCGACGCCGCCGCCTCCGACGCGAAGTTCATACGCTTCGCGGCCGTGCGGCAGCGCGCCAACCGTGCGGAAATGTACCTGCGCCGCGGTGGACGGGCGCACGATCGTGGCCGCGATTCCGCGCTCTTGAAAGAACTCGGCGGCAAATTGCGCCACGTTGCGTTCGTCGGCTGTCTCCGCGGCCAACTCGATGCGCCGAGGGACGGCGTAGGTCGCCGGGTACGCCGTTACCGACCGCGGCAACGGGATGATCTGCAACGAGCCGGCCGCGATCGCCGCGCTTCGAGCACCCGCGCCCGGCGAGAGTGCCAAAAGCAGCCAGCCGGCGATTGCATAAGCGAACGCGGAACGGTGCATAACGCGCACGTTGTATCGTCCGATGTTTCGGCCCTCGTCGACGTCAACGATTAAGCAGCCGCACGAGCGCTTCGATTCGTTTGGGGTCGACGCGGCCGTCGGTTCGCGCGCCCTCGCCGACATGAACTTCGCAGGCGCCCGTCGCCGCCACGAGCGCAGCGAGGTTCCCCGCATGGATGCCGGCTCCCGGCAAGAGCTGGGGCGACCGCCCCGCCGCAATCAGTTCCGCTAGCAACGCGCGTCCACTCCACGCGTCGACGTCGCCCCCGGAGGTCAGTACCCGCTGCACGAAGGGGAACTCGGCGAGGCGGTTATACACGCTACGAAAGTCGCTCGCCGCATCGACGGCGCGATGAAACGTGACCGGCATTCCCGCCGCCGTGCTTCCAAACTGCGTCAGCAACGCAGCGTCGAGATTCCGGCGCTCGTCGAGCGCGCCGAAGACGAGCCCGCTCACTCCGAGCCCTGCAAATGCGGCTGCCGTGGCGAGGATGTCCTCCCGCTCGCCCGCATCGTATAAAAAGCTACGTGCATGCGGGCGCACGGTAGCGTGCACCGGCACGCTGACCGCGCACACCACCCGATCGACGATCGCGGCCGGCGGAGTGAGGCCGCCATCGCAGCGAGCGGCGACCAACTCGAGGCGGCCGGCGCCGCCCGCGACCGCCAGTTTCGCCTCACGTTCGTCGCACACGATCACTTCAAGCAATCGCATGGCGGCTCATCGTCCGACGTTTTTGACATCGCGGGCCATATCGGGCCACGAACCACTTGCATCGCGGTCGGTGATTGCCGTTTCGTCTTGCGATTTGTATCATATGATGATATATTGTGTATAGAATGACACAGGCAGGACTGATTGCCGAAATGCTCGGCGGAACGCAAGTCCTCAAGCATCGTATCCGCCAAGACAGCGAACTTGAAGCGGTGGTCCGTGAAGGCATCCCGGCGCAAGCCGTTCGCAGCCTTGCAGAAAAGACGGATACCACGCTGAGCGCGCTGCAAGCCGTTACCCGCATCGATCGCAGCACGTACGCGCGTCGTGCGCGATCACGAGCGAAACTCAAGACGGACGAATCGGACCGCATCGTCCGCGTCGCGCGTATTGCGGCGTTGGCGATTGAGGCGATGGGCCGGGAAAATGGTCTCGCATGGTTGCATGAGCCGAACCGCGCCCTTGGCGAGCGTCTTCCGATCAGCCTACTCGAAACCGAAGTCGGGGCTCGCCAAGTGGAGCAGATTATCGGTCGCATCGAGCATGGAGTCTTTAGTTAGTTGCGGGTCTTCCGAGTGTTTGAACGCAAGCACCGGGAAGAGGCGTTTACGGGGGAGGGCGCCCGCCGGTTCGGCGGTCGCTGGAACTCGCCGGGCGTTCGCGTCGTCTACGCCGCCACGTCGTTCGCGCTGGCCCTCCTCGAAATCATGGCGAACGCGCGCCGCGGCCGTATTCCTCCCGGAATCGTCTTTTGCACCGTCGATCTTCCCGACGGTGTGCACGTCGACACGCTCGATGAATTAATCCTGCCGCCCACGTGGTATAAGGCGCCGGCGCCGCCGGAGTTGCAAGCCCTCGGCGACGCGTGGGTGCAACGCGGTGAATCGGTAGCGCTGCTCGTTCCGAGCGCAATTACGCGCATCGAGAGCAACGCCATTCTAAATCCGAACCACGTGGATTTCGCGCAGCTTACTATCGGCGCTCTCCGGGATATCCCGGTCGATGAACGGTTGAGAGAGCCGCAACGCCGGAGGGGTCGGCCCTGACCACGTAAGAAAGCGTGTCGTGACCAATGCGAACGACCATTGCGCCATCCGTCGCTCGAGCGGAAACGGCGCCGGCAAGGGCGGCCGACGTGAAAGCGGCGGCGAGCATCATCGACGCACAGTGTTGCGGCTATCGCGCCGCGGCCAACTCGGACCGTCCGCCGGCGCCCTCGAAGTGCTCCTCGATCTCTTCCAGAGTCTTGCCCTTGGTCTCCGGCAGAAAGAAAGCTGCGGTCACGAAGTACACGGCACTGCACGCCGCAAAGAAGAAGAAGATCGTGGAGTAACCGTACTTGCCGACGGTCGGGAGAAACGATGCCGCGATCACAGTCGACGTTGCGGTATTGAGAAAGAGCGCGATGCTCATCCCGTTGGAACGAATGCGGGTCGGCATCAACTCGGAGAGCGCAAGCCAAACGCACACGCCGGGGCCCACGGCGTAGAAGCCCATGAAGAGGAACAAAGTCAGCGCGACAATCCAGCCGTTCGTTAGGCTCGGTACCGGTGCGATCTGCGCCGCATCGATTTTCAGCGGAGCGTTGCGCGACGCAGCGAGGTTGCCGAACGGATTGGAGAAGAACGCCGCAACGGCGTTCGCCGGCAACGAACGAACGACGTGGATGGGGACCGATGTCTCGTTGGAACGCACGATGTTCGTTACCGAACGAAAATCTCCGTACGAATAGATGATTTCCAGCGACTGCGCGGTCCCGTTCGCCGTTCTGCCGACGCTTGCGAGCAGCTTGTCCGCCGTCGCGCCGCTGAACGCCAGAGAAAGGCTTCCGCTCGGCTGGACCATCGCCTGGACGGCAGACTTTACATCGACTTGCCGCGCTTGGGTTCGGTAGAAGAGTATCCCGGTCCCGAGCAGCGACAGGATGATGCCCGCACTGCCGAGCGAGAGGAGAAATTTGCGCCCTTTACGATCGACTAACATGACGCCGATGATCGTTATTCCGAAGTTTACGATGCTGAAGAACAGGCTGCCGAAGTGCGCTTGGTAGTCGGAGAGGCCGCCCTGCAAGAGGATCGTCGTGTTGTAGCCGATGATTGAGTTGATGCCGGTCAGCTGGTTGCAGGTCAAGA
>JAABUX010001954.1_pt1 | contig 29982 bp, 21 predicted proteins | sample 5561851 | NCBI WGS metagenome assembly JAABUX01 (sample SAMN10711883, study PRJNA513361) | rock metagenome | isolation source: Antarctica rocks | place: Antarctica: Victoria Land, Richard Nunatak red sandstone | collected 2016-01-03 | reverse complement strand
TGCTCGGGCTCTCCGGAGAGCCCACGATGCTGATCCACGGCGCCGGGAGCACCATCGGATACGCCGCCGTGCAGATCGCGCTCATCCGCGGAGCACGGGTGATTGCCACCGCCGGAGACACCTACGCCCAACAACTGCGTGACCGCGGCGCCGTGGTCACCGCCTACGGAGACGGCATGGTCGAGCGCGTCAGCGCCCTCAGCGACGGTCCGGTCGACCTCGTTCTCGACACCGCCCCCGTCGGAGGCGCCTTGCCTGACCTCGTCCAGATCGCCGGCGGCGACCCGAAACGGGTTCTCACGATCTCCGACTTTGCCGCCGCCAGAGAGCTCGGGGTTCGCGACGGCTTTCACGAGGACCAGACCCAGCGCTTCGAGGTGTTCCCCGAGTTCGCGCAGCTCGCCGCCGACGGCAAGTTCACCGTCCCGATTGCGCGAGCCTTCCCACTAGACGACTGGCGCTCGGCCCTCCAGATCAGCCTTAGCGGTCAAGCCCGCGGAAAGCTTCTGCTCCTACCGGGCAACCCAACCCCCGACGTCTGACATCTCGAGCTGGCCGGCCTTCAGCCACATCCACACCTGTCAACGGTGCGGAGCAAGCTATCCCAAGCAAAGCCGGCCAGCTCACCCGGCTCAGGCGCACTCCGGCAAGGGCAACAGAGAGAGCGTCGTCAAGTTCGAGGCGGCGTAACGCCACGTTGGTTGATGACTAACGAACAGACGATGCTCCCCTATCCAATCCGCGATGCCCTACAGCCCGAAGATCGGTGCTCCGGTGAGACGAGCGACTATGATGGACCCCTTTGTCAGGGTCTCCCGCTCTTTTGATGAAGCAATCGAGCGTCATTTACCCGTGCGGACATGGTCAGATTTCGGAGGCCGACACAGCGTCCCTGCGTCTCGGGCAGACCGCTCACCCAGCAGTGCCGGACCACTGCCGGCCGAGCGTCCGCCGGTACGTCGACCGCCGCGGGGCCGGCGCTCGACAGCGCGGACCGCTCGGCGAGCGTCAACCGCGACCGCCCAGGCGTCATCCCACCTGTCACCCGGCCAGCATGACTGTCTTGCATCAAGAAGTTGGCAGTGCTTTGATGTGCCGCGCGACGACGTCGTCCCAGGTGTCAGGGCTGAATGTTTTCCAGGTCGTCGAGGAGACTAGGGTGTGTCGGCTCCCACCCGAGGGCCGCGCGGGTGTGGGCACTGGAGGCGGGCTGGTCCATCGCGAAGATCGCGCCGAACGGGCCGAAGGTCTCCTGCGGCACGGCCTCGACCGGAAGGCTCAGTCGCCGACCGATGATCGTCGCGATGTCGCGTACCGCGTCGCCCTCGTCGGCGACAGCGTGCCAGGCCGTTCCGGCCGGGGCCACTTCGAGGGCCAGCCGGAACAGGACAGCGGCGTCGAGGGCATGCACGGCTGGCCAGCGCTGGGTTCCGTCGCCCGGGTAGCCGGCTACCCCCGTACGGCGCGCGTGATCGGTCAGCAGGCCGGCGAATCCGCCCTTGCCCTCGTTGTGGACCGTGCGCGGCATGCGGACAGCCGTGGCGCGCACACCGCGCGAGGCCAACTCCAGCAGCGCATTGACCGAACGGCCCCGGCCGCCCACGGGTCCGTCGGTCGGCAGCGGATCGGCCTCGGTGGAGGGGCGGCCCACTATCCAAGGTGTTCCGGAGACGGTGACGATCGGGCGGTCGCTGCCGATGAGCGCTTCTCCCAACGTGGCCATGGCGGCGCTCTCCTCGGCGACGGCTGCCGCGAGCGCGTCCGCGCTGCTGTAGTCGCGTCCGAACGCGAGGCTGATCACGCCGTCGGACTGCGCAACGCCGGACCGCAGGATGTCGAGGTCCGCCAGCCCTCCGCGCAGCACCTTGGCGCCGGCGTCCGTAAGGGTCTGCGCGGAGCTGTCCGAGCGGGCCAGCGCGAGAACGGTGTGGCCGTGGCCGAGCAGTTCGGCGACGACGGTGGAGCCGATGGCGCCGGCGCCGCCGGTGACGAAGACGTGCATGATGCTCTCCTTCTCCTGTAGAGTGACGGGACTGTTGTCCCATCATTGTAGCAGAACGACGGGACACCCGTCGCATCGGGTACACTGAGGGCATGACTCGATGGCAACCGGGGGCGCGAGAGCGACTTGTCGTCGCGGCCGTCGACCTGTTCACCGAGCAGGGGTACGACGCCACCACGGTGGCACAGATCGCCGCGCGTGCTGGGGTCACGCGCAGTACTTTCTTCCGGCACTTCTCCGACAAGCGTGAGGTCTTGGTGGCCGGGCAAGAGACATTGAGCCAGCTCTTGAGCGAGGGGATTGCCGGGGCGCCGGCGAACGCCAGCCCGCTTGAGGCGGTCGCCGCCGGGCTCACACGCGCCTCGGGTGCAATGGGACCAACCAGCCGCGAACTCGGGCCTCGCCTGCAAGCAGCCGTCGCAGCCAGCACTGAACTGCAAGAGCGCGACGCTCTCAAACACGTCGGCCTCGCCGCCGCCATGACAGCCGCGCTCACCGCGCGCGGCGTCCCCGACGCCACTGCACACGTCGCCAGTGAACTAGGGGTCCTCGCCCTCAAACAGGGCTACGCCCGCTGGTCTCAGAGCGACCGCACTGACGCCACAGGGCTCGCACACCATGCACTGGCCGCCCTGAACGACCTACGCACCGCAATCACAGCGCTAGGCTAACCGATCCCCACTAACCAGACAAAGAGGATCGCGCGCCCGTCCCCTCTTTTTCCCAGTAGCCAGGGGCCCCACGGGGCGTTGCACTGGGGCCAGGGCGGCCGGCCCCGGGGACCATGTGGGGCAAATGTGGACTCACTCCACATTTTGCCGGTCGCCCCTGGAGGCCTCCCACAAAATGCTCTGCTCGCGTCATCTGCCGGAGTTGTGCGCCGTCCTACTGCACGTTAGGAAACCCTTTTATCTCGCGACATGGCCAGGCCATAGGGATTCACTTCTCTTCGGCCCTGGGGGCCGAAAGTCGCTCGCCGAGCGTAGGGTTCGCGAGCGTCAAGGCTGGATCACCACGCCCTATACTCTGTTCGGCGGGCGTTGCACGGCCGCGGAGGGGTACCGCAGCTCCCGCTCCGGGCCTGGCCGAGCTTGTCGAGGCTCGGCTTGGTGAGGTGTTCTAGAGCGACTCCAGAGGTAAAACGATGGAGGCGATGCGCATTGCGGGCGCCAGCGCTTGATAGCACCCTGTCCCTGTCAATGGAGATAGGCGAACTGTTGTGTACTCACTACACGATCGCTACGCGTTGAGACCTCGCCGGAGGAGGGGGGGCTCCCGCGAAGTTGGTGAACGAGAATTGGCCGCCTCTGAGGGTAAATAGGCTCAGAAGACCGTCCCCGCGGCGGCACTGCCGGCCTCCGAAATCTGACCATGTCCGCACGGGTAAATGGCGCTCAATTGCTTCGTCGAAAGAGCGGGAGACCCAGGGAATCGTGGCGGAGTGCGTTTAGCGGATCTGGTAGAGTCTTCGCCAGGCGGTTGTGTCGTACTGATGCGAACAAGCACGGAGGAGCGACGCCATGGCATTCATTGGAATCGAAGAGCACTGGACCACACCCGAACTGACTGCAGCGCTCAAGGGGCTGCCGGAGGGGAGCCGTGACGAGAGTCTGGCGTTTCAACGAGAGGGGCGACAATCTCGCCCGACTGGAGGACATCGGCGACGCGCGGATCGCGGCCATGGACGAACAGGGCATCGCCATGCACATCATCTCCCTGGCTCCGCCGGCGACTGGTCCCCTCGCTCCCGCCAAGGCGGTCGCGCTCAGCCGGGAGACGAACGACATCGCGGCAGAAGCGGTCCACCGCCATCCATCGCGTCGAGCGGAAGGTGTCGGACTACATCCGCTCGAACGTCTTCATCGCGAACTCCGGCATGTTCAACCCGGCGCTGCTCCACCACGCCCTCGCGGCCACTACGAGCGACCAGCTGCTGTTCTCGACGGACTATCCCTTCCAACGACCGACCCAGGACGAGCTTCAGCGGTTCCTGAGCGAATTCGACCACCGACGAAGACCGCAACAAGTTCAGCGGCGACAACGCCCGTCGCCTCTTCGGTATCGACCAGTCACGGCCCTAGCTTTCTAAGCGCCCGGACGCGCCGTCCCAGGGCTCGTGAAAAGTCGTCCGGGGAGCGCGGGCGCTCACTGTGCTGCCCGCCCGTCCCTGACGGGACGCGGGGTCGGGCGGGAGGCCCGCGCTCCCCGGGCGCTCGTCTTTCCTCCCTTCGTCCTGACTTTTCACGAACCCTGCGCGCCGTCCGTCCGCTTGGGCGGAAGCCGCTCTCTCCGTGCTACCCTGTGAACAACAGGCTGTCGTCGACGACGACGTGCTGGGCGCGTCCTCGCGGCCGACGCCTCCGCACCGTTCCTCGTCTTAGGTGATGGGGGGATCGCGCCGCCGCGGCGACCGCGTCTCAACAGCATCATCCACATCTACGAGAGGAGACGCGTATGGACCTCCAATCCATGCTCATTCGCACTATCCGCGTGCGCAATCGCCAGGAACCCGGCGTGTTTGGCCGCTTGGCCACGGCGATCGGCGATCAAGGCGCGACGATCGGCAACATCTCTACGGTCGCGACGACGGGAACCGCTATTCTGCGCGACATCGGCGTGCTCGTCAACGATGAGGCGCACCTCGACCGGTTGCTGGCCGCGCTCGGCGAGTTGCCGGCCACGACGGTGCTGGAAGTGCGCGATGAAGTGCTCGAGGTGCATCGCGGCGGCAAGATCCGTACGGTCAGCCGGCATCCCGTGGGCTCGATCAACGAACTGCGCAAAGTCTACACGCCGGGCGTGGCCGAGGTCTGTCTCTTGCTGCGCGATCGGCCCGACCTCGCGCACATCTACACGGGCCTCTCGCAGTCCGTCGCCATCGTCACCAACGGCACGGCCATCCTCGGCCTCGGCAATATCGGCTCCGTGGCCGGGATGCCGGTGATGGAAGGCAAGGCCGCACTGATGGAGCAACTCGGCGGTATGAGCGGCGTCCCCATCTTGCTCGACACTACCGATCCCGTCGAGATCGTCAAGACCGTGCGCCACATCGCGCCGAGCTTTGGGGCCATCTTGCTCGAAGACATCGCCGCGCCGGACTGCTTCGCTATCGACGAGGAACTGCGTACGAGCCTGGACATGCCCGTTTTCCACGACGATCAGATGGGCACGGCCGCCGTCGTGCTCGCCGCCGTGATCAACGCCTGCAAGCTAGCTGGGCGCAAGATCGAGGAAGTGGAGATCGGCTGTATCGGCCTCGGTGCGGCGGGTCTCAGCGTGGCCACGCTGCTCCACGACGTCGCTGGCCGTCCTATTTTGGGGGCGGACATCAATCCAGCGGCCTTAGAGCGACACGCGGGACGCGGCAACACACCCTCGACGCTCGACGAGATCATGGCCCGCGCCGACCTCGTCATCGCCACGACGGGCGTACGCGGTCTCATCAAGTCCGAGCAGGTAACTCCCGGTCAGGTCATCCTCGCGCTCTCCAACCCGCGCCCGGAGATCAGCGTCGCCGACGCGCTCGGGGCCGGGGCGAGCGTCGCCGCCGATGGGGCTATGGTCAACAATGTGCTCGGCTTCCCCGGCCTCTTGCGCGGGGCGCTCGAGGCGCGGGCGCGGTGCTACGTCCCCGCCATGTTCCGCGCGGCCGGTCTGGCCATCGCCGCCATGGCCGGCGAAGGAGAGCTCGTGCCTTCGCCGCTCGACCGCCGCGTGCATCTGGCCGTCACGCTAGCCGTAGCGCGCGCCGCTGGCGAGGCCGGCGTGGCGCGCGCGCCGATCGACGAAGAGATGCTGGCCGAGACCTTCGGCGTGTGACGCCCGCGGGCGACGACGCGACCAACCTCTCACGAGCCGCGGCGTCACGTCCAGCGCCCCGCGGAGATTTCTACAAGAGCGTGAGCGGTCGCCGCCCATGGGCGACCTCGGCGTTGTCGCCCGCGACAACGGAGGATCAAAACGTCGTTACATCCGTTGTGCTTTAGGAAGCCTCTCCTAAATACTTCGGCTCCCGACTAGGAGGAGGGGCGGCAAAAGCTAGGCTCTGGTGCAGTACAGGCATCCAGTGTCTCTTTAAGCGATAAGAAGTGGGCGTGGATGGCGGACGCCGTCCACGCCCGCAGTAGAGCGGGTGTTTGCGGATCTGCAAGAGGCGCGCCGCTCGGTCGATGTCTTGCTCTGCCCTTGTTCCCATGATTACCCCAACTACCGCCTCGTCTAGGGTTTGACATTATGGCTAGCACACCCTGGACCGGCTCGAATGGGTACTTGTAGGTGCAACACCTTTCGCCTACGATAGTCGTACAGTCCGTTGTTGACCCATACCTGATGACGCGCGTATCTCCTCATCAGATAAAGAAAGGATCGTGTCATGACGTTTATCCTCTCCTCCAAGCGCAGCCGGCGCGCTCTATGGGGCGCTGCTGTTTTCTCCACGGGCCTGCTGCTTAACTTGCTGGGCAGCCCTCACCACACCAAAGCAGCCGTCGGCTGCCGTGCCGATCCGCTACTCACTCTCTCCAACGGGGCAACCATCGACCTCAGCCTGGAGATCGGTAAAAAAGACTTTACGTTGCAAGACGTTCAGCACATTTCCTACACGCTGCATGGGCCAGTAGGCACTAGCCTCGTGTCCACGTCCTTCCCCGACGGGAGTGGCAACATCTCTACCGTGACCTATGTGGCCGACGACGCGCCGGGCTCCTACGACGGTGATACCGTGGTCACGACGGGGTCGAAGGTTAAAGTAACCTCCTACCTGTCCGTCGTCACGCTGCCGACGGACGGCGGGACGCCCACCCCGGTGGAGCCAGAGAAGGGTCACAGCGGACAAGACGTGTACACCCATCTTTACATCGGCTAGCGCGACGAGGTCTTGCGCGATGGAACGGCTAGAGAGCGAAATACGCGCGCTGCCGCGCCCCTGGGTGGTCGCCGTAAGCTCTCTTACGCCGCAGCCGGCCGTGGGCAGCGCGACCGCCGCCCTCGCCGTCCTCGCCTTGCTGGCGACGTGGCGCACCGCGTCCTCCGCCCTTGTCGGCTTTGATCTCTCGTCGCTGGGACTCGCGACCGGCCTCGCCGGTGCGGTGGTGTTCGCCTACCAGTATCCCATCCACGCCCGCCATCAGACCAAGGTCTACCTCTTCACGGTGGTTTACTTCCTGCTGGCCGTACTTACTCCCCCGCTCCTCGCCGCCGTGGCAGCCGGCGCCGGCGCGTTGGCCGGCGAGATCTCGCGCCGGGCCAGCAGCGGGGCCTACCTCAGCGACATGGCCACCGAGGCCGGGCGTCGGGTGCCGCAGGTGCTTCTTGCCTCGCTCGTCGCTCATCTAGGGCAGTCGGCGCCTCCCTCGCTCCTCGCGATCGGGGGCGCTGTCTTCGTGCTGGCCCTGCTCGACGCCGTCTCTCTTCCGCTCCAGCTGGCGCCCATGACCGGAGAACGTCCGCTACGCGCCCTGGGGCCCGCGGTGCGCGCCACGGCGGTCGCCGAAGGTGTGCAATATGCCGTCGGCGTGGTCGGCGCGGCGGCGGCCCTGACCTACCCGTGGACGCTCCCCCTGCTGGCCGTCCCCGCCGCGCTGGTGTACATGGCCTGCAAAATCCTGCAGGAGATGCACGATAGCACGCGCCAACTTCTGGAGAACATGGCCGATGCGGTAGACCTGCGCGACGCCTACACGGGCGGTCACTCGCGCCGCGTCACGGAGTATAGCGCCCAGATTCTGCGGTCCCTCGGGTTTGAGGGACCGGAGGTCGACCTGATCCTGGCGGCGGCCCGCGTGCATGACATCGGCAAGATCGGCATCCCGGATGCGGTCCTGAACAAGGATGGCAAACTAAGCGATGATGAGTGGGTGGTGATGAAAGCGCATCCCGTCCACGGCGCCGTCCTGCTCAAGCGTCACCGCGATTTCGCGCGCGGCATCGCGATCGTGCGAGGCCATCACGAGAGCTGGGACGGCAGCGGTTACCCCGATGGACTCGCGGGCCTGGGCATCCCCTTTGGAGCGCGCGTCATCGCGGTAGCGGATAGCTTCGACGCGATGACGAGCGACAGGCCGTATCGCAAGGGAATGCCGATCGAGAAGGCCGTGGGCATTTTGCGCGACGGGTGCGGGCGGCAGTGGGATGCGGCCATCGTCGCCGCCTTCCTGCACGGCATCACCGACCAGATCGAGCAACCCAGCATCCCACTCGCCCCGCGTCCAGTCACTGAGGATAGGGCGACGGTTCGTAGATTTTGGAGCCACGGGCCGCCCTGGAGACGCTTTAACGAGCAGCGCGCTGCCGTCCGTCTCACGCGCGTCTGACCCTTCACAGCGGCGCCTCTTCGTGCATCAAGGTCAGAGAGGGTGCGGCGAACATCCACTCCTCGTTCCTCACGCCGTTTAAGCAAACCTCTCTCCCTAAACGTAATTAACAGGCGCGGCGCGAACCGGTCAGGAGGTTTTGTAGCCTCCATAGACCGCGTGGCCGGCGTCGGCCCAGAAGACGTTGACGCCCGTGAAGCCCGCTTCGGAGAGCCAGCGCAGGTGTTCAGGCCCGGTCGAGGGCAGGTCCATCGGGTCGGGATAGTCATAGATGTTCCAGCGTTCGGCGACGAACTGGCGATGAGCCTCGAGCGTCCCCGTGAGGGAAAGCGATTGGCGCTGCACCACGGCGTCCCACTGGCGGGCCATCGAGCGCCGTTCCCATGCGCTGTTCGGGGCCAGCAGGTCGGCCAGCAGCAGGGCGCCTCCCGGCGTGAGTCGCTCGTAGAGACGGCGATAGAGGGCGCGCTTGCCGGCTCCATCGAGGTGGTGGACGACGAGCGAACTAACCACGCAGCGCACCTCGCCGTCCAGTGCATCGAGCCACGAGAGGTCCTCCAACTGGAAAATCCGTAGGTCGAAACGGCCGGCAAACGGAGTGAGACGGTTGGCCGCGACCTGGAGCATAGCCGGCGAGCCGTCCAGTCCGCTAACGCGCGCCTGGGCAAAGCGCTCCAGGATCGCCGCGCTCAGCCAGCCGTCGCCCACGCCTAGCTCGACGGCCAAAAACGCCTCGTCGTCCTGGACCGGGATAAGAGAGAGGATCGCGTCTTGAATCCGGTCGCGTTCCGGCGTGTAGACCTCGCCCCGCGCGATGAAATGCTCTGAATCAGCCTCGCTCCACGCCCGTTCTCCAGAGACCGCCCTCTTATCCATCGCTCCTTGCCCTCTTGACTCTCACGGTCGCCGATGCTCACAGTTTATAGCGTACACTCAACAGGGCGACGCGCGGATTTCGCGTCATCGCGCCCTATTTTCGCCGGTAACGATTGAAGGAGCAAGGGAAAGAGTGACGAACGCGCGCGCGCATCTAAGCACCGCACCGTTGGTGACGATGGAGGTCGAGGGCCAGAAAGCAGCTGTCCAGGTCATCGGCGTCCCCTTCGACGGCACCTCGACCTACCGTACCGGATCGCGCTTCGGCCCCGACGCCGTGCGCGCGGCCTTCTGGAACGTCGAGGTCTACCTGCCGCACCTCGGCCTCGATCTGGAGACGATCGCGCTCGACGACCTGGGCAACATACAGCACAGCGCCAGTGTGACCCAGACCGTCGCCTGGGTGGAGGAGACCGTGCGCGCGTCCTCCGTCGCCGGCTGCGTTCCCGCCACGCTCGGCGGCGAACACTCCATCTCCTACGGCGCGATCCGCGCATTCGACGGCCCGTTGACGCTGCTCGTGTTCGACGCCCATTTCGACCTGCGCGACGAATACGACGACCTCTCGCTCATGCACGCGACCTACCTACGCCGTCTCATGGAGGAGAAGCCCGACCTCAAGGTGATCCACGTGGGCGTGCGCGGAGCATCGCGCGACGAGTGGGCCTTTGCCCGTGAGCGCGGCGTGACCGCGATCACCGCCGATGAGGTCGCCGCCGAGGGCTCGAGCGGCCTCAACGCGCGCTTGCGCGAGGCCCTTGAGGGCACGGAGCGTCTCTACATTACCATCGACCTCGATGGACTCGACCCGGCCTACGCCCCCGGTGTATCCAACCCGGAACCGGCAGGGCTGACCTCACGGCAGGTGCTCGACGCGCTGCGCCTGTTGCGTGGGACGCCAATCGTGGGATTTGATATAGTGGAACTCTGTCCTCAATACGACCTCGGCGGGATCACCGCCGTCGTCGCCGCCAGATATTTAGCCGAGCTGTGCGGCCTTGTCACAGTACAGCGCGCCCCGCGAGGATAGGGCGGTGCTGGGGTTTTCATCCGGCCGCGCGGAGACCGAGAACGCGGGAGATAGGGGGTGAGCGTGATGGAAAAGCACGAGTATCTTGCGAAGAAGATGGAGACGATCGAGGTGAAGCGACGCTCCATTAGCGAATTGTTGACGGCGATGGCTCAGACCGGCTTTCAGGGCCGTTCCCTGGCCGACGCCTACGCGGTGCTCCGCGACATGATCGCGGAGAAAGACAACACGATCTTTCTGGGTCTGGCCGGCTCGATGAGCACGACGGGCCAGTGGAAAATCGTCAAGTGGCTCATTGAGAACCGCTACGTCGACGTACTGGTCTCCACGGGGGCCAACGTCTCGGAAGACCTGATCGAGGGCCTTGGCTTTTCCTACTACCAAGGGTCGGCTACGGCCGACGACGGCGACCTGCTCGCCCACCAGATCGACCGTTACCACGACGTCTACGTCGACGAGATGCAGTACCGTCAGCTCGAAGCCTTTATCGGCGCGTTCATGGCCACGCTCGACGGGTCGCCTCCGCTGTCCTCCGCCGCGTTCTTGCGCCTGTTTGGTAAGTACCAGGACGAGCGTGGCATCGACTCGATCACGGCGGCGGCCTATCGCGCGGGCGTGCCCATCTTCTCGCCCGCCCTCGCCGACAGCGGCTACGGCATCGCCGCCGCCACGCTCTATCGCGAGAAGGGCATCCGCGTGGTGCTCGACCAGTTCGCCGACCTGACCGCCCTGGGCGAGATCGGCGATAAAGCAACCAACACGTCGGTGGTCTACGTCGGCGGCGGCGTGCCCAAGGACACCATCCAACTGGTGACGGTTATGGTCGACCTGTTCCGCGGCGGCGAAGAGGTCTACCCCCACAAGTACGCCGTGCAGATCACGACCGACTCGCCACAGTGGGGCGGCCTCTCTGGCTGCACCTTCGAGGAAGCGGTGAGCTGGGGCAAGATCGCCGAGCACGGCAATCGCGCCGTCTGCTACTGCGACGCCACCATCGCCCTACCGATCCTCTCGCACGCCCTCGTGGAGACGCTCGACGGCCCCCGCCAGGGCGCCGACCTACGCTTCGTTTTCGAAGACATCGCGGCCTCGCCGCGCCCTCTCCAGGACGCCGTGCGCTAGACATCCCGCCGTCAACGCCTCGAACGCCGGAGCCCCACCCCCACCGAACGTGGGCGGGGCTCCAGCGTTTCTCAAGCCTCTTCCACGAAGAGCGTCTTGGCCGCGCGCGCACTATTTCTCTCTGCTTGAGATAAGAAGACAACCGCGATCGATGGAGAGAGGACCCCTACGAACGGTATGGCTGCTGTTGAGACCGTTCTGGGCCTGCTCGTAATCGTCCTGGCCCTCGGCGCTCTTGCCAACCGTATCGGCGTGGCCTATCCCATTCTGCTGGTGCTCGGCGGACTTGGACTTGGCTTCCTCCCGTTTCTCCCTGACATCACGTTGGACCCCGATCTCGTGCTGCTGGTCTTTCTGCCGCCGCTGCTCTATTGGCAGTCCCTGACCGGCTCCGTACGCGACCTCAAAACAAACCTGCGGACGATCCTCTTTCTGGCCATCGGTCTCGTCCTGATGACGGTGGGCGTGGTCGGTGTGGTCGGACACGACGCTCTCGCCCTGCCATGGGCCGCGGCCTTTACGCTGGGCGCCATTATCGCACCGACCGACGAGGTCGCCGCCGTGGCGATCGCGTCGAAAATGTCCTTATCTCGACGTACACTAGCTATTATCGAGGGCGAGAGTCTCGTCAACGACGCAGCCGCTCTCGTGGCGTACGGGGTGGCCGTCGCCGCCGTGACGACAGGAACGTTCGCCTTCGACGGAGCAGTGCTGCGCTTCGTCGTGTCGTCCCTCGGCGGCGTCCTCATCGGTCTGGGCGTCGGCGTCGCCGTTCTGTGGCTGCGCAAACGTTTAGTGGACGGCGCTTTGCAGAACACGCTCTCTATCTTGACGCCGCTGGCCGCCTACGTCCCGGCGGTCGCCCTCGACGTGTCGGGCGTGCTGGCCGTGGTGGCGGTTGGCCTGTATCTCTCGCGGGAAGGGCCGCGCGTCGTCTCGGCCGGCGTCCGCCTGCAAGGCTTCGGCTTCTGGGATCTGCTTGTTTTTCCCGTCAACGGTCTGCTGTTCATCCTCGTCGGACTGCAACTGCACCAGATCGTGGCGGCTCTGACCGCGTATACGGCCACGACGTTAGCGCTCGACGCGCTTATCGTGTCCGCGACGGTCATCGTCTTACGTTTGCTCTGGATGGTCTTCGTCGGCGCTCTGTTGCATCTTGGCGAACGCCTGCGGGGGAGAGATTGGCGCATCTTAAGCGTGCGCGAGCAACTTGTAATCGGCTGGACTGGCATGCGCGGCGGCGTTTCCCTAGCCGCGGCGCTGGCTATTCCGGCTAAGATCGCCTCGGGGAAGCCGTTTCCAGACCGTGATCTTATCTTGTTCCTGACCTTCTCCGTCATCCTGGCCACGTTGGTCGTTCAGGGGTTGACCTTGCCAAAGGCGATCGACATCCTTGGCGTCAAGGACGATGGGTCGGTGGACCGCGAAGAGCGGGACACACGCCTGACGATGAAGCAGGCGGCTCTCGATAAGATCGACGCGCTCGCCCACGACCACGACGCTCCATCGGACGACGTGGAGCGGCTGCGGGATGAGTATAAGCGTCAACTCGCGCGTCTCAAGGCAGGGTCGCTCCGTGAAGACGAGGAAGGAGACGACGAGGCGGCGCGACACCTGCGGCGGGCGCTGCTCGACGAGGAGCGGCGCGCGGTCGTCGCCCTGCGTGATCGCGGCGAGATCGGCGACGATGTGCTGCTGCGCATCCAACGCGAACTCGACCTCGAAGACGTCCATCTCTCGGAGATCGATCGTGTGCAAGAAGCGGACGCCACGGGATAGTACAGCTGGCCAAGCGCGACGCGAGCGCACGTTCCACACCGCGTTTGTTTAACATCAGGGACGCTGCCGTGGGAAGGACGCGGGCGACACGGACAGCGTACGCCTCCTCACACCCTCGCCCTGGCGCCGCACCGTATTCGGACGGTCCAGTGCAGTGATGATGCATACTGTGTTGCAGGCTGGCGCCGCCAGCGGCGACCTTTCCCCTCTGTTGGACCGGAGGAGGAGCAAAGGAACGTGGGCGGCGATGATTAGTGTGCTGCATGAAAGACGAGGGAGACGACGATGGCCGAGATTTTCCGCAACTATATCGACGGTGAGTGGCGCGAGACCCTGACCGGACGTACCTTCGAGAGCGTGAACCCCGCGCGCAAGAGCGAGGTCATCGGCACGTTCCAGCGCTCGGGCCAGGAAGACATCGTGGCGGCGGTGGACGCGGCGGCCCGCGCCGCGCGGACTTGGCGCGAGGTTCCGGCGCCCGAGCGCGGCGAGATGCTCTACACCGTGGCCCGTCTACTCGAAGAGCGCAAGGAAGAACTAGCGCAACTGATGACGCGCGAGATGGGCAAGGTGCTTAAGGAAGCGCGCGGCGACGTGCAAGAAGCGATCGACATGGCCAAGTACATCGCCGGCGAGGGCCGCCGCTACTTCGGCCAGACCGTCCCCTCCGAACTGCGCCAGAAGTTCTGCATGACCGTGCGCCAGCCGCTCGGCGTGGTCGGACTGATCACGCCCTGGAACTTCCCCATCGCCATCCCCAGCTGGAAGCTGCTGCCCGCACTGCTCTGCGGCAACGCCGTGGTGCTCAAGCCCGCCGAAGACACGCCGGCCTGCGCCACGCGCCTGGTGGAGGTCTTTATCGAGGCGGGCGTCCCGCGCGGCGTGCTCAATCTGGTGACGGGCTACGGCCAGGAAGCGGGCCAGCCCTTGCTGGACGACCCGCGCGTCGCCGCCATCTCCTTTACCGGGTCCAGCGAGGTCGGCCGCTTTATCGGCGCGACCTGCGGCCAGAACCTCAAGCGTGTCTCGCTCGAACTCGGCGGCAAGAACGCTATCGTGGTCATGGGCGACGCCGACCTCGACCTCGTGCTCGACGGGGCCGTGTGGGGCGGCTTCGGGACGACCGGCCAGCGCTGCACCGCCTCGTCGCGCCTCATCGTGGAGCGCCCGCTCCTGCGCGAGGTGCAGGAGCGCCTGGTGGCGCGGGCCGAGGCGCTGGCCGTGGGCGACGGACTGCGGCCCGAGGTCGAGGTCGGCCCGCTCATCAATGGGAAGCAGTTGGAGCGCGTCCACGGCTACACCGGCATCGGGCGGGCCGAGGGCGCGCGCGTGCTGACCGGTGGGCGTATCTTGAGCGAGGGGGAGTGGGGCGACGGTTTCTTCTACGCTCCGACCGTCTTCGGCGACGTCGATCCCCGCATGCGCGTGGCGCAGGAGGAGATCTTCGGCCCCAGCGTGTCGGTCATCCCCGCCGACTCGTTCGAGAACGCGCTGGAGATCGCCAACGGCACGCGCTACGGCCTCTCCCTAGCGATCTACACGCGCGACGTCAACCGCGCCTTCCGCGCCATCGACAGCTTAGAGGCGGGCATCGTCTACGTCAACGCCCCCACTATCGGAGCCGAGATCCAGTTGCCCTTCGGCGGCATCAAGGGCACGGGCAACGGTCACCGCGAGGCCGGTACGACGGCGATCGAGCAGTTCAGCGAGATCAAGAGCGTCTTCGTCGACTACAGCGGCACGCTCCAACGCGCTCAGATCGACAACCGCGAGTAGAGTCTCCGCGTCCGCCTGGGGTCGGGAGCGTGGCCTGGATGGAGAATCCATCCTCCATCCAGGCCACGCTCCTCTTTTTTGGGAAGAGGTGTCTGGCTGTCCGCCAGGGGAGCCTTTTCATCGTCGGTAGTCAGGAGGGTCAGCGGTAGTCCACGACATCTGCGTCCTTCTTATCGCCGACGCCTACGTCGGCGATAAGAAAGCGGCCAGCGCGACGCCCGCGCCCGATGTAGGCCAGCGACAGCCGCGAGAGGGCAGGGCGCGTGAAAAGTCAGGACGAGGGGAGGGAAGACGAGCATTCTGGGAGCGCGGGCCTCTGGCCCGTCCCCGTGTCCGGTCTGGGACGGGCGAGCAGCGCAGCGAGCACCCGCGCTCCCCGGACGACTTTTCACGAACCCTGCGCGAGAGGGAGACTAGGAATCGGTTCCCTTATAGTCGCGCCGCGACTGATATGCAATAATACGGACTGTAAGGAGACGGGGGATGCCACAGGAATTTGCATCGATCGATATTGGTCAAATCAGCGTTCCATCGCTGGCCGACGTCGCGGAGGAAGTGCGCCGAACCAATCAACCTCGCGTCTTGCGACGAGCAGATGAGGACGTCGCCATCATTTCCCCGATCGGGAAGACCGCGAAGCGGCCCCGCGGTAGACGGCTGCTCCCCGGTCCGGTGGAGCCAGCGTCTGCGTTAACCTTGGAGCAGGTGTTCGGATCGGTCGAGACGCCGCCGCATCTGCAGGGTAAAGACATTGATGCGATGATCCAGGAGGCCAAGGAGGAGCGCGTCGAGCGGCTGCTGAGAAAGCCCTAACGGTATGCGCTTTCTCGATACAAACATCCTCATCCGCGCCATCACCAACGACGATCCGGTCAAAGCACAGCCCTCTCGGGCGTTGCTGTATCGTGTCCAGGCAGGCTTGGAACGTCTGGTGACGACCGAAAGCGTGATCGCTGAGGCTGTGTACGTCCTCTCGTCTCCCCGACAGTACCACCTCCCGCCCGTCGACATCGTGACGCGCCTAGCGCCGATCATCCGGTTGCCGGGTGTGACGCTGCCTCGCAAGCGCGTGCTCCTGCGCGCCCTCGTGCTCTACCAGACGTATCCGCGTTTCGACGTCGAGGATGCGCTGGCCGTCGCGACGATGGAGCGACAGGGCGTGACCGAGATTGTCAGCTACGATACGGACTTCGACGGTATACCAGGCATCATCCGCCTCGAACCAGGATCCATGACGAATGACACGACGCCCATCTGACGAACAGGCACACCTTGTCGCCTCCATGGGGCCGAGGTCAGCGGTAGTTCACGACGTCCGCGTCCTTCTTGTCGCCGACGTAGGCGTCGGCGAAAAAGCGGCTGGCCTCGGGACGCGATCCATCGACATCGGTGAAGCCGTACTGCACGGCGAGTTGGCCGGACGAGAGCGCTTGGCCGGCCCAGCGGCTCACCTTCGGGTCGGAGGCCAGCGCGACGACCGCGCGCCCGACGTAGGCCGGCGACTCGGAGACCGCGAACCATTTGTCCTGGGCGATGCCGTCGCGCCAGTTTTCTTCCGTCACGCCAAAGTGGTCCAGCATGGCCTCGGAGCGCAAGAAGCCCGGCGTGAGTGAGAGCGACGACACGCCATGAGGAGCGGTCTCCACGTTTAGCATCTTGCCTATACGCGCTATCGCGCTCTTAACGATGTCGTAGACCATCGAGCCGCGATAGCGCGCGTCGAACATATCGTCTCCATCGGTTACCTCGACGACCAACCCCTGGCCTCGCCGCAACAATAAGGGCAGGACAGTGTGCAACGTGATGAGGTGCGTCTCCAGGCCGTTGCGCAGCGCGCGCAGACCGTTCTCCAAGTCGTGCTCCCAAAGCGGTTTCCACTCGATCCACCCGTCTCCACCCCAGGTGTTGTCGATCAGTAGATCCAGTTTGCCGCCTTGTTCCTCCGCTATTTTGGCGACGAGAACCTCGACATCGGAGGGGATCAAGTGGTCGCAGCGGACGGCAATCCCGCGCCCTCCCACCGCGGTCGCCGCCTCGGCGGCATCCTCGATGGTTTCCGCGCGGCCGACGGGACTGCGCGTGGTCCGTGTCGTCCGTCCCGTGATGTACACGGTCGCGCCTGCCGCACCCAAGGCGACGGCGATGCCGCGGCCCGCGCCACGGGCGCCTCCCGTCACCAATGCAATCTGTCCACGTAGAGGATCGCTCACCACGTCTCTCCTTCACGTCCTCTAATGTCGCTCGCCCTCGTCGCTCGGCGGACGTTCGTAAGCTCGACCTCCTGTTCTCGTACGATGAGCGACGAAGCGAACGACGCACCGTTGTGCTGTCTCGTGAAGTGCGTCGCTCGTCGCCGTTGCAGCCCCCGCACGCGGCAGCCTCGGCGTGTGCGGCTCTATGGAGAAAGACTGATTGCCCCTGCACCCAAGCCAGCCCCGGTGATTTCTAGGGCCGCTGCTAGGCGATGCAAAAAGCTGCCTCGCGGTCGACCGTGAGGCAGCTTTTTGCATCGCGCTCCAGAGAGACAGGCGTCGTGCCCGACTTGCGCTGGCCCGTCCCTGGCAATAAGCGCGGAACCCGGCAGTTTTCGAGAGTATGCGCCGTGTTTAGGCCACGGACTCCGCTGTCCAGCGGCTGCCGCTCTTGTTGATCACCATCGGCTGGTTGCACGTGTCGCAGTAAACTTCCATGCCTTCGAGCGGGAAGAAGACTCCGACGGGGGAGCCGCAGTTCGGGCACGTGGTGCGCGCGTAGGCTCCAGAGAGGCGACCGATCGCCTGGTAGGCCAGGGCCGCGCCGCCGCCGAACAACGTAAGCCGGAAAATGAACCCCACTGCAAACCTCCTGAATCGTCGTTCGTTGTCATCTGAACACAAAGGGCGTTGGCCAAAGACGCGCGAATAGGTTGTACCCGCGTATTATAGCATTGGAGGGAAGGAAGCGATGAGAGAGGAGAACGAGGGCGGTATGGCCAAGAGGCGGCGCATCGTCCTGGGAACGCGCGGCAGCGCCCTGGCGCTCTGGCAGTCTGAATGGGTCGCCGCGACGCTCCGACGCCTGGCCCCCGCCGTCGACGTGGAGATCACACGTATCTCCTCCGTCGCCGACCGCCAGCCCGAGACGCCCATCGCGGATCTAGGCACGAAAGGCGTGTTCACCAAGACGCTCGAAGACGCCCTGTTCGACGGGCGCATCGATATGGCCGTGCATTCGCTCAAAGACCTGGCCAGCGTACTGCCGCCCGGCCTCATCCTCGCCGCCGTGCCTCCGCGCGAAGACCCGCGCGACGTGCTGGTCTCGTCCATGGCGTCGTCGCTAGAGACGCTGCCGCCGGGCGCGCGCGTCGGCTCCAGCGCCCCACGCCGTGTGGCCCAACTGGCGCATCTGCGCCCCGACCTCGTCTTTCTCCCTATACGCGGCAACGTGGATACGCGCCTGCGCAAGCTCGACGACGGCGACTACGACGCCCTCATTCTCGCCGCGGCCGGCCTGCACCGGCTCGGTCATGGGGCCAGGATCACGACCTATATCGACACGGCGTCGATGCTGCCGGCAGGAGGACAGGGCGCCCTCGGCATCGAGGTGCGCGGCGACGCTCCCGAGATTCTCGCCCTTTTAGCGAGGTTGAACGACGCCGCGACCGCCGCCTGCGTGACCGCCGAGCGCCGCCTTCAGGCCGTGCTGGAGGGCGGCTGCCGCGTACCCATCGGCGCGCTCGCGCAGGTCGCCTCGGGTGGGGATACGTTGACGCTCGACGCGGTGGTGGCCTCGGAAGACGGGCGCGACCTTATCCGTGCCTCGCTCAGCGGACCGCTCGCCGTCCCCGCCGCCCTGGGCGATCGTCTTGCCGCTGTGCTGCTCGAAAAGGGCGCCGGCGCCATCCTTACCGAGGATCGGACCCGCTAAAAGCTCCAGCCCCTGTCCGGTCGCCCTTGAGTCAGGGGTGAATCGATTTTTTCGCGCCGGTCAGCGGTCTTTTCAAGACAGCCCCTCCACCGGTCGATCTATGCTCGACCGCGTAAAGCGAGGGGTGGGACGGCGTGGCGCGGCATTGAAGCCAACGTCGGTGTAAAACAGGCCAACCGCGAGAGCCGTCGGCTAGGGTGCAGGCATAAGCCCTTACTGTCACGGTCGGCGCGGTATCGGTTGGCGCGCGGAGCGTCGAGTCGCATTTAGCAAAGAATGCGATAATAGTTGGACTAATGAACGTAAGGAGCATAGATGCTGCATAACATCGCCGATCTGATCGCGAACGTGCTCTCCTCGCTGGGCTACTGGGCGGTCTTTATCTTTGTCGGCATCGAGAGCACGGGCATCCCCTTTCCCGGTGAGACCATGCTTATCGCCGCCGCTATCGTCGCCGGCACCACGCACCATCTCCAGATCGTGTTGGTCATCATCGCCGCTGCCTCCGGCGCGATCATTGGCGACAACATCGGCTTCTTCGCGGGCTACAAGGGCGGGTTTCGCCTTATCCGGCGCTATGGCAAATACATCCGTGTGGACGAGCGGCGGCTGAAACTGGGCCAATACCTTTTCCGTAGACACGGCGGCAAGGTCGTCTTCTTCGGGCGCTTTCTGGCCATCCTGCGCGCGCTCGCCGCCTTTCTCGCCGGGACGAACCGCATGGAGTGGAAACGCTTTCTCGTCTTCAATGCCGCCGGGGGCGTTACCTGGGCCACCATCTTCGGTCTGGGCGGCTATCTCCTGGGCGACAACGTCCATCGTTTGGAGGGACCCATCGGCTACATCACCGCCGCCATCGCCATCGCCTTCACCGTCGCCCTCTATGTCTTCTTGCAGCGTAACGAGAAGCGCCTCGCCGACGAGGCCGAGCGCATGCTGCCTGGCCCCCTTCAGGGGTAGTCGAGCGCGCGACATGGACATCCTTTACCTCGGGCAGCCTAAAGAGAACGTAGATGTCCCAGACAAGAGATCGTCGAGCAGGCATCTCGCAATGGCTATGCGTCGTCTATTTGATCTTGATAAGGATGCGTGCCCGCACTTCTTGGGTGTGACGGCCTAACGGGGCGGTGATGAGATGTCGAGAGCCGTGAGGATGGACATTCATACTCAGTACAACAAGGAGGAGATCATGGTAAGAGTTGTCGATGTCGCGGCGATGTTCGAGACGTTCCAAGACTACTGGAGCCCCAAAATCGTTGGCGACGTCAACGATTGCCAGGTGAAGCTCGTCAAGCTGCATGGGCCGTTCGAGCGGCATCACCACGAGGTCGAAGACGAACTGTTCTTGGTGATTAAAGGCGTGTTGACGATGAGGATGCGCGACGGCGACCTTACCGTAGAGCCGGGCCAGTTCGTCATCATCCCGCGTGGCGTCGAGCACCAGCCGGTGGCCGAGGAAGAGGTGCATGTGCTGCTGCTGGAGCCCTCGACGACCTTGAACACTGGGACCGCGACGAGCGCACGCACGGTCGCCGTTCTCGACCAGCTGTAGCGGACCCGCTCCCACTAGAGGCGCCCCGCAAACCAGGGTCATCGGGCACGGGACGCGTCTCTACTCTTGGGGGCCGTTTAGCCTGTTCCCCGGCGCCTCCTTGCTTGCCAGGACCTCGTCAAGAAGCCCTGTTCCGCCCGCCCTCGCTACGTGGCCGCGCAATCGTAGAGCTGTGTACCGCCGCCCCGGCTAAAGCCGCCGGCGCCCGTCGTCGTAGCTATCTTTCCTGTTGTAGCCGTCTTGACCGTCGTCGCGTACTTCGAGGTCGGGACGACGGAGCAGTGCGCCGCGACCCACGTCGTCAGGTTGCCCGTCTGGTCGGTCGAGGCGCTTTGTGTGTTGAGAGTGCCGCCGGCAAGGCCACGCGAACCACCAAAGTCGCCGAAGGAGCCAAAACCATTGCCCCCTCCGTTGGCCGCGATGTAGAAGTAGCGCACGGTCTCGTTCTTCACTAACGCCGCCAGTCGCGTCGGGGTCACGATTTTATCCCAGCCCTGGTAGCCGCCAAGCGACATAGCCGGACGATTCGTGGCCAGGATAAAGAGGCTGGAGAGCGACGAGGTCGTCGTGGCGACCAGGAACGTCGTCTTACCTTGATGCTCTAGCAGATACCGTACGAGCTTAGGATCGAGCGTCCCGCTCCTGCCGAAGCCGCCGAAGTTCCTGCCGCGCCCGCCGAAGGTGCGGGGAGAGGTTCCGCCGACGTTGGTCTGCTGTCCTGGCGTCCCGGCGCCCGTACTGCTCTGGGCTCCTCCCGCGGTTCCCGCACCGTTCTGAGTTCCACCCACGTTTCCATGAGGAGGGCTGGAGGCGCCGTTCTGCTGTCCATTAGTCCCTGGAGCGCCGGGGGCTCCGTTCTGCGTCGCGCCCGTTCCACTTCCCAAACCGTTAAAGGCGCGCTGGCCAGCGCCTCCAAAGCCACGTCCGCTACCGAAGCCGCCTCCTCCGCTCGATGCGGGGCCAGCCTGCGGCAGTGCCGCGGCTCCCGCGTTGTCGGCGACCGACGCGGCCGCCCACGCGGTCGGCGCGACCATCAGGCCAGCCAACCCCAGCGTGGTCGCGGCCAACGCCGCACGTGGTCCGGCGCGGACGATCGCGCCGGGCGCGATCTCTATAGCGAGATTGAGGCGCCCTACGGCGAGCACGAGGGCGGCCACGACCGTCATCGCGAGGACGATCGGCGCCAGCCATCCACTCCAATCGGAGTTGGCCGAGAGCAGGTTGACCTGGAGCGCGGCGGCTCCGAGTAAGGTGAGAGGCAAGAGCCAGCCCTGCCAGCGCCGCGTGCGATAGCTCGTCCAGAGCGCCGCGGCGCCGATGCCGCTGAGCGCGGCCACGGGGGGCGCCAGCATACAGAGATAGTAGAGGTGGAAGAAACGCGACGCGCTGAAGAAGGCGAAGGCCGCGGCCAGCCACCCGCCCCAGAGCACCAGCGCCTGCCCGCGTGCATCCAGCGGCAGGCGTGGCTTTGTCTGCAAGAGGGAGGCGACGAGACCGACGATGGCCAGGATAAGCAGCCAACTGGCCTGTCCGCCGAGGGTCGCGCTAAAAAGACGCCCCAGACTTGGATTGCCGATCTCCGGCGCGAACGCGGGCGCTACGTTGAGGTCGATGGTGATGCCGAAGACGTGGATGGCCTGCAGGCCGCCGAGCAGCGTGGTAGAGACGCGGCCGATGCCGTTGTATCCTATGGCCAGGCTCAGCTCCGAGTTCGTGCCGCTGTCGCTGACGTAGGGGCGCGACATCGCCGGCGTGAGATCGACCGCGAGCGACCACGCCAGGGACACGACCACCAGCACCACCGCGAACAAGCCCAGGCGACGGATGCGCGTCCACCAACCGACCGGCGCGCTCAGCAGATAGAGCAACCCGTAGGCCGGGACGACGAGATAGGCTTGCAGCATCTTGATGTTGAAGCCGAGACCCACGATCGCGGCGCAGAGCAACAGCCAGCGCAGCTTGCCCGTGGTCCCCGCGCGCAGGGCGGCCCAACCTCCCAGTATCAGGGTCAAGATAAGGAGACTATCGATGGTGTTGTTGCGGCTGATCACCACGGTGATGGGGGTCACGGCCAAGGCCAGCGCCGCGATCAGTCCCGCCGCCGCGCCCCAGGCCCTCGACACGAGGTAATACATCAAGACGACGGAGAGGACGCCGGCGACGGCTTCGGGGGCCAGGATGCTGACGCCGCTGAAGCCAAAGATTTTCGCGCTGATCGCCTGCACCCAGAAGCCGAGCGGAGGTTTATCGACCGCGACGAAGCCGGCGCTGTCGAATGAGGCGAAAAAGAAGGTGTGCCAACTCGTGACCATGCTCTTGATCGTGGCCGCGTAGTAGGTGTTGGCGTAGCCTTCCTGGCCAAGCTGCCACAGATTAAAGAAAGCGGCGATAGCGGCGACGCCGACGACGCCCACGCGCCGCCAGAGCGTGAGCGCCGCTATCGCCGGCGAGGCGAGGCGCGTGTGGGCGCCGGCGTCCGCGGTTCGCCCCCTCGACGCCCCGCTGAAGGTTGTATCCCGTGTAGACATAGCCGCTCGTCTCCCTTTCTCATCCTCATAGACTCATGCCGCAGCTTCGACTCGTCTTAGCGTACGGCTGAGAGGTGACGGCGACGTGACAGCAGGATGAGAAACGAGTGGTTGGGCGAGTACTAGAGATACACGACTGCTTCAGCAGCACTACGCGTGAGGAGGGAGGGTGCGCCACGTGATTACGCAGGCGCTAGGCAGAGCGGGGATGGGCGAGAGGCAGGAGACGCTAGGGGTGCGTCGCGGCCGGAGGAGACGGACAGGCGATCGTCCCGGCGGGTAGACGTGCGGGTGCTATGATGAACGTACATTGAGGTCTGAGAGCGCGGGAGAGAGCAGCGGGTAACGGGTAGAGGGGGGCGAGATGTCGGACACCAAGACGCGGCCAGCGGCGGCGGGGGAGCGGCGACGGGGTCCACGCGTGGACGATTTGATCCTTACGCCCCTGGAGCGGGCGATGCAGGCGCCGGACAGGGGCGCTGACGCACCGGAGGAAGCGGGCCGACGCGCGGTGCTGTGGGGCGACAACCCCGAGATCGCGTTAACCCTGCTCTTCCACCTCGGCGCGGAGGGCTTCAGGCTGGACGTGGTAGAGACGGCCGATGCCTTCCTGCACGCGGCCAGCCGCGCCGTCCTGCTCGTGATCGACTGCACGGCCGCGCCGGACGCGCTCGCCCGCTGCCAAACGATCCTGTCGCGGGTCACGGCCCCCGTCTACCTCTGCTATCCCGACGTGGGCTTCGTGGACGACCTGCGCCCGCTGGCCGCCGCTGAGGTGACGTGGCTTCCGCCCGAGTGGCTGGGCATACGGCTGCGTGACAAGCTGCGCCTGCTCACGGGGGCGCTCCAAGATAAGCCCGGTGTGGGGCTGCGCGGGGCGCCCGATGATGAACTCACCCACCGCGAGCGGGAAGTCCTTGCCCTCAAGGCCGCGGGGCTCACCAACCGCGAGATCGCCGCGCGGCTCGGGTTGACGCCGGACACGGTCAAGACGCACCTGGCGAAGGCCCGGCGGAAGCAGAGGAAGCGAGGGGCGGACTAAGACGGCGAGGGAGGGGTGAGGGTGAGGTGAGGGGACAGGCCACAACGCTCCCCCCAGAGAGGACGCCCAGGCGTCGCGCACCCTGCCGACGACGCCCGCGGGGGGTGAGATTTTCACCCCCCCGCGGGCGATGCTTTCTCACCCCGGCGTCTGCGATGCTCGAAGCAGAGCGATAAGGAGACCACGACGCTGTCGTCGTCCCCTCCAAGTCGCGTCGATACGAACGGGACGTGGGGGGGATTGACATGCGCGCACGAACGGGCCGGGCGGTACGACTCCTGATTTTATGCGGGCTCATCGCGGAGCTGGTGCTGACGCCGCTCGTGCAGATAGGGCCGCGCGCGGCCGTCTCCGCGCAGAGCGTCGGCGGCAATGCCCGTTCGACGCGGGGCGCGTCTCTGACGGCCACGGCCGTCGCGACCGCCACGGCCACCCTCTCCCCCTCCATCACCGCCCTGACCACTGTAGCCGTGCCCGTGACGGCCACGGCGAGCGCGTCCCGTACGCCGGGCGTCTCCATCGTCCCGACGGTGTCGACGACGACCAGCACGGCGACAGCGACCCTCACCACGACGGAGACCGCGACGACCGTGCCGCCAACAGCGGCGCCGGCCAGCGCGACCGCCACGACGACGACCGTTCCCCTCGTCGCGACGAGCACGCCTCCGACCACGAGTGCGGACAGCGTGCTTACAGGCACGGCCGCGACGCTCAACAGCGCCACGGATATGACGCCGACCACCGACGCGCTCACGCGCCTGCCGCTCGCCTTCGAGCCCAACCAGGGGCAGACCGACGCCTCCGTCCAGTTCCTCTCCCACGGCCCCGGCTTCAGCCTCTATCTCACCCCCGACGGGGCCACCCTGGCCGTGGCGCGGGTGCGCGTGCCCGGACGGCCTGGTCACGGGCACGGCGGCGGCCTCAAGAGCCTGACGCGGGACGACACGCTCCACGGGATCACGGGCACGGTCTCGATCAGCGCCACGGCGCTGCGCCTGCGCTACGTGGGGGCCGACCTCAACGCGCCGGTCAGCGGCGACGCTCAACTGCCCGGTGTGGCCAACTATCTTGTCGGCTCCGACCCGAGCCGCTGGCACACGGGCGTGCCCACCTACGCCACGGTGTCGTACCACGCCGTCTATCCCGGCATCGACCTTGTTTACTACGGGACCGCCGGGCGTCTGGAGTACGACTGGCGGCTCGCCCCTGGAGCCGATCCAGGCCAGATCGCTCTGGCCGTCGACGGCGCGCGGGACGTGCGCCTGGATGGAGACGGCAATCTCGCGCTCGGGACCATCCTGGGCGACATCGTGCAGCAGGCGCCGCGGGCCTATCAAACGATCGATGGCGTGCGCCACGCCGTCGCCGTCCACTACACCCTCACCCCGGCGCGCCAGATCGGCGTCGCGCTCGGCGCCTACGACACGCAGGCTCCGCTCGTGATCGACCCGGTGCTCAGCTACAGCACCTACCTCGGCGGCAGCGGCTCCGACGCGGCGTACGGCGTGGCGGTCGATGCCGCTGGCAACGCCTACGTCACAGGCAACACGACCTCGACGGACTTCCCCACCGCCGGCGCCCTACAAGGGACCAACCACGGCGGCGTCACCGCCTCGCTCGACGCTTTCGTCTCCAAGCTCAACGCGGCAGGGACTGCCCTCGTCTACAGCACTTACCTGGGCGGCAGCGGCGACGACTACGGCAACGCCATCGCGGTCGACCCCTCCGGCAACGCCTACGTCACGGGCAATACCAGCTCGTCTGACTTCCCGACCACGGCCAACGCCTACCAGCCGACGGGCTACAGCATTTTCGTCTCCAAGCTCAACGCGGCAGGAGGCTCACTCCTCTACAGCACCTATCTGGGTGGCCCCAGCGGCGTCGGCAACAACTACGGCAACGGCATCGCGGTCGATGCCGCCAGCGACGCCTACGTGACGGGGTACGCCGGTTCGACGGACTTCCCGACCACGCCGGGCAGCGTACAACCGGCGCTCAACGGCTTCTCCTACAACGCCTTCGTGGTCAAGATCAACACGGCCGCGTCCGGGTCTGCCTCGCTCGTCTACGGCACCTACCTCGGCGGGACGAGCCCCAGCGGGGATGCCGGCCAGGGCATCGCGATCGACCAGGCGGGCGATGCCTATGTCACGGGCAGCACGACCTCGACGGACTTCCCAACCACGGTCAACGCTCCGCAACGCACGTTCGGCGGCGTGTACGACGCCTTCGTCTCCAAGCTCAACCCGACGGGCAGCACGCTCCTCTACAGCACCTACCTCGGCGGGTCCGACGACGACGAGGGCGAGGGCATCGCCGTCGACGCGGGCGGGAACGCCTACGTCACGGGCTTTACGGCCTCGACGAACTTCCCAACGACGGCGCCCGCCCCCCCAGCGCACGTTCGGCGGCGTGTACGATGCCTTCGTGACCAAGATCAACCCGGCGGGGAACGCTTACGTCTACAGCACCTACCTCGGTGGCAGTAGTAACGACGAGGCGTTCGGCATCGCCGTCGGTCCCACCGGCCAGACTTTCGTGACCGGCTTTACGGCCTCGACGAACTTCCCCACGGCCAACCCGACGCAGGGCGCCTCTGCGGGGGCTAGCTCTTGCACCTTCTCTCCCTGCGGCGACGCCTTCCTCACCGCACTCGACGAGGGCGGCACGGCGCTGCGCTACAGCAGCTATCTGGGCGGAAGCGGCGAGGACCAGGGCCAGGCCGTCGCGGTGGACGGCGCGGGCCGCGCCTACGTCGTCGGGTACACCTACTCCACGAACTTCCCCACGACGACGGGGTCCGCGCAGCGGACAAACGCGGGCATCAGGGATGCGTTCGTGGCCCGCGTGCTCGTCCCCAGCGGCGGGGTCATCCCGTGGCATCCGCGGCAGAGCGTGCATTTCTCCGCCGGACTCGACGCCCACGTGGACCTCACGGACGGCCATATCGACGTTCGGGCCAGCGACCTCTCGCTCCCGGCGCGCGGCCTCGACCTGATGCTGGCCCACACCTGGGACAGCGCACTGGCAGCGGCCGGAGCGAGTACGGCGGCGGGGCCGGGCTGGCAGACGAGCCTGACTCCACGCCTGGGCGGGGCGTTGGGCGCGACCGCCTCCTACACCGACACGAGCGGCGCCGTGTGGACCTTCACTCCGACGGGGAGCGTGGGCGGCCTGTACAGCTACTCCGCGCCGCGGGGAGAGCCCTGGAAGCTGACGGCGTCGACGACGGGCTACACCTTGACCAACTTCCTCACGAGCGACGCGCTGCGCTTCGACGTGAGCGGACGGCTGATGTCGGACACCGACGCCTACGGCAACCAGAACACGCGGAGCTATGGGGCGGGCAGCACGACGAGTCCCAGCAGCGAGGCGAACAGCGGCGGGCGCGCCCTGGCCTTCACCTACAACGCCAACGGCGCGCTGGCCGACGCACAGAGCCCGTTGTGGCAGAGCGGCGGCGCGGGCATGGCGGACAGCCAGCACGTGGCCTACGGCTACAACGGCGCGGGGCAGATGACGACCGCGGCGCGTGGGGCGGGGACGACCGACGCCCTGACCACGACCTTCGGCTACAGCGGGACGCAGATGATGACCGTGACCACGCCGGCCGGACACGTCTGGACGCTGGGCTACGATGGGCTGGGCCGCGTGACCACGATCACCAGCCCGGCGGCGAGCTCCACCCCCGCCTACACGACGCGGATGACGTACGGCGCGGGCACGACGCAGGTCGTGCGCGGGCTGGGGACCACGGGCGCCCTGACCACGACCTATACGCTGGACGGGCAGGGCGAGGCGGTCCAGACGCAAGACGGCCTGGGGCACACGACCCATAGGACCTACGACGCCGATCACGACGTGACCAGCAGTACAGACGCCAACGGGAACCAGACGTCGTCCACGTACCAGTACGTCGGCACGACCGGCTCCATCGGCCTGCGCACCATGACGGTTTTGCCGGCGATCGGCCTCTATCTGCCAGGCAACACGCCCATGACCTCGACGCTCACCAGCCGCTACGACCCGACCACGTACGACCTGCTGGAGAGCGATAAGCCCGAGGGCGGCGTGGCGCTCTACGCCTACGATCGCCATAAGGTGATCACGAGCACCCTGCTGGTCAGCGATCAGGGCAACACGTTCTGCCCCAACGCCGTGGCTCAGGCGTCAGGGGTGATCACACCTCAGCTCGGGGGGACGTGCAGCTACACCCAGCAGTGGCGCGCCTCGGTCAACCGCTACGACGCCTATGGGCAGCGCCTCAGTACGGTGGACGGGCGCGGCTTCACGCCGGCCAGCCTGACCACCACGAGCGCGAACGGCTCCCCGGTTGCCCCCACGCCGCAGCTCGATCCGGTGCAGGCGCCGCTGTACACCAGCACGTCGCGCTACACACCGCAGGGCGACCTGCAAAGTGAGAGCACGCCGCCGATCACGACGACGCTCAACATCACGGGGACCGCCCTTATAACCACGACCGGGCCGGTGACCACGAGCTACGGCTATGATGGCGACGGCAATGGAACGGGCGTGACCACGGCCAACGGTTACGCCACGACGGTGACCTTCGACCACCTCGGTCGCCAGACCTCCACCATCCTGCCGCGCGTGACGCTCTACGACGGCTCCACGAGCACGCCCACGGATAGCACGACCTACGACGGCGACGGCAATGTCGTGCAAACGCGCGACGCCAATAGCGCGGTGACGACGAGCGCGTACGACCCCTGGCAACGCCTGATCGCCACGACCGATCCGGTCAGCGGCACGACGCTCTACACGTACACGGCCACGGAGCAGGTCGCCGTGCAAGACCCACGCGGCTTCGTGACCCAGAGCGCCTACGACGGGGCCGGCCGTCTGACCCAGACGACCGACCCCTCGAACAACACGACGCAGTACCAGTACGACCCCGTCGGCAATACCGTGGCCATCACGGGCGGGACGGCCGGGGCGGCCACTACGATCGACACGCGCACCTACGACGCGCGTAACGAGGTCTCGACCGACACGACGAGCGGTCCAGGCCTCATCACGCCGCTGACGACGCGGACGTTCTACGACGGCGACGGGAACGTGGCCCAGGTGCAGCAGCCCAATGGCGACACCGTCTACAACCTGTACGATCTGAGCGACCTGCTCCTGAGCACGCAGATCGACACGAGCCCTGTAAGCAAGACGGGCGCGAAGGGCATGTCCACGTACGACTTCTACAGCTACGACGCGGCGGGCAATCAGATCCGCCACAGCGACGCGGACAACCGTACCGACCTCATGACGCTCGACGCGGCCGACCGCACCGTGCGGGACGCCGTGAGCACGCCCGGCGCCACCGGGACCACCCTCATCACCACGACGACCAGCTACGACCCCGATGGCAATACGGTGTTCTGGACGCGGCAGACGCAGACGCCGAGCGGACCCGTGGGGACGCAGACGGACAGCGCAACCGTCGACGCGGCGGATCGTCAGGTCGCCACGACCGACAACGGCCTGACCACGCGCTACGGCTATGACGCGGCAGGCCGCCAGCGCGTGCATACCATCGTCGATGGGGTGACCGGTGTCGTGACCACGATGGACAGCGAGGGCCGCGCCGTGGCTCTGAGCGAAGGCCTGGGGGGCAGCGGGCCGTACGTCGGACGCATGGGCTACAACATGAACGATCTGCCTGTGACGGCGACCCTACCCGGCGGCAGTGGCATCACCGAGGGTCTCGGCTATGACTCCTCCAGTCGCTTGACCAGCCTGACTCTGACCGGTCCGGCGAGCAGCCCCGCTACGACGACGCTCAGCAGTTCCTACGCCTACGGCTACAACGCGCTCAACTGGACCACGAGCACGACCACGCTCTCGGGCACGGACACGCTCGTCCACGACGCGCAAGGCCGCTTGACCAGCGAGACGGGACCGCAGGTCGTGGCCAAAGGCGGCACGTACGCCTGGACCTACGACCAGAACGGTAACCTGACCTCGCAGATCGGGGACGACGGTTTCCCGGTGACCTACACCTACACCCAGGCCATCACGCCGAACGAAGTGCAGACGATGGTCA
>JAABUX010001952.1_pt1 | contig 29986 bp, 30 predicted proteins | sample 5561851 | NCBI WGS metagenome assembly JAABUX01 (sample SAMN10711883, study PRJNA513361) | rock metagenome | isolation source: Antarctica rocks | place: Antarctica: Victoria Land, Richard Nunatak red sandstone | collected 2016-01-03 | reverse complement strand
ACGTACTTCGAGCGTGACACCGCCGATGACCCGGTGGCCCGGGACGAGCGCGGCGAGCCGGTTGCCGAGGGTGGTGAGGGGGTGGGTGAGCCGGTCGGGTTCCGCACCTACGGGCACTCCAAGGATTCCCGTGATGATCTGCCGCAGGTCGTGATCGGGATGGCCGTCACCCGCACCGGCATCCCGATCCGGACCTGGTGTTGGCCGGGGAACACCGCCGACACCTCGGTGATGGACCAGGTCCGGGCGGACCTGACCGACTGGAAGCTGACCCGGGTGGTCTGGGTCACCGACCGCGGCTTCGCCTCGGCCGCCAACCGGCGGCTGCTGCAGCGCGGCGGCAGCCACTACATCCAGGCCGAGAAGCTGCGCGGCAGCGCCGAAGGCGAAGCCGCCCTGGCCCGGCCGGGCCGCTACCGCACAGTCGCCGGGAACCTGCGGATCAAAGAGGTCAAGCCCCGCCACCAGCAGGGCGTGATGGCCGACCGGTTCATCGTCTGCCACAACCCCGAGCAGGCCGAGCGGGACGCCGCCGTGCGCCAGCGGATGCTCGTGCTGCTGGCCGAGAAGATCCAGGGTTCGGACGCGCTGAGCAAGACCAAGCGCGCCGAGCTGCGCGGGAAGATCTCCACGATGCCCGGCCTGAACCGCTACCTGCGTGTCACCGCCGCCGGGCTGCTGCGCATCGACACCGCAGCGGTCCGCCGCGAGACCCACCTGGACGGCAAGTGGCTGCTGCGCTGCTCCGACCCGTCGCTGACCGCTGAGGACATCGCCGCCGGCTACAAGCAGCTGCTGGAAGTCGAGCGCGGCTGGCGGGACATGAAGACCCACCTCGACCTTCGTCCGGTCAACCACCGCAAGGAAGAACGGATCCGGGCGCACGTCCTGCTGTGCTGGCTGGCGCTGCTGCTCATCCGGATCGCCGAGAACGAGATCCCCACCCACACCTGGCGGCGCCTGCGTGAGGAGCTCCAGACGCTGCACGTCGGTGAGTTCACCGGCAACGCCGGCCATGTCCACCAGCTCACCGAGCTCACCACCGCCCAGCGCGACATCCTGCGCGCCCTGCAGATCCCCGAGCCACCGCGGTTCCTGCACCTCACCGCCGCTGACTGACCCGAGCCGCCGGCTCGTAGGCACTACGCCTAAACGATCATGCCCGCATAACCCCAGGTCACAGGCATGTTCATGCCTACCAAGATCAGTTAGCTGCGGAAGTCAGGCTCAGCAGCGCCCGGTACGACGCGTCGCGAACCTGATAGCCGTCCACCCCCGGGAGAGTGCAATGAGCTGCACGACGCTTGTCCGACCCTGGCGCTACTTCTGGTCACCGTGCAAAGCGACCCGTCAGCGGCACTCCGAACGGTCCGACGAAGAACTCGATCTTTTGTCACAGAGGATCGGCCTACGGAACGGCGGATTGGTGTGACGTGTCGTAGTTGGGTCTCTTGGTGTCGCCGTTGGGTTATGCGTCCAGGAAGGTCGTCAGCTGGCGGATGAACGCGTCGGGCTCCGTCGCGTGCACGAGATGACCAGCGTCGATGGTGACCATCCGACCGTCAGGAAGGAGGTGGACCAGGTTGGCCATCTGTTCCTGCGGGATAGGGCTACGCGGGCCGCCCGCCATCACCAGGGTGGGAGCTGTGATCGAGGCGACTATGCCTGCCCAGCCAGCGTCGAAGTTGTCGATCTCTGGGCGCACCTGCTCCACGACACGCCAGTCGAACGGCAGGACGCATTCGGGCTTGGGCGGAGGATCGGCCGGACGGGGCTTGAGCAGCCCGACGTCTTCGAGCACGAGGCGGCGCACCAGTTCGGGACGTGCGGCCGCAACCTGGCAGGCCACCAGCCCACCCAAGGAGTGACCGACCAGGTCGACGGGCGCCCGGCCGAGCCCGCCGTTCAGCAGACCGGACAAGTCGGCTGCCATCAGTTGGATCGAGTAGTCCCCCGGCCAATCGCTGGGACCGTGACCTCGTAGGTTGACCGCGTACACGGTCCGCGACGAGCACAGTGCCGACGCCACGACGGCCCAATCCTCGGCCGTCTCTCCTGTGGCGGGCAGCACCACCACCGGCGGGCAGTCCGACGACTCTTTGGCGGCCCATGCTGAGACCGCGAGGCTGACGCCTGCGACATCGACGGACAGGTCTGTTGGCATCCGCTCACGTTCGCCCATCCGGGTCACGGAGCGCCACATGCTTCGCTGCCGGCGTAACGCAGCCCCCGGTGCTGCAAGGCCATCCCGTCCGGGCCCGCCACGACCCGATCACCAATCCACTCGCCGATCTCAGCTGGGATCCGGCGATGGATCATCTCGCAGCCGACTGTAGAGGTAGCCGTCGCGCCATCCTCCCGCGCGGAACTCAGCAGCACGGATCTTCCCTTCGAGCGTGAAACCGGCCTTCACCAGCGCCGCCTGCTCGGCGTCGTTCTCTAGGTGCGTCGCGGCCTGAATGCGTTGCGCCGGAGTGTGCTCGAACAGGTAGTCACACAGCATTGCTTGCGCACGCCAGCCGATGCCCTGCCCGCGCCGCTCGGGCAGAAGCGCGATCCCGATCTCCCAGTACTTCCCAGCCGAGCCGTACAAGCCGGAGCGCCAGTTCACGAACCCCGAGCCCACCGGGTCGGATTCGACCTCGACGATGAGCCGTCCGTCCTCAGCGCCGAGGTACCCGTCCGCGGCAAACCGCCGGGCAGGCTCTTGGGCGTCGCGGAAACCCGCCCAGTCCATGCCGACCAGGCCCGGTTCGACGGCGAACCGCCGGAACATTGCCAGGTCGTCTTCGACCACGGGCCGCAACCGCGCCGCCACCCGCCTCTGACTCACCATGCGATCTTCCCACCCGCCCGCGACAGGACCCACGCGTTCCGAGGAAGGAAGGTTCAGCGGCGCATCTCGGGGGCTAAGACTCATCCGAGCGTGCCGCGATCGTCTTGCGGACAGTCGCCGTCACCCGTCCGGACCGACAGGTGTGTGTCCGCGGTGGTCTTCAGTGCTGTCCCGTAGCGTCGCTGGCGTGGATATGGCGCCGGTTGAGCAGACCCGGACGGCGTACGACACCGTCGCCGCCGCCTACGCCGAACTGCTGGGCGACACCAGCTTCGAGGCGGACATCGACCTGGCAATGGTCCAGCACTTCCTCGGCCGGGGGGGACTGCATAGGGGCGCTCACGTGCTGGATGCCGGTTGTGGTGCCGGTCGGATGCTGGCCTACCTCGAGCAGCTCGACCCATCCCTGCATCTGACTGGCGTCGACCTTTCCCGGGCATGGTCGTCCCCGCCCGCGCGGGTCATCCGACTCGACGGGTCGAGGTAGGCGATCTGGCAGTACTCCTGGCCCTTCGTACCTGAGGTGGGGCGGGGTGGACACGCCGGGCGTGGTGGTGCGGTGACGTAGGGGTCGAGGCCCTCAGGATCGGTTGCGACCAAGCAAACCTGTCCCGAGGACCTCGACGATGACCGAGCCTATGGCGTGTGGTGCTGCACGCTGCCTGTCCCTGACCGCCTACTGTGACAACTGCGATGTCCTTGTGGGCCTCGTCGGGCTACACGTCGTCGAGGTCGATCAAGTGGCTGACCGGTTGACGGTCACGGTCGAGTCCGAACGACATCTGATGGGCTGCCACGAGTGCGGTGTCGTCGCGGTCAGCCACGGCCGTCGCCTTGTGGAGCTGATCGACGTACCCTGCTTCGGGTTTCCGGTCCGGGTGCGGTGGCGTAAGCGGTCCTGGGAGTGCCTCGAGCCGACCTGCCCGACCGGGGTCTTCACCGAGCAGGACGAACAGGTCGCCCGCCCGCGGGCCCTGCTGACGGTGCGGGCGTGCTGGTGGGCAATCGGTCAGCTTCGGCGCGAGCACGCGTCGGTGTCCGGGCTGGCCCGTCAGCTTGGCATCACCCGGCGCACAGTGTGGCGCTCGATCAAGCCGTTGCTGACGGCGATGGCGGCCGACCCCTGCCAGGTTCGACGGTGTCACGATCCTCGGTGTTGATGAGCACATCTGGCACCACGTCAGTGTCAAGGAGCGGGGGCCGAAGGAGCTGACTGGGATGGTGAATCTGACCCGGGACGAAGACGGCAACACCCGAGCGTCGTTGTTGGACTTGGTTCCTGGCCGTTCCGGAACGGTGTACCGGGACTGGCTGCTGGAGCGCAGCGCAAAGTTTCGCGACACCGTCAAGGTTGCCACGCTGGATCCCTTCCAGGGCTACAAGAACGCTGGGACGACCAGCTCGAGGACGCGATCGCCGTTGTCGATGCCTTTCACATCGTCAAGCTCGGTGGGCACGCCCTCGACGAAGTCCGCCGTCGGGTGCAGCAGGAGACCCGAGGACATCGCGGCCGCGCCGGTGACCCGCTGTACGGGATCCGGAACATCCTGCGCTGCGCAGCCGAGCGACTCACCGAGCGACAACATGCCCGGCTCGACCGGGCGATCGCCGCCGACGAACGCCACGACGAAGTCCACATCGCCTGGCAGGCCGCGCAGCAACTACGGTCGGTCTTCCACCAGGAAGACCCGCGCGAGGGACGCCGGGTCGCCGAGCACGTCCTCGCCTCGTTCCCGTCCTGTCCGATCCCCGAGATCGCACGCCTCGGGCGCACCCTGAAACAGTGGCGCGAGCCGTTTCTGGCCTACTTCACCGCCAGCGGGGCCTCCAACGGCGGCACCGAAGCCATCAACGGCCTCATCGAGCTCCACCGCCGGATCGCCCGCGGTTTCCGCGACTTTGACAACTATCGGCTGCGCATGCTTCTGATCGCCGGCGGGCTCACCCACCCCCGAATGACATGACTACCAACGGCTCTCGACGCTAAAGATCACTGACGTCATGCACTTGGGTGTACGGCCTCCGGGCTTCGGATACCTGAGATTCCTTTGCCTGCCACACATCGGCCGGTCAATGTGGCCTTGTGCTGGCGATCGTCATGGCCAGCTCGACGTCGGACGTGACCTGCGTCGGCGACCTGCCTATCGTGTAGATCGTCTCAGTCGCCAGGTGGTCGTCCAGCCCGTCCCTGCTCCACCGGTCGAGCCAGTCGACCCCGTCGCGGATCCAGTCGCGGCCCTTACCTGCGACGCACCGCAACCGCAGCTCCGCGACCGAGGCGGCTAGGTCTTGGGCCGGGCGAAGAAGGACGACCATCCGCTCGTCCAACGCCCGTCGGATGATGACTTGCCTGGCCGGGGTGGTGACGTGGGTGTGACCCGCCCCCAGCGCGACTACGGCATCGGGGTAGTCGCTCAAAACTCGTGGAGTCGCATAGGCCAACGCCTCCTCCCACGCCAGATGTGCCCGTTCGTAACCGGCGACCTCGATGAGTTCCACGAAACGGGTCAGTGGCCAGCCGGCCTCCTCGTAATACGGAACAGAAGCCTCATCGGCGTCGACGAACTCCACGCCGAGGGCCGACGCAACCAAGGAGCCCACCGTCGACTTGCCCGCTCCCGGCGGACCGATCAGGACCAGAGTCACGGCACCAGTCAACACTGGCCGAGCCGCCGCAGCGCCGTCCGCCGCACCCTCTCATGGCAGTTCAACCGCGGCAGGACTTCCACCGAACAGGAACCACCAGACTTCCGGCCATTCGCGCTGCCCATTGAGCCGAGCTCACCCACCCCCAGCGGACATGACCCCCACCACAGGTACCAAGAGCCAGTAATCCCGGACGCCGCGGTGACCGCTCGGGGATTCTCGGCTGGTGCCGTGCCCCTCCTCGAAATCCGTGGCAGCGCCGGTCATCGGCCGCTTGAATGAGAACCGATGATCACCCTTCCCGAGCCCGCGCATTTGACGTCACCAACCGCGGCGGTCCGTCTTTCGTACCTAACCGGCGAGCAGGCTGATTGCTTGCTGCGCGGAACTGATACGGACTGGCTCGGGCCGGCCAGCGATGACTTCGATGACTTCGTGGCCAAGCGCTGCGGCGTCTCAATCCGTTGGGACGTGCCCTCGACCGTGCTCTGGTACGTCTCCGTTGAGCACTACTTGGGCACGCTTGTCATCCGTCACAAGCTCACGCCGCAGCTCGCCGATGTGGGCGGCAACGTCGGCTACCACGTGGTCGCGCCCTGGCGCCGCCAGGGGCACGCCACCCGGATGCTTGGGGCCGGCCTGGCGGAGTGTCGCAGGTTGGGCCTCGATCGAGTCCTACTCACCTGCGATCCCGAGAACGTGGCGTCCCGCCGCGTCATCGCCGCCAACGGCGGACAACCCGATGGAAACAGCGCTGGAGAAGACCGCTTCTGGATCACCTTCACGGACAATCAGAACACAGGCGGCCACGCGAAGCGGCGTCCCAGCTGAGGAACGGCTTGCGGCGACGATTCCGACTCCTCGACCGAGGTGATCTTGTGTCACTTGTCGATCGTCAAGCGGGTCGGTCAGGCTCAGTCGGAACCTCCTCCGGTCCACTACTGCCCATGGTGAAGCGGCGGCCGCACGAGGGACAGACGAGGACGGGGGTGCGCTTGTCCCCCCTTGCGCTGCTCCTGGACGCGAAGAGGGATCGAGTCGAAGGTGCAGGGTGGCCAGGTCCACTCGCTGACGGTAGCGACGATCGCGGGTTGCTGGCGTCCCGATCGCGGATCGGTATACGACGAAGATCAATAACGGTGCCAGTACGGTCGCCGGATGCCCATGTTGACCGCCACCGAGGCGCTCCCGCAGCGGCCGCGTCGAGTAGCCGTGGCGGGTACATCGGGAGCCGGCAAGACGACGCTCGCCGCGCGGGTCGGCGAGCTGCTCGGTATTCCGCACGTGGAGATCGACGCACTGTTTCACGGCCCGTCGTGGACCCCGCGGGAGACGTTCAAGGCGGAGGTGGAGGCCTTCATTGTGCGTTGGGCCTGGAGGACACACCATCTGAGCGCTGCGCGGGTCGACGCGGTGCGCCAGCAGCGGCCCGATCTGATCATCGTGCGCCTGTCGGACGCGCGTGAAGTGTAGCAGTGGATCATCGGGCCTTTAGCGCACGCTGCCAGCTACGTGTGAGTCCCATTCAGGATCGTCTTGCGGAGATCCCCGACGCCGTCGGGATCGGCGTCACATAGCCGGCGCTATCCGCTTCGGCCGGAGCCGCCGGTAAGCGGCGTTCTACATGGCCGCCGTGGCCAGCGTAGGCGGCGCTACCGTCAGTTCGTGAGCCAGCCCAAGGATGATCCGGCGCAGTGGTTCTTCCGTGGGCGCTACTACATGGTGACCCGGTTCAGCGATGTTGCCACCCGTGACGGCTACGGCTGGGAGTTGGATGATGTGGCGCCAGCGCCCGGGCGCGGAACTGTGCTGGAAGCGTTCTGGGACGACACAACTGGCCTCTTCACGTTCTGGGCGCGAGGCGGTGACCTGGTGCTTCCGTTTGACCTGGTCGAACACTTCGTCGCAGAGGCGCGTAAAGGCGTGCCGCCGAGGAAGGACGTGCCCGAGATTGACAGCATGTAGGTGCCGCTATCGAACGCCAGGACTCGCCGCTGAATCGGCGCCGATCCCGCCCGCGCCGGTTGAGGATCGTTATCCGGAGCAGTGGACAGGCCAACTCGCGCAGTGATGTCAGGCATCGGCGCTACGTTGCCTTGCATGGCAACTGCATCAGTCCCTGACCGTGAGCGGCCCACGATTCCTGACGGTTACGGGCTGCCGAGCGCGGCGGACGGCCTGCTGAGCTGGGAGTCGGTCGAGCAGCGGTTGCGCGCATCGCAGCACTACTGGCTCGCCACCGTTCGCCCCGATGGCACTCCCCACTCGGTGCCACGCTGGGGCGTCTGGCTGGATGGCTGCTTCTACTACGACGGCGCACCGACGACGCGCCACGTCCGCAACCTCGACCATAACCCTGCCTGCACACTGACACTCGAAAGCGGCACTGAGGTGGTGATCGTCGAGGGATTGTCCACCGCGACCAGTGCTGAGCCGGCCGAACTCGGCGCTCGGCTTGCGAGCGCGTTCGAGAAGTACCACCCGGGTTACGCGCCAGGCCCGGATTCCTGGTCCGGCGAGCAGGGCGGCGGATTACGCGTGATCACTCCGAAGCGCGCGCTGGCCTGGTTCGCGTTCCCGAAGGACTGCACCCGCTTTGTCTTCTGAACCCGGGTGGCCAGCCTGGGAGGCGACGGCGTTGCTGTCCGACTGACTCGGCCGAGGATCGGCCGATTGACCGGACAGCGATCCGCGACCGGGGAGTTGCAGGATGTGCTCGCCGGATGACAACCTCGCTGAGCAATTAGTTGCTAGCAGAACGGTCTTCGCGCCGGAGTCGGAGAAGCGAACAGCGCAGCGGTGCGCTGGAGGCAGGTGACACACCAGTCGTCGCGCGCAGATGGCAGCGGGAGCTCATGCAGTCGACCTTGAGACTCTTCGACTGCCAGGCCGCTCGCGCAGAGCGTTTGGTGTTTCATGACGTGTGGATCGCGCACGTAGGCGTGTACGGGACCGCCAGTCGGACGCATCGCCCCCGTCGGCGGGAAGCGATCCCTGACCTCGCCGCCGAAGGCGACGAGCGCGAGGGTCGGTACCTCACTGGTCCAGTGCGACAGGGAGACGGCCTCTGCCTCGCCGTCGTCGTCACGCCGCACCCAGCTGCCGATCTCGTCCGATAGGTCGAGTGCATGCTGAAGCGCGTCGCGAGCCCAAGCGCTGGGACGGGAGTCGCCGTCCTCGCCGACGACGGCTCCGCCGTACATGGCCACCCGCCAGATGGCCCGCGGTGCCTCCAGAGCCGGGATCAGGAGCGAGGCCGCCGCCGCATGGATGGCGTCGAGCAGTTCCATCTCCCGGGGATTCAGCGCGGCCACGTGGCGACGCTACGCCGAGGGTCACGAACGGCGAGCCCGCTTCGAGGCTCAGCGCGGCGCCGTAGTACTCCGTGGAGATCTTCGGCTTCGGGGCGCCCAGCCGGTCGACCGCAGTGGAAACGGCCTGGCGACGCACCGCTCCGATCGTGCCGACGGTGCCCGATCTTGAGTCACTGGGATCCCTGGCCGGGCGGTGCGTCTGCGCCGCGGGGCCGCCAGGTGCAGCTGCTCCGTGCAAGGCTCGAGCCATGGTCAACGAGGCGGTGGACATCGCCCCGAAGCTGTCGCTGTCCTCCGAGCGCTGGTCGCCGAAGGTGGTGGGCCGGCTCAACGACTACGCGATCAAGGTCGTGAAGATCCAAGGCGAGTTCGCCTGGCACACCCACGACGACACAGACGAGCTGTTCATCGTCGTCTCGGGCGAGTTGACCATCCAGCTGCGTGACGGCGACGTGCGGCTTGGCCTGGCCAGTTGTTCGTCGTACCGCGAGGCGTCGCGCACTGCCCGATCGCGGACGGCGAGGTCCACGCCCTGCTGATCGAACCGACCGGCGTGATCAACACCGGCGACGCGGGCGGATCGCTGACCGCAACCCTACGACGACTCACTCGCGTAGATCGCGGCGGCATCCCCGACGGCCGCAGCAGGACGACTCGGGGCGGCAACCCAGCGCACAGCGCCGTCACCGATCAGGGATCCTCTGCTGGGACGGAGTGGCGACTCGGATCGTCCCTGTACGACGATCCACCGCGCACGTTCGATGTGCGACGGTGACTCGTGGAGTCCAGGTTTCCCGCTCCGGCGTTCGACTCGGTGTCGACGTGGAGGCAACCCCGCCCCGTGCCCGCGTCCTCTGCGAGGACGGCGTTGATCGATCAGCTGGCCGCAGTGATCACCGATCTGTCGCCGGGGCATCTTCGGGTCGCGGTCGATGGCTACACCGCCGCAGGCAAAACCAGCTGGGCGCACGAACTGGGCGCCGCGCTGCGCGATCGAGGTCGTTCGACGTTGCGCGCGAGCATGGACGACTTCAAACACCCCTGGCGGGACTCTCGGGAGCGCGGATACGACAGGACCAGCGGTCAGGGGTACTACCGCAATGCGTATGACATTGCGTCGGCGCTCGATCTGCTGCTGCGCCCGATGGGGCCAGGCGGATCAGGCACTGTCGCGCTGTGTGCCTATGACCCGCTGACCGGGGTCGATCACCGAAGCACCACCGTCGACGCTCCGGCGAATGCGGTTCTGATCGTCGACACCGTGTTCGCGTTCCGCCCCGAGTACAACGACCACTGGGACTACCGCATCTGGCTGGACATCGACCCTGCGCTGTCGCTGTCCCGGGGAGTGGCGCGAGATGCGGCCGCGGAGGGGCTCGAGCAGGCGACTCGGCTGCACCGAGATCGATATCACGTCGCTGAAGCCATGTATGTGGCGGAGGTGGACCCGATGGCCCGGGCCGACGTCATCGTCGACAACTCCGACTTCGCCCATCCCCGGGTCGTGGCGGCTAACGAGGCTATGCGCGACCCGTAGCTCTGTGCCGCGAATGGCCGACCAGGCAAAGCCTGGCGTGGTCAGTGCACGGATCCCTGACCGGTCATCGATCCCTTCTGACACAAGATCGGTTCGGCGCTGACGGCCGTGCGGATCCGCCACTGATCGTTCCCGTTCCGGTCGCAATTCGGCTCCGGAAGAACGCCTCATCCGCCTCGGCCGACGTGCCCGTGCCTTGTGCCCCCGACGGCGCTCCCGCGGGGTGCCGTGTGGCCAGTGCGCGGGCCATTCACCCGGCCGACTGCCGATACCAAGTGGCGGTAGACGTTGGCCGGAAGCCGACACCTTGGTACGTCCCGGCGGCTGCTTCGCTCCCATAGGAGATCTTCACCCGCTCGGCACCTCTCGCGACCAGGCGATCAATCCCAGCGGTCAGCATCGCGCTCGCCAGACCGCGACGTTGGAACTCGTCCTCGACCCTGACGGGCTCAACGAGTCCCACCTTGGTCGTCGGGTCGAACCAGTACAACGAGTAGCCGGCGACCCGCCCTTCAGTGGTCTCGACGACGAGGTCGAGGCCCGGGTCGTAGAGCGAGCACTGCTCGAGGCGCTGCTGCACGCCGCCCCCACTCCGATGCCGCATGTGATGAGGGACATCGAGGCGCTGGGTGCGATCCAAGAGCACGAATCCGTCCGCGGGCGCCGACACGGCCGGCCGAGCGGCGGCGTCCATCCAACCAGTGCTATCGCGGTAGTCAGGTGAGAGGCCGGATCGCCGAGCGGCCTCCACGTAGACGCCGTCGTCGCTGACCGGAACGGCAAAACCCGTCGACGCTTGCTCCCCGGCATGCTCCAGCGCTCGAGTCCACACGACGTCGGGCTCGAGGCCTGACACACCTGGGACGACGACCGGGTCGCACTGCCACGAGTCGCCGGCCGAGCTCGTCAGGAGGACGCCGGCGACGGGCCCGTCGCCGGCGAGCCAGAACAGCTGCTCGACCTCGTCGGACCGCTGCGGTTTCCGCCACCACCACTGAACGTCGGCGGCTTCCCATATGCCCGCCAGGGGGTCGGCCAGTCGGGCGCGTTGCAGCAGGGACGTCGCGAGCGTCAGGGCATCGAAGCCCGTCGCTCGGACTTCCTTCACCGAGACGGCCATGCCCAATACCTCATCACGCGGCGTTCCTGTTTCACCAACGCCAGTCGGTGGAGTTGCAGGGTCGTTGACGTCGGCGCGGCGGGTGTCCGTATGCCCTGCCCGGTGAAGGTGTCCGGGACGGGGGCGCTATACGAAACATGATCAACAGTTCGTGCAGTCCCGGGGATCGTCGCTGTTCGGCTCGCCGGTGACGCCCGCGTCGTCGCTTCCCGGAGGCTGGCTCGGCTGCAGCCCGGGTACGCGAGGGCAACGTCAGCGGTCCAGGTCTGGTGGCGTTGCCGCCCCGGTGGTCGGTCGTGTTGTCGTTGAGGACCCTCGGACCCGGACGGTCTTCGGGCTGCGTGCTCAGACGCGACCGTCAGCTACACGCCGTGCCAGCGGCAGACGCAGCCACTGCTGTGGGTCACGGCCGCCTGCTCCCCGCTCTGAAACCCGACACCGTCAGTCCCAGACGTACCGTCTCACTCCCCATGACCTTCTCGCCGCCCCGAAGCAAGCCGCGGCGCCACGATCGACACCATCACCGCCCCCGACAACCCTCTACGGACCGAGATCGAAACGGACACACCTGGTGCATTTCCAGCGCTCGTACCCGGCTTTACAAGATCATCTAGCCATTGTGTGGCATAGGGGCGTGTCACGGTCGGCCCGTGATGAGCCTGCACAAGCTCTCGGCCGGCGACGGGTACACGTACCTGACGCGGCAGGTGGCTGCTGGGGACGACACGCACCGCGGCTACGGGACGCTCGCGGCCTACTACGAGCAGAAGGGTGAGTCGCCCGGCGTATGGCTCGGCAGTGGCCTGGACTCGTTGCACGGCAGCGTGCCGGAATTCCTCGTTTCCGGCGCCGTAGCCGAGGCGCAGATGACCGCCCTGTTCGGCGAAGGGCGCCACCCAAACGCTGACGTCATCGAGCGCCGATTGCAGCGCGAGGGGGTTTACGGCCGCGCGCTGGATCGGGCGACAAAGCTGGGTCACTCCTATCACCTATACGAGCCGAGCGAGTTCCAAACCGCGCTCGCTGCGCGCTATCGAGAGCACAACACGGCCCAAGGCGAGCGGCCGAACGGGGCGATCCCGGCGCACGAAAGAGCGCGGGTGCGGACCGAGTTGGCGCGGGAGTGGTTCCGTTCTGAGCACAGCCGTGACCCGCTGGACGCGCGGGAGTTCACGGGCTACCTGACCGGGGTCTCGCGTCCGGCGCCGGTTCCGGTGGCCGGGTACGACCTGACGTTCTCACCGGTCAAGAGCGTGTCGGTGCTCTGGGCGATCGCGCCGCGCGAGCTCGCCGAGACGATCGCGGCTTGTCACGACGAGGCGGTGCGCGACACGATTCGCTGGGTGGAAAAGCACGCCGCTTACACCCGCCGAGGCACCAACGGCCTCGCCCAGGTCGACACCACCGGGCTGATCGCGGCTGCCTTCACGCACCGCGACTCCCGGGCCGGTGACCCCGACCTGCACACCCACGTCGCGGTCTCGAACAAGGTCCACACGCCGGACGGGCGATGGCTGTCGCTGGACGGCCGGGCGCTGTACCGGAACAAGGTCGCCGCCTCCGAGCACTACAACACCCGGCTCGAAGCGTTGCTCACCGAGCGGATCGGGGTGCGGTTCGCCGACCGCGGCGATGCCGCCGACGGCAAGCGTGAGATCCGCGAGATCGTCGGAATCGACCATGCGTTGCTGCGCCGCTGGTCGTCCCGACGTGGCGACATCGAAGCTGAACTCGCCGTCCTGGCACGCCGGTTTCAGGACCAGCACGGGCGTCCACCGACCGTGGTCGAGCGGCAGGACCTGGCACAGCAAGCGACGCTGTCCACCCGGGAGGCGAAGCACGCACCACGCTCGGAGGCCGAGCAACGCCGCACCTGGAGGGCCGACGCCGGCGAGGTCCTCGGCGGGGCAGCGCAGGTCGACGAACTCGTGCGTCGGGCCATCGGCTACGCACCCGCACCGACATCGGCGGTCGACGTCGAGGCCCTTGCCCGGCGAGTCATCGCGACCGTGCAGGCGTCCCGGGCCACGTGGCAGGAGCACCACGTGCGGGCCGAGGCGGAGCGGGCGTGTCGGCGCCTTGCCGCCGTGCCGGATTTTCTCGTCGACGCGGTGACCGACCGAGCTTTGTCGCCGGCGAACTCGGTTCTGCTCACCGTGCGGCCGATCATGGACGAGCCGCCGGAACTGCGGCGTGCGGATGGCTCGTCGGTGTACGAGGTCGCCGGATCCCGTCGCTACACGTCGGCCGCGATCCTGGATGCCGAGCGACGCATCCTGGGGGAGGTGGGGTGCCAGGATTTCCGCATCGTCAAGCGCGAGTCCGTCGACATGGCGCTGCTGGAAGCTGTCGCGAACGGTGTCCGACTCGGCCCCGACCAAGCGGAGATGGTGCGGCAGCTCGCCACCTCTGGTGCGCGGGTGCAGCTCGCCCTCGCGCCAGCAGGCAGCGGAAAGACGGTCACCCTTCGCACACTTGCCGACGCGTGGGCCGCGGACGGGAGCACCGTGATCGGCCTGGCGCCCACCGCGGCAGCGGCACGGGTGCTGGGGAACGAACTCGGCAACAGCGTGATCGCGACGGATACGCTCGCCAAGCTCGTCCACGCCTTGACCACCGGTAGGGCCGTCCCCGATTGGGTCGATGCGATCGGTCCGGGGAGCCTCGTGGTCGTCGACGAGGCAGGTATGGCCGGCACCCTCGAGCTGGCCACCGTGATCGAGTTCGCCGCTGCCCGCGGCGCGTCAGTACGGCTCGTCGGCGACGACCGACAACTCGCGGCCGTCGGTGCCGGAGGCGTGCTGCGCGACATCGACCGCACCTACGGGGCGGTCACGCTGTCCGAGGTACGCCGCTTCACCCACGCCGACGGCAGTATGAACCACGCCGAAGCCGCCGCCTCGCTCGCGGTCCGTCGCGGCGAGTCGGCCGGACTCGGGTACTACCTCGATCACGGTCGGATCCACGTCGGCGACGACACCACCACCACCACCACCGCCGATGAGGCATTCGCCGCCTGGTTGGCCGACCGTGCTGCCGGCCTCGACGCGCTGCTCGTCGCGTCCACGAACGAGCAGGTTCGGGGGTTGAATCTGCGGGCGCAAGCATCTCGGTTGGCGGTTGCCGCGGTTCCAGCCGAACGTCGTGTCACGCTCGCCGACGGGACGACGGTCAGCGACGGAGACGCGATCATCACCCGCCGCAACGACCGTCGCCTTACGCTGTCGGCGACCGACTGGGTCGCCAACGGCGACCGCTGGACCGTCACCTCAGTGCGTCCCGACGGCGCGCTTGAGGTCCGGCATGCGGAGTCCCGCAGGCGCGTCACCCTGCCCGCCGATTATGTCGCGCAGCACGTTCAACTCGGCTACGCCTGCACGGTCCACGCCGCCCAGGGCCATACCGTCGACGCCAGCCACACGGTCCTGACCGGCACCGAGTCCCGGCAGCTGCTCTACGTCGCGCTCACCCGCGGCCGGCACGCCAACCATCTTTACCTCGATGTCAGCGTCAGCGGCGACGATGCAGTCCTGCACGCAGACGCCATCCGGCCACCGACCGCGATCGAGGTCCTGACCCGCGTGGTCGAGCGCGACGACTCCGCCGTGTCCGCCAGCAGCACGCGCCGCGAGGAACGCGACCCCGTCCCGTTGCTGCGCAAGGCGTGCGCAGAGTACATCGATGCGCTCGGCGTTGCCGCCGAATCCGTCCTCGGACCCGAGGGCTTCGCACAGATCGAAGCCCGCGCCGCGGCGACTGTTCCGGGGATCACCGACTGCCCGGCATGGCCGGCGCTCAACACCCAGCTCCAGCGACTCGCCCTCAACGGCGTCGACGCCTACTGGGTGCTGCGTGACGAGGCGATGTTCGTTCGTCGCGACTGCACCGGTGACGTCGCCAGCATCCTCGCCAGTCGTCTCGAAGCCAACCAACGCGAGACAGGACCGCTTCCCTGGTTACCGCCCGTCCCACGCCAACTCGCCGAGGAGGACTTCTGGGGCCGCTACTTCGACCGCCGCCACGAACTCATCCAGCGCCATGGCAGCGCCGTCCGCGCCGACGCGACAAGCTGGACGCCGGAGACCGCACCCGCCTGGGCCGTCCCGATGCTGAGCGATTCCTGCCTCACCCGTGACCTCGCCATCTGGCGGGCAGCACGCGACGTCCCCGACACCGACCTGCGCCAGACCGGACCGCCCGCGAACGATCGTGCGGGCGGCTACGTCCAGCGGCGGCTCGACCGGCGCGTCGTCGAAGCCGGTGGACTCACGACCACACTCGAACCGTCGGTGGCGCGGTTCGCCGAGGCGATCCATCCGGGTATCACCGCCGATCCGCAGTGGCCGATCCTCGCCCGCCAGATCGCAGCAGCCGACCGAGCCGGCATCGACCGCGCCGAGCTGCGCCGCATCGCCACAGGCCGACCTGTCCCGATCGAACAGCCCGCAGCGGCGCTCGCGTACCGCCTCATCGAGGCGACTGGCGATCGCTCAACACCAACTGCGTCCGAGCCGACGAAACCCGCGGCACCACGACGCTACGACCCAGCGCCGCTGCCGAACCCGCCGATGAATCACCCCCGGCTGGACAGCCTTGGGCCAGCGAGCCGACCTGGTCCCCGTCGATGACGCGGCGGTCGCAGGGGAGGCAGCGTGCCAAACTTCTCGCGTGCTCACCGCAGGCGAGCCACGTCCTGGGTCGTGGGTGTTATGCCCTGCCACATTTTCTTGAACAACCAGCAGAACAGTCGAAGCACGTTGCTGCGCCAAGCCTGAACGGCGCCAACCACTGCGCGACGCGCGGGGCGTCCTCGGGGTTCCACCGTGCCAGAATTTTTCTGGATCGGGCTGGGCTCGGCACTGCAATCCCGACTTCCCGCCGGCATCGGCCATCACACGTTTCCCGAGCAACGAGCCCTGGACGAGCAGCCCCAGCCTCGAATTGCTCCCAGAGCCCCTGCCGGCGTAAAGGCCGTGGCAGAGGCACTTGCTCTACTGGGCTATGGGCGCAGAGGTGGCACCGGGCGCGAGGAGGACGTGATGGGCGGCGTACCAGACGAGGCAGTGAGTCGACTCGAACCCGCCGCCGATCGCTGCCGGTGGCCAGTCCGGCGGGGAGCGCTTCGATGACCACTATCGAGCATCGTGCGCTGGCCGCGAACGGCGCGGAGAAGCTGCTCACGGTGGACGACCTCTGCGAGTACCTCGTCGTCTCCAAGGACTTCATCTACGACGAGGTGCGGCACGGCCGGTTGCGGGCGTCGCGGATCGCGCGTCAGCTCCGGTTCCGACCGGCCGAGGTGGACGCCTTCGTCGAGGCGAATGCAGTCACCGGCGCCGACCTCTGAGCCTGCTGTTATAGCAACGGCTGCTATGATGAGCGAGTGGGCGACCGAAGCGACTTGCTGCGGCGGGTGATGCGCGAAACACGCACCACCCAGTCCGAGCTTTCTCGGCTCAGCGGCGTCCACCAGCCGAGCATCAGCCAGTTCCTCTCCGGCAAGATCGACATGAGCGACGAGCAACTCGATCGTTTGCTGTCGTGCATGGGATACCGCCTCGAAATCGTCCGGCGTCTGGTCGTTCCCGAGCTGACCCGGTCGGAGCGTCGTTCGTGGCAGCTGCACCGGCAGGTTTCTCTGCGGCTCAACCGATCGATGCCGGAGGAGTGGCGCCCCGTAATTCGGAAGAATTTGAGGCGACTCAGCAGCAGCGTGCAGGGCCAACCGCACGAACGGAACCTGCAACGGTGGAAGTCGCTCCTCCACTCCGGTGACATCCGAGGGTTGCGCCGGGTCCTCACCGGCCTTGACCGGGATTCGATCGAGATGCGCGAAGTATCGCCGCTCGGCGGTCTCCTATCGTCCGAGGAACGCGCCGACGTTCTGCGCCGGGTCAGCTGATGCGCCGCGACCAGCTGGAGCACGCGATCCGCACGGCGTGCCAGATCATCGGGGCTCCCAAGGTGATCGTGGTTGGTTCGCAGTCCATCCTCGGCACCTACCGCGAGGAACAGCTCCCGCGCGCGGCGACGATGTCGGTCGAGGTAGACGTGCTTCCCATCGCTGAGAGCAACGAGGAGACGGCACGGTTGGCCGACCTCATGGGTAGCCGGGGAGTTCTCACCGTTCGAGCAGACCCACGGCTTCAGTGTCGACGGTGTCGACCTGGGCACTTCCGCGCTGCCCGACGGCTGGCGCGACCGGCTCGTAAGGGTGCAGAACGCCAACATGTCACGTCGTTCGACGCGCGGCCAGCCACTCGATCCGGCCGCGAGGTTGCGCATCTTCTTCAGCCTGCGAGCGGCGATCTGGTAGTGCTGCGCTCCGGTCCCGACCAACTCGCTCAGGACGAGGCGATTCAGCACCGGGAGGACGCCGAGCGGGTCGAGCTTCTCGTACGCCTTGACCAGATCGCTCCATGTGCGGTCGTCGTCCAGGCTCAAGGAGTGGGCCAGCTCCCACGCGAACGGCACGTCCTTGAGCGACAACAGCGCGAACAGCACCGCGTCACGTGGGCTGGACGCGAGGCGCTCGATGACCTCGTCGCGGTGCTGCGGCCACGCCTCGCCCGCATCCCGCTGCAGGTGCTCGGCGGTGCTGGATGACGGCCAGCGGCGGAACACCTCCAGCCGTGCCGCGAGCAGCTCGAACCGACGGTGCTCGGCGAGCAATGCGCACCAGTAGTCGCCAGCCTTCAGCGACTGATGCCCTGGGCCGACATCGAGCGCCTCCCTGGCCCAGTCGATCGCAAGATCGAACGCGCCGATCTCTGCCAGCGCCTCGGCGGTGTCCTGCAGCCACGCAGCCACCTTTCGGTCGCGGGAGTGAGTGAGGATGATCGCCTCAACGTCGCGGTCCAGCACCGCGAGCCGCTGCGCGTTCCAGTCCAGCGTGAACCATGCGCCGCTGTGTTGAGCAGTCCACCGCTCCTCCTCCGGCGGCCGTTGGCCAAGGCGCGCCTCCAGGTCGCCGAGCTTGGCCCGGTAGGAGGCCACACCCTTCTCGCCAAGCGCGGGGGCATAGGCGACGGGGTCGATGGTGAAGTAGTCGCACTCGTTGTCGAACTGGAACGTCACCATCCAGTCGACCAGTTTCGCGACCGGCGGCTTGGCCCGCGCCGCGGTCATGGGGTGCAGGTCCAGCAGCGCTCGGCACGCGTCGCCGATGATCCCGCTGGAGTCGTCAGCTCTCATGATCACCTTCAGCGCCGAGGCGATCGCCTTCTGCGTCACCGTGAAGACCACGGCCGGATCCTCGGTGCCGGACGCTGCTTCGAGAATCGCCACCGCTTCGTGCATCTGCCGGCCGTGCTCGTTGGCGGCACTCCAGCGCCACAAGTCCGCACGAGTGCGGATGAGCGGCAGCACGGTCGCGGCATGGTCGCTCATGGCTGTCACGATTCCACGTCCAGTCGAGCGCTCTGGCGCTCGGTGCACCGATGGGTAACATATGTGATACGCTCGCTCGTGGAGAACGGAGACGCACGATGACCGCCAACAAGGCTTTCTGGAACGACCTCGCGCGTGACTTGGAGGACCCCGAGTTCCTGCGGGAGTACATCGTCGAGTCGATGCGTATCGCGACAGTCGATGCTGTCGTGAACGAACTCGACGAGGCGCGTGAGGCGGCGGGGTTGTCGAAGGCTGACCTGGCCCGCGCGATCCAGGTCGAGCCCGCCACGATACGTCGTCTCTTCGCCGCAGAGCGTCCGAACCCGACGCTGGGCACACTCGCCGAGGTCGCCGCGGCGCTCGGTATGCGCGTGACGCTGGAGCCCCTGCCGAGTTCCGAGCGTGCGAAAGTCACCGAGCCGCTGCTTCAAGGGAAGGCCGCTGACGCGTCTCAACTTGCGCGCCACTTGGAGCAACTGCGGGCAGCAAAGCCGAAGGTGCCGGCTTAATCCCTTGCGAGCGAGCGCGGGTTGCGCTTGCGGTACTCGTCCCCGAGCTTGCGCACCGCCGCGTAATCGGCGTCAGACAAGGTTGTGCGGAATGGCTTGTCTCGCCCGTCGATGACGACGAGCAGGGGCTTGTCGACGCCCTTGGCGTTGTAGTCGAGCAAGCAGAAGAGCCGATAGTGGTGCCGCCCCGGCCCGTCGACGCGCAACTCGAACCAGCCAGTCATGTCGCCCTTCATGGCCTCCCAATAGCCGCCGCCAGTGAAGCGCTTCGGCGGGGCGGTAGCGACGGCGATGAGCGCGGCACGCATAGTCGCGCGCACCTTCGCGGGGTAGGCGTTCAACGCATCGCGCCCGGGCGATGACTTGATTGGGTCGTCGGCCTTGTGCCGCTGGAAGTACACGATGTCGTGCACGTCGTCAGGGGAAGGGCCGGTGCGAACGGGTGTCGGTTTCGGCGCCGGCCGTTTCGTTTTCCGACGGTCTCGTGGGTCCGGACTCACTTGCGCGGCCCGCGGCGAGCGTCAATCAGCACGTCCGAAACCCTAGGACCACGCGTCGGTAACGGTTGAGGGGGTTGGGCCGAGGCAGGTGCTGGCCCTCGGCGGTTGCTGGGCCCGTGGTGGTGCTCATTGGCGGGCTCGGATCGGGATCTGACGGGCGGGTTCGGCGCCCTGTGTGGCTCCTGGGCTCCTCGTGCCCCGCCCGACTCCCTCAGATCGCCATCTGGGGGGTCCATCCGGAGTTTTGGAGCTTGCGCAGGTTGTGGCAGAAGGTGTGTAGAGCCCATTCACCGTCGGTCTTGTCGGTGCCGCGGAGCCGGAACTGTCCGGCGTCTTGTGCGACCTTCATCTGTCCGAAGACTGGTTCCACGATGGCCTTGCGTCTGGCGTAGTCGGCCTTGCCCTTCAAGGTCCGGAGCTTACGGGTCATGCGTTGCTTGGCGGTCAGGTCCTTCGGGATCCGGCCGCGTGGCGCGGGCGGTGGTTTCTCGCCGTGCTTGAGTCGGCCGGTCGCGAGTAACGGATCCATCCCTGCCTCGGTAACGGCGGTGACGTTCTCGGCGGAGAAGTAGCCGGCATCGGCCAGCAACGTCTTGGGCAGGCCACCGATCCCCGCCGCTGCCAGCGAAGCCTTCAGGCAGGTCAGCATGTCAGGCAGCGCCGGGCAGTCCGCGCCCGAGGGCCGCAGCGCCCAGCCGAGGATCACTTGGCTTAGCTCATCAACGAGGTGCTGAGCGTTGTAGCAGTAGTGGAACGACCCGTCGGAGGTCTTCACGATCCGCGCGTCCGGGTCGGTGAACGACCGTTGCGCTTTCGCCGGCACCACCGCGGCAGCCTCCGCGACGTCCCCCGCCGCGGTCACCTTCTCGGGTTCCTGTCCATGCTCGGTGGCGGCCTGGGCGGCTGCGGCCCGGGCCTTCTGTTGATGCTCCTGTTCCAGTGCGGCCTTCGCTGCCCGGATCGCCGCCAGACGTCCTTCCCGGCGGGCCAGCTCCGCAGGGATCTCATCACAACGACGGTCCGGCCCGTAGGCGGCGTCCTCCGCCGCGTCGAGACGTTCAGCGTCCGCGAGCAGCCCCTCGACCTCCGCGGCGAGTTCACCTTCGGCCCGCACCATCCGGTCGTAACTCATCGCCCGGTGCCGACTGGCCGACGCCCGGATCTTCGAGCCGTCCAACGCGACCCGCCCCAACGCGACCAGCCCTGCCTGGGCGCACAACGCCAGCGACTGCGTGAACAACTTCTTGAACGCCTCCGCATGCCGGGTCCGGAACCGGCTGATCGCCACGAAGTCCGGAGCCTGCTGCGCGGTCAAGAACCCGTAAGCGATGTCGTCGTGGCAGCGCCGCTCCAACGCCCGCGAGGACGTGATCCCATGCGAGTAGCCGTAGATCAAGATCTTCACCATCAGCCGCGGGTCATACGGCGGCCCACCACGGACCTCGGTGTAGCCGTCATAGATCGGGCTCAGGTCCAGCCCATCCTCGACCAGGGCATCGACCCAACGGGCCGGATGCTCCGCAGCCAGCCAGTCCCGAATGTCAGGCGCCAACAGCATCGGCTGGTCCTGGTCGTACTTACGGAACGTCTTATCCACCGGCGTTCTCGGCCGCCTCGGGGCCGCCGAAGCCTCATCGACGTCCATCAGCACAGAATGTTCAGCGACCCGCTCCTCCGACATGCCACATTCTCCCGCAACCCCAGGCCATCACGGGTTACCGACAAGGGGTCCTAGGGCCGCCGGTCGCGGATGGCCTCGAAGGCGGCGACGGCGCGTTCGCCCGCGTCGGGGAGGCTGCCGAGGTACTGCTGGGTGGTGGTGATCTGTCGGTGGCCGAGGCGGTCCATGACGACTTTGAGGTCGGCGCCGCCGGCGAGCAGCCACGAGGCGTGCGCGCCACGCAGGTCGTGGAAGCGGACACGCTGGCGTAGCCCCGACCGCTCGATCGCCGGTAGCCAGACTCGGGTGCGGAACGTGTTGCGCGAGATCGGCGTACTGACACTGGTCGAGAAGAGCAGGTCGTCGTCGCGCTTTCCGTGGGCCAGCATGTGCCCGCGGATGGCCCGGCACAGATCGGCGCCGACCATGACCTCGCGGTGCTCGTTGTCCTTCGGGTAGTCGCGGAACACGAAGCTGGACTCCGAGCCCGTCACCTTGCGGGCGACCTCCAGCACCACTCGTTGCACCGTGATCACATGTGAACCGAAGTCGAGGTCCACGGGCCGCAGTGCGGCCAGCTCGCCCCAGCGCATGCCGGTCTCGATCGCCACCAACACCATCAGGCGGAACTCGTCCGGGATCTCCGCGAGTAGCGCCTCGAACTGGTCGGGCGTGATCGCCGTTTTCGGCTTTTTCACCACCTTCGGCAGCACGGTGTGCCGGCACGGGTTAACGGGGATGACGCAGTCGATGACCGCGCGCTCGAAGATCGCATGCAGGAAGATGTGGTACTTGACCACCGACCGGGGGCTCAGGCCGGCTGCGCTGGCGTCGTTCACCCACGCCTGCACCTCGGAGGCGACGATGTTCGCCATCCTCATCCGGCCGAAGCGGGGGAGGAAGTGCCTGTCGAGGTTCGACTGGTACGCGGCCAGCGTCGTCGGCTCGAGATGCTGGGCCGCGGGCCAGTAGAACCTATCGACGTAGTTGCCGAAGGTGATCTTGCGCCGGGAGCGGTCGGCGACGGCGCCACACTCGGCCTGCTTCTCCAGCCTGTCGGCGGCACGCTCCGCATCGCGCTTGGTGGAGTAGCCGCCGCCCGCCATCTGGCGGCCGTCGGGGGTGAAGTAGGTGGCGTACCAGCGAACAGTGCCGGAGGACGTCACGCGCCGTTGTGCATATGCCATCAGATGACCTCTGGGTTGCCTCGGGGGCGTTGCCGACCTCTGGGTTTTTCTAGGGTTGCGATCGATGTCCGTCAAATGTCCGTCAGTCTCGCGCCGGGCCAGGCCTGCTCGAGCCTGTTCAGGCCGACTGACTGACGTGTTGTTTCGCCTTATAATACAAGGGATTCAGCGCGATGACACCCGGAAACCCCAGAGGCACCCGAAGGGCGGAAATCGGCCAGATTTTGGGCTCATAACCCAGAGGTCGCAGGTTCAAATCCTGCCCCCGCTACGAGGGCTAGTTCACAGGACTAGCCCGCGATAGTTCACAGGTGCCTAGAGATGATCATTTCTAGGCACCTGTGCTGTCTTGAGGGACGCTTTTTCGGCCGCCTAGCCATTCGGCGGGCTGCTCTAGAAACCAGGCCGTCGGGGCTCTTCCTCGTAGGTCCGTGGGCGGGCGATCGCCTCAGCCAGGTCGATCTCGGCGCTGGCGGTGCTGACCGCTTGGCGCTCAGTCTGTTGGGTCGTCAGGCCCAGTGCGGCGGCCTCCGGGTCGGCGAACCACCCGCGGGATCCCTTGCGGCCGGTCACGCCACGCCCTCCGACCAAGATAAAAGCACTAGCTGCGCTCAGAACGAGACCGCCGTTCCTGCCGTTCGACCAGCACCTAGCCCATGATCGAGCGGATCGTCAAACACCCGTCTGCCGAACGAATCGTTGCCTCATCGGCGATTCGCGCGGGTGGACGGGCTGCCCCCGGGTGCTGACGTGGGCGCCCGGACCGGGCGCAGCGATCACGCTCAACGGATGTTGAGCACGCCGTCGTTCCCGGGTGGGCGCTGCTCGGCAAGGTCCAGGAAGCGGTCGACGGCCCGGTGCAGCGGGTCGGTAATCCGGGTGATGAGCAGGTCGACGTCGAGAACCCCGCCGGCGACGGTGGGGCCGAACGGTGACCAGAACGCGCCATCGATGGTGGCCGTGAACTCCGGATCTAGATCGGTGTGCCGTGCGGTGATACCCATGTCGCCGGTCTCGGCCCGTCCCCGGCGCACGACGGGCCGCACGATGTGGTGCTCGTCGGTGACCCCGAGGCTGCGGTGCAGGTCGCAGAGTCTTGCCAGCTCGGCGGCGTCCTCCTCAAGCAGGGTGGTGGCAATCCGCACCTCCAGGCCCCTCTCCACGAGGTGGGGGATGGCCTGAACGACCTTGCGGAAGTTGTCGGGGGCCCGCAGCAGGTCGTTGCTGGCCGGGTCGGGCCGGTCCAGGCTGATCTGCAGGGCTACGTCCTGGCCGGCGAGCGGGGCGAGGCGGTCGAGTAGCCGCCGGCTGAACAGGGTGCCGTTGGTCAGCACGACCAGGGGCAGGACTTCAGCGAAGTCCCCCAGCAGCTCGGGCAGCTCGGGGCGCAGGAACGGCTCGCCACCGGTCACGCCCAGCGAGGTAAAACCCAAGTCCCTGGCATCCCGGGCCAGGGTGCGCATCCGCTCGGCGGCCATGACCCTGGCCGGCACCCCCGGACCGGACTCGGTCAGGCAGTAGGCGCAGGCCAGGTTGCAGTGGTAGTTGCTGTAGAGCCACATTCGCCCGGAGACCGTAGCCGCTGCGATCGCGGCGCTGAGCCGCCGCGCTGTGGTGTCGATCTGCTGAGCGGCGGCGGCGCTCATCCGGGCAGCCCCTCCGCGGCCAGCCGGGTGAGGGTTTCGGCGCTGACCGGGAGCGCCAGTGAGGTGGCGTAGCGGTTGAGCATCAGCGTGGCCGTTGCGCATACGGTCAGCTCGACCACCGAAGCGTCGTCGTAGTGACGCCCGAGCTGGGCCCTCGCGGCCGACAAGTCGCTGTCGCTGCCTGCGTGCACCGCATCGCACCAGCAGATGACGGCCCGGTCCGAGCCCTCGACGAACAGCAGCTCGTGCGGAAGTTCACCCCGCAGCCCGCGGACCTGGTCCACGGTGAGGCCGTTGTCGAGAGCGACCACGCTGTGCGCCGCGGTGCAGTAGCGGCAACCCGCCAGCGCCGACATCCGCAGAATGACGATTTCCTTGGTACGGGTCGGCAGCCAGCTCCCGGCCAGCGCCGCGCCGATGAACGCGAGCGCCGGCGCGAACAGATCCGGCAGGTGCGCCAGGGACGCAGCGATCGGACCGGGGTCGCCGTCAGCGAACAGCGCCCTGGCCGCCATCGGGGCCGACTCGGCGCGCAACAACCGGACCCGCGGGGCGGGCGCCGGCCTGCTCAAAACGGCCATCGAGCCCGCAGCCGCGCCGGCAGCAGGGCGCTCCCATCCAGGCCCCACACGCGGCCGGCAGGTATCCACAGCAGGAGCAGCAGCGGCACGACCTCTAGGGGCTGCTCGAACACCCAGCGGTCATTGCTCAGGTAGAGGGAGAAAAGGAAACCGGTCTGCAGGACCCCGAGCAGGGCGCCGAGCCGGCTGGCCAAACCCAAGACCAGCAGTGTCCCGATCCCGAGTTCAGCGGCGGTGAACGCCCATTGCCAGAAGCCGTAGTGCGCGAGGAACACGTGGTTCACGAGCGGGCGGATGCCGGGCAGCGGATGCTGGGCGTTCTTGTTGGCCTCGATGTTGAGGATGAAACGGGCGTCGGCCCGGTCGATGAGGTTCGCCACGTACGGCCCAATCACCACAGCGTGGAACTCGAACAGCTTGGCCAGCCCGTTCAGCAGGAAAACCAGGCCCATCAACACGCGGAGCAGCGCGAAGGCCTGCCCGAACCGCCGCGGGGACGGTAACTTCACCGCGTCGGAGCCGTGGTTGCCGGCGGCCCGACGTTCACCGCCGCCGCGTCGGGCCCGGTCGTCGACCGCGGTCACCTGTCGCTGCCGATACGGCGCATGGACTCTCCTCCAGGATTATTGGTTGCCAACTAGGACGCCGCGCCCGCCCGATTGATTGCGCGCGCGCTACAGCACGCGCTCACGGCGCCTCGGGCGTGGTGCAATCAATCGCCGCCACCCGGCGTCCAACAGTGGGAGGAGGCGAGCCGTGACCCCGCAGGCGTCCGAGGAGTTCCTCCAGATCACGTTGGCGCATCTCGACGCCGTCCACGCCCTGGCACGCAGGCTGGTACGCGACAACGCCCAGGACCTGGTCCAGGAGACCTGGCTCAAGGCCTACGCCGGGTGGCCCGACCCACCCCCGCGCGACCCCCGCGCGTGGCTCGTCACCATCTGCCTCAACACGGCGCGCTCGTGGTACCGGCGGGACGCGGCGCGACCAGAAGTGCTGGCCAGCGATCCAGCGGGAACTCACCCCGGTGGCGCCGACCCGGCCACCGAGGCGATCGCGCGGATCCGAGCCGACGCGGTGCACCGGGCGCTGTGGGCTCTGCCGGAGGCCCAGCGCATCGCCATCACGTTGATGGACCTGTCCGGCTTCACCGCGCGGGAGGTCGCCGACCTGACCGGCTCCCCACGCGGCACGGTGCTCGCCCGGGTGCACCGGGGCCGCAAATCACTCGCGCTGGCACTGAGCCGGCACGCCCCTGACGGCGCCGGGCGCACACGGATCGACGGGCGGCCATGAGCGGCGCTGAGCTGGCCGGACCCAGGCATGGCCGCGCGCACGACAGCGAGAACACCGCGGCGGCCTACCTGGGCGGCGGCCTACGCCCCCGGGCCGCACGCGCCTTCGAACGGCATCTGCTGGACTGCGAGAAATGTTGGCGGGAGGTCGACCTAGGCCGGGCCGGTCGACGGCTGGCGGAATCGGCCCGCGAAGCCGCGCCCCCCGAGCTGCGCGAGCACCTGCGGGCCGTCATCTCCAGCGAGGTGCGCGCCGAGGGCGACACCGACGACTGCGCGGACAGTTTCGCTGACGACCGCGCCGACGGCTTTGCTCGGCCGCCGCGGCGCAGGACGACCCCGGCCTCCGCGTCCAGCTGGTCCGGCCAGCTGGTCAGAGGCCGCGGGCGCTGGGTCCTCGCCGCCGGTGGCCTCGTGCTGGGTGCGGCCGTCTCCTTCGGGCTGCTCCTGGGACCTGGGCGGGGAAGCGTCGGCGGCAGCGGCCGGGAACCGGCAGCTGTCACGGCTGCGGTCGCCGACTACCGCGCCCTTCGGCTGCCCGGCACATCGGTGCCCGATGCGCAGGCACCGGACCTCGCCTCGGTCCGGCTGCGACCGATGGGCGCCGCGTCGGGCCTGGTCGGCGGCCGACAGGTGACCGCCTATTCCTACAGCGACGCCGCCGGCCGCAATGTCATGGTGTACCTGTCCAGAGACCCATTCCCGACCGCAGCTGGTGCTCGTCACCTCGCCGGCCCCGACGGGCCGTGGATCGCCACCTCCAACAACGTGACCGTGCTCTGCGCCCGCAGCCCGCACGCCCTACTCGTGCTCGGTCTAGACCGCCAACTCGTTCTTGACGTGGCGAGGTCCCTCAACGTCACCTGAGAACGGCGCCGTCCAGCGCCCGATCGAGGCCTGGTGCCACCGATCAGGTTGGGGCGTGGGTCACGCGAGCGGCCACCGCTCCAGGCGCCAGGCGGCATCCCAGAACGTCCACTCAAACCGGCTGAGTTGAGTCGCCAGGAATCCCGCCAGCGTGACTGACCGGGATCGTGCTGCAGAAGGTTCAGCGCCTCCAGGTCAGATGGGCACGACCCGCACCAGCGGATACTCGCTGGTCAGCGGCCCGAGGTCGCGGGCGTCGCTGGTCAGGATGGTCGTCGGCCGGTTGAGGCGGATGGCGGCAGTCGCGACGAGCGCATCGACGGTGTTGCTGCGCCTAGTGCGGCCGAGCGGCCGGCCGGCCTCGCTGGCGAAGTTGGCGTCCACGGTGTCGACATGGGCGTTCTTGGTGAGCAGGTGTACCCGGGCGCCGCCGCCGCCGCCGCCATGGAGGGCTTCGGTGAGGGTGACGGCGTTCACGACGAGAGGCAGTTGTCGTTCGCGGGCCGGGGCGATCCATGCGACCACCCGCCGATCGCCGGTAGCCGCCTTGCTCAGCCCTTCGCTGTCGAGGACGAGCGGCGCCGCGGGTTGGGCTTGCGCGTCTGTCGCGGCGTGCGGGTCCGGCCATGCCTGGGGTACCTCTTCCATGAGTGATTCGGGCACCGGACCATGCTCGGCGACGTCGCCAGCGAGAAGTTCATCGAGGTCCGCCATTTGCTAGCGGATCCGCGGAGGCGCGCCAAAGTTTTGTACCGCTATGCTAATAGCGGTAGGTATATCTCCCCGGAGGGGAGGGATCCGATGGGTGAGCCGGCAGGCATCGACGTGTCGATCCGGTGGCGGGGTCGGCGGGTGCGGGCATTTGTCCCAACACTGCTGGCGGAGCGCGATCTGGCACTCGGCGCGAGCACGGTGGCCCGGACGGCGACGGCAAGGGCGGAGGTCGGTCACGGGGCAGCGGACATGCCAGAGGATTACGAGCCTCTAGCAAGGCTGCTGCTTCGGGCTGAAGGTGTCGCCTCCTCCTACATCGAGGGGGTGATCGCACCAGTGGTCGACATCGTCATCGCGCAGGAGCACAGCTCCGGCAAGCACACGCCTGCGGCCTGGGTCGCTGCGAACCTCGCAGCCGTCAACCAGGCGATCACCTCGGCAGCCACCAGTCCACTGTCGGTGCAGCTCATGTGCGAGTGGCACAAAACTCTCATGACGGGAGGTCCGACTCCGGCGACGTACGTGGGGGTGTTGCGACACGAGCAGGGCTGGATCGGTGGCACGAGCCCATTGGACGCGCATCTGGTCACGCCGCCCCCTGACCGCCTCTCTGCGCTCCTGGATGACCTCGTGCTTTATGCCAACCGCGATGACCTTGACCCGGTGGCGCAGGCCGCGATCTGCCACGCACAGTTTGAGATCATCCATCCATTCGGGGATGGCAATGGCCGCCTCGGGCGAATTTTGGTGGCGTGGATTCTGACCCGCCGATTGTCGCTGGTCACGCCTCCGCCGGTGAGCGCCCGGATCGCCGCCGATGTGGGCGGGTACTCGGCGGGACTGACTCTGTTCCGCCTTGGCCAGCATGATTCGTGGGTGCGGTGGTTCGCCGACGCCGTGTCGGGCGCATGCCACACCCAGAGCGCCCTCGTCGCCCAGGTCGAGTTCTTGCGCAAGCAGTGGCGTTCACGGCTCGCCACCTCCCGACACGGGCGAGCTCCGCGAACTGACTCCTCCACCTGGCGGGTTCTGGGTCTGCTTCCTCGCCACCTTGTCCTCACCACTGCTGTGGTCGCAGGAGAACTGGGCCAGAGTGCTAAGGCAGCAAACGCGGCGCTGCGCGTGCTTGCGAGCGCCGGAGTCCTGCTGGAGTACGGGACCGCCGAACCGCTGGGCAAGGGGCGGCCGCCGAGGTTGTATGTCAGCAGTGAACTTTTGGCGCTCGTCGGGTCCAGCCCGCTGCGGTGATAGAACAGGTCGGTCACAAACGCATCGTGCCGTCAGTGAGGAGCCAGAGTGCGGCTACGCGCGGTTCAGCCGGGTGACCTCGACGTCTACCTCCGGATGCGCTGCGACCCGGTGATGATGACCGAACTCGGGGGTCCGCTGCCGCGTGAGGGGATCGCGGCCAAGGTGCAGCGCGACGTGGACGACATGGCGTCGGGGCAATCGTGGATCTTGATGATCCTGCCCGACGAGACTGACGCAGTGGCCGGCAGCGTGGTGCTCTGGTCGCACGCAGAGCACGGCGAGCCGATTTCGGAGATCGGCTGGATGGTGCTGCCGGAGTTCCAGGGTCGCGGGCTGGGCAAGGCGGCGGTTCGGGACCTACTGGAGCGAGCCCGCGATGAGCCGCGTTGGGGAATAGTCCACGCCTTCCCCGGCGTCACCAATGCGCCGTCCAACGGAATCTGCCGAGCCCTCGGGTTCTCACTTGTCGGCGAGCAGGACGCGCTGGCCTTCGGTGACCGACCGCTGCGGGTTAACCATTGGCGCGTCGACTCCCGAACCGAGTTCCCTGCCGTGCCCTGATCAAGCGAGCCGATCTCGGCCTTGCCGGACGGTCACGCGCAGATCGGCGCGGTCGACCTCCAAGAGCTGGCCATCCACCAGCCGATCGGTGCCCGGCGCAGGCCAGCCGGTCGAGCCGACGAACACCAGGTCTGAACTTGTCGAGTAAAGCAATTCGAAGAAGTCCGGTGGGCGGCCGAGAGTAGCGGTCGCGGCGGCGTCATAGCAGGCCAGAGCGTAGAGCCGAGTGGAACTGAGCAGCAAGCAGTTAAGGGCGGTGATCTCGGCCCGCTCGCGGATCGCGGTGGCGGTCAGCAACAGCGCCGCACCGATATCGCCCGTACGCCTCGCAGCAGAAATCACCGCTAGCAGGTAGCGCTCGCTGTCGGTC
>JAABUX010001951.1_pt1 | contig 29995 bp, 25 predicted proteins | sample 5561851 | NCBI WGS metagenome assembly JAABUX01 (sample SAMN10711883, study PRJNA513361) | rock metagenome | isolation source: Antarctica rocks | place: Antarctica: Victoria Land, Richard Nunatak red sandstone | collected 2016-01-03 | reverse complement strand
GGGGTCGAGAACGTCAACGTGCGGATCGGGTCCTGCTTTCCGGAGCCGGTGGACGCGCGGATGCTGGCGAGCTGGCTGTCGCCGGTGGACCTGGTCGGCATGATGGAGCGGTGCGTGCTGGCCGAGCGGGTCGGGCACGCGGTGGTGTGGGGCGCGTCGGCGAATGCGGCCATGACCTGGTGGCGCGGCGATCAGCGCGGCCGGATCGGCTGGGCGCCGGTGGACAGCGCCGACGAATACGCCGCGCGACTGCAACACAAGGTGAGCGGCAATCCGGTTCAGGAACGTTATCAAGGCGGTGGCTACACGGCCTCGGGCTACTCGCGCGCGGAACCCCCGCCCGCAAACCCGTTTAAGGAGACATGAGCCAGCCGCGCGCAATCCTCCGCAACATCCAGTCCGTCGTCGCACTCGAAGAGGGGACGCAGAAGAAGCGCAGCTTTTCGGACCGGCTCGCGGACTCGATCGCGACGTTCACCGGGACGATCGTGTTCGTGGTGTTGCACCTGGTCTGGTTCGCGGTCTGGGTCACGTTCAACATGGGACTGCTCGGGGGCGCGGCCTTCGACCCGTATCCCTTCCAGCTGTTGTGCATGCTGGTCTCGCTCGAGGGCGTGCTGCTATCGGCGTTCGTGCTGATCAAGCAGAATAGGATGTCGCGCAACGGCGACCGGCGGGCGCATCTGGACCTGCAGGTGAACCTGCTGGCGGAGAAGGAGGTCACGAAGGTGTTGCAGTTGCTGGGGCAGATCTCGGAGCGGCTCGGCATCGAGGTCGACGCGGAAGCGCGCGAGTTGATGCAGATCACGGCAGTGGGGGACGTGGCCGGCCAGTTGGAGCAGAAGCTGCCGGAGGAAACATAGAGGCGGCCATCGTCGGCGGCGGCCCGGCCGGGCTGATCGCCGCCGAGCGCCTGGCCGGGGCGGGGCGGGCGGTGACGGTGTACGACCGGATGCCGTCGGTCGGGCGCAAGTTGCTGATGGCCGGGCGGGGCGGGCTGAACCTGACCCATTCGGAGCCGCTGGACCGGTTCCTCGAGCGCTACGGCCCGGCGCGGGGAGCGTTGGCGTCGGCGATCGAGGCGTTCGGGCCGGAGGCGCTTCGGGCGTGGTGCAGCGATCTGGGCCAGGAGACGTTCGTCGGCAGTTCCGGGCGGGTGCTTCCCCGCGCGATGAAGGCGTCGCCGTTGCTGCGGGCCTGGTTGCGGCGGCTCTCGTCGTCGGGGGTAGCGTTTCGCCCCTCGCATCGCTGGATCGGCTGGGGCGGCGACGGCGCGCTGCGGTTCGAGACGCCGACGGGCGAGATCGAGGTGCGACCGGATGTCACGCTGCTGGCGCTGGGGGGCGCGTCGTGGCCGCGACTCGGGTCCGATGGCGGTTGGGCGGCGATCCTGCGCGCGCGTGGGATCGAAGTGACACCGTTGCGGCCGGCCAATGGGGGCGTCTGCTGTGCGTGGTCGGAGGTGTTTCGGTCGCGGTTTGCGGGCGAGCCGCTGAAGCGGATCGCGGTGTCGATCTCGGGCGTCTCGGTTCGGGGGGAGGCGATGATCACGGACGACGGTCTTGAGGGCGGGGCGATCTATGCGCTGTCGCGGGAGATCCGGGCGGCGCTGGATCGGGACGGGGTAGCGGAGTTGGCGATCGATCTGCGGCCGGATCTCGACGGGGCGACGGTGCAGCGCGCGATGGGCGGATCGGGCGTGTCGCGGGCGAACGCGTATCGGCGGGCGGGGTTGTCGCCGGCGGCGGCCGGTCTGGTGCGGGATGTAGGGGGTGAGCCGAAGCTGGCCGTGGTGCGTGTGACCGCTCTGCGGCCGATCGAGCGGGCGATCTCGACGGCGGGCGGGGTCGCGCTGGACGAGATCAACGCGGCGTTCATGCTGCAGGCCATCCCCGGCACCTTCGTCGCCGGGGAGATGCTGGATTGGGAGGCGCCGACAGGCGGCTACCTGCTGCAGGGCTGTTTCAGCACCGGGTTGGCGGCCGCAGGTGAAATGGAGACGTTCATCTAAGCCGCTTTTGGGTAATCTCGTAACCGGAGTTTGACGGACGCAGCCAGTAGGCTTTGGAATGGCGAGATAGATAAGTGGACGACTGCTCCCAGGCTTTGCGGGCCGATTGCGGACAGGCCGGTTCGGAGCGTCTCAGACGGGTAAGCGGACGTTAGTTGTCTCCCAGCGGGCCAGGGGTTTGTGCCTTTACCGCGGAAGTCTTGCTCCCCTTCCTACAACAGCATCCTCCACATGGTGCAGAACTGTAACTCGCGTACAAACTCGAACGTGCTGATGCAGCGAACGCCAACCAGAGCTGCAGCGTCCGGGATCGGCCGATTGTGCGGTTCCTTCCTGGGCTTCGAGACCTCGTTCGAGACAACGCAGCGGGCAGCCTTCTCGACAAGGGCATGCGCTACAACAAACGGATCAGCGCCACGAGATTCAATCTGCTCGCTTGTAAGGGTTGCAGAGTAGCCAACGGTCAGTACATGCTGGACCGCTTCGTAGTTGGCAGCGCCCATCTCCAAAGCCGTACGGTTGGCTTTATCCCGGGTCCAGGCATAGAGTTTGTCCTTGCCCTTCTGGTCGGACCCATCGAGCACTTCCTCGATCACCTCGGTCGGCAATCCCACTTGCTTGCACGTAGCTTGATACAGCAGCCAATCCCAGAACTCGGGCACTATGTTGAAGTCGTAATACTGGTCCCGCGCGGTGATCAGGACATTTGTGTCGAGCACGTACAGCATCGTCAGTCGTAGCCCACAAGCGTGTGAACCATCCTGGGTTTTACACCCAGCACCAGGGCCGCCTTGGTGGGGGTCAACGCACCCTGCGCCAATGCCCGCCGAGCGAAGCCGACCAGGCCGCCCAGCCTGTGGCGTCGGACAACGTAGAAGTCGCCGCCGCCAGATTTACCCTGTTCCGGCCTCGCCTTCCGAATGGCTGCCAGCCGATCGCGCAGCGCATTCCTGATTTCTGCCCAGTCCGCCTCTGTGATGCGGTCGGATCGGAATAGACGATACGCCACCATATCGGGGCTTACTTTTCGCTCGTCCGCAAAGCGGATCAGCAACGAGAGCGCCACACCACCTACCTGATCTCGCAACTGCTGCGCGACTTCTGGCAGCTCGTCCTCTCCCAGCAGAAACGAAGACGCAACCTGATTACACATCTGCTCGACCGGGGAGCCGGGAAGAGTGCCGCCACTAATCCCGCTAGCACCAATGATCAGGTGCGCCATCTCGTGCAGAAGGGTAAAGGACCAAGCGGTCTTACTATCCTTGTCGTTGATGACGATAAAAGGCGCTATCTCGTCAGCAATCGCGTAGCCGCGGAAGACCGAGGTATCAATCGTCGTATGGTAATTTCCGAGATCGCCGACCAGCAGGACGAACACGCCCAATGCCTCGATCGCTTGCCGTAGCCGAGCAAACACTGCATCAGGCGTCTTTTCTCGGCGCAGTTCGGCGAGTGGTATAGGCAACAGGCCGCGCAGCACCTTCAAAACTGCGGGCGCGCCATAGATCTGCTTGACTGACCGGACGAATGTGACGGGCGCGGCATCGTCATCGTCGGCCACCACGTCTTTCACCACCAGGTGACGGGTCCGCACATCGCGCAGCAGTGCGTCTAAACGGCCCTCCATTTCAGGAGGGCGCGGGCCGGGGAATGAACGGAAGTCCTCTCCGCGGTCGGATGCGATAGGGGGTTGCGGCATGTAGAAGATGAGCAGAGGCCGACGATAGACCTTCATCATCGCGAGCAGTTGCGGCCGCGTGGGTTCTCCGCTCGACTCAATTTCAGCGAGTCGCTGCGGGCCCGGCTTGCCATAGGCCTTGTTGATGGCCAAGCGTGAAGCAGCTTGGTCCAGCGTCAGACCAGCAGTCTCACGCGCCCAGACCAGCATGGCGGGGTTCACACGCGGCATGCCGTATGTAACCACACTCCTGAGTCGCGGCTAGAGTTGGACAGTGATGCTGGTCAGCTGGGGCGCTAAAGCTGCGTCCACGTGTGCGGCATCGCTAGTAGCACGCGAACGATCAAATATGAGCGCGAAGCTGCCCTTGGCTATGGCTGAGGGGGTGTCCGCTTCCGGGATCGGCGGCCCGACGGTTTGCCCACCGACTTTCGGTCGCAACAGAACTTTCCGTCGCCGTAGGGAAATACTCCTTCAGGTTGGAGGTTCGCCCTGGATCGGGTCCTTGCCCATCTCGCAGATCAGTCGGGTCACGTCGGCGATGCAGGCTTGGATCGACGATTTATCAGTGCCCTTCGCGACGAGGGCGACGCCGTTGCCGGTGGGGCGGTAGAAGGGGTAGCTGCCGAGGTCGAGGGCGGGGTAGCGCTTTTGGATCGCTTCGAGGCCGGCGGCGACGCTGCCTTCGAGGAGGCCGATGGCGTGGACGGCGGCCGACGAGATCGGGGTGCCGCCTTCGAGGGTGGGGGCGAGGGAGGCGAACATGGCCTGCATGATGCGGGGGACGCCGGCCATGACGTGGACGTTGCCGATCGAGAAGCCGGGGGCGATCGAGACCGGGTTGTCGATCAGGGTGGCGCCGCGCGGCATCGTGGCCATGCGCTGGCGGGCGGCGTTGAACTCGCCGGGCTGATAGTGCTTTGCCATGCGGGCCCAGGCCTCGGGGTGGGGCTCCCACGGGACGCCGAAGGCCGCGGCGACGCATTCGCTGGTGATGTCGTCGTGGGTGGGGCCGATGCCGCCGGTGGTGAAGACGTGGTCGAACCGGGCACGGGCGTCGTTGACGGTGGTGATGATGGTTTCGGGGACGTCGGGGATGACGCGGACCTCGCGCACGGGGATGCCGATCTGGCCGAGCCCGGTGGCGAGGAACTTGATGTTCAGGTCCTGGGTGCGGCCGGAGAGGACTTCGTTGCCGATCACGAGCAGGCAGGCGATGGGGTTGGGCATGGCTATAGGAAGTCCCGCAGGAGAGGGATGAGGGGTTTGTCGGCCGGCGGCATCGGGTAGTCGGCCAGGTTCTCGGGGCGGACCCAGGCCAACGCCTGGCCTTCGCGGCCGAGGGGGCGGCCGGTCCAGCGGCGGCAAAGGAAGAGCGGCATGAGCAGGTGAAAATCGGCGTAGGCGTGGGAGGCGAAGGCGAAGGCGGCCAGGCAGTTGCTGGAGACGTCGATGCCGAGTTCTTCCTGCAGCTCGCGGATGAGCGCCTGCTCGGGTGACTCGCCTGGATGCAGCTTGCCGCCGGGGAACTCCCACAGCCCGGCCATCGATTTGCCCTCTGGCCGCCGGGTCAAGAGGATACGGCCGTCGGGGTCGATGAGGGCGCAGGCGGCGACGAGGAGCAGGTTCTGACCGGTGGTGGGCGCCGGCTCGAGCGCGGGGCGGGCGGAGAGGTCGTCGCGGGTGGCTTCGAAGCGGGTGACCTGGTGCTTGCCGCCGCGCGCCAGAAACGGCTCGAGCCCGGTGCCGATCGCGCGGAAGCCGGCCCGGCGCAGGACGGTGTCGGAGGCGGGGTTGTCGACGGCCACATGGGCCTCGAGCCGCTCGATATCGAGGTTGGCGAGCGCCCACCGGGCCAGGCGGCTGGCGGCCTCGGTGGCGACGCCGTGACGCCAGAAACGGCGGCCGAGCCAGTAGCCGAGGTTGCCGATGCCGGGCTTGAGGTCGAGCCGCAGGCCGATGCAGCCGATCAGCATCTCGCGCCCGGCTTCCTGGCCGGTGATGCCGAGGTGGTAGGCGGTGCCGCGCCGCATCTGTTCGACGGTCGAGGCGATCCATTTGTCGGCCAGCGCGCGCGGGTAGGGGAAGGGGAGCTGCGAGAGCATGCGCACCACCTCCCAATCGTTGACCAGGCGATGGATGTCGTCGGCGTCCTCGGGGCGGAGCGGTCGGAGCGTCAGGCGCTCGGTGACAAGCGGCGTGAAAACACCGGCGTCGGGCAGCGTCGGCGCCAATGGGTCCTTTCCGGCCATCCCTCTTGTCAGCTGCGGTAGCTGCCGTTGATGTCGATGTAGCCGTGGGTGAGATCGCAGGTCCAGGCGGTGGCGCGGCCGTCGCCGAGGCCGAGATCGACGGCAATGGCGATCTCGCCGCCCTTCATGTGAGCGACCACGGGGCCTTCGTCGTAGCCGGGGATGACGGTGCCGTGGCGCGCCATCCAGGTGCCGCCGACGCCGATCGAGAGGCGGTCGCGATCGGCGGGCTCGCCGGCCTTGCCGACGGCCATGACGATGCGGCCCCAGTTGGCGTCCTCGCCGGCGATGGCGGTTTTCACGAGCGGCGAGTTGGCGACGGCCATGGCGATCCGGTGCGCGCTTCTCTTGGACACCGCGCCGGTCACGTCGATGCGGATCAGTTTTTGCGCGCCTTCGCCGTCGCGCACGACCTGCAGCGCGAGATCCTGCAGCACGGCCTCGAGCGCGTCGCGGAACGGGCGGGCGGCCTTCTTGTCGTCTTTTCCGATCTTGTCATGCTGGGCGCGGCCGGTGGCGAACAGCAGGACGGTGTCGCTGGTGGACGTGTCGCTGTCGACGGTGGTCGCGTTGAAGGTGCGCTTGACCCCGGCCGAGAGCGCGTCCTGCAACAGGTCGGCGGGCAAGGCCGCGTCGGTGAAGACGAAGGCCAGCATGGTGGCCATGTCGGGCGCGATCATGCCGCTGCCCTTGGCGAATCCGGAGATGCGCACGCTGCCGCCGGCGAGTTCGACGGTGCGGGTGCTGCCCTTGGGGAAGGTGTCGGTGGTCATGATGCCGCGGGCGGCCTCTTCCCAGCGGTCGGCCGCCAGGCTCGAGTGCAAGCCGGGCAGGGCGGCGGTCAGCTTCTCGTGCGGCAGCACCTCGCCGATGACCCCGGTGCTGGCGATGAACACTTCGCGGGTCGAGCAGCCGACGAGGTCGGCCGCGGCGTCGGCGGTTGCCTGCACCGCGTCCGCCCCGGCCCGGCCGCTGAACACGTTCGCATTGCCGGCATTGACCACCAGCGCCCGCGCCTTGCCCTGGCCGAGGTTCTCCCGGCACCAATCGACTGGGGCGCCGGGGCACTTGTTGCGGGTGAACACGCCCGCGACCTTGGTGCCGCGGGCGAGTTCGACCATGACCAGGTCGGTGCGGCCCTGGTAGCGGATGCCCGCCTGCGCCGCGCCGAGCCGCACCCCGTCCATCGAGGGCAGCGCGGGCATCGCCACCGCGAGCGGCGAGACGGGGGTCGCCATGCTACTTGCCGGGCGTAGGGGCGGCGCCGGTTCCGGGAACCGCGCCGGGAGCTGCTCCGGGAATTGCAGGAGTGTCCGGCATCGGGGAACCGTCGAGATTGAAGCGCTCGACCGGCACGCCCTGCTTGGCGCTGGCCAGGACCTTGGCCACGCCTTCCTGGATGATCTGCTGGCGGATCTGGTCGCGCACCTCGTCGAGCGTCGGCGCGGGCGCGGTGCGGCGCTCCTCGAGCTTGATCACGTGCCAGCCGAAGCGGGTGTGGATCGGGGTGGGGGTGAACTCGCCGGGCTTGAGGCCGAAGGCGGCGTCGGAAAACTCGGGCAGCATGTCGGCCTTCTTGAACCAGCCGAGTTCGCCGCTGTTGGTCTTGGCCGAAGGGTCGGTGCTGCTGTCCTTGGCCAGGGTGGCGAAGTCGGCGCCCTTCTGGAGCTGGGCGATGATGTCCTTCGCCTTGGCCTCGTCGGCGACCAGAATGTGTTCGGCGCGGACCTCTTCCTCGCCGGTCTTGCCGGCGAATTGCTGGTCGTAGCGGGCCTTGATCGCCTCCGGGCTCAGCATCGGCTGGATTTCGCGGGTGAGCAGCGCGTTCTGCAGCGCCGCGTTGGTGGCGCGCTGGATCGCGACCTGGACCTTGGGATCGCTCTGCAGGTTCTCCTTCTTGGCCTGCTGGACGATGACCTGGCGATCGACGAGCTGGTCGAGCAGCATGGGATACAGCATCGTCGGCGGGAGCTGGCGGAGCTGCTCGGGCAGGGTCTGCGAGGCCTCTTGCAGGTCGGCATAATGGATCTCGTCGCCGCCGACCTTGGCGATCACGGCGTCGGGCGAGGGGGGAGCGGCCTCTTGCGGCATCGGCGCCGGGAGCGCGGGCGGCATCGGCGCCGGGGGCGCGGGCGGCATCGGCGCCGGCGGCGCGGGTTGGGCGCTAGGTTGGGCTCCGGTTTGGGCGCGCGAGGCGACGGGCGTGAGCGCGGTCGCGCTGAGCAAGGCGAGAGCGGCGAGGCTGAGGCGGCGCATTGTGGTTCCCTTAGGCTATCGGGCCCGAGTGCCCCGGGCGGTGCGGCCGGACAATAGGGGGCCATCCGGCGGCTCACAAGCAGGGTGCGGCATCGAAGGCGGGCCGATTTGAGCGCCCCGCGTTGACCCGGGCACCCCTGGGTCCTATCTCCAAGCCCGGACGTGGCACGGTCCACTGGCCGCGCCCGCCGTCATGTCTTCCCGAAGGCCCCAGATGCTCGCCAGCCTTGCCCGCGCCGTGTTCGGCTCTGCCAACGATCGCTCGCTGAAGTCGTTTCAGCGCCGGGTGCCGCAGATCAACGCGCTTGAGCCGGCGATGCAGGCGCTCACGGACGAGGCGCTCGCCCACAAGACGGTCGAGTTCCGCGAGCGTCTGGCGCAGGGCACCGCACTCGACGAGCTGCTGGTCGAGGCGTTCGCGGTGGTGCGCGAGGCCTCCAGGCGGGTGCTCGGCCTGCGCCATTTCGACGTCCAGATGATCGGCGGCATGGTGCTGCACGCGGGCAAGATCGCCGAGATGAAGACCGGCGAGGGCAAGACGCTCGTCGCCACGCTGCCGGTCTATCTCAACGCGCTCGTCGCCAAGGGCGCGCACGTCGTCACCGTCAACGACTACCTTGCGCAGCGCGATGCCGAGTGGATGGGCCGGGTCTACGGCTTCCTCGGCATGAGCACGGGCGTGATCGTGCATGGCCTGAACGACGATGAGCGCCGGGCTGCCTATGGGTCGGACATCACGTATGGGACGAACAACGAGTTCGGCTTCGATTACCTGCGCGACAACATGAAGTATCGCCTCGAAGACATGGTGCAGCGCGATTTCACGTTCGCCATCGTCGACGAGGTCGACAGCATCCTGGTCGACGAGGCGCGCACCCCGCTGATCATCTCCGGCCCGGCCGAGGACAGCAGCGAGCTCTACAAAAGCGTCAATCTCGTCGTCCAAGACTTCGTCGTCGATCCGGAGACGTACGAGAAGGACGAGAAGTTCAAGACCGTCCACATGACCGAGATGGGCTCCGAGCGGGTCGAGGAGATGCTGAAGGCCGCCGGGATCATCACCGAGGGCAATCTCTACGACATCTTCAACGTGTCCGTGCTGCACCACGTGCAGCAGAGCCTGCGCGCGCACACCTTGTTCTCGCGCGACGTCGACTACATCGTGCGCGATAACAAGGTGATCCTGATCGACGAGTTCACCGGCCGGATGATGGAAGGCCGGCGCTATTCCGAGGGCCTGCACCAGGCGCTCGAGGCCAAGGAACTGGTCGACGTGCAGGCGGAGAACCAGACGCTCGCCTCGATCACCTTCCAGAACTACTTCCGCCTGTATCCCAAGCTGTCCGGCATGACCGGGACGGCACTGACCGAGGCGGACGAGTTCGCCGAGATCTACAAGCTCGACGTGGTCGACATCCCGACCAACGTGAAGGTCACGCGGCTCGATTCCGATGACGAAGTGTATCGTAGCGCGTCCGAGAAATACGAGGCGGTGGCCAAGCTGATCGAGGAGGCCCGCGAGCGGAACCAGCCGGTGCTGGTCGGCACGACGAGCATCGAGAAGAGCGAGATCATCAGCGATCTGCTCAAGCAGAAGCAGGTGCCGCACGCGGTGCTGAACGCGCGCTTCCACGAGCAGGAGGCGACGATCGTGGCGCAGGCGGGAGCGCCCGGCGCGATCACCATCGCGACCAACATGGCCGGCCGCGGCACCGACATCAAACTCGGCGGCAACGCCGAGATGCGGGTCAAGCTCGAGATCAAGGGCGAGGACGACCCGGTCCGCACCGCCGCGATCCAGGACGAGGTCATCCGCAACCACGAGATCGTCAAGGCGGCGGGCGGTTTGTTGGTGATCGGAACCGAGCGCCACGAGAGCCGCCGGATCGACAACCAGCTCCGCGGCCGCTCCGGACGCCAGGGCGACCCCGGCGCGTCGCGCTTCTTCCTCAGCCTCGAGGACGACCTGATGCGCATCTTCGGCTCCGACCGGATGGGCGGCATGCTGCAGCGCCTCGGGCTCAAGGACGGCGAGGCGATCGTCCATCCCTGGATCAACAAGGCGCTCGAGAAGGCGCAAAAGAAGGTCGAAGCGCGCAACTTCGACATGCGCAAGAACGTGCTGAAATACGACGACGTCATGAACAATCAGCGCCGCGAGGTGTATGCCCAGCGCCGCGAGTTCATGAACGCCGACAATGTCTCCGAGACCGTGGCCGAGATGCGCCGCGACATCGTCGCCGCCCTGATCGCGCGCCGGATCCCGGAAAAAGCCTACGCCGAGCAGTGGCAGACCGCCGAGCTCGCCGAGGACATGAAGCGGCTGCTCAACGCGGACCTGCCGATCGTCGATTGGGGCCGCGAGGAGGGGATGGACGAGACCGGCATCCGCGAGCGGATCGACGCCGCGGCAGACCAGCTGCTGGCGGCCAAGGCGGCCAATTTCGGCCCGGAGCTGATGCGTTTCGTCGAGAAGAGCCTGCTGCTGCAGACGCTGGACGCGGTCTGGAAGGAGCACCTGTTGGCGCTCGACCACCTGCGCCAGGGCATCGGCCTGCGCGCCTACGGCCAGCGCGACCCGCTCAACGAATACAAGAGCGAGGCGTTCGCGATGTTCAACGCCATGCTCGACGAGCTCAAGGAACGCGTCACGTCGCTATTGTATCGCGTCGAGATCGGCCCCGAAGCGCCGCCCGCGCCGCTGTTCCAGCCCGAGCCGCTGCCCGCCTCGCAGATCCACTACTCCGACCCGGCCGCCAGCGCCCCCTATGCCGGCGGCGACGTCCTCGAAGCCGAGCGCCCGGCCCCCGCGGTCGACCCGGCCGACCCGGCGACATGGAAGAACATCTCCCGCAACGCGCCATGCCCATGCGGCTCGGGCAAGAAGTACAAGCATTGCCACGGCAAGGTCTGAACCGGCCGGCGCAGCTTAACCCGGGGCGAGCACCCGCGGGGTATCGCGGCGCTCGGCTTGCAGCTCAGCCAGCGCCGCCACTAGCTTCTGCACATAGGCTTCGGTGCTGAACTCGGCATCGAACCGCCGCGCGGCGTTGTCGCCGAGGCGGGCGCAAAGCGCGGGATCGTCGAGCAGGAGGGCGATCTTGGCCCGCAGGTCGGCCGGGTCGGAGGGCGCGACGAACAGCGCCTCCACCCCGTCGGACGCATATTCGCGGGTGGTCGAGGTGTCGGTGATGACGACCGGCTTGCGCAGGCCGAACGCGTGCAGCAGCACCATCTGCCCGGCCGAGATGTCCTGGTGCGACAGCGGGATCACGACGATGCGGGCACGGGCGAGCTCCTCCATGTAGGCGTCGCCCGAGCAGCTGCGCAGGATGGCGATCCGGTCGGAGGCGGGGACGTCCTGGGTCGGGCGCTCCCAATCGCAGATCACGCGCAGATGGCACGGCAGTCCGTCGACCGCCTTGGCCAGCGTCGCGTAATCCCGTCCCGAGCGGCCCGCGGTCACGATGATGTCCGACTCCGCAGCCTGGCTGCCGTACTCGGCGCAGAGCCGTTCGCGCCCGGTCACCGTCATCGCGTAGGGCAGGCAAATGAAGCGGGTGCGCGCGCCGGGGAACTGCTTGGCGTAGGCCTCGGCTTCGATCTTGGAATGACAGATCGCGGCGTCGACGAAGCGCAGGACCATCGAGTAGTGCGCATGGTGCAGCCGCCGCGCGGTCGGGTTGGCCCGCGGCGTGGCGATGAACGTCTCGAACACGATCAGCGTGCGGCTGCGCAGCATCGCGCGGGCGAGGCCGAACACCATCGCCTCGACGTCGGAGGTGACGATGACCAAGTCGGGCGGCGTCGGGCTGCGCAGCGAGGCGAGCGCCTGGCGCAAGGCGACCCGGAACAGCCGCGGATAGACGCGCAGCAGCAGCGTCGCCCGCGTCTTGTATTGCCGGTCGACGGTTTCGGCGAACATCCGATACGGCACGCCCAGGCGGCGAAGCTCGGTGGCAAACGGCGTCTGCTCGACGTCGCTCGAGTATTTCGGGAAGAAATGGAGCATGCCGTGCCGAGGGACCGTGGGACTCTGGTTACCGGGCGAGATGGCACGAAAGCGCGGCTATCGGCAATAACGTCACGGTGGTGGGCCGTGGCTCTGGAGCGCGGCGTCGATGACACGCCGATCGATCGTGCCCCATGGATCGCGCGAGCCGGCCAGGAAGCGGCGGAAGATCGCGTAGTGTTCGCCGCTGACGGCGTGCAGGCGGCGGAGTTCGGCGAGCGGGTCGGGATGGTCGTCGGCGCGGATGTCGAGATCGGGGTAGGCATCGGCAGTGCAGATCTTGAGCGCCGCACTCTGGCGCCCGCGCTTGTCGCCCCCCACCGCCTCGCCGGCCTCGAGGGCGGCCATCAGGCGGGGCGCGAGGTCGCCCTGGGCGCGGTCGAACCCCTCCAGCATCGCCTCGACGACGGCGGGCCCGGCGAGCATGTTGCCGGCGGCCGAGACGTCGACGCCTCGTGCCTGGCCGGCCCAGGTCACGCAGTTGTCGCCAGTATGCTGCGCGATGCGGCCGCCGGCGTCGATGACGTGAAGCTGGCGCTGGTCGCGGCCGGGGTCGGGATCGACGAGCGCAGCCACGATCGCCGCGGGCTCGCGCCCTTCGCGCAGGAGGCGGAGCGCGTCGGGGCCGTAGAGCGGGTTGACGAGGGCTTGGGTGGAGACGGCGCCGACATGGCCCTCGACGTGGATGCAGAGTGCCCCGACGGCGAAGAAGCGGGAGGCGACGGCGGCGCCGATCGCGCCGGTGGCCGGGTCGCGGGCGAGGAGGGAGAAGGTCATGCGGGGATCTTGCCGGGTTGGGGTGCGCTTCGCCATACCGTGGGCGATGGTTCGGATCCTGATTATCCTGTGTGTCTTGTCGGTCGGTGCGGCGGCAGCGCCCCCCGCGTCCGCGTCCGTGCCCGTGGCCTTGTCGTGTGAGCGGGCGATCGCGGCGGCCGAGCGTCAGGGGCGGACGGCGCCGGGCCTGTTGCGGGCGATCGGCTTGGTGGAGAGCGGGCGCCGCGACGGCCGCGGCGAGCGGCGGCCCTGGCCGTGGACGGTCACGGCCGAGGGGGTCGGGACCTACTATCCCGAGAAGGCGGACGCCATCGCCGCGGTACAGGCGCTGCAGTCGCGCGGGGTCACCTCGATCGATGTCGGCTGCATGCAGGTCAATCTGCAGTATCATCCGGCGGCGTTTCGTTCGCTCGACGACGCGTTCGAGCCGGGGCCGAATGCGGCCTACGCGGCGCGCTTCCTCGGCAGCCTCTACGGCAAGTTCGGCGATTGGGCCGCCGCCGCCGCCGCCTATCACTCGCAGACGCCTGGCCCGACGGCCGACTACGCCCGCCTGATCGCCGCCGTTTGGTCCGGCGCGCCGGTCCCGGTGGTCCAGGCAGCCGACGGGGCGGAGATCGTCCGTCTCCCCGGCGGTGGCCAGATGCGGGTCTTCCGCAGCGCCGAGACGGGCGGGCATGGCCGCGTGTTCGGCGTGCTGAACTAAGGGGTTAGCAAAACCGGCCGCCTACTTACGTCGGCACGATTGACCAGAACTCCGCGCCCGACACCGCCGTGCTGCGGCGCTTCGAAGCCGCCAATGAGGGCCTGCCGCTGCCGCTGCTGTCGCTGGACAAGCCGTTGCTGCGGGCGGTGCAGGTCCGCCTGGCCGAGCACGGCGTGCTGGACCCGCCGCCCGACGAATTTCTCGGCCCGGCGGTGATTTGGGCGCTGATGGAGATAGCATCGACGGCCGGGCTGAAGTTCGAGATGGCGTTCACGCCGGCGCTGGCCCGGCTCTGTGCGACGACGCGCCGGTATTCCCCCTGCAAGCCGGCGAGGGTTTCGCCGGTCGCGTGCTGGCCGCCTTGCGCCGACGCGGCGACTCGGTCTGCCGGCATCCGGCGGCGATGACGATCGTGTATCTCGAGGGCACCCGGCCCGACGGTAGCCCCAGCCAAGCCCGCCCCGACGCGTTCGACGACGCGAGGGTCCTGCTCCGCATCGATGCGACCGGCTGCCCGGTGGTGCTGGGCGCCTGGGCCGCGACGACGCGCTCGGGCCAGGACGGGATCGAGGACTCGGTCGACGAACTCGGCCCGCCGCGGCTCGAGCCTGGCCAATACAAGGCCTGGGTCACCGGCACGACCGCGATCGGCACCAAGCTCGAGCAGGAATCGTTGATCCAGGTGACCGAACTGCCGGTCCGGCGCGACGCCGACGGAGACCATCATCGCCAGGGCGATCCGCGCCAGCGAGGCCAGTTCGTGATCGACCAGCACGGCTCGCTGGAAGCGCCAATGGACGCGGTCGGCGACAGCGCGGTCGGCTGCCTGGTCGGGCAGAGCCAGACGGGGCACGCCGAGTTCATGGCGCTGCTGCGGTCCGACCCGCGCTGGCGGGCGAGCAATGCCTACCGGTTCATGACCTCGCTGCTGACCCTTGCAGAGCTGGACTGCGCCGATTGAGCTACGGCTGCGCCGACGGGGCATCACGGCTGCGCAGACGGGGCATCACGGCTGCGCCGACGGGGCATCACGGCTGCGCAGACGGGCATCACGGCTGCGCCGACGGGGCATCACGGCTGCGCAGACGGGGGCATGACGGCGGCGCCGGCGGCGGCTAGCTTGGCGCCATGCTGGTGACCGAACCCTCCGTTCAGACTGACTCGATGGCCGGCTGGATCCGGCTAGCGATCTGCGTCGCGATCTGCTCGGTGGGCGGCGTGGCGATGTGGTCGGTGGTCGTGGTGCTGCCGGAGGTCCAGGCCGAGTTCGGGGTGGACCGGGGTACGGCGTCGCTGACTTATTCGGCCGTCATGGCGGGGTTTGCGGTGGGCAGCGTGCTGCTTGGTCGGGTGACGGATCGGTTCGGGGTACGGTGGCCGGCATTCATCGCGTCGGCGGTGATGGCGGCGGGATACGCGCTGGCGGGCGGCGCGGGGTCGTTCTGGCTGTTCGTGCTGGCGCACTTTCTGCTGATCGGAATGCTGGGCGGGGCGGTGACGTTCGGGCCGATGATGGCGCACGTGTCGCTGTGGTTCGTGCGGCGGCGCGGCATCGCGGTGGCCCTGTGCGCGTCGGGCAGCTATTTCGCCGGCACGTTCTGGCCGCCGGTGCTGCAGCATTTCGTGCGCGAGGATGGCTGGCGGGCGACCTATGTGGGCGTCGGCGTATTCTGTGCGACGACGATGCTGCCGTTGGCGCTGCTGCTGCGCGGGCGGGTGCCGGCGGCAGTGGCGGCGCCCTCGAGCGGGCCGGGCGCGCTGGTGGCGATCGATCTGTCGCCGCGGATGGTGCAGGGGCTGCTGATCGTGGCCGGGCTGGCGTGCTGCATGGCGATGGCGACGCCGCAGGTGCACATCGTCGCCTACTGCGCCGACCTCGGTTACGGCGCAGCGCGCGGGGCGGAGATGCTCTCGCTGATGCTGGCGTTCGGCGTGGTGAGCCGGATCGGCAGCGGCTGGCTCGCAGACCGGGTCGGCGGCGTGCGAACCCTGCTGCTCGGCTCGGCGCTGCAGGGCGCGGCGTTGCTGCTGTACACCCAGTTCGACGGATTGTGGTCGCTCTACGTGATCTCGGCGATGTTCGGCCTGTTCCAGGGCGGGATCGTGCCGAGCTATGCGGTCGTCGTGCGCGAGTGTTTCCCGGCGCGCGAGGCGGGCGGGCGGATCGGCCTGGTGCTGATGGCGACCATGATCGGCATGGCGCTGGGCGGCTGGTTCGCGGGCGCGGTCGACGCGTGGAGCGGCAGCTACCGCATGTCGTTCGCGGCGGGGATGCTGTGGAACGCGCTCAACCTGGCGATCGTGGTGACGCTGCTGCTGCGGCAGGGTGCCGGCCCGTCTTTCCGAGCGTTCCGGCAGCCCGCTAGCCTGGCTTGATACCGGCGTCAGTTTGATACGGGCGCAAGCAGCGGAGCGATGGCGCAAGCCGGATCGGGTATGACCGGCGCCATGCACGATCGGATCGAGGCGCTGGAGTGGGACCGGATCGGGCGCGACCTGGCCGAGTTTGGCTGTGCGACGACCGGGATCCTGATCCCGCCCGCCACCTGCGAGGCGCTCGCGCACGGCTATGACGACGACGCGCGCTATCGCTCCCGGATCGTGATGGCGCGGCACGGGTTCGGGCGCGGCGAGTACAAGTATTTCGCCTACCAGCTGCCGGCGGAGGTGCAGGCGTTGCGCACCGGGCTGTATCCGCCGCTGGCCGCCATCGCTCGCGACTGGGCGCGGGCGCTGGGGCGGGAGGCGAACTGCCCGCCGACTCACGACGAATACCTGGGCCTCTGCCATGCCGCCGGGCAGACCCGGCCGACACCGTTGCTGCTGCAATACGGCCCCGGCGATTACAATTGCCTGCATCAGGACCTCTACGGCGACCTGCATTTCCCGCTGCAGGTCGCTTTCCTCCTCAGCCGCCCCGGTGCCGACTTCGAAGGCGGCGAATTCGTGCTCACGGAGCAGCGCCCGCGCATGCAGTCGCGCGCCGAGGTGATCCCGTTGCGGCAGGGCGAGGGCGTGATCTTCGCGGTCAATCAGCGGCCGGTGCAGGGCGCGCGGGGGGTCTACCGCGTCACCATGCGCCACGGGGTGAGCCGCCTGCGCGCCGGGCGGCGGCATACGCTGGGCATCATCTTCCACGACGCCCGTTAAGGATCAGGGAGGCAGGGTGGCGTAGGCCGCCCGGCTCGACGTGCCGTCGCGCTCACGGACGCTGACCGGCGGGCCGGTGCCGCGCTCGTCGGCGGTGCCTGACATCGGGGGGCCGGGTGCCTATCTTGGCTGCAGACGGAGGAGAGCCCCATGCTGAACCAAATTGCCCCGCTGCCGCTGCGCGACCCCAGCCTGTTCCGGCAAACCTGCGCGGTCGGCGGCCACTGGATCGAGGCGCAGAGCGGCCAGACTATCGAGGTCCGCAACCCGGCCAACGGCGAACTCGTCGGCACCGTGCCGGCCTTGGGCGCGGCGGAAACGCGGCGTGCGATCGAGGCGGCGCACCGTGCCTACCCGGCCTGGCGCGCGATGTTGGCCAAGGAGCGGGCGACGATCCTGCGCCGCTTGTTCGACCTGATGATCGCCAACACCGACGATCTGGCGCTCATCATGACGGCCGAGCAGGGCAAGCCGCTGGCCGAGAGCAAGGGCGAGATCGCCTATGCCGCGAGCTTCATCGAGTGGTTCGCCGAAGAGGGCAAGCGGGTCTATGGCGACACCATCCCGCCGCCGGCCAAGGGGCGCCGGATCATCGTGCAGAAGGAGCCGATCGGCGTGTTCGCGGCGATTACGCCATGGAATTTCCCGGCCGCGATGATCACGCGCAAGGCGGGGCCGGGCTGGGCCGCGGGCTGCACCGGGGTGATCCGTCCGGCGAGCCAGACCCCATTTTCGGCGCTCGCGCTGGCGGTTTTGGCCGAGCGCGCGGGGATGCCGCCGGGCGTCTGCAACGTGATCACCGGGCCGTCCGGGGCCGTCGGCGGCGAGCTGACGAGCAATCCGCTCGTGCGCAAGCTGACCTTCACCGGATCGACCGAGGTGGGCGCGAAGCTGCTGGCCGCGATCGCGCCGACGGTCAAGAAAGCGAGCATGGAGCTCGGCGGTAACGCGCCGTTCATTGTTTTCGACGATGCTGATCTCGACGCGGCCGTCGCGGGAGCCATGGCCAGCAAATATCGCAACACCGGGCAGACGTGCGTCTGCGCGAACCGGATGCTGGTGCAGGCGGGGGTCTATGACGCGTTCGCCGGCAAGTTGAAGGAGGCAGTGTCGAAGCTGAAGGTCGGCAACGGGATGGAGGAGGGAGTAACCCAAGGGCCGCTGATCAATGCCGACGCGGTCGCGAAGGTAGAAGCGCATATCGCCGACGCACGCCAGCGCGGGGCGCATGTGTTGATCGGTGGCGAACGGCACGCGTTGGGCGGCAATTTCTTTCAGCCGACAATCCTGACGGATGTGCCTCGTCAAGCGGACATCTTCCGCGACGAGACGTTCGGCCCGGTGGCGCCGCTGTTCAAGTTCGAGACCGAGGAGCAAGCGATCGAGTTGGCCAACGACACCGAGTTCGGCTTGGCAGCCTACTTCTACAGCCGCGACATCGGCCGGATCTTCCGAGTGGCCGAGGCGCTCGAATACGGGATCATCGGCATCAACGAAGGCCTCATCTCCACTGAGGTCGCGCCGTTCGGCGGCATGAAGAGCAGCGGTCTGGGGCGCGAGGGCGGCAGATACGGGATCGAAGATTACCTCGAGGTCAAATACCTCGCGCTCGGCGGGATCGGCAGTTGAGCGGTCGCGACTACGACCTGTTCGTCATCGGCGGCGGCTCCGGCGGTGTGCGCTGCGCCCGGATCGCGGCCGGGCACGGCGCCAAGGTTGCCGTAGCGGAGGATACGCATTGGGGCGGAACCTGCGTCAACGTGGGCTGCGTGCCCAAGAAGATCATGGTCCAAGCCTCGGAATACGGGCGGACCGCGCGGGATTCGCATGGCTTCGGATGGAGCGGCCCGGCGCCGCAGCACGATTGGGCGACGCTGATCGCGCACAAGGATGCGGAGATCGCCCGGCTGAACGCGACCTACCGGCGGATGCTGAGCGAGAGCGGAGTGACGATGTTCGACGCCCATGCGTCGTTCCTCGATGAGCATACGCTCGAGGTGGGCGGCCGCCGGGTCACGGCGGAGCGGATCGTGATCGCGACGGGCGGGGCACCGGCGGTGCGGCCGCCGATCGAGGGGATGGAACACGGCATCACGTCGGACGAGGCATTCGAGCTGAAAGCCTTGCCGCGCCGGGTGTTGATGGTGGGTGGCGGCTACATCGCGGTGGAGTTCGCGGGGATCTTCGCCGGGCTGGGGGCGGAGACGCATCTGGTGTTCCGGCAGCATTTGCCGTTGCGCGGGTTCGATCATGAGGTGCGCGAAGGGCTCGCCGAGGCCATGGCGGCCGAGGGGATGCACCTGCATCCGAGCCAGACGGTGCACAAGGTCGAACGACGCGGCGAGGTTCGGCACGTCACGCTCACGAGCGGCAAGGAGGTCGAGGTCGACCTGGTGTTCTTCGCCGTCGGTCGCGCGCCGCGCACGCGCGGGCTCGGTCTCGAGCGGGCGGGGGTGGCGCTGGACGACCGGGGCAGCGTGATCGTCGATGCGGGAAATGCGACCGGGCAGGGGCACATCTATGCGATCGGGGACGTCTCGAACCGGTTGAACCTGACGCCGGTGGCGATCGCGGAGGGTCACCACTTGGCCGATCGGCTGTTCGGGCGCGGGGCGCCGCGGAGCTGGTCGTTCGCGGCGGTGCCGACGGCGGTGTTCAGCGCGCCGCCGATCGCCACGGTGGGGCTGACGGAGGAGGCGGCCGCGCAAGACGGCCCGGTCGACGTCTACGTGGCGCGGTTCACGCCGATGCGCCACGTGTTGTCCAAGCGGGCGGGCAAGACGCTGATGAAGATGGTGGTCGACCAGGCGAGCCAGCGCGTGGTCGGCGTGCACATGCTGGGCGACGACGTGGCCGAGATGATGCAAGGGATCGGGGTGGCGCTGACGGCGGGCGCGACGAAGCAGGATTTCGATCGGACGATCGGGATCCATCCGACGAGCGCGGAAGAGTTCGTGACCATGCGGACGCGGACGCGAGTGACGGGCGCGCGGGCGGCCGCAGAGTAGTGGGTTGCTGCGGCCGCGGCCGGCCGCAGAGTAGTGGGTTGCTGCGGCTGCACAGCCGCTTGTTGTGCTGAACCGATCCAAAGGCGCAGACTGTCCGGCTTCGACATGGATGGAGAGCGGAATGGTCATCGCCGGAATCCTCAAGCACAAGGGCGGCGACGTGGTGAGCGTGCTGCCGACGGCCCCGGTGGCCGAAGTGATCGACCTGCTGGCGCGGCGGCGGATTGGGGCGGTGCTGGTGGTCGGCGCCGACCATGCGCTGATGGGTATTCTCAGTGAGCGGGACGTGGTGCGCAGCCTATCCGCGCACGGAGCGGGATCGCTCGAGATGACCGCCGCGCACCTGATGACGGCCGAGGTGAAGACGGCCGCGCCGGAGACGACGGTCGACGAGGCGCTGGCGATGATGACGGATGGGCGGTTCCGTCACGTGCCGGTCGTGTCGGGGGAGCGGCTGGTCGGGCTGGTGAGCATCGGCGACGTGGTGAAGGCCAAGATCGGCGAGGCGGAGCACGAGGTAGACAGCTTGCGCGCGTACGTGGCCGGGGCCGCCTGAGGCCGGCTGGTCCTCCCCGACGCTGCCGGGTGGTTGCAAGTGCCGATCTAGCTCTCTCCCGTTGGCAGGAGAGGGCTAGATCGTAGCGGCTTAGGCCCGACGGCGGCTGCGGAGCAGGAGGCCGATGGCGCCGGTCGCGAGCAGGGCGAGCGAGCCTGGCTCCGGCACCGGGGCAAGCGCGACGCCGCGGTAGACAGTGCCGAGGATCGGGCCTTCGGTGACGCTAAAGAGTTCCGAGCTGGGCAGTGCGGTGGCGGCGAGGCTGTCGGTGATGCTGACGATCTGGTTGGGATCGGCGCCATTGTCCATACCGGCGACGTTGTCCATCGTCCCGGTGACGGCGAAGAAGGTCACGGTCCCATTGGCATTGACCCGGCCGGCAATGTTGCGCAGGCCGGTTTGCGTGACCGTGCCGGTGAATCCGGCCGCAGTGTAGGACTGGGTGGTTCCGATCAGGCCAGCCTGCAAGACGTAGTCCAGCACCCACTGCCCGTTGACGAGGCTATACTTGTCGAGGCCGGCATGTAGCGCGGCGTCGGTCGCATTGCCGGTGCCTTCGTCGGCGACGTAGAGCGTCGTGGCGTTGGCGAAGAATAGGCCGAACGGCGTGAAGTCGGGGCTCTTGGCGAGCGCGGTCGAGAAGCCGGGCAGAATGCTGATCGCCGCGCTGGTGGAGAGCGTGCTGCCGTTGGCCAGCGCGCCGGTGGCGCCGACCTGGTAGACGGTGTCGATGCCGTTGCCGCCGCTGCCCTTGGTCACGTAGAGCGTGTTGTTGAAGATGGTCTCGGCGCGGAAGTTGTTGTCTTTGATCGCCTTATCGGCGGCGTAGCCGTATTGGGTGATGTTGAAGTTGCCGATCTGGGTGGAGTTGGATGCGGTGCCGACGACTGGCGCGCCGGGAACGAGGGTCTCGACGCCGGTGTTGCCGAGGTTGCCGTTGCCGACGGTGTAGTAGGTGCCGTTGGCCAGGATGGCGTTGCGGCCGTTGTTGCCGCTGTAAGCGGTCAGGTCCGTGGTCGCGACGGGCGCGGTGGCCGTGAGCTGGGCCACGGTGCGGTTGTCAGTGTGCGGCGAGTTGCCGGCGGCGCCGCCCACGTCGGGGAACGCGGTGGTGCTGGAATTCGAGACGTCGAGCGCGCCGACCGGGCTGGGCGTGGCGGCGTCGGTGGTGACGTGATAGCCGACGATGGCGATCGACTTGCCGTCGGTGCTGACGTTCAGGCCGCCTTCGGACTTGGACGGGAAGCTGTTGACGATCTGGCTGGTCGGAAGCTGGACGGTCTGCGCGACGGCGCCGGTGGCGGCGTTGGCCGAAGAGATGCTCAGCGGCGCGGTGATGCCGAAAGTGCCGTCGACGGTAGAGTTGGTGAAGACGCCGAGGTTGGCGTCGCTGGCAACCGCAATGACCGGGGCGCCGGCGGCGGTGGTGATCGGGGTGCCATCGATCGTGATTTGCTTGCCGGGCGTGAGGCCGGCGGCCTCGCCACTATTGGGCACGAAGGTCGAGGTGCTGAAGATCAGGTCGCCGGGGATGTAGGTTTGGGCGTGGCCGGTCGGGGCGCCAGCGAGGAGAGCGGCGGTGGCCAGGGCGGAGCACGCCAGCAAGTCACGCGGGCGACGCGAGGGGAGGATGAGGCGCATGCACAAGTCCGATCTTGGGGGGTTTTGGACCGCAGCCGTCTTTTTTGGGTCCAGGGTTCTTGCGACGAGCAACAATCATGCCGGTACGGTAAGTTGCTGGGATGCCATCGCATTCGTGCCGAGCCCGAGGGCGCCCGTCACGCGCCGTAAGGTATACCGACGCTTTCACATTGCGGTGACGTGAAGGAACGATGACGGTACGGCGTCAAAACATGCCTTGGACGAACCAGTGCAGGCCGCCGGTGGCCGGGTCGAGACCATCGCCTTGGCGGAACAGCAGGAAGCGGCGGCCTTCGTCGTCCTCGACGCGGAAGTAGTCGCGCACGGCTTGGGTCTCGACGTCGCGGCGCCACCATTCGCCATAGATCCGCTCGGGGCCGTCGGCGCGGCGGATGCGGTGGCGGCGGCGGCGCCAGGTGAAGGCGGCGGGCGCGTGGTCGGGGAGTTCGGCGATGGCGTCGACCGGGCGCGGCGGGTCGAACAGGCGGGTGGGGGCGGGGCCCCAACCGAGGCTGGCGCCGGGCCAGGTGGCGCCGGCGGGTTGTTCGAGAGCGGGGACGCGGCGGACGGATCGTTCCGGCACGTCGCTCTCGATCGGGGCGGCGCGGTAGACGCGTTCGGCGCCGAGACGGTTGGCCAACCGGTCGACCAGGGTGGCGACATCGCCGTCGCCGCCGGCTTCGGCCTGCCGCCAGCGCCATGGTTCGGCGAGCGGGACGACCAGGCGCATCGCGTCGATACCGAGGCCGGGGTCGATGGAGTCGAGATGCTCGTCGAGCAGGCGGGCGAGGTGGCGCGGGTCGCGGTTGGGCCGGGCGGTGCCGATGCGAGTGGCCTGCACGGTGCCGTCCACGCGCTCGAACAGCAGGTCGAGCCGGCGGGCGCCGAGGCCCGCGCGCTCCATGGCGGTGCAGAGCGGGGCGAGGAGGTGGGCGGTGGCGGCCGACAGGCCTTCGGCGGTGAGCAGCGGCTCGAGGAAGGTCTCGCGATGTTGCAGCGCCGTTTCGTGATCGAGCGGCTGCAGCGGTTCGGCGACCCGGCCGCAGGCCTGGTCGAGGCGCAGGCCGGGCTCGCGGCCGAAGCGGCGGGCGAGCAGGGCGCGCGGGATGCGGGCCAGCGCGTCGACCTGATCGAAGCCGAGCCGGCGCAGGGTCGCGACCATATCGGCGGGCAGGCGCAGGGCGGCGATCGGCAGGCCGGCCATGGCGGCTTCCTGTTCGCCGGGCGGGATCACGTGCGTTTTGCCGAAACGGGCGGCGGCGTGGGCGGCGCCGGGCGTGTCGGCGACGGCGGCGTGGGCGGTGACGCCGTCTTGGGCGAGGCGGGCGACCAGATGGTCGAGCAGGGCCTGCTCGCTGCCCCAGAGATGGCTGCAGCCGGCGACGTCGAGCCAGACGCCGTCGGGCGTGTCGGCCGCGGCGAGCGGGGTGACGCGTTGGCACCAGCGGGCGAGGCGGCCGAGGGCGTCGTCGTCGCTGGCGAGGTCGGCGTCGACGATATGCAGGCCGGGAACGGCGGCCATGGCCTGGGCGATCGCCATGGCCGGGCGCAAGCCGAGCTTGGCCGCGGCCGCGTCTGACGCGGCGATGACCCGGCGGTTGGCGTCCTGGATGGCCGTGATCAGCGGCTGGTCACGCGGCGGCGCGGCGCTCCCGAGGGTTCTGCGCAGCCGGTCGGTCGGCCAATGGGGCAACCAAATCGAGACGACCCGACGCATCGCATGCCTCCACCATCCAGGACCCGGGGCGCCCGCCGCGGCAGCGCAGCAGGTCCAATTTCCAGCGTGCCCGCCCCAATCCCGGCACATCGGGCGCCTCCGGGATCGGGGGCGCCGAGGGGAGTGCGCCGATGCGCCATCGGGTGACGGCGGCCATGGCGCCGACCAGTTCGGCCTCGCCGTTGCCGGGCCGGCGGAGCAGCAGGGCGGTGACGCCGGTGGCTTCGGCGGCGAGCTGCAGCCGGCGCGAGGCGCTGAGCGAGATGCGGCCGGAGAACTCGGTGGCGACGCCGGCCAGGCCGCGGTGTCGCAACCCTTCCTCCATCACCAGCAGCGCGTCGCGCTTGCCGGCCTGGGCATAGACCACGCGGTCCGGATGCAGCCCGGCCGCGGCCAGGCCCGGCGCGAACAGGTCGTGCCGCTCGAGCACCCAGAGCACCGGCCCGTGCAGCCTGGCGAGGATGCCGGCGGCGAATTGGGCGGCGGCGGCGCCATGATGGATGTCGGCGCCGGAGCCGGCGACTTCGTGCAGCGCGCCGCACGCCAATCCACCGCCCAGGGCAGCGTCGACCGGGCCGATGCCGAAGGGCAGCGGCGGCGGCGCGTCGGGCGCGACGGCGCTGCGCTCGAGGCGAGCGATCGTGTCGCGCAGGGCGCCGATCGCATGAAGGGAGGCAATGGGGCTCATCGGTAGTTCTTATTTTGTTCTGAGCCGGAGGCGCCGTCAAGCAGTTTCCGATTCGCGTCAAGCGAACACTTTATAACACTGAATATAAAGTATTCATGATCCAGCCTCCCGATCGCGCTGCAGGCGAAAGGCGCCGACGAGGTTGTCGGCTTGCTGCAGCGCCGGGTCGGCGGCGAGAGGGGCGCAGGTGCGCTCGGGCGGGCGACCGGCAAAGTCTTCGAGGGCGTCGGTTTCGGCCCCCGAGAGCGCCGCCTGCGCACGTCCGCTGCCACGTGCGGTGCGGAGCGAGCGATCGTCGGTCCGCACGCTGCGGGTGGCGTCCTGCAGCCCGGCGCGGCGCAGGTCGAACGACCAAGCCTCGTACGTGGCCGAACTGCTGAACTGGCGGGTGCAGAAATTGACCCTGCACCCGCAATGAAGGTTGAACCCCGCGCCGCTCACGGCGTTGGGACCGGACATCGACGCGGGCCGCGGCCCGATTTCAGAAAGGTTCAGCCGTGAACAACATCATCTACATCATTGGACTTATTGTGGTGATCATCGCCGTGCTGTCGTTCTTCGGCCTGCGCTAGACCCACATTGTCCCGACTGGGTCAGGACAATCCCGGTCTAGACAAGCCTGCCCAGGCCCCACCCGATCGTGGTAGCGGCCAGGCATAACGCGACCGAGCTGGCCATGTAGGCCAGCGCGGCCGCGGGACGATTCCCCTGCAGCAATTCGAACGCTTGCAGGCTGTAGGACGAGAACGTGGTGAAGCCACCGCAAATCCCGACCATGACAAAGGCACGCGCTTCGGCACCCGGAAGCGTTGCCGACGCGAGGCCGATGATGAGGCTGCCGAGCGCGTTGATGAGCAGGGTGCCCCAAGGGAACCCGGTGCTCCACACCGTCGCCGCCCACGCGCCGAGCCAAAACCGAGCCAATCCGCCGAGCGCGCTGCCGACCAGGACATAGAGGGAGAGCCTCACTCCTTCTTCACGTTCCAGAACAACGGCGGCTGCGCCTTGAGCTGGCCGCTGATCGTCGAGCGCCAGGCGGCACTCTGGAAGTATTGACCAAGCGGAACGTAGAGGCCGTCGGTGAAGGCCTCGAGCTGGATCTGCTCGCAGGCGGTCTTGCGATCGGCGTCGGTCGAGGCGTCGATGAAGGCTTGGCGGGCGCGTTCGATGGCCGGGTCGTCGGGCCAGCCGTACCAGGCTCTCTGGCCGATGCCGCGCAGGCCCGGTGCACTGAGCGGGTCGACATAGTCGAGCGCCGGAAACGAGGTGCAGAACAGCGACCAGCCGCCCTTGTCGAGCGGCTCCTTGCGGCCGCGGCGCTGGACGACGGTGCCCCAATCCATGGCCTGGTCGTCGATCGCCAGGCCCACGCGCTTGAGTTGCGAGACCACGACCTGCGTCATCGCGTCGTAGAACGGCTGGTCGGTCGGGTGCATCACGACGAGCTTCTCGCCGGCGTAACCGGCGGCTTTCAGCATCGCGCGGACCTTGTCCTCCGGCTGTGGGCCGAGGCGGTCCATGCCGGCGGAGTTGGCGTAGGGCGTGCCGGGCAGGAAGGCGCCGACCGGGGCGCGGTAGGAGCCGTCGTCGTCGCCCATGATCGCCTGCATCACCTCGCGGCTGTCGATGGCGGCCAGGATCGCCTGGCGGACGCCCTGGTTGGTGGTCGGGCCCTGTAGGTGATTGAAGCGCAGGACGGGATAGAGGCCATACGGGTCGAGATGGCCGACGACGATCTTGCGGTCTTGCCGGAGCACCGGGAGCAGGTCGGTGAGCGGCATCTCGAGCCAGTCGATCTCGCCGGCCTGCAGCGCGCTGGCGGCGGTGGCGGCCTCGGGGATGATGCGCCACTCGACCCGGTCGACATAGGCGACCTTGGCGCCGGCCAGGCTGCTCGGGGGCTCGTCGCGCGGCCGGTACCCGTCGAACTTGGCGAACACGGCCTGGCTGCCGGGGACGTATTCGTCGGGCACGAAGCGGAACGGGCCGCTGCCGACGATCTCGGTGATCTGCTGGAACGCGTCGGTCTTGGCGATCCGGGCGGGCATGATGACGGCCGGGCTGGGCTGGGTTTTTCCCAATGCGAGCGCCAGCGGCGGGAACGGGCGCTTGAGGCGGAACACGAGGGTGCGGTCGTCGGGCGCCTCGAGACTGTCGAGGATGTCGGCGATGGAGAGGCCGAAACTGTCGCGTTTCATCCAGCGCGTGAGCGAGGCGACGCAGTCGGACGCCAGCACCTTGGTGCCGTCATGGAACATCAGTCCGTCGCGCAGCGTGATGGTCCAGCGCCGTCCGTCGTCGTCGATCGTGTGGCCGGCGGCCATCTGCGGCTGCGGCACGAGCGCGTCGTCGGTGCCGTAGAGCGTGTCGAACACGAGGTAGGCGTAGTTGCGGGTGACGGTGGCGGTGGTCCAGATCGGGTCGAGGCTGGTGAGGTTGGCCTGGGGGACGAAGATGAGGGTGCGGGCGTGGCCGGGTTGCGAGCGGGCGGGCCGAGCGGCGGCGAGTGGGGCGGCGGCGAGTGCGGCGGCGGCGCCGAGAAGAGTGCGTCGGTGCATGACAGGGTTTCCTCCGGGTTTTTGCGCTGTTAGAGCGCTTTTGGCGTGTTCGGCTTGCACCGAATGGCGGTAGGTTTCGATTAACGGAAGAACTCCGCTGGGCAAGGACTTGCGATTCGGTGACTTTCGGGGCGTCGACGGACCTGCACGAACTGCGCGAGGTGAGCGTTCTTAGGCGATCGGGCCTATTTGATACGGCTTGGTTCGACGAGCGCAACCCGGACCTGATCGCCGCCGGGCTGGACCCGCTGCGGCATTTTCACGGCCACGGCTGGCGCGAGGGGCGCAAGCCGAACGCTTACTTCGACACCCCCTGGTATCTGGCCCAAAACCAGGACGTCGCCGCGGCCGAGATTGATCCGCTGCTGCATTACGTACTCTATGGCGAGGCGGAGGGGCGGCGGCCGATCGAGTATTTCGATCCGGAATGGTATCGCATAAAATACGCGGTCAAGGACGGCGAGCTGTGCCTGGAGCACTTCCTGCGCCACCGCCACGAGGGCTGGGCCAGCCCGGTGCCGGAGTTCGACCCGGTGTTCTACCTGCACCAATCCGAAGACGTCGCGATCGCGGGGATGGACCCGTTCGAGCACTACCTGATCACCGGTGCGGCCGAGGGGCGCGAGCCCTCCACCGTGCTCGACGTGCGGTATTACCGGGCGCGGCACCTGCCGCATCTGCCGGGCGTGAACCCGCTGCTGCATTACCGGCGGCATCGGCGCGAGCCGGGCGTGTTCGCGACCCAGGCCGAGGAGGAGGCGAGTTTTCCGCAGCAGGTGCGGCGCAACACGCAGCCGGGCCCGCTGTTCGAGCCGGTGGCGCCGCTGCCGAAGGCGGCCGCACTGAGGGCCAAGCTGCTGGCGTTCTACCTGCCGCAGTTCCACCCGGTGCCGGAGAATGATCGCTGGTGGGGCGACGGATTTACCGAGTGGGCCAACGTCGCCCGCGCCGTGCCGCGCTTCGTCGGCCACTATCAGCCGCGGATCCCGCGCGACCTCGGGCACTACCGGCTCTCGGGCACCGAGACCCTGGCGCGGCAGATCGCGCTCGCCCAAGGCGCCGGGATCCATGGCTTCGTGTTCTACTTCTACTGGTTCAACGGCCGCCGCCTGCTCGAGTCGCCGCTCGAGGCGTTCCTCGCCGCGCACGCGCTCGAGATGCCGTTCTGCCTAATGTGGGCCAACGAGAACTGGACCCGGCGCTGGGACGGCTCGGAAGACGACGTGCTCCTGACGCAGGATTATCGCGACCAGGACGAGCCGGCGCTGATCGCGGCCTTTGTGCGGCACTTCGAGGACCGACGCTACATCCGGCTGCAGGGGCGGCCGGTGTTGATGATCTACCGCGCCGGCGTCATCCCCGGCGGCCCGGTGACGATCGCGCGCTGGCGGCAGTTGTTCCGCCTGCGCGGCCACGACCCGGTCTTCGTCATGGCCCAAAGCTTCGGCGAGCGCGACCCACGCAGCCACGGGATGGACGCCGCCGTCGAGTTCCCGCCGCACAAGCTGACCGAGCACCTGCCGCAGCTCAACGCGACGCTGCGCTGGCTCGACTTCACCGCCACCGCGCGCGTGTTCGCCTATGACGACGTGGCGGCCAACACGGACCTCGAGCCGGCGCCGTTCCCGCTGATCCGCACCGCGCTGCCGGGTTGGGACAACGATGCGCGGCGGCAGGGCAAGGGCATGACGATCCACGGCGCGACGCCGGCGGCATACCAGGCCTGGCTCTCGCGGCTGGTCGCGGCGGCGGCCGAGCAGCCCGTGTTCGGCGAGGCGCTAGTCTGCATCAACGCCTGGAACGAGTGGGCCGAGGGCGCCTATCTCGAGCCCGATGTCCATTTCGGCGCGGCGTTCCTCAACGCGACCGGGCGGGCCGTCACTGCGCCGAGGCTACGCGGGGCGGCGGCGCGGCTGCTGCTGGTCGGACACGACGCGTTCGCGGCCGGGGCGCAGTTGCTGCTGCTGCATCTGGGCCAGGCGCTGATCGCGAGCGGAGTGGAGGTCCAGTTCCTGCTGCTCGGCGGCGGCGCGCTGGAGCCTCGCTATCGAGAGACAGCGCCGACGACGGTGTTCGCGGGCGCGGGAGAACTCGGTCGGTATGCGGCGGCGCTGGCCGGGTCGGGGTATCGGTCGGCGATCGTCAATACGTCGGCGTGCGGAGACGCGTGCGCGGCGTTGGCCGGGCAGGGGATCGGCTGCACGCTGCTGCTGCACGAGATGCCGCGGCTGCTGCTCGAGCGGCAGCTGACCGGCGCGGCGCGGGCGGGGGTGGCCACGGCGCGACACCTCGTGTTCGCCGGCGCCCATGTCCGCGACCGCTATCACGAGGTCGTCGCGGTGCCGGCCGACCGCACGGTCCTGATCCCGCAGGGGCTCTACCGCCCGGTCGACCCGGCGCTGCGCGAGGCCCGCCGTGCGGCGCTCCGGCTACCGCCGGGGGCGACGTTGGCGGTCGGGCTCGGCTATGCCGACTTGCGCAAGGGGTTCGACCTGTTCCTGCAGGTCTGGCGGCTGGCGCAAGCGGCCGATGCCTCGGTGCACCTGCTCTGGGTCGGCGACCTCGACCCGGTGGTCGCCGCCTATCTCGGCGCCGAGATCGCCGCCGCCACGGCCACCGGCAGCTTCCATCACCTGCCGTTCCAGCGCGACGGCGCCGATTGGCTCGCCGCCGCCGACGTCCATCTGCTCACCTCGCGCGAGGATCCGTTCCCGAGCGTGGTGCTCGAGGCGATGTCGGCCGGCGTGCCGACGGTCGCGTTCGACGAGGCGGGCAGCGCGCCCGACATGCTGCGCGAGGTGCGCGCCGGCGTCGCGGTGCCGCTCGGCGACGCGGCGGCGATGGCGCGGCAGATGCGAGCGCTGGCGCTGCAGACCGGGCCCGAGGATCGCCAACGCTTGGCGCAATCGGCGCGGCAATTGTTCCCGTTCCCGGCCTATGCCGAGCGCCTGCGCCGCTTGGCAGCGCCCGAGCCGGCGGCCGTCT